>Ga0194047_10000002_pt1 | contig 317007 bp, 309 predicted proteins | sample JunL225m_MetaG_2_FD_160070 | JGI IMG/M metagenome (GOLD analysis project Ga0194047, IMG submission 160070) | Anoxic zone freshwater microbial communities from boreal shield lake in IISD Experimental Lakes Area, Ontario, Canada - Jun2016-L221-5m | ecosystem: Environmental > Aquatic >... | reverse complement strand
GCTTTTCCCTTCATCTCATTACCGTCAAATAACATGCCATCTTTCAGGCTATCCCCACTTCCAATCTCACTTTCGATCATTCTTCAGTGGGCTCCTAATGTATCACCCTATCCTGTCACTTCCAAATCTTTTCTTCCCCTTTATCTCAAAAAAGATTAAAAAAGAGTCATTATTGTGCCGATTCGTTTTCAACTGGAAGAAACGATGGCATATCTACCGTTAAATCAAGCTGATGAGCCCCACTTGCATACTCTTTGGCTGCTGCTACAAAGCCATGAAAAAGGGGATGCACTTTCTGCACCCTCGACTTGAGCTCTGGATGGAACTGGACGCCGACAAACCAGCGATGACCCTTTAACTCTAAAATCTCCACCAGCTCACCGTTTGGTGATGTTCCGGAAAAGTTCATCCCACAATCCTCAAAGTTTTGCCGGTAAACATTATTGAACTCGTAGCGGTGGCGATGCCGTTCATTGATAAGAAACTTCTGATAGACTTCATGCGCCTTTGACCCCTCTTTGATAATACAGGGGAAGCTGCCAAGACGCATGGTTCCCCCCTTCTCTTTGACCTTTTTCTGATACTCCATGAGGTCAATGACGGCAAATCGAGTGCGCTTGTTAAACTCTGTAGAGTTAGCATCCTGCAGGCCGCATACATTGCGTGCGAATTCAACTGTAGCGCACTGCATGCCAAGGCAGATTCCAAAAAATGGAATATTCTGCTCCCTGGCATGCTTGATAAATTTTATTTTCCCTTCGATTCCTCGATCTCCGAAGCCGGGAGCAACCAGTATGCCACTGACCCCTTCAAGTTCCGTTGTAAAATCGAATCCCTTCGATTCGGCATCTTCCGCCCTGAGCAGTTTGACGTTAACCTTGACGTTGTTGCTTGCTCCGGCATGTATAAATGATTCAAGGATAGATTTGTACGCATCAGGATATTCGGTGTATTTACCGCAGATACCGATAGTGACCTCTCCATCCTGAGGAAATTTAACCTTGTTACAGAAGTCGCGCCAGTAGTCAAGGTTGGGCTCCTTGTATTGTTTGAGACCAAGCTTCTTAAGCACACGCAGATCGAGCTTTTCCTTCAGAAGCATCAGCGGCACTTCGTAAATGGTCTCGCAATCGTTAAGACCGATAACGTCGTGCTCGTTGACATTGCAGAAATGCCCCACCTTATTCTTGATATCACGCGACAAGGGTTTCTCACTGCGGCAAACCAGAATATCAGGCTGTATACCGACTCCAAGGAGCATTTTAACGCTATGCTGGGTTGGCTTTGTTTTCAGTTCGCTTGCAGCCTTGATATAGGGAACAAAGGTCAGGTGAATGTTCAAAAGATTGCGGTCGCCCATCTCAAGCTTCATCTGCCTCATAGCCTCAAGAAAAGGAAGCGATTCAATGTCACCGATTGTACCACCGATTTCAGTAATAAGCACATCCAGATTACTGTTTTTGGCCTGTTCAGCCATCCGGTCCTTGATTTCATCGATCACATGAGGGACAACCTGAACCGTTGCTCCAAGGTATTCCCCTCGCCGTTCTTTGTCGATGACTGATTTATAGACCCGGCCCATTGTCAGATTTGATGCCTGCGTGGTCGACTCATCAAGAAAGCGCTCATAGTGGCCAAGATCAAGATCAGTTTCAGCTCCATCATCGGTAACGTAAACCTCGCCATGCTGGTAAGGAGACATGGTACCGGGGTCAACATTGATATAGGGATCATATTTCTGTATGGCCACCTTCAATCCACGGGACTTGATCAGCATCCCGAGTGAGGCCGACAGAATCCCCTTGCCGAGCGAAGAAATCACCCCGCCGGTTACAAAAATATGCTTCACATTTTTCGGTCGAGCCATGACAGCGTTGGTCGTTGATTATTTAGTAAAAATTTGGTTATTGCAGTGCGTTATGCGCGCCATCACAGAAAGGAAGGTTGGCCGAATTACGACAACTGCATAGAGCAACGGTTTTTCCCTCATCTATTTCAACTTTATAGGGATGAAAACCGCTGCCTTTATGTGCCCCGTCGCAGTAAGGCAGGTTCAGCGACCGGCCGCATGCACAGTAATATTTTGTTCCCGGCTTTTCAGTTATGATATAAGGCTTTTTCTGCTCCATTATATTCTCCTTGCTGTACTCTAACGTTAACCCGGCTGCTGATAGCAATAACAGTGTCAGATAAAAAGGTCAATCTGGCCATCCGGATCCTCTATAGGAAAATCAGGATCCCCTTCATCATCGTTTTTCGGCACTCTTGCGAGAGCGGAAATGAGATCCCCGGCCATAAGCCTGACAAGACGGACACCTGAAGTGTTCCTTCCGGTCAACCTGATGTCTGAGACATGCTGACGATTTACAATACCATGAGTGGTGATGATAATAAGATCATCGTCATCATTGACATCAAGCAGCCCGACCAGGGCGCCGATCTTTTCATGAGCCTTGAGTGTAATAACTCCGCGAGCACCACGTCGTGTCAAACGATAGTCCTCAACACGGCTTCGCTTGCCAAAGCCATTGTCTGTAACCGCAAGCAGCGCCGTATCAAAACGCTTGGTGGTTACCATTGAAATACATTTTTCGCCCTTGTCAAGAGTGATTCCCTTGACACCCATGGCCGTCCGACCCATTGAGCGAATTTCAGCTTCAGGAAAACGCACAACAAAACCGGAACTCTTGGCAAGAATGATCTGATGATCACCATCGGTCAGACGGGCATCAAGAAGCTCATCGTGTTCTTCGATGGTAATGGCAGCAATTCCATTCTTTCTGGGATGTGAAAACTCTTCAAGTGATGTCTTTTTAACAATTCCGTTGGTGGTGGCCATAACAATAAAGCCAGGCTCATCAAAATTCCTGATGTTAATGTATGCCCTGATTTTCTCTCCCGGCTGAAGCTCCATAATGTTGGCCAATGCACGGCCTCTCGCAGCACGACCTGCTTCAGGGATTTCATAGACTTTCAGCCAATGGCATCGTCCTCTGTTGGTGAAGAAAAGAATATAGTTGTGCGTGGAGGCAATAAACATGTGCTCAATAAAGTCGTCATGCTTTGCCTGTGCACCGGTTACACCCTTGCCCCCCCTGGCCTGACGGCGGTATCCCGAAACAGGGAAACGCTTGATAAAGCCATCATGAGTTATGGTAATAACCACATCTTCCTGGGCGATCATGTCTTCGATGGAAAAATCTCCTTCCTGCGGCACAATCTCGGTACGGCGGGCGTCGCCATAAACCTCTTTGACTCTCAGAAGTTCCTCCCGGATGATCTGCATCTGCTTCTCAGGACTACTGAGAATAAATCGCAGCTCTTCAATAAGGGCAAGTACCTCGGTATACTCGATATCGATTTTTTTGCGTTCCATGCCGGTCAGTCGCTGCAGGCGCATTTCAAGAATTGCTTTCGCCTGTATTTCTGACAGTCCGAATCGCTCAATGAGTCGGTCCTGGGCAGTTGCGGCATCAGGAGATTCCCTGATGGTGGAAATCACCTCATCAAGATTGTCGAGACAGATCTTGAGCCCTTCAAGAATATGGGCTCTCTTTTCTGCTGCAGTGAGATCAAATTGTGTGCGACGAAGAATAATCTCGTTACGATGCTTGATGTAATACTCCATCATCTGCTTGAGATTGAGTACTCTCGGCACTCCGTCAACCAGTGCCAGCATAATCACCCCGAACGTGTCCTGCATCGGGGTATGCTTGTAGAGGTTGTTCAGGACGACCTTTGCCACAGCATCGCGCTTCAATTCAATAACAAGCCGCATACCGTCACGATCGGATTCGTCGCGGATGTCGGCAATGCCTTCAAGTTTTTTATCGTGAACCAGTTCAACGATTTTTTCGATCAGCCGAACTTTGTTAACCTGGTAGGGAAGCTCAGTAACAATAATTGATTCCCTGCCGTTTTTCTGGGTAACCTCCACAAGAGCCCGTGCTCTGATAACAACTTTACCCCTACCCGTTGTGTAGGCGGAACGAACTCCTTCGTAACCATAGATGATACCGCCGGTCGGAAAATCGGGGGCGATAACATATTTCATAAGATCGCTGACCTCAAGTTCCGGATTTGCAATCAGTGCTATCATGCCGTCGACAACCTCCCTGAGGTTCTGGGGAGAAATATTGGTTGCCATTCCAACAGCGATACCAGACGATCCATTGACCAGAAGGTTGGGAATTGCAGACGGAAGAACCGTCGGTTCTTCAAGGGAATCATCAAAGTTCAGGGAAAAATCAACAGTTCCTTTTTCGAGATCCTTAAGCATTTCACCAGCAATGCTCTTCATGCGAACTTCCGTATAACGCATTGCCGCTGGTGAATCGCCGTCTACTGAGCCAAAGTTTCCCTGACCGTCAATGAGAGGGTAACGCAGTGAGAAGTCCTGCACCAAACGAACAAGACTGTCGTAAACAGCAGTATCACCATGGGGATGAAACTTACCAAGCACCTCACCAACCACACGTGCAGACTTCTTATGGGGCTTTCCTGCCTGAAGACCAAGCTCGTGCATACCAAACAGTACTCGTCGATGAACAGGCTTCAGACCGTCCCGCACATCAGGCAGCGCACGACTGACAATGACCGACATTGAATAATCGAGATAAGAACCCCGCATTTCTTCTTCAATACTGATCGGGACTATTCTTTCACGCTGCATAGGTTGATCCTGGGTGATAATTGATATAAATAACTCAACGGGGTAATGTATAAAAATCCGTCGAAATTCTTACCGGCAGATTAAGAATTGATAGAGGGAAAAGTGCAGATTGTGCCTCAGAATATCAACTTACCGCAATGAAAGGAGCATCGGACCAAAGCGATTCCAGATCATAAAAACGGCGTTCATCAGGCATAAAAATATGCACAACAACGTTAATGTAATCCAGCAGAATCCAGTGCATGGAATCCATACCTTCAATATGCATTGGACGTTCGCCGTCCTCCCTGAGTTCATCGATCAAATGCTCAGCGGCAGCTTTTGCCTTACGTTCAGAATCTGCCGTCGCAATCACAAAAAAATCCGTTACGGAGGTCAATCCCCGAAGGTCAAGAATTTTGATATCTTCACATTTTTTCTCCAGCGCCAACTCGGCACATCTCTTCGCCAGTAATTCACTGATTTCCACCTCTTTTCCATGGTCGGCTGTATAAACATCTTCTTTTTTCAGACTACTCATAAACCTTCGTTCTTCATAGGTTAACTATATTTTATAATGACTTATCGCCACCAGGCAACAAAACAGCAATAATGGCATCACATGAACATACAAAAAACCCTGCTCACGGACGCAAAAAAAAGCCTTCGATGAACCTGGCGGACGGCAGGCGAGCCCGCCGACTCAAATCCGCAGTAACTGCAGCTCTATTTGCAGTACCCTCCGGGAATGTCTACGCTTTCCCGACATTGGGAATAAACGTTTGCCGATAGTCAGGCACTACCCTGTCAAGCGTTGCGGCATCTGCTGTACTGTAAAGCCTTTCTGCTGCTGAAAAAAGGGTGCGGGCTGAAAAAAAATCGGCATCTGCAGAAGCGACACCGCGAGCAGCAAGGAAAGGGAGAAGTTCATCGAGCTGACGACCAACCACGACACAACCCGCCTCGACAGCAGCAGCAACAGCCATGGCTGACCCTCTCAGAACCTCATCATGCCATATTCCCGAAGAGAGATCACCAGAAATATAGGCAGCATAATAATACTCCCCCTTTCGGGCCTGAATAACTGCCATAACCGAACCAGCACGGGCCTGAAGTGATGAGGCCATTGCCGGCATTGTGGGAACAGGAACCAGAGGTACTCCAAGACCGTAAGCAATTCCTTTCGCAACAGACATCCCGATACGTAAAGAGGTAAAAGAGCCAGGACCTGATGAAACCGCGACACAGTCGAGCTCCTGCATCTTAAGAGTGCTTTGCGACATAACCTCCTCGATAAGTGGTACAAGCGCTTCAGCAGCCTTCCGCCAATCGGCACTTTTCAGTTCAAAAACGATGCCGGCTTTCTTGACCGCGACACTCAGCGCTGCATGGGTACACTCAATAGCGAGAATATTCATAACATGGTATGATTAATAATAATTCTGCGCCGGTCATCTCCGTCATATTCAAGAAATACCGCTGCAGAATAGAGTGACGCATACTGTGGAAAACGGTCGCCCCACTCCACGACAGAAAGATATCCGCTTGAAAGATATTCATCGAATCCTATCGACTCAAGCTCATGGAGAGACTGGATTCTGTAGAGATCAAAATGATGCAGTATGACCTGCTCGCCACCCAAAGAGCCCTCATATATGTTAAATATTGGAAACGTCGGGCTCGAAAGTTGGTCGTCACAGTTGAAAAACTCAGTAATTCCTCTCATGAAAACGGTTTTACCTGCACCAAGCTGCCCGGAGAGAGAAACAATTTCTTCGGGCTTCAAGCCCGATGCAAAATACCTTCCATACCTCCGGGTCTCTTCAGCAGAGGATGAGAGAAACTCTTCAGTCATAGCGGTTCATTCGAGCGGATTAAACAGAAGACCCGTCATAATTTTAGGATAGAAAAAGGTCGATTTCTGAGGCATGACCTCGCCTGTTTCCGACACGGCAAGCACCTGCTGAACAGTTGTCGGTTTAACGACAAAACCAACCTGAACACGACCTGTGTCGACAGACTCAAAAACCTCCCTATCATCCTTCACATAAACAAGATTCGCCTGTCTTGCCATAGCTTCGGGTGAAATGCCAAGCAGGCGACCAAGCACAAGATCATGCAAAAGCACAAGGCCGAGGCGTTTCAGTGCATCCGGTCGTGCCGAATCAAAAAGAGAATCCGGATCGATTTTCAAAGATATTCCAAATACATTACCGGAAGTTACCACACCATAGGCGTAGTTTGACGCCTCACCATCCAGAAATACTTTCAGAGCGTTTCTGTCCTGAAGTTCAGTGACAGTAAAAAACTCTTGAAGCCGTTCCTTTAAAACGGCGGCATCAAACCCCTCAATACTGTGCACCAGACGATGAATCGGAAAAATAATCAACCCTTCATCATAAATATTTGCCAGATAGACCAGAATAAAATTATAAGGCTCATGACCGGTATGCAAAGGGTTCTGGGCTGCACACTCATTGCGATAGTTCACTCCTGTCTCGTATCGGTGGTGACCGTCAGCTATATAGACCGTACGCTCTAAAAGCGAGCGCTGAAGCTGCTCGATAAGCAAGGGGTCCGTGATCCGCCACATTTTATTTTGCACCCCCTGGAACAGGGCATCAACAATTGGTTCATGGGTTTCGGCAAACGCTTTCAAAAGATGATCGGCGGTTTTACCCTCATCGGCATAAAGTCCGAAAATGCTGCTGATATTGGTTTTTGTTTTTCTAAACAGATTTAACCGGTCAGCTTTAGGGCCTGAAAGGGTCTTTTCATGAGGAAGAACCTTTTTTTCATCAAATTCATGCAGCCGCATGGCCGAGAAAAAACCGCTCCGGGTATGCAGTTTCCCCTCAGAATCCTGAAATGTCTGAAAATAGGGATAGATGGCAGGCACAGGATCTTTCCTGAGCTCACCCTCACGCAACCACTCACCAAGACGCAATGCTGCAGCGGCATAGGGATCAGACTCCAGCGGGAGCTCAAGCCTTATAGCGTTAAATGGTGAACTGGCATAGAGCTGCTGTTGCAGTTCTTCTGATATGACATCATAAGGCGGACATATAAGCCTTGATGCACTCGACAGCAATTCGGAGTTATAAAGAATTCCCTGAAAGGGGACAATTTCCGGCATAGGACCTGAATATTTAGAAGGTTTTTATCTGGGACTCGCCACTGTTCTCATGGTAATCCAAAAATCGTCATGATCATCCTTCACCATGACGATAATTTGCCTGTTTTTACATAATTCAAGAACAGCAAGAAAGGTAACAACAAGAATAATGCGCTCAGTAACTCCCTCAAGGACAGAAAGAAATGACACCCGCACATGATCCTGAAGTCTCGACAAAATCATGGTGGTCTGCTCTTCAACCGTTACAGGAGCATCCATAACATTGCGAGTCATGGGTCGGGGCATGCTTTCAAGAACAGATTTATAGGCTTGCATGAGATTGTAAAGCGTTGGACGATTGACCGGTTCATCCAGTTCATCGATAATTTCAGGCTCGAATTCCTCAAAAAAACCACGACTGAAAAGGCTTTCTCGAACTTCAGCAAGCTGTATCAATGAGCCAGAGGCCTCCTTAATCCGTTTGTATTCCAGCAGCCTCTGCACAAGTTCTGATCGAGGATCAAATTCATCGGTATCCGCACCATCCATAGTTTCTCTCGGAAGCAGCATTTTCGCCTTTATACTCATAAGCATGGATGCCATGTAAATAAATTCCGCAGCAACCTCAAGATTCAGGGTTCTGACATCATGGATATATCCAATAAAATCAGCGGTAATTTTTGAAATCGGAATATTATAAATATCCAGTTCATCGCGCCTGATAAAAAAAAGCAGCAAATCAAGCGGCCCTTCAAATTCCTCGAGGCTGATCCTGAACATTAACGGGAGGGTGCGTTGAGAATACTATAACAGGAGCAAGATAGAAAAAGCAGAATAACTTGTGCAAAAAAACATTATAAAAGACTGACATACAGCAATACATAAAATAAAGGAACTACTAAAGCAGGAAGCCTATATTAAAGAGAACACTATATTTCTTTTTTATTCCTTATAGACCTTTGAGCCGGGCATCCATGAGAAGGATTTTTTGTTGTATCACCGCCACTGTAACATGTATTTTATTTCAACTCGGCATTGCTCTGGCTGAATCTGCCAACAGCTATTTCAATGAAGGATATGAAAAACACCTCCATGGCGACCTTTCGAGTGCCGTTATATTATATACCAAATCCATCGATAAAAACCCTAGGTTTGCCATGGCTTACCAGATGCGGGGAGCCGCTGAGCAGCAGCTGAAAAGATATTCCGAAGCCATTAGCGATTACTCAATGGTCATCACCTATGGAGAGCCGTATTTCAAAGCCGTAGGCTATTACAACCGAGGAGTCGTGAAAAACATGAGAGGCGATTTTGCAGAAGCAATTCCCGATTTTTCACAAGCCATTGAGCTCGATAAAAAAATGGCAACGGCTTATTTTCACAGAGGAATCGCAAAAAGCAAAACAGGCGATATAGCCGGCCGTCTGGAGGATTTCCGCCAGGCGGCAAAACTTGGCGACACCACCGCCGAAACATGGCTGAACGCCTATTATCCTGAATGGAAGCTGACTCCGCTTATCCCCGGACCGGCATCAGCAGCCCCCCCATACGGGGAAAAGCTTCAATAATTTTTATATCGCCGTACCGCCACGCTCTCTGGTTCTTATCCGTATACACTCCTCAAGAGGAGTAATAAATATCTTTCCGTCACCGATCTCTCCAACTCCATGACTTGCTGCCGCAATGATCGTATCGACTGTGATATCTACAAATTCATTGTTGACAGCGATGTCAATCCGGATTTTCGGGATTAGATTTGGAGCAATTTTTTGACCCCTGTAAATTTCAATATCCTCCTGCCGTCCATGGCCGGTGACACGACTGACTGTAATTCTTGTTATATCTGCCTGAATCAATGCCTCACGAACATGATCAAGCCTGTCCGGCTGAATAATTGCTGTTATCAGTTTCATTACAATAAGTTAGTTGAGGTTGATAAGCCCATATCCATGTTCGCCATGCATGCTGTGATCAAGCCCGGACATTTCATCATTTTCGCTTATCCGCAACCCGATTGTCTTTTCAACCAGAAACAGCAAAACAAAGGAAACCACCCCTGCATAAAGAATAGTTACACCTACCGCTATGGCCTGAACACCAAGCTGCTGCCAAACCGTCCAACTCCCTCCAACTTTCGCTGCTGCCTCGACCATCCATGACGGGCGGATAAAAAATACCAGGGCAAGAGCACCAACAATACCGCCGACACCGTGCACACCGAATGCATCAAGACTATCGTCATAACCAAGCTTGTTTTTGATCAGAATTGCAGTATAGCAGATACCTGCAGCAAGTGCGCCGAGAGCAAAAGCACCTGACGGCTGAACAACTCCTGCCGCAGGAGTAATAGCAACCAGTCCGGCAAGAATACCTGATGCCACACCAAGACTGGTAGCCTTGCCATGTTGAAATATTTCAATAACCATCCAGGTAAACGCCCCTGCTGCTGCAGCTATCTGCGTGACAGTCAGTGCCCTTGCGGTAGCAATATCGCTGGAGATAGCACTGCCGGCATTGAACCCGAACCATCCAACCCACAACAGTCCTGCTCCGATCAGGGTCATTACAAGATTGTTCGGATGCATAACATTATTCGGGTAAGCACGTCTTTTGCCAAGATAAAGAGCAGCCACAAGCGCAGTAATACCGGACGAAATATGAACAACGGTGCCACCTGCAAAATCGATAGCTCCAGCAGCCCCGAGGTTGAACAGAAAACCGTCGGCTGACCATACCCAATGACAAATCGGAGAGTATACACATATGCTCCAAAGAGCAATAAACAGTGCATAACCTTTAAAATTAACCCTTTCGGCAAATGCCCCCGCAATCAGAGCAGGCGTAATAATGGCAAATTTACCTTGAAACATGGCAAAAACATATTCAGGAATATGCGTAGGCATTATAGAATTATCGATGCCCTGCAGCATAAAATACCTGCTGTCCCAGCCTACAAAACCACCCAGAATTCCATGACCAAAACTCAGGGCATAACCAACAAGCGGCCAGAGAACGCCAATAATCACCATAGCGGAAAAACTATGCATCATGGTTCCGATCACGTTCTTCGTCCGGACAAGCCCGCCATAAAACATGGCAAGTCCTGGAACCATCAGCAGTACCAGCGCAGTAGATGTCAGCATCCATGCCGTAGTACCTGTATCGGTGACCACTGATGCTGCTGCATAGACAGTACCCTGCATAAACAACGAAGCTGCCGACAGAAAGAGCGTCGTTGTTAAAATCCTAATATTCATAAATAGATTAAATGAAATTAAAACAACCTAAATTATTAACGATAACTACGTATATGTAGTTATTTAATTAACCAAAACAAAAATATTATCAATTTTTATTACGCAAACGTAGAATTATCCGTATTATCGACGAATGATGCATGGAAGTTTTTTTGGACCGGCAGGTCATTTACGGCAACAATACCGTAAGAAAGACAGAGAAGGGAAAAAAATTAAAAACAGCAGAATTTCTTTCTACCGCACGGTAAAAAAGGGGAGACCCCGGGTTAATACATTATCAGCCAATCAATGAATAAAACGTATAAATGTATTAATAGAGAGTATTTTATTTTTGAAAACGTCTGTTAATTGCAATAAATTATCCACAGAAATCAGCCAATGGTTGTCTGATCGCTATGCAGGTAATTTGTGCCTTGGTTCTCTGCAGGTGTCTCTTTCTATCAATGCACATGTATACTAAGAACTAACAATGAATATTTACATCGGTAATTTACCTTACACTGTTACTGAAGATGACCTTCGTGATGCGTTCTCTCAATTCGGACAGGTCGACAGCGCGAACATCATAAACGACAAATTTTCAGGACGTTCAAAAGGATTTGGATTTGTTGACATGCCCAACGAAAGTGAAGCTCGTGAAGCCATCGAATCCATGAATGACAAAGATTTGAAAGGTCGCACTATAAAAGTAAACGAAGCGAGACCTCGCGAAGAGAGGCCCGAAAGAAGAGAGCGCTACTGAGCTGTTCAGTTTTGCGATATAAAACCAGACAGAATACAAACCCTGTCTGGTTTTATACGTATTGAAAGGAAAGCACAATATCCGTTACGACGTAACGAGAAAAGCTCCGAGATCTTCCAGAAGAGCCAGCAGGTGAAACTGCTTATTTCTTGTTTTTAACAAGATCACTAAGCGCCTCAGCCAGATTAGGATACCTGAAGTGAAAGCCTTGATCCTTGAGAAAACCAGGTTTTACTTTCTGACCTTTTACCGCGTACTCTCCACCCTCACCCATAAGAATCTGAACAGCGAATTTCGGCACAGACAAAACGGATGGCCGCCCAAGAACTTCACCAAGTAAATCAGCAAATTCTTTCATGGAAACAGGTTCCGGGCTGACCGCATTGACCGGACCCTTGTAAGAAGGATTATCGAGCGCCTCAAGAATGCATGCGATCTCGTCATCAACATGAATCCAGGAAATACACTGAAACCCGGAACCAATGGGCCCGCCAAGAAAGAAGTTAAAGGGTGCAAGCATTTTCTGCAGCATTCCCCCTTTTGTAGACAAAACAATGCCGGTTCTCAGAAGCACAAGACGAACACCGGTTTTTTCAGCTTCAAGCGCCTCTTTTTCCCAATCGATACAGATTCTCGCAAGAAAATCCCTGCCTTTAGCGCCTGACTCGATAATATCCGGCGTATCACTGCAACGATCAAAAGAGCCATAGTAGCCGATAGCTGATGCAGAAATAAAAACCTGTGGTTTTTCTGATGCGCTGGCAATTGCAGTCACAATATGGCGGGTGCCGAGAATTCTTGAATTATAGCACTCTTTCTTGTGATCTTCATTCCAGCGACTTTCAAGCAAGGGTTTTCCTGCCAGATGAATGACGGCCTTTGCCCCCGAAATAAAACCAGTCCATTCGCCGCTCTCCATATCCGAGTCCCACTTGACATATCCTGCCGCACCAGAAATTTTGTGCGCAGCACTCTCAGGGTTGCGAGCGAAAAGAACAACTTTTTCCCCACGACTAATCAATTTCAGGGCAAGTTCAGCGCCTATGACGCCGGTAGCTCCGGTAATAACAATATGACCTCGCATAGACTATCTCGGTTGTAGTGAAAAAGTACGTTTCCAGAAAAAAGCCATTTAAACTGTTATTGAACGGGCAATTATGCATAATAATTCCCCTGACGTACTGTTTAAAAAGAAAAACCATAACCCCGTAAAGCTGTTAAGCTTTTCACGGGTTTATGGTCAATGAAGATATTCTCTTAAGGAGTTACAGCACCTACTCCACAGTCACCGATTTCGCCAGATTCCGTGGCCGGTCAACATTACAGCCGCGAAGTGTAGCGATATGGTAGGCGAGCAGCTGCAGAGGGATGACCGTTAAAAGAGGAGTAATCGGTCCTGAAGATTGCGGAATATAAATGACATGTTCGGCCAGGCGACTTATTTCCTGATCACCTTCATTGGCGATGGCAATCACCCTGCCTTTACGACTGCGCACTTCCTCAATATTACTGAGAATCTTGGCATAGGTACTATCACGGGTAGCAATAAAAATAACCGGCATATCCTTGTCGATCAACGCAATCGGACCGTGCTTCATCTCTGCGGCAGGATAACCTTCTGCATGAATATAAGAGATCTCCTTGAGTTTCAACGCCCCCTCAAGAGCAACAGGAAAGTTATAACCGCGCCCAAGATAGAGGGCATTCCGGGCATCCTTGAAGCGCTCAGCTATACCCTTTATCTGACTGTCAAGTTCAAGAATACGTGTGGCTTTTTCAGGGAGGCGGGAAAGTTCTCTAAGATTCAGTGCAATCTCGTCATGAGAAATCGTCCGTCCCTTGCTGAGGGCCAGAGCAAGCATATAGAGCATGATAACCTGGGCTGTAAAGGCTTTCGTCGAAGCCACACCGACCTCCGGTCCGGCATGGGTATACATACCGCACAGAGTTTCACGGGCAATAGTAGACCCGACAACATTACAGATACCCATAACGAGAGCTCCCTTTTCCTTCGCTGCACGCAGCGCTGCAAGAGTATCGGCGGTTTCACCCGATTGGGAGATAACAATAACCACATCATCAACACTGACAATAGGATTGCGGTACCTGAACTCTGAAGCATAATCTACCTCGACTGGAATACGGGCAAACTCTTCAATAAGATATTCACCAATCATAGCGGCATGCCAGCTTGTGCCGCAGGCACAGATGACTATTCGCTTTGCCTGCTTCAGACGGTCGAGATAATCCTCTATCCCGCCAAGACAAATCCTGCCTTCATCAAGTCTGACACGTCCCCGCATGACATCGTGCATAACGGCCGGCTGTTCGAAAATCTCTTTGAGCATGAAATGCTCAAATCCCCCCTTCTCAATTTTTTCAAGTGAAAAATCAAGTTCGGTGATAATTTTGTCCTGCGCGACATTCTCAATTGTCTTCACCAGATAGCCATCCTTTTTCACCACAGCAAGCTCACCGTCAGAGAGATAAATTACTTTATTGGTATGTTCAACAATCGGAGCAGCATCTGAGGCAATGAAATATTCCCCGGTACCGATACCGATCACCAGAGGACTTCCCTTGCGGGCAACAACTATCTTGTCCGGCTCCCGGGAAGAGATGACACAAATACCGTAAGCACCATCGACATGCCGAAGAGCGTTGCGCGTAGCCGATTCAAGGTCAAGCGACGAATCACTTTTCCATATCCTGTCGATCAGATGAACCAGAACCTCAGAATCAGTATCGCTTGAAAAAATATAGCCCTGAGAAATGAGCTCATGTTTCAGCACAGAGTAGTTTTCAATAATCCCATTATGAATAACAGCAATATCACCGACACTATTCTGGTGTGGATGAGCATTGATGTCACTTGGCTCACCATGGGTAGCCCAACGCGTATGGCCAATACCGACCGTCGCCGACTTCATCTCCTTACTCAGACCGTCATTCGCAACCTCAAGACCGCTGACGCTGCCTTTCTGCTTCATAACCAACAGTCTTTCATTCAACAAGGCGATCCCCGCCGAATCGTAACCTCTATATTCAAGCCGCTTCAAGCCTTTCAGAAGCAGCGGAGCAGCATCACGCCACCCTATATATCCAACAATTCCACACATAACTGTACTGTTTTAATAGTCATTAAGAACCTCACGACAAGCCTGTGAAGTTGCCGGATATCAGCCTGAATGACCATTGAGTTATAGCAAAAAACACTTCCACTATAAAACCCGCTTCATTTCATCATGAATGTTTAAGGCCTCTCTGGAAACAGCCCGTTCATAATCGTCTATACCTGAAAATGACCCGGCAGGATAAATTAAACTCCTGCTGACATTGATAACAGCACTTTGGCGGTTACCATCGACACCAAGATTAACAGCATCTTCAAGCGATCCTCCCTGTGCGCCGACCCCTGGTATCAGCAGAAAAAGACCGGGAACAATACGCCGAATCTCTTCAAGCAGCGTGCTTTTAGTAGCGCCAACCACAACGCCTCCATTTCCGTTTCTGCTCCATGCCGCTACTTTACCAAGCACACTTCGATAGAGTGGCTCTCCATTCTGCATCGGCTGTTCCTCGAAATCTTCCGAACCTTTGTTAGAAGTTAGTCCAAGGACAAATACCAATTTATCCTCATAGGCAAAAAATGGCTCAAGAGAGTCAAACCCCATGTACGGAGCAACCGTTACGGCATCAAAAGGCCAGTGTTTAAAAAAAGCCTGCGCATACTTTTCGCTTGTATTGCCTATGTCAGCCCGTTTTGCATCGGCAATCGTCATGACGGTGTCAGGAATATGGCATAGGGTTTTTTCCATATCCTGTAATCCTGCAATACCCCTGGCTTCGTAAAAAGCTGTATTAAGCTTATAGGCTATTGCCACATCACTTGTAGCTCTTATAACTGAACGGTTAAACTCAAGAACAGGGTTTTCATACTTGAAAAAAAACTGCGGAATTTTCTCGGGATCGCTGTCAAGCCCGACACACAAAAGAGATTTTATTGCTGATATTCTGCTGTTTGCCTTATCCCGAACGACGCTCATTAACTTCCTCTTCCTCTCTGTGTTATAGTAAAAATTTTATCCTGCCATGCTGCGGAATAAAGCAAAAAAAACAGCCAAACAAAACTCTGCAAGCCTTAGAGAAACTTATAACTGCAGAAATACTGTTTATATGTTCGTAATATATAATATGTTTTCTTATGAGATACTTCTTTAAATGAAAGAATCCCGTAAATTGAGAATCTTGAACCCGCGAACGGTGAACACAGAACTGAGTCGCATTATTATAACCATGATTGATGATTGATGGCAAAAAAACTGAGCAAACCCTCAAATCCCTATAAAAATTTACCGGAAAACAACGTACCGCGTCCGAAATTCTCCATAATGTATTATGTGGTAGTCATTGTTCTTCTCATAGGTGTGCAGCTTGCCTTTTTCTGGTCAGGCTCAACACAGGAAATCCCTTACAGTACATTCCGCAAACTCATTGCAGAAGACAAAATTGAATCCGTAAAAATAGCACAGGAACGGATCTATATCAAGCTTAAGCCCGGAATGAATACCGGTATAGCACCAAAAGAACAGCAAAAAGACGGCCCCGGCATATTTCTTCCTCAGTCCACAACAAAGCAGGACGAAATTTATGTCAATGCGGTACGGGATGAATCGCTCGTTCAGCACCTTGAAGAAAAAGGCATCAAATACCAGGGCGTACCAAGCAGCACCTGGATCAGCGAACTGCTGCAATGGATACTGCCTTTTGGCCTGCTGATCGGCATCTACTTTTTTGTTTTCCGCCGCATGGGCGGACCGGGCTCCCAATTCATGAATATCAGCAAGAACAAGGCTGCCCTCTATGAAAATCTTGACGAGCACACCCGCATCACCTTCAAAGACGTAGCAGGCCTCGATGAGGCGAAGGCAGAGGTCATGGAGGTGGTCGACTTCCTCAAGGACCCGAAAAAGTATACCACACTCGGTGGAAAGCTCCCCAAAGGAGTTCTTCTTGTCGGCCCTCCGGGTACAGGAAAAACCCTTTTGGCAAAAGCTGTTGCCGGCGAAGCTGATGTTCCGTTTTTCAGCATCAGCGGCTCGGACTTTGTGGAAATGTTTGTCGGTGTCGGCGCAGCACGAGTACGTGACCTGTTCAAACAGGCCAAGGAAAAAGCTCCCTGCATTATTTTTATTGATGAAATCGACGCTGTCGGCCGCAGCAGAGGAAAAGGGGCGATGATGGGCGCCAATGACGAACGCGAAAATACCCTCAACCAGCTGCTTGTTGAAATGGACGGATTTGCAACGGACAAGGGCGTCATTTTGATAGCCGCTACGAACCGCCCTGATGTACTGGATTCAGCACTGCTGAGGCCGGGCCGTTTTGACCGCCAGATTATGGTTGACAAACCCGATCTGAAAGGACGCATCGATATTTTCAAAGTCCACACCAAAGAGCTGTCACTATCAAAGGATGTTAACCTGAAAGCACTTGCCTCGCAGACCCCTGGTTTTGCAGGTGCAGAAATTGCAAATGCTGCCAACGAAGCTGCTCTGCTTGCTTCCCGTCGCAACAAGCTAAGCATTGAGATGAAAGACTTTGAGGATGCCATTGAGCGTGTGGTAGCCGGACTTGAAAAAAAGAACAAGGTCATCAACCCGCGAGAAAAGCAGATTGTTGCCTATCATGAAGCTGGTCATGCAATTATCAGCTGGATGATGGCAGAGAACGATCCTGTTCAGAAAATTTCCATTGTCCCAAGAGGAATGAGCGCGCTCGGCTATACCATGAACATTCCGCTTGAGGATCGCTATCTCATGACAAAAAGCGAGCTTCTTGCGCGTATTTGCGGTCTTCTCGGCGGGCGTATTGCCGAAGAAATCATTTTCAACGAAATCTCCACCGGAGCACAGAATGACCTTGAAAAAGTAACGAGTATCGCTTATAACATGGTCATGGTATACGGCATGAGCGAAAAACTCGGTAACCTTTCATTCTATGAAAGCAATAATCCCTATTACGGAAGTCCAGGCATCGACAAAAAGTACGGTGAGGAAACCGCCCGGCTTATCGACAGGGAGGTAATGGCCATAGTAGAAGCATCGCGTCTCAACGTCATGAATTTACTGACCAGGAACCGTGAAAAGCTCGAAATACTTGCGAATGAACTTCTGTTGAAGGAAATGCTTCAATACGCTCAAATCGAGGAAATTCTGGGAAAACGTCCCGAAAGCCTGTTCCCTGTCCATATTGAAGATGAAAACTCAGACGATAGCGGCGAGACTGACTTTGGAAGCAAACCCTCTCATGGAGCAGCAGACCGGCTTAGCGACAAAGAACAGGCTGAGCTTGAAGAGGCAGTTGCAAGGCTCAGAGATGAGCGTAAAATCCCTGAAAGCTGAACACATCCATGGGACAGGCGAAAAGAATAAACCTGATTGTTGAGGGCCTCGTTCAAGGGGTAGGATTCAGAGTATTTATTGCCCGGAAGGCAAAAGAACTCAACCTGTGCGGGTGGGTCAAAAACCTGCCTGACGGCACAGTAGAAATAGAGGCCCAGGGCCCTGAAGAGATGCTTGATGAATTACTGAGACTTGCAAAACAAGGGCCACTCCATGCCGGTGTTGCTTCAATCCGGAAAGAAGAAAAAGCACCTGACACCGGTCTTAAAGGGTTTACTATAACTATGGATGAAAAAGAGGGCGTGTAAAGATGAGGGAAACAAAATAGGCAGGGGTCTCCTGCCTATTTTGTTTGTTCAATGAAGAACTTCGATGTGGGTCCCGAGGGATTCGAACCCCCGACCTACTGGGTGTAAACCAGTCGCTCTAACCAGCTGAGCTAGGAACCCGATTTGAGGCCACATTATAACACAATTTCAGGGGAATACAAAAAGAAAAAACCGTTTACGAAACAGGTTCGCTGACGGTTATTTGTAAGCCTTCACTAAAAAGCATAAATTCAGGCCGATAATTCACTCGCAAGCCCGATAATACTTATTACTCATGATGAGATCACTAACCATCCTCGGCTCAACAGGCTCAATCGGGCTCAGCACCCTTGATGTCGTCAGGCAGCACCCGGATAAATTCAGTATTTCCTGCCTGGCGGCAGGTCAGGATGTCAGGGTTATGGCCGAACAGATCAAGGAATTCCGTCCTGATGCTGTTTCAGTCAAGGATGAGGATTCGGCAAAAAAACTTGAGACCCTCCTTGGAGAGTACAAACCTGAAATCCTGTACGGTATTGAAGGCACCTCCACCATTGCCGCTGCTGATGGATCCGATATGGTGGTATCGGCCATTGTCGGCGCAGCCGGCCTTGTGCCGACAGTAGCTGCGATAAAAGCCGGAAAGCATATAGCTTTAGCAAACAAGGAAACTCTCGTCGTAGCCGGACAGCTGGTTTCTGATCTGGTAAACAAACATCATGTCCGCCTGCTGCCGGTCGACAGCGAGCACTCAGCAATCTTTCAGTCACTCGAGGGTCATCGGACAGACGATGTTGAACGCATCATTCTGACCGCCTCAGGAGGCCCGTTCCGCAATACCTCTCTGGAAGAGCTGAAAAATGTCAGGCTCGAACAGGCACTGAAACACCCGCAATGGTCAATGGGCGCAAAAATTACCATTGACTCTGCAACAATGATGAACAAAGGGCTTGAGGTCATTGAAGCACACTGGCTTTTTAACATGCCGGCTGAAAAAATCGGTGTTGTTGTGCATCCCCAGAGTATCATTCACTCTATGGTCGAATATATTGACGGCTGCGTCATGGCACAGCTTGGTTCTCCCGATATGAGGGCACCGATTGCCTATGCTCTGTCTTATCCTGAGCGATGCGAAAGCGGTATCCAGAAACTCGACCTGGTAAAAATCGGAACCTTGACGTTCGAAGAACCCGATATGGTACGTTTCCCTGCACTCCGTCTGGCATTTGATGCCTTAAAGGCAGGCAGAACCTATCCGGCGGTACTTAACGCAGCAAACGAGATAGCCGTTGCTGCTTTTCTCGATAAAAAAATTGGATTTACCGACATCGCAGCAACTGTCGAAAAAACCATGCAGGCCCACGAAGCATATTCTCCGGTTGAACTTGATGAATATCTCAGGGCCGACAGATGGGCTCGTGAAACTGCTCAAAAACTTATTGTATAAACCTGAAAAAGAAGCGACCACCCGCCAGAGCGGCAGTACAGCTTTTTTTTTACTGAAACGAAGGATTGTTATGGATTTTCTTAGCTCTACATTTTTTTTCATTATTGCCATTTTTATTCTTGTCACTGCACACGAACTCGGTCATTTTCTGACCGCGAAACTGTTCGGCATGAGAGTTGACAAGTTTTACATCGGCTTTGACTTCTATAATCTGAAATTCTGGAAAAAGAAAATCGGCGAAACTGAATATGGCCTTGGCGTTTTTCCTCTTGGCGGTTATGTCAAAATAGCCGGCATGGTTGATGAAAGCCTCGACACCAATTTTCAAAGTTCGGAGATGCATCCATGGGAATTCAGGGCAAAACCTGTATGGCAACGCCTCATTGTTCTCGCCGGCGGAGTAACAATGAACCTGATTCTGGCTTCAGTTATCTTTATGGGCATAACTCTTGTACTGGGTGAACCCCGAACAAGCGTCAAAAACCCTGCCTTTGTTGAAAAAGGATCAGTCTTTGAAATAATGGGCATGAAAACCGGTGACCAGCTTTTACTTGCAAACGGCAAATCGATCGCAAGCTGGGAGGAAGCACTTGACCCTGAACTCTTAACGTCCAAGTCAATCAGCTACACCATCCTTCGCGATGGCAAAAGCATCACGTTTGATGCACCGTCGAACATCATGTCGAAAATCAACGACAAACAGAGTTTCGGAATCCGCCCTACCGTTCCGCCGGTCATAGACGAAGCCCTTCCAAAGCAGCCTGCCCGGAAGGCGGGTATTAAATCCGGCGGTCTCATTACGGCAATCGATGGAAACCCTGTTTCCGACTGGACAGAAGTCGTTGGTATTATCTCAGCTCATGCAGCAAAACCGATTACGATTACCTGGAAATACCTTGAACCCGTTTCAGGCCGCAAAATCACTGCCGAAGACCTCCGTATTGAAGGCAAAACGTTCATCACCACTGTAGTACCCAGCAATGCCGGGAAAATCGGCATTTCGCTGAAACAGACAATAGCAACCGAACGAAAAAAACTTGGTGTCGGAGGCGCAATACTGAGCGGCATTGGCCAGACATGGAAAATGAGCGTGATGACGGTTCAGGGATTCGTAAAAATTTTCACCGGTCAGGAAGACTTCCGCAAATCAGTCGGCGGTCCAATCAAAATTGCTAAAATAGCAAGCCAGAGTGCTGAACAGGGACCAGTAAGCTTTCTGTATTTTCTCTCAATGCTCTCAATATCTCTGGCAATCATCAATATTCTTCCTGTTCCGGCACTTGACGGCGGACAGTTTGTGCTGAATGCTGTTGAAGGCCTGATCCGCAGAGAGATCCCGTTTGAGTTAAAAATGCGTATTCAACAGGTTGGCATGGCGCTGCTTCTTGCACTGTTCGCATACGTTCTAATCAATGACATTTTCAACGTCTGAGGCTGACACCACCATTCAATGCTTGAAAAACTACAATCGATAAAAGAAAAACATCTCGATCTTGAACAGCTGCTGGCCGACCCGAAAGCAGCAGCCGATCAAGTCCGCTTCAGAAAACTCAACAAGGAGTACAGCGACCTTAAGGAAATCGTACATGCCTATGACCAGTATGCCCAGGCAAAAGCAGAGCTTGATGAATCACTCCATCTTCTGAAAATCGAGACTGATCCGGAGATGAAAGAACTTGTACAGGCTGAAATCAATGACCTCCAGAAACAGCTGCCTGATCTCGAACAGAAATTAAAAGTACTCCTTCTCCCAAAAGACGAGGCGGATTCACGCAACGTTATTATTGAAATACGGGCCGGAACAGGGGGAGAGGAGGCTGCACTTTTTGCCGCTGACCTCACAAGAATGTACCAGCGGTATGCCGAGAAACAGGGCTGGCAGTGCGAAGTACTCCATTATAATGAAAGTTCAATGCCGGGCGGTTTCCGGGAAATTACCATGGGCGTGAGCGGACACGATGTATACGGAACCATGAAATATGAAAGCGGAGTACACCGTGTACAACGCGTTCCGGATACAGAAACACAGGGTCGAATCCATACTTCTGCGGTCAGCGTGGCAGTTTTGCCCGAAGCCGAAGAGGTTGATGTTGAGATCCGCAGGGAGGATCTGCGTTTTGATACCTATCGAAGTGGTGGAAAGGGAGGGCAGAATGTCAATAAGGTAGAAACGGCCGTACGAATCACCCATATGCCGAGCGGAATTGTTGCTGCATGTCAGGAAGAGCGCTCCCAGCTGCAGAACAAGGAACGCGCTATGAAAATGCTCCGTACAAGACTCTATGACATCCAGCTTGCCGAGCAGCAGCAGCAAAGAGCCGATTTACGCCGCTCGATGGTAACAACCGGAGACCGGAGTGCAAAAATCCGGACCTACAACTATCCGCAATCCCGGGTAACAGACCACCGTATCGGCTTTACCAGCCATGCTCTGCCCCAGATTCTGCAGGGAGACCTTCAGGATATTATTGAAGCACTCAAAATGCATGACCAGACTGAACGTCTGCAGACAGAACTGCTTTAATCATACGATCTTCGCAAAAGCATCCACTCTGAACGGATATATTTTCAAAGATTCTCCTTATATTTTTTTCAGGGCCCAAACGCATGGAAAATTTTCCAGCGTTCTCACATGAACCGAAACCTATGGAACGCCGACAACATGGAAATGCATGCTACAGGAGTAAGCAAGGGTGAGTGGATATTTTCCGCAGATTTTGACAGGACCGCAACCTACCTGGCTGATCTGAAAAAAATATTGGGTTTCAACCCTTTCTGCTATAACGTAGAACTCACAGACACTGAAAACGTCTATATATGGAATTTTCGCGTAACTGATCCGCAGAACAACCCATTTGATATCATCTTTTTTGTCGAACAGTCTGAAGAGCAGCATGTAGAGCTTCCCGACCACATCGAATGCGCCGACCCTGACGACCTCACAGAGGAAATGATCAAAAGCTATACTGTCCGCAAAAAGGTCAAATGGACGCACCACCCCGTCGGACGTAAAATTTCTGATCCGAAAAAATATCTTTTTGAAGGAAAGGTCTCCGGTGATATGGATATTCAGCGCGTTGGGGTAAACAAAACCAAGGTTCACTTCGACCTGAAAGTCGATGTACGCTTCCTCCTTTATCCTGCATTCAGGATTGTCCCGAAAAAAATTGTCAGGACTATGGTCAATGGAGGGATGACCTTTATTATGCAGACCGCTACAAACAGCATGTTTCACGCCATGTCAAAAGATTTCTGCAAAATCCATAAAATATGAACGACGGGGGCATTATGGACTTTTACGACCTTGTATCAAAACGCTGCAGTATCCGCAGCTTTGAACGGAACAGACCTGTTCCCGAAGAGGTTCTCCAGAGAATTCTCAACGCAGGAAGAATGGCTCCTTCTGCAAATAATCTGCAGCCATGGCACTTCCATGTCGTCCAATCGCCCGGCATACTTGAAAAAATCTACCCCGGCTACAAGCGCGACTGGATTCAGAGCGCACCCTGCCTCATTATTGTTTCCGGTGAACGAAAACATGCATGGGTTCGCCGTCAGGACAACTACAACTCAATCGAAACCGACCTGACAATAGCTCTGGATCACCTTATTCTTGCGGCCACACGGGAAGGGTTAGGAACCTGCTGGATTGCGGCTTTCGACCCCGGCATCATTCGACATGCGCTGCAGCTGCCGCCGGATGTTGAGATTTTTGCATTCACTCCCCTTGGATATGCTGCCCAGGATGCACAGCCCTCACCAAAAAAACGCAAATCTCTTGAGGAAATAACCTCCTATTATTGAAATTGAACAGGGCTTCTTAGACTTATACGATTAATAGAACTAATGCGACTTTAAAAAAAAGCTATCCTTCTTTATTTCTTCCGGCTGATTTCATTGGCATCGAAAGAAATAATTGCTGATCTTTGGGGGAAAAATTTTTATTGCATGAACAAACAACTTTTACTGGGAGCCGAATCGATTGCTCTCGGTGCCCTTGACGCAGGAATATCAGGCGTCTACGCTTACCCCGGGACCCCTTCGACCGAAATCACCGAATACATCCAGAAAAAGAGTGCTGCCCGGGAGTATCCGGTTCGATCGTCCTGGTCTGCCAACGAAAAAACTGCTTATGAGGCCGCGCTCGGCATGTCTTATGCCGGCAAACGAAGCCTGGTCTGCATGAAACATGTCGGACTGAACGTGGCCGCTGATGCGTTTATCAACTCAGCCATTACCGGTGTCAATGGAGGGCTTGTCATAGCCGTAGCTGACGACCCCTCGATGCATTCGTCCCAAAATGAGCAGGATAGCCGGGTTTACGGCAAATTCGCCATGCTTCCCGTGCTTGAACCCTCTTCACAGCAGGATCTGTACAATGCCACCAGAGAGGCTTTCGACCTGTCGGAATCACTCATGCTTCCCGTACTTCTGCGCCTTACCACAAGGCTTGCCCATTCACGCGCAGGAGTGGAATGCACTGCCGCCCGCCAGCAGAACCCCCTTCATGCCCTCTACGCCCCTGAACGTTTTGTACTGATCCCGCAACATGCCCGTCGGCAGTACAATGTACTCCTCAAGCTACAGGATGAACTTGAAAAACGTTCAGAGCAGTCATGGCTTAACCGCCTTATTCCTGGATCGGGCACAAACGGGGTTATTGCATTCGGTATCGCCTTCAACTATGTAATGGAGGTTCGTCAGACCTTTGGACTGTCCTTTCCCGTCCTTCAAATCGGACACTATCCTCTCCCGAGAAAACAGGTCGAAAGCCTCTTCAAATCCTGCGAAACAATTCTTGTTGCTGAAGAGGGATACCCGGTCTACGAAGAGCTGCTGAGAGGTTACTTTGGCGGAGAGAACGTCAGGGGACGCTTGGATGGGACGCTGCCACGCGCTGGAGAGCTCAATGCCGACCTTATCGCCAGAGGGCTTGGTCTTGAAGCAAAAGCAGTACTGCCGGTTCCGGATATCGTTGTCCATCGTCCGCCCGCACTCTGCAAGGGATGCGGCCACCGCGACCTTTACGATGCGCTTACCACCGTGATGAGTTCATTTGAAAATCACCATGTTTTCTCAGACATCGGCTGCTATACGCTTGGCGCTCTGGAACCATTCAGTGCCATTCATACCTGCGTCGACATGGGTGCATCGATCACCATGGCAAAAGGTGCTGCAGATGCGGGACTGCGACCTGCAGTATCAGTTATCGGTGATTCGACCTTTACTCACTCCGGTATGACCGGCCTGCTTGATACCATTAACGACCGGTCACCAATCACTGTAATTATCGCCGATAATGACACGACCGCTATGACCGGCGGTCAGCAATCATCGGCAACCGGCTCAAAGCTTCTGGATATCTGCAGGGGGCTTGGAGTTGAGGAGCAGCACATCAGAACCATCATTCCGTTAAAATCGAATCTCGAAATAAATATGACGATACTCAGAGAGGAAATCAGCTACGAAGGAGTATCTGTTGTGATTGCGCAGCGCGAATGCATTGAAACCGCTGCACGAAAAAAACGAACCAAGACAGCCAGCACCTAACAACACAGCATGCATATCAATATTATACTTGCAGGAGTCGGCGGACAGGGAATACTCACTATCGCAGCAGTCATCGGCCAGGCCGCCCTGCAAAGCGACCTTATGATCCGCCAGACAGAAGTCCATGGCATGAGTCAGCGTGGAGGGGCGGTTCTGTCACACCTGAGAATTTCCGATCGGGAAATTTATTCTGACCTTATTGCAGAAGGGAGCGCGAACATGATCCTCTCTGTTGAGCCTCATGAAGCGCTGCGCTATCTGCCATTTCTTGCACCCGAAAGCAGAATCATAACCTCTACAGACCCGTTTATCAACATTGAGAACTACCCGGCAATTGATGAAATTCTCGCTGAACTGCGCCGCACAGACCGCCCTGTGCTGGTCAACGCGGCTGAACTTGCGCGTGAAGCTGGCCATGCAAGAACATCAAACATGGTAATGCTGGGTGCGGCCGCCCCGTTTATCGGTATTGCGCAAGAAAAGCTTGAATCTTCTATCGCAGAGCTTTTTCATGCAAAAGGCCCCGACATTGTTGATGTCAACATCAGGGCGTTCAGAAAGGGACAGGAATTATCTCAAACTCAAGCAACTGAGACATGATTTGGAACGAGCATTACGAGTGCATGGAGCGCGAAGAGCTCCTTAAACTTCAGGGTAAGCGACTGCAGGAGATGGTAAAACGGGTCTACGACACGGTTCCCTTCTACCGCAATAAACTGCAGGAAAAAGGGATAGAACCCGGCGACTTCAAAGAAATTGATGATCTGAAAAAACTGCCCTTCACAACAAAACAGGATCTCCGCGACAACTACCCCTTCGGCCTTTTTGCTGTACCTCAGCCCGATATCGTTCGATTTCATGCCTCAAGCGGCACCACAGGCAAACCGACAGTCGTCGGATACACTCATAACGATATTCAGATGTGGAGTGAAGTTGTTGCCCGTTCACTCACCATGGCAGGAGTGACCAAAGCCGACATCATCCAGGTTGCCTACGGCTATGGGCTTTTTACCGGCGGTCTTGGTCTGCACTATGGCGCAGAAAAAGTGGGAGCCTCTGTCGTCCCGATTTCAGGCGGAAACACAAAAAAACAGCTGCAGCTTATTGAAGATTTTGGTTCAACCGTCCTCGCATGCACCCCATCCTATGCCGCCTTTATTGGTGAATCCCTCGTTGAAGAAAAAATTGACCCCAAAAAGATAAAACTCAAGGCCGGAGTGTTCGGTGCCGAACCGTGGACACAGGAAATGCGCACACAAATTGAGCAAGTGCTCGGCATCAAGGCTTACGACATTTACGGGCTCACTGAAATTATCGGTCCCGGCGTCTCGATGGAGTGCCAGTTTCAGCGCGGCATGCATATCTTTGAAGACCATTTCATCCCCGAAATTATCAACCCCGATACCGGTGAAGTGCTGCCTTACGGCGAACTTGGGGAGCTGGTATTCACTCCTGCCACAAAAGAGGCAATGCCGCTTATCCGCTACCGGACCCGCGACCTGACCCGCCTTCATGCCGACAAGTGCGAATGCGGCAGGACGCTTGTGCGTATGGAAAAATGCGTGGGCCGTTCGGACGATATGCTCATTATAAGAGGTGTCAATGTCTTCCCTTCACAAGTGGAATCAGTACTCCTCGAAATGAGTGAAACAAAACCTCACTACCTGATTGTTGTCGATCGTGAAAACAACCTCGACACTATGGAAATACAGGTGGAAATTGAAGAAGCGTTCTTTTCCGATGAGGTCAAAGAGCTGGAAGGACTTCGCCACCGCATCAAGGCAAATATTGCAAGCACCCTCGGCATCAGCGCCAGTATCAGGCTGGTAGAACCCGGCACAATCGAGCGCAGCATGGGCAAGGCGAAACGGGTAATCGACAGACGCAACATACAATAACAACGGAAGCGGAAGATGCCCACGCCTGGGCACAGAGTGATCAGCTGTTGCCAGCCCGTGTCATACATGGTGTAGTGGCTGCTTAGATGCAGCTTTTCGAGTTTCTCGAATTCGTATCTATGAAATATTGTTAGCAACTCACCCAGCATCGTTGTAACTTGTTTCATAGTCTGGAACTCCTTGTATACAGGGCTGATATCAATTGTTTTGTCACCTTTAATATCACCGTTTCTCATGTTTTTTCAGACCTTCTTTATTTTTTTACCGGACAATACTGCTCTGTTAATACTGAACAGCAGACAAAGAGAGTGCTCTTCAAAACAAAGTTCAAGCAACGCAACCTCCGTTAGTCGGGGGAGACAAACCAAAGAACAAAGCCTTACGGAGTCCACCATGAAACGCCACATCATCGGCTTACTGGTCACGATGTTGATACTTGCCCCGGAAATGGCGAATGGTACAGAGAAAATGGAACGCGCCTACAAGCAATGGCACCAGGCAGCAATAGAAGGTGATGGCGCAGCTCAAAACAATCTCGGGTTTATGTACGAGGCGGGCACCGGGGTCAAACAAGACTATGCAGAAGCCATCAAGTGGTTCCGCATGGCCGCAAAAAAAGGCAACGCGGCAGCTCAAAGCAATCTCGGGTTTATGTACGAGAACGGGACCGGAGTTCAAAAAGACTATCCTGAAGCCATCAAGTGGTTCCGCATGGCCGCAAAAAAAGGCAACGCTGCAGCTCAAAACAATCTCGGATATATGTACGCGTACGGCACCGGAATCCAGCAAAACGATGCTGAAGCGGTAAAGTGGTTCCGCATGGCCGCAAAACAAGGCAATGCCAATGCTCAAAACAATCTCGGATTCATGTACAAGGCGGGCACCGGGATCAAAAAAGACTATACGGAGGCCGTCAAGTGGTATCGCATGGCCGCAAAACAAGGCTTTGCCGCTGCCCAAAACAATCTCGGATTAATGTACGAGCACGGAAATGGGGTCAAGCAAGACTATGCGGAGGCCATCAAATGGTATCGTATGGCAGCAAAACAAGGCAACGCTGATGCTAAGGAAGCATTGAAACGCTTAGGATTGGACTTGTAACAACGATACAGGTATTAAATATCATGAACTTCGATAACCACTGACATTACTAAACTTAAACGGTGTGATTCACAGATGAAGCTTCTTTCATGGAAGAGGCAACGCAAGAAATAAGAGCCGCGGCAGCAACCAGCACTTCGCGCTCACCATTCAGCCAGCCGTTACGTAGCCCGGCCAATGCCAAGTCGTCATCAAATACGGATGGGCTGACCAGAAACGCATCACTCACAAGGGCGCCGGTATAACTTAATCTGTTTGACTTTTTAACCCCAACCATTAAAAACTCAATCATGACAGAAGAAGAAATGAATGCCCTGAATGGAGTTAACCCTGAAAATAACTCCAAAAACTTACACTTTATTAAAAGAGCACCCGGAGATACACGACCACAAGGGGAGTTTTTTGCCGAGTACATCTTGAGCGGTCCGGCAACAGCAAGTTCATTAATAGACAAATTTTCGACATTCTCGGGCGAGGTCTCTCTGGGTAATATTGCCGGTGAGGTCCAGAGACTAATGGATGAGTTCCGTAACGGTGAAACGAAAGGAATTGAAGGGATACTTATAGGACAGATTGTATCGTTGAACGCGATGTTCGCAGATTTTGCACAAAAGGCAAAGTACTGCACGCATTTAGACCGGACTGAAACGAATATGCGCCTCGCCTTTAAAGCTCAGAACCTCTGCCGCGCCACACTTGAAACGCTCGCTAATATCAAGAAGCCCCGACAGACCGTAATAACCAATCAGGCTAATATCAGCAACGGTCCGCAGCAGGTAAACAACACGATTAACCAGGGGAGTGATGCCGATCTGAATATTTTAGAAACCGAGCAAAACATACTATTGAAGCATGACAACACCAGGGGGGAATGCATGGTCGGCGGAGCGCAGGGCTCGACAATCGGAGATGATAAAACAGTGGCGGCCGTGGGAAAAATCAACCGGCCCCCGAACAGTGGAAGGAAAAGCAAAAGTAGCAAAAAATGCTGACAAAGGAGGAGATTGGAGAGAGATGAGAAAACTCAGAAAGTTTTATAATCAGCAGTTTAAAGAGCAACAGGATTTATTAAGCGATATTCAGAGTGCAAGAGAGTAGATCTCTGAACGCATTTTATTACAATAAGTTAGAAGGAATAATCCAATAAAATTGCCGGTTTATTTACCGATCTTTTAGTGTTGTTATACTTATGATTTTGACTTCCCAATAGCCGAACCATTGCGCGACCCAGCAATTTTCTCGCATTTTTATCTTGATTCTTGGCCAACTCTTGCGTGGGATTGCGGTTTCAATGTTGCCCCTGAATCACTTTATTTCAGAGCAACCGGCAAATCGCAGCGGAAAACGAAAGCATCATGACAAAACCTCATTGCGGTGATGTATAGGGACGCCCTCTAAACGGCAGACAAGCAGTCTGTCGGACTTAAAACTCGCCACTCGTCCTTCGGATGTAATTGAAAACTGATTATTAATCTTGGGGCACTGACCGAAAGCTTATAATTTGTTGCGCATCGCTTGACCAGGGATTCGAGCGAATGATGACCAGGTTTAGGGTGCTGGTCGAGCGCAGGCGGATATAGACTGTTTCGGAAAAAAATGCAGTGCCAGTTAACGTGAAGCGAACCCGGACGGCGTCCCGGAATCATTCCGAGTAATTTGTGTGCCTGAGAACAGGCTTTTTTGTATGTTCTTTAATTCGTTTGCACATTGACATTGTACCTTTTTTTGCTCAATGAGCCCGTTAAAGTATTCTAAAATTTAACATCACCATGATTATCAAGCAATTATCGGTGTTTCTCGAAAACAAGACAGGAAGGCTGACTGAACTGACCGGAATTCTTGCTGAGAACGACATTAACATCTCGGCGTTCAGCATAGCCGACACGGCTGATTACGGTATTCTGCGCATGATTGTAGGGCGACCTGAACTGGCCGCACAAGTGCTCAAAAGCCATGGCTTTACTGTAAAGATTACCGATGTTGTGGGCATGATTATTCCTCACCGGCCCGGAGGGCTGCACAAGGCGCTCCAGATCATTTCGGACAACAATGTCGCCATTGACTACATGTACGCCTTTGCCTCCGGTGATTGCAAGGCAACGGTCGTTATCAGGGCGGATTCTCTCCATAAAATTATCGATGTCCTGCAGGAGCACAAAATGGAGCTTCTCAAGGAAGGGGATGTCTATCAGGTCTAACTATACACACTGTCATGCCAAGGTTTTCAAAAGCTGTATCGTCACTTCGTTCCTCTGAAATCAGGGATCTCATGACCCTTGCTTCAAGACCCGACATTATATCCTTCGCCGGGGGAATGCCCGGAAATGATCTTTTTCCTGTTCAAGCCGTTGAAGAGCTTTTCGGACGGCTTGATATCAAAAAAAAACAGGCCGCATTCCAGTACGGACCTACCCCGGGGTTACCGTCACTTCTTGAATCACTTGGAGGGTTTCTTGAAAAAAAGGGCTTGCCGGTAGAGGAAAACAGGCTGCTTATCACAACAGGATCCCAGCAGGCTCTTAACATTCTGGCAAAAGCATTTATTGATCCGGCTGAACCTGTACTGGTCGAAAACCCCTGTTTCATCGGGGCACTTTCAGCCTTTCGTTCGTATGAAGCTGAACTGAGAGGAGTTCCTGTTGACAACGAAGGCATTTCAATAGAAGCACTGCGCCAGGAAATTGACAGGAAAGAAAAAGCTAAGCTGCTCTATGTCACCCCGTATTTTCACAACCCGGCTGGACTGCTTTACACGACCGAACGCAAACAGCAGCTTATAGCTTCGCTTCAGGGAACCAACATACCCCTCATTGAGGATGACGCCTACGCTGACCTCTATTTTTTTGAAGAGGATATTGACCGCCTGAAACCAATCAAAGCGATTAATCCTGACGGTATCAACATCTGCTATACCGGCTCGTTCTCTAAAATTCTCGGCCCCGGCCTGAGGCTTGGATGGATGCTGGTACCCGAAAAGATTTATGGAAAATGTGAACTCATCAAACAGTCAGCCGATGCCTGTTCGCCGAGTTTTACCCAGGTGCTGGCCGATGCATTCATTCGTTCCGGCCAGATATACAGCTATGTTGCAAGTGTCCGCCAGGAGTACAAAAAAAGAGCGGATGCGATGGTCGCCGCCCTGAAAGAACATCTCCCTGATTATGTGCAGTGGAATGAGCCTCGGGGGGGATTTTACATCTGGCTCACCCTGCCGGCTGAAGCCGATGCAACCCGCATCATGACACTGGCTATCGAAGGCGGGGCTGTGTTTGTGGCGGGGAAAACGTTTGATCCTGCAGGCAGACAAAACAACTCGCTTCGACTCTCCTACTGCAACAACACCCCCGAACAGATCGCATTGGGTATACCTATTGTGGCTGATGCCATTCGTACAATGTGCGACTGACTCAAACCCATTCTTGCAACCTTGGCACACATGCCAATCATAAAACATGATTGGCATGCATTTGCACACCATCATACATATTTATTTTATATATAAATGAAACTATATTTTGTTTATATATATACATATAACTATATTTGCATGGTAAAAGCGCAAACTTTTCGGGTAACGCAACACCAGTTACATGTTGATGAATTACTGCTTTTTGCGCTGACAGCATGTTACATATAATATACATACGCACTCCGACACATGATTCTTATGCTCTAAACCGAGAGCAGTTTGGGGTGCATCCCGCAAATAACTGAGAAAACCCGATACATTCCTGGTTCTCTCACAAAATCAAGGAGTTACGTTATGACTGCATCACCTGAATCAAGGCCGGAAGCACACCGCATTTGCAATGTAGTCCCGTCTCGCAATATCGAAAAGGACTGGAATATCGATCATGCCATTCAAGCCAGGGCAATTGCCGCTCCGGCGACATCCCTGCCGGCAAGCGTTGACTTGAGAGCTCCCTGGTGGGATATTGGCGATCAGGGTCCAACCGGTTCATGCGTCGGTTGGGGCTCTACTGACGGCGTTGCTCGTTATCATTTTGTCAAAGCCGGCAAGCTGGCCCAAACAGAGCATTTGTCGATTCGCCTCTCCTGGATGGGTTCCAAAGAACTCGATACAGATCCAAATCCGAACACATTCATTGAGTCAGCTGGTACGACTCTTAAAGGGGCTGTTGATATCCTGAAAAATAAAGGCGCGGTTCTCGACACTGTTTTCCCGTTCCACATCGCAAATTACCTGTATCTGGGTGAAGAAAACACGTTCTATGCCACCGCAGCGACACGCAAGATTTCCTCATACTTCAATCTCGGGAAAAATCCAGCCAGTTGGCGCACCTGGCTCGCCACACACGGCCCGATAGAGGCGGCTTTGAATGTTGATGCAACATGGGATCACGCAACTTCAACCCAAGGCAGGCTGGATAGTTTTCAGCCAAACACCATTCGTGGCGGACACTGCATAGCAATTGTGGGCTATACTGCGGACAATCGCTTCATTGTACGCAACAGCTGGGGCACAGGCTGGGGCGACAAAGGTTTCGCCTACGCCAGTGAAGCGTACATCAGTGGTGCATTCTTTAACGAGAGCTATGGCATAACGGTTTAAACCATGCTCAGGTGACAGAAAAATCAGGAACGGCTGGAAATTATTTGCTATCCTTTACGCGAAAAGCTGCGCTGGCGGGTGCATATCTCATGTATTCCCCCTGCGCAGTTTCCTGTGCTGAACAATACAACTATTCTACAATGGAGCATCTCCTTGCTGAAACTGATAATTATCGAACAGTAAATATTCATCCAGGCGATACTGTTCGTATAAGTCTACCAGAAAATGCAACTACTGGATTCCGCTGGGCGATTGATCGCTACAATAAGGAATTCCTCGGAGAACTTGCAACAGAATCGAACTATACAGCAGAGGATGTTGGTTCCGGCGGCAACATTGCATTCATATTTCAAGGCAAGAAGATTGGTGCCGGTGAGATTGTACTGAAAAAATGGCGTTCCTGGGAAGGAGAGTCATCAATCATCGCAAATTATAAAATCCGGTTACAGGTGCTGCCATAGTGTCCACGGCTATCTTCTTCTCTTGCATCACTTTATTATCCGGATATCCAGAGGGGAGCGCAATCATGACGTCAAGAAACCTATTGATAGCGTTTTTGAATGCGGAGCTTCTCCATACGTGAGTAGAGTGTTTTGGGATGCATGGCAAGCCGTTCTGCAGCTCCGCCTGCACCACTCACCCTGCCGTTTGAGCATTTGAGGGCGTCAGCAATCAGCTCTTTTTCCATTTGGGCAACATCAAGCTCAAAATCATGCATGGTTTTTGTCTCCCCAGTCATTGATCGCTCTGTAAAAGGTTCAGGAAGAGAGAAGATTGTTGAAAAATCAAGCGATGAACCCTCAGAAACTATAACCGCCTGTTCTACAAGATGAGCAAGCTCGCGGATATTGCCCTTCCATTCACGGGCAATAAGACGCTGCATGTCACTCTCTTTGAACATTCGGAGAGGTTTGCTGAACTCTCTGGAATATTTCGCGGCAAAATGTGCCGCAAGCATGGGAATATCTTCACGCCGCTCAGCAAGTGACGGGATAGACAGAGGAAAAACATTGAGCCGGAAAAAAAGATCTTCCCGAAACCTTCCTTCAGCAACCTCCTTCGCCAAATCGCGGTTCGTAGCGGCAATAACTCGCGCATCAACCTTTATCACCATTTTTCCGCCCAGTCGCTCAAGCTCACGCTCCTGAAGCACACGAAGCAGTTTTGCCTGCAGCTCCAGCGGCAGCTCTCCTATTTCATCAAGAAAAACCGTTCCTCCTTCAGCCAGCTCAAACTTGCCGATCCGCCTCTCTATGGCGCCGGTAAAACTCCCTTTTTCATGACCGAAAAGCTCCGATTCAATAAGCGAACCCGGCAGTGTCGCACAATTTATCTTAATCAACGCGCGCTTTCTGCGGCTTGAAAGATGGTGAAGTGCACGGGCAAAAAGCTCTTTTCCTGTCCCTGTTTCTCCCTGAATCAGCACCGTGGCATCGGTAGAGCCGACCTGACTTACCCTTCGCAATACCGCCGCAAGAGAAGGGCTGTTTCCGATAATTTCTTCAAAATTATGATCGGCCTTGATTTCTTCTATAAGACAGGTTCGTTCCCCTTCGAGCTTCCTGCGGAGCTCATCAATCTCCTCAAACGCGAGATAGTTCTGCAAAGCAAGGGAGAGTTGAGGCACAATCAGGTTCACGGTTGCCTGGTCGTGGTCATCAAAAGATCGGGAAGTATTGGAAATAATAAGGCCGGCACGACTTCCCGGAGTATCCCATAAGGGTACCGTGAGAAGGGAACAGATTCCAAATTTCTCCCTGACAATTGCCAGTATGCGATACGTTGTGCATAGCCGGAGAAAAGATTCTCCACTATAGCTGCCCGGATTGGTAATCAAGGAAAAACTCTCCCTTGCTATCTCCTCAAAATTGGCAACATCAAGCTTTTCAGTCGAAGAAACCGGAATAAAGTCGCGGCCGTCTTCACGCATGAAATTGTCGTAAACGCGATATTTACCGTCCTCACCCATTACACGGATACCAAGAAAGGTACAGGGTACCAGTTTATCGATCTGCTCACAGACCGCAAGCAGCATTCTGTTCCGATCCTTAATCGTAAGCAGGGCGTTGTTGACGGCAAGCTGCATGACCGTCTGGGCTTCACGAAGACGGAGCTCTTCATAAGCCAGGGTATTGCTTACCGCGACCGCTATAGGTGATGAAAGTGCGGCAAGAAGTTCCTTGTCGTTATCCGACCAGTTTTTTTCATCTTTTGACACAAAATTCAGAAACCCGATCACCTTTCCTCCGGTACGCAGCGGCGACAGCACAACCTGGCGCATACCAACATCGTAAAGAACATGCGGAACAGGATAATCAGCCGGATAACGACCAAGAACCTCCTCAATACTGAAAACTGAAACCGACGTATCGGCCATGTGCGGCTCAATCCATGACCCTGAAACCGGTCTTTTATTTCGTTCAAAACCGTCAGGAAGCTGAAATCGAAGCATTTCAAAAAAAACATTACTGTACCGCCGTTCCTTGTCGAGAGTGATAATCACAACAGAATCAAACTCAAAGACAAGACGAAGCTTATCCGTAACGGTACGGAAAAGTTCATCAGGATCGCGAATTGAACCCACCGCATCACTGATGTACTGCATAAGCTGGTGCGCCTCATGCACAGAAGAGATAGTCATAACGCAACAAGAAAGTCAGGATATTCCGAAATATTCAGAAGACAGTATAAGGAATTTTCTGATTTTTTAAGAATCAAGAGAAAGCAAAAACACATTAACCGATTTAATAATAACAATTTATAATATTATTCCTTATTTTTGCGCTCTGGTATGCGAATTGCATGATAAGTGCACATGACAATGAAATAACCGACGTTCTTCGATGTGCCAGCACAATAAAGGAACAAATCATCGAGCCATTATGAACAGATTTTTTTTCAGAACAGCCGGAATTGCAGCGGCCGCAATCATGCTTGCATGGCCGTTACCGGCAATCGGTGCAGAAGGGTCAGCTGAAGAGCCGCTTACGATTGATAAAACGATCCGACTTGTCCGTGAAAACAATCATACCCTCAAGGCAGGAACCGATGATGTCAGTGCAGCTGAGGCACGAATTACCCAGAGTAAAAGCGCCTATTACCCACAGATCTCTGCCAATGCAGGCTACACGTATCTCGACCCTGTTTCTGAAATGAGTTTTCTGGGAGGTCCTATGGTCAAGTTTTTCCCCAGCAACAACTTTGAAGCCAAAGTCACCGCGCGGGCAACTGTGCTGGATTTCGGAAAAAGAGGCTCGACGGTTGACCTTGCGAAGACAGGCAAAAAAACCGCGGAACAATCACTTGAAATCTCCCGGAGAGATCTCTCGTTTCAGGCTGTTCAGCTCTTTTACGGCATTCTCTTTTTGCGCGAAAACATAGCGGTGGAACAGAAGGAGATAGCAGCTCTCAACAAGGCTCTTGAGTTCGCAAAAAAACGGTACCAGACAGGCGCCGCAACAAGGTTTGATGTCCTTTCAACCGAAGTAAGAATCGAAGCGGCAAAAAACAAAATGCTTGACTTGAGGCATGAACTGCTCCGGCAGGAACTCTCCCTGAGGCACCTGACAGGCATAGCAGACAATTTGCCGCTCAACATTCAGGGCTCTTTTGCTGTAACTCCGGCAGATCGCAACGATGCCGAACTTCTCGCACAAGCACTGGAACAGCGGCTTGAAATGAAACTTTCCATTGAAAATGAAACAGCGGCTAAACAGCGACGCTCCATTGCCATGAAAGATGGACTGCCGGTAGTCTCCGCAAGCGCATCCTACGGAGTGACAAACGGTCTTTTTCCTGATATTAATGAAATCCGCGAAAATTTTGCCGGCAGCCTGCAGCTGGAGGTACCTCTTTTCAGCGGATTCAAGACAAGCGCGGAACGCCAGGAGACAACCGCACTCATGCATGCTGCCGCAAACCGAAAGTTCGATACGGAGCAGCAGGTAAAAAGTGATGTCGAAGAGACGATTCACGCTCTTAAAACATCGTCAGAAAAGATTATAGCGACCGAGTCACAGGTCCAACAGGCAAAACTTGCTGCCGAACACGCAAGGGCTCGCTACGAAAACGGCATGGCTACCGTACTTGACCTGCTGAACACAGAAGCATCTCTCTCTGAGGCAGAACTTGCAAGACTGCGGGCGGACTATACCTATGTCATAAACAGCTATACCCTGAAACGGGCAACCGGGGAGATATTCTGGTAACATGACGATGCCACTAAAAAAAATAATCTGCGCCGTTGACTTTTCTCCGACTTCAGATTTTGTAGTGCGCTATGCAGCCGCAATGCATGGTGCACGTGCGGAGCTCATCATACTCTATGTAGATCCGGAAGCAAATAATGATGCTGCCCTGCAGAGAAAACACCTGCATGAATTTTCACGATACAGTGATATGCTTTCTCAAAACGATGTATGTGCCGCCTTTGCTGTTCAATGCGGAGAACCGGCAACGGTTATTCTTGACTACGCAAAAAAGCAGAACGCAGATATGATTGTGATCGGATCCCATGGCAGCACCGCTATAGCACGACTTCTTGTAGGAGGCACAACTGAAACAGTCATGCGCAATGCATTCTGCCCCGTTGTGATACTGAAAACGCCAACAGAGAGCAGAACAGCTGCAGAATAAAAGGTTCCGTAACGATATTCTTCACGACAACAACAAGCAATAACATGGAACATCCTGAATCAAAAACAGTACCTGAAAACAAGAGCACCGAAAAAGACCCGCTGAAGGCATCGAACCCGCTACGCATCATTGTTGCCTGCGTTTTTATTGCCGGGGCCCTTTTCTTTGGAGGCAAAGCCCTCTACCACTCTTTTCTCTATGTAGAAACCGATAACGCACAGATAGAGGGAGATGTCTACCCCGTCATTTCCCGCATCCCCGGAAAAGTGCAGGAGGTACTGGCCGCCGATAACCAGCAGGTTCATAAGGGCGATACCCTTATCAGGCTTGAAGCAGCGGACTATGAAGTACGCAGGGACATTGCCGCAGCTGCTGTAGAGAGCGCCCGGGCGGCCGTAAAGGCAACAACTGACCAGGCAAATGCCTCAAGCGCCTCGGCAAATGCTGCGGCCGCAACAAGCCGCAAACAGCAGGCGGACCTTCGCCGCGGTGAAAACCTCCGGAATCAGGACGTGATTTCACAGTCAGAGTTTGATGGCGTAAAGGCTGGAGCGCAGGCCGCATCAGCTCAATATGCCGCGGCGGGAAATCAGTACCAGGCTTCACTGGCCCAGATACCGCTGCAAAAAGCAGAGCTGAAAAAGCGTGAAGCTGAACTTCGCCAGGCAGAACTCCAGTTATCGTACACAACAATTACAGCTCCAGCCAACGGTCAGGTTTCGAAAAAAAATGTACAGCCCGGCCAGTATGTCTCTCCCGGCCAGCAGCTCATCGGGATTGTGGGAAGCAGGGAACTCTGGGTAATAGCTAATTTCAAGGAGACTCAGCTTGAAAAATTAAAGCCGGGACTGCCGGTCACTATCAAGGTGGACGCATTCCCCGATAAAGAGTTCAACGGAAGGCTGGAGTCTCTGTCATCGGGCACCGGAGCAAAATTCGCTTTGCTTCCCCCCGACAATGCAAGCGGAAACTTTATCAAGGTCACGCAGCGCGTACCCGTCAAAATACTCTTTACCGATAAGCCCGACAAGGATCACCCGCTTGCCGCAGGCATGAACGTTGTCGTGGATGTAAAGGTGAAATAAACAAGAACCGTATGGCACGAACAGAAGAACAGAACGGCGTATCGGTAGCGGCAATGCTTCCGAATCCAGCTCACACCTATGACACCGGGTTCAGAAAGGTTATTATAACCCTGACGGTCATTGTTTCGGCCATGCTTGAACTGATTGACACAACCATTGTCAATGTTGCGCTCACTCAAATCAGCGGCAACCTTGGTGCCAGTATCGAGGATGTCGCATGGGTCGTGACCAGTTATGCCATTGCCAACGTTATTGTCATTCCCCTTTCCGGCTTTCTTGGCAACCTGCTCGGACGGCGAACCTACTACATCGGTTCGATTCTGCTGTTTACCTTTGCTTCTCTGCTTTGCGGTATGGCCCCGAATATCTGGGCACTGGTCATTTTCCGCTTTCTTCAGGGCCTCGGCGGCGGCGCGCTCCTTCCGACATCCCAGGCAATCCTCTACGAAACGTACCGACCCGAAGAGCGCGGCAAGGCCACCGGTATTTTTTCCATGGGACTGGTACTTGGACCTACCATAGGGCCTCTGCTCGGCGGCTTTATTGTCGATTACTTCTCGTGGGACTGGTGCTTTTTCGTCAATATTCCGGTTGGACTGCTTGCCGCATGGTCTGCCTTTACCTTTCTCAGAGAGCCAAAAGTTAAGCACACTGTCTCTAAAATTGACTGGACAGGCATCGGACTGCTTGCCGTCGGCATCGGGTCGCTGCAGTTCATTCTTGAACGGGGAGAATCAAAAGACTGGTTTGAAACCCCCTATATCACCTGGTTTACAATCATTGCCGTGATTGCACTTCTGGCATTTGTCTTGTGGGAGCTTCACACGGAAGAACCCGCAGTTGACCTGCGAGTGCTGGCCCGAAGCAAAAACCTGGCAATCGGCGCAATGCTTACCTTTATTGTTGGGTATGGCCTCTATGGATCGCTCTTTGTTTTTCCTGTCTTTGTCCAGCGGCTGCTCGGTTTCACCGCGCTACTGACAGGACTGGTGCTTTTCCCGAGTGCCATGGTAACTGGAATGATCTCACTTCCACTCGGCATAGCCATGCAACGGGGCATTAACCCTAAAAAGCTGATGACAATCGGAATGGTTTCGTTTGCACTCTTCTGCTGGGAACTCAGCCAGCAGACCATGCAGTCTGGAGCGGAAAACTTTTTCTGGATACTGCTCATTCGCGGGTTCGGGCTCGGGTTCATTTTCATACCCGTGACCATGCTCGCCGTAACGGGGCTGCACGGCAAAGACATCGGCCAGGCGACAGGGCTTAATAACATGGTACGCCAGCTTGGCGGTTCTTTCGGCATTGCAATCACCAACACCTATATCGCCAGGCGGGTGGCGGCACACCGGGTAGAACTGCTCAGCCATCTTTCTGCTTATGATCCTGCTGCGGTAATGAGGGTTGAAGGAGTAAAGCAGTTAGCCACTATGAAATCGGGGTTGTCACAGAACGAAGCGGAACTGGCCGCCGTAAAAGCGCTTGAAGGCACCGTTACAGCTCAAAGCCACCATCTTGCCTACATGGATGCATTTATGCTCATTTCGCTTCTTTTTGCGCTGGCATTACCGCTCCTTCTTTTGATCAGGATCAACAAAGGGGAAAAAGCTGATCTCTCATCGGCGCATTGACCCCTATTGTCCTGTTTTGCTTCCATGCCTGTCCGGAACAAAATCCAGCACAACAGAGTTCATGCAAAACCTTTTGCCGGTAGGGGGTGGGCCGTCATCAAAGAGATGGCCAAGATGTGCTCCGCACCTTCCACAGAGGGCCTCAGTCCTTACCATGCCATAAGAACGATCCGGGATATAGGTCACACTGCCTTTTCGCACCTCCTCGAAAAAACTTGGCCAGCCGCAGGTCGAGGCAAATTTCGCATCGGAGCGAAAAAGAGCATTGCCGCATGCGGCGCAGTAATAGGTACCCTTACCGGTATAGTCCCAGTATTTACCGGTAAAAGCAGGCTCTGTCCCTTTTTGACGTGCTACTGCATAAACTTCAGGAGAGAGCACCTTCTTCCACACCGCATCGGGCAGGTTGAGTTTCGCCGTATCAGTGCGGGAATAATAGGGATTGGAAGGTTTTTGCTGTTCCATGGTTCTTAGTGTCCGGATATTTTCCGCAGGGGCTTTTGAAGAGAAAAGCAGAACTGCAAATACAAGCAGCAGAAGATAACGCTGTTTCATAAAAAATCGTTGCGTTCATATTGTTGTTCTTTGGACTGTAACGCAATACGATGCATAAGGGTTCCTCTCATGAAAAATCCATCAAGGAAGCCCCCCTCCCTTTTTTCTTCAGAACATCACTGTGCTTTATATCGGTGATAGGCGGTCCGGACACTCCTGCTGCTGTATACCAGAACAAGGGAAGCAAGGATTGTGACAACACATCCTGTGCGGATTGCTAGCCCTGTGCCGAAGTGTTCCGACAGATAACCGATTTCAACATTGCCGATCGGCATGAACCCCATGAATACCATCATATAAAGACTCATCACTCTTCCCCGGAAACGATCGTCAACCGTACTTTGAATGGTGGCGCTCATGGTTGAAACAGCGGCGACCAGCCCGAAGCCTGCAAGAAAAAGAAAGGAAAGGGCCACGGGCAGAAACGTTGTAAACGTAAACCCTATCAAGGCAAGGGCAAAAAGAATGTTACCGCCGGCAATAAAAACCAGCCGGTCGATTTTTCTTGAGTACATGGAGAAAACCACGGTACCAATAACAGAGCCAAGGCCTGAAACTCCGTAGAGATACCCTAGACCTGAAGCATCCATACCGAATGTATGTTTGGCTATAACCGGAAGCATGGTCACATAAGACCAGGCGAAAATTGAAATAACTGCGATAAAGAAGACAATGGTCCTTATCAACGGATGTTCCCATGAATAGTGCAGTCCCTCTCTGATCGCCTGCAGTGGATGTATGGGAATTTTATCACCAGCGTGTTTTGAGAGATCTTTCATAGAAAGGAGAGAGATGATAACGGCAAAAAAGCTGACCCCATTGGCAAGAAAAGCGACGCCAGTCCCCGTGGCTGAAATCAGAAATCCTGCAATAGCCGGCCCGATAACCCTTGAGACATTATAGATAGCCGAATTCATCGCAATGGCCGATGCCAGATCCTCCCGCTCAACTATTTCGCTGAGAAAAGCCTGCAGCGCAGGTACGTTGAGAGCATTGACACAGCCGAGAAGAAACGAAAGCACTATGATGATCCAGATCGTCACGGTGCCCGTCACAGCAAAAATGCCAAGAATAAAGGCAAGCATCATTGCTGCAGACTGAGTCCAAAGCAGAATAGTCCGCTTGGGATAGCGGTCAACAATCACACCGCCAAAAAGTGAGAGAAAAAGAGTTGGAAGCGTCGAAGAGGCAGCAACAACTCCAACGTCAAAAGCCGATCCAGTGATTTCAAGCACCAGCCAACCCTGCGCCACCATCTGAATCCATGTACCAATCATGGAAATAACCTGTCCCGGAAAATAACGCCGAAAGTTCCGGCTCTGAAAGGCAGGAAAAGCCGAAAGCAATTGACGCGAAAAACCTTGCCCCCTTTGAGGCTCAGCTTTATCATGATTTTTTTTCGTGAGGTCTTCAGCAGATATGCTCATCGGAACAAAACATTTTCATTTCTCTCTTTGTCAAACCTCAAAGGTATTAAAAGAAAGAAGAAAACGTGATACAATCGTAACGAAACAATACTGTTATTCTTTAAAAAATAATTGCAGTACATTGACGCAGCCGTTGCGGGCACCGTTACCATTGCGACGGCTTGTACTTTCGTCATAAACTAAAACAAGAAGGAGCTTTACCGATGAATGTAGTTAATCCGGAAGCTATCGGGGTATTTGGACTGATCGTCACCGTCTGGGTTTTTGGCCTGGAACAGCTTGGATTCGGAATTGACAAGGAAACTGATCACACAAAACTGGGAAGAAATCTTGCCAATATTGCCCTTTATTTTGGTGGTTTCGCCCAGCTTTTCACAGCCGCCTGCCTTTACCTGTTCGATGTTGGAATGCCGCCTGAGGCAAGAATTTACGTAGGCACCATTTTTGCCACTTACGGGTTGTTCTGGGTCGTTGTGGCCATGCATTTCTACAACCCTGGCGACAAAAAGATTTACGCTCACCTGTTTCTCGGAATCTTTTTCATTACCGCGGTATTCAGCTACAAAGCAATAATGATGGGGAAAATCTGGCCGTTGGGTACGGTTCTGCTTCTCATCAACCTGCTAACCATATTGCTTCCATTTGCCTGGTACAAGCAGAATGCACTTATCACTAAAATCTGCGGTGCAACCAATGTTGCCATTGGGCTCTGCGCGCTGCCGCTTCTGTTCCACTCTCTTGGCGTGTAATTACCTCCATCCTTTATTGCCCGGAACAATCATCTGCTTTACGACTGTTCCGGGCTGCACCCGCCACATTCCACACCGCCACAGGCACCTCCATGCTAACTTACTTGAAACAGCACTCAGGCTGAGAAAGGTTTTTTTGAAGATTTCACCTTAATTGCTAATATTCCTGCTGACCTGACGCACGCGTCACCTTACATGTGCCTTATTTTTTAAGCATTTAAACCATGATACGCCATGAGCGCTCACATTTATAAGAAAATCGAAATTGTAGGTTCTTCGCCGACAAGTATTGAAGAGGCCGTCAATAATGCTGTCGCCAAAGCTTCTGAATCGATCAGAAACATCAAGTGGCTTGAAGTTGTAGAGACTCGCGGTCATGTAGAGAACCAGAAAATTGCCTACTGGCAGGTGACAATAAAAATCGGGTTCACACTCGATGAACACTGATCGACACTCCCTGATTTGACAAAAAAAAGGCACCACTTACATGGTGCCTTTTTTTTTGTTTCCGTTACTGGACAATCATCAGTTATCAACAGAATAATCTTCCGGAGCCAGTGACCAGTGCCTTGGAGACATCCAGAGCGTTGAGAGCATCAGTTCGCGGATGTGGGTAAACTCTTTTGGAAGCCTGTCATAAATCATTGCAAAAAGCTCCTCATGTGAAAGAAGCTCTTTCTTCCATGCTTCACGGTCTACCGACATCAGTTTTGAAAACTTTTCCGAAGTCATTTCCTCAAGACCTGTCCAATTGATCGACTCGTACTTCGGCATCCAGCCAAGCGGACTTTCGACTCCTGCCGCATGTCCACGAACGCGACCGACAATCCACTGCAGTACACGCATATTCTCGCCGAACCCCGGCCAGAGGAACTTGCCGTTTTCGTCTTTCCGGAACCAGTTGACGCCAAAAATTCTTGGCGGTTCCTGAAGGGTACGTCCAACATGGAGCCAGTGGTTGAAGTAATCGCCCATGTGATAACCGCAGAAAGGAATCATGGCAAAAGGATCGCGGCGAACATCGCCAATGGTACCTGCAGCCGCAGCGGTTTTTTCTGAACCCATGGTTGCGGCAAGGTATACGCCAAAATTCCAGTTTGCCGACTGATAAACAAGAGGAACCGTATCCCCGCGACGACCGCCAAAAATAAAGGCACTGATCGGCACGCCTTTAGGATTTTCCCAGTCAGGATCCAGCGAAGGGCACTGACTTGCAGGAGAGGTAAAGCGGGCGTTAGGATGCGAAGAAACCCTTCCGCAATCAGGAGTCCAGCGATTGCCCTGCCAATCGATAAGTTCATCGGGAGCAACTTTTGTCATTCCTTCCCACCAGACATCTCCATCCGGGGTCATGGCGACATTGGTGAAAATACAGTTCTTTGAGAGCGTCGCCATGGCATTCGGATTTGATTGGTCCGACGTACCGGGAGCAACTCCAAAAAAGCCGTATTCCGGGTTGATCGCATGCAGACGTCCATCCTCTCCGGGCTTGATCCATGCTATATCGTCTCCGATAGTAGTCACTTTCCAGCCTTCAAAAGAGTCGGGCGGAATAAGCATTGCAAAGTTTGTTTTACCACAGGCGCTTGGAAATGCTGCTCCGACATAGGTTTTTTCTCCCTCAGGTGATTCAAGACCGAGAATCAGCATGTGCTCTGCAAGCCAACCTTCATCACGAGCCATTGAGGATGCAATACGCAAGGCAAAACATTTTTTACCAAGCAGTGCATTACCGCCGTAGCCACTTCCGTATGAGACAATCAGGCGCTCTTCAGGGAAATGAACAATATATTTCTTGCCATTGCAAGGCCAGGGTACATCTATGGCACCAGGCTCTAGCGGAGCACCTACCGAGTGCAGACAGGGAACAAATTCTTTGGTTTCACCAAGCAGCTCCATGACTTTGCGACCCATTCTCGTCATGATGCGCATGTTGGTCACAACATAGGGAGAATCGGAAATTTCAACGCCGATATGAGCGATATGCGATCCGAGAGGTCCCATGCTGAAAGGAATGACATACATGGTTCTGCCTTCCATACAACCGGTGAACAGCTCATTGAGAGTCTCTTTCATCTCTTTGGGTGCAACCCAGTTGTTCGTCGGACCCGCATCCTGACGACGAAGACTGCAGATATAGGTGCGGTCCTCAACCCTTGCAACATCGCTTGGATCCGAACGGCAAAGATAACTGTTCGGACGTTTTTCTTCGTTAAGCTTGATGAATGTGCCGCTCTTCACCATCTGCTGACAGAGCACATCGTACTCTTCCTGTGAGCCATCGCACCAGTGTATGGAACTTGGGCGGCAGAGTTCAGCGGTTTCCTTCACCCACTGAATCAGCTTTTTGTTTTTCACATAATCCGGAGGATTAATTTCAAGTAAACTCATGATCTTTCTTTCATTGTCTAAAGGTTATACAAAAAAAAACGTCCGTAGCCGCCACCGGCTACGGACATATAGGGGAATAATACGTCAAGGCTGTAACATACAATCATTCGGAGCTGACAACCATCAATCATTTGATGCATACTTATATAGATGTTCTGCGATTCTTTTGAGCATCTGTAATTATTTTTTCAAACCCCTCTTTACTTCGTGCGCCGGAAATAATCTCGGTAATCCTGCCTGAAGAACTGACAACAAAAGAGGTAGGGATGCCACGTATCCCTCCATCAACATATCTGCTGAATGCATTGACTATCTGCTCGTTAGCCATAACAACCGGATAGGTGATTTTGCTTTTTTTGATAAACTCACGGATAGCCGGCTCATTTTCATTCACTGCCACGCCAATAAAGGTGAAGCCTTTGCGTCCGTACTTATTCTGAAGGGCAACCATATCAGGAATTTCTGACCGGCAGGGCGGACACCAGGACGCAAAAAAATTGACAATATATGTTGTTCCGGCAAGATTTGCAGAACCAATTGCTTTGCCTTCGAGAGAAACGACCGAAAACGCCGGAACCGGAGGAGGGCCCTCAGCTGAAGGAGCCGCAAAGAGATTACCGGCTGACGCAATCCACAAAAAACAACTGACCATAACTAGCCGTACAGGATACCTTACCATCTTCATCATTTTATTACTCAGTTCCAGTTATAAAAAAGCAAAACTAATAAACGGCACCTCTCAATATACAATTCTTCTTTTTTTTTGACGGCCTATAAATGGGATGTATTTATCTTTGTGTTTCTTTATCAAAAAAATTATATTTCGGCTTGATTTTTTTATGCTTAAGCCACCTTAGCTCAGTTGGTAGAGCAACTGTTTCGTAAATAGTAGGTCGTGGGTTCGACTCCCGCAGGTGGCTCGTATCCTGAACTACCATTATGACGGGAAGATCAGAGCCATAGTTCCCGGTTAAAAAGGGCCCCAAGTACTTGATGGAAGCCTGAACGTTTGATTACTCCATAAAATCCTATCCACACTGTCACTATGCAAGAAGGTAAGATTTCCCAGATCATCGGCCCAGTTGTTGATGTAGATTTTCCTGAAGGACAACTGCCGTCAATTCTGGATGCATTAACCATTACAAGAGAGGACGGCACAAAGCTTGTTCTTGAAACCCAGCAGCATCTCGGAGAAGAGCGGGTGCGCACCGTTTCAATGGAGAGCACTGACGGCCTTGTCAGAGGAATCAGCGTCACCAATACAGGTCGACCGATACAGGTCCCTGTCGGTCCGGAAGTTCTCGGCAGAATGCTGAACGTCGTCGGAGACCCGATAGACGGGCGCGGAGAAGTTCATACGGCAAAATCCTACTCGATTCACCGTCACGCACCTAAATTTGACGAGATCTCTACGAAAGCAGAGATGTTCGAAACCGGAATCAAGGTCATTGACCTTCTTGAGCCTTACTCTCGCGGTGGAAAAACCGGTCTTTTTGGAGGAGCAGGCGTAGGCAAGACCGTTCTGATTATGGAATTGATCAACAATATCGCCAAACAGCAGTCGGGCTTCAGCGTCTTTGCTGGCGTTGGCGAGCGTACCCGTGAAGGAAACGACCTTTGGCACGAAATGATGGAATCAGGCGTTATCGATAAAACCGCGCTTGTATTCGGCCAGATGAACGAGCCTCCCGGTGCACGCCAGAGAGTTGCATTGACCGGTCTGAGTATTGCTGAATATTTCCGTGATGAAGAAGGGCGCGACGTCCTGCTCTTCATCGACAATATTTTCCGGTTTACCCAGGCAGGTTCTGAAGTGTCAGCACTTCTTGGACGTATGCCGAGTGCTGTAGGTTACCAGCCTACCCTTGCCACCGAAATGGGTGAACTTCAGGACAGAATCGTTTCAACCAAAAAAGGTTCGGTCACCTCGGTACAGGCCATTTATGTACCTGCTGATGACCTTACCGATCCAGCTCCTGCCACCGCGTTTGCTCACCTTGATGCGACGACCGTGCTTTCCCGTTCCATTGCAGAGCTGGGTATTTACCCTGCGGTTGACCCTCTTGACTCAACTTCACGTATTCTTGACCCTAACATTGTCGGCGATGATCATTACGACACCGCACAGGCAGTCAAGCAGCTTCTGCAGCGCTACAAGGATCTTCAGGATATCATTGCCATTCTCGGTATGGATGAGCTCAGCGATGAGGATAAGCTTGTTGTTTCAAGAGCAAGAAAAGTACAGCGCTTCCTCTCTCAGCCATTCTTTGTTGCCGAAGCCTTTACCGGTCTTGCAGGAAAGTATGTAAAACTTGAAGAGACCATCAAAGGCTTCAAGGAGATTATCGCTGGCCGTCATGACAGTCTGCCGGAAAGCGCATTCTACCTTGTCGGAACCATTGAAGAAGCCATCGAGAAAGCAAAAACGCTCTAAACCAACCGAAGAATCATGGCGAATTCCGATAAAGGGTTCAATATAGAGATCGTCACTCCCCAGAAACTTTATTTTTCAGGGGAGGTTATCAGTGTAACAGCACCGGGAGTTGACGGGCAGTTTCAGATTCTGAAAAACCATGCTCCTCTGCTTTCTTCGCTGAAAACCGGCAAGGTTAAGCTTGCATTGGCAGATAGCACCGAACAATCATTTGCCATCTCGGACGGTTTTTTGGAAGTCAGCGGCAACAAAGCGATTCTGCTGACGGAAAATATTTCCTGATTTCATGACAATGAAAAAAAACATCAGCATCTTCACGGGTGCTGATGTTTTTTTGGTTTAATGAAAAACCTTATCCCAAAAGCCTTGCGCAAAGGAGATACCATCGGGCTTATCTCCCCATCGTCACATTGCGCTTATCCTGAAAAAATCGGGCTGGCGATCAGCTATCTCGAAAAAAACGGCTACAGGGTCAAACCTTCCCTCCACCTGAACCGTATCGATCCCGACCCGGCTATAGCCGACAGAGAAAAACTTCACGATATTCACGACATGTTCAGCGACCCTTCTGTCCAGGCAATATTCTGCTTAAGGGGAGGAGCCGGGGCTGCCCGCCTGCTGAACAAGATCAATTACAGCCTTATAGCTGCAAATCCGAAAATCCTGGCCGGTTATTCTGATATTACCGCTCTGTCTCTGGCCCTGTATGCGAAAACCGGACTGATAAGTTTTTCAGGCCCCATGCTTGCCACAGAACTCTATTCACCTACACCATACACTGAAGAACATTTCTGGGGTATGCTTACCTCACGGAACTATGCCCTGTCGCTGCAAAACCACCGGAGTCATCCTGTTACCTGCATCCGGGAAGGTTCGGCGGAAGGGCCGCTTATCGGAGGCAATCTCTCTGTTCTCTCTTCAATGATCGGCACTCCCTTTCTTCCGCCTTTTCAGGAGACCCTTCTTTTTCTTGAAGATATCAACGAGCCTGCATACAGGATAGACCGTATGCTCTCCCACCTCTCCAACGCAAACCTTCTTTCAAGCTGCAGCGCGATGCTGTTCGGCCAGTTCTTTGTAGAACAGGAAAAAGCCGGAGAGGATGAACGGATGAAAAAAGTTTTTGAATATTACAGTGCACTCAATGATCATGCGGCTGTGCTTTCAGGCATCTCTTATGGTCATATCAAAAATCTGATGACCATACCTGTCGGTGCGCGTTTTAAAGTAGAGATATCTCAATCAGGCAGCTTTTCACTTGGAGCACTTGAGCCTGTTATTGAATAAGGAGCAGCAGCAAACCCTGTTGCATCTTTGGTAGAGCATTTCCTATTTTAGAACGTTAGAATTTTTAAACACAAGAGCACGGTATAACCATGAACTCCTCACTTCTGACCAGGTGGAAAGCCTCTTTACCTGTACCGGTAAAGAAAGAGAGCGAACAGGGCTCCGGCACGGATACGCTTGATGCATACCGCGTTGTCCTGTTTAATGATGAAGAACACTCCTTCGACGAAGTAATCGAGCAGATCATAAAGGCCACGCAATGCAGCCGGCAGAATGCAGAGCGCTGCACATGGGAAGTTCACACCCGGGGACGAAGCATAGTCTATTTCGGCCAAATGAGCGCATGTTTGAGGGTAAGCGCAATTCTTGAAGAAATTGCCCTTAAAACTGAAATCCAGACGGGGTGAAGTGGCTGCATTATCGGTCCATAGTGCCTTCCCCACTGATTATCCTCCTTTGTTTCTTATATTCTATGTCTTCAAGTGAATGGGAATCCCGCAAGGATTTTTTTTATAACATTTTGGATGAATGATGAGCAATTCTGAGCAGAAACGGGTGCAGAGCGTGAACCTGCCTCCTGATAAAGTCATGCATAAACTGGTTTCACTGGCCAAGCGACGCGGGTTTATTTTCCCCTCGTCGGAAATATATGAAGGACTCTCCTCGTGCTTTGACTATGGGCCGCTTGGCTGTGAGTTGAAAAAAAATATCAAGGACCTGTGGTGGAATTCGATGACGCGCCGCCATCAGAATATTGTTGGGCTTGATGCCTCGATTATGATGAATCCCAGGGTATGGGAGGCTTCAGGGCATGTGTCGAGCTTTAACGACCCGATGATTGATGACCGCACGACCAAAAGGCGCTACCGTGCTGACCACCTGATTGAAAATCATATTGAAAAACTCCGGCGCGACGGCAAGGAAGATGATGCCCTGAAAGTACAGGCGGCTTATGAAGCCGTTGCCGGGGCAAAAGATTCGAACCGTGCATTGTATGAGCTCATCATTGCAGAGGGAATCAAGGCACAGGATACCGGCTCAGGAGACTGGACAGAGGTCCGTCAGTTCAATTTGATGTTCCAGTGCAATATGGGAGCTGTTGCCGATACGTCAAGTATTGTCTATCTGCGTCCTGAAACAGCGCAGGGTATTTTTGTTAATTTTCACAATGTGCGTGAATCGTCGCGCATGAAGATTCCTTTCGGCATTGCACAGATCGGCAAGGCTTTCCGGAACGAGATAGTCAAAGGCAACTTCATTTTCCGTATGGTAGAGTTTGAGCAGATGGAGATGCAGTACTTTGTAAAACCAGGCAGTCAGGCAGAAGCGTTTGAAGCATGGAGAGAGGAGCGTTTTAACTGGTACACAAGCTCGCTTGGCATCAGCAAAGAGAAGCTGCACTGGTACAGACATGACAAACTGGCTCACTACGCCGACCTTGCCTACGATATCAAGTTTGAGTTCCCGTTCGGCATCGAAGAGATCGAAGGGATTCACTCAAGAACCGATTTTGACCTGAAACAGCATCAGGAGTTTTCCGGCAAGAATATGGATTATATCGACCAGCTCACCAACGAGCGCTACCTTCCTTATGTGGTTGAAACCTCTGCCGGATGCGACAGGCTCTTTCTTGCCCTTATTGCTGATGCGTACACTGAGGATACCGTTGACGGCGAAGAGCGCGTTGTGCTGAGGCTGTCGCCTAAAGTTGCACCGGTAAAAGCAGCAGTGCTGCCGCTCATGAAAAAGGGCGGAATGGGAGAGAGTGCGGCAAAGCTGCGTGACGAGCTATCCACGAACTTCCTCGTCCAGTATGATGATGCCGGTTCCATCGGCAAGCGCTACCGGAGGCAGGATGAAATCGGCACGCCTTTCTGCATCACGGTTGACCACCAGTCCCTTGAAGAGAACACGGTAACCGTGCGCTATCGGGACACAGCAGTGCAGGAAAGGATCGATATTTCAAGAGTCAAAGAGTTTCTCGGTTCAAGGCTTGTTTAAGTTCTGCCAATACTTGTTAATTACATTTCTTGACAATGCGTTACGATGTCGCCATCATAGGAGGAGGACCTTCGGGAGCTGTTGCTGCAGCTGAACTGGCCAGGGAAGGAATCTCAACGGTTCTTCTTGAGAGGAACCTCGATAATGTAAAGCCCTGTGGAGGCGCCATACCGCTTGGTCTTATCGAAGAGTTCAATATTCCCCCGGAACTGGTCGAAAAGAAGCTGTCCCGCATGAGGGCCCGTTCTCCGAAAGGGCGGGTTATTGAAATGCATATGCCGAACGGATATGTCGGCATGGTCAGGCGTGAAAAATTTGACGCCTATCTTCGTGCTGAAGCTGAAAAAGCAGGCGCAGTCATTGCCGAAGGACTGGTTCAAACCATCAAATCTTCTGGAACCGGCTTTGTGATCAGCACCCTCAACAACAAGGTACCGCCTATTGAAGCAGGCAGGATTATCGGCGCTGACGGAGCAAATTCAAAAACCGCTGATGAGCTGCACTTTCCGGCAAACGAGCTGAAAGTTATTGCCATGCAGCAGCGATTCAAATACACGCCTGCCATCCAGAAATTCAGCGATATTGTCGAAATCTGGTTTGACGGTGAAGTCTCTCCCGACTTTTACGGCTGGATTTTCCCAAAGGCCGATCATCTTGCCATCGGTACCGGTACGGAGGACAACCGCCATAATATCAAGGCGCTCCAGAAACGCTTTATTGAAAAAATAGGGATTACAGAGACATCCTATCTTGATGAGGCGGCTAAAATCCCGATGAAACCGCGTAAATCATTTACAGCAGAGAAATCAATCCTGATCGGGGACGCGGCAGGGCTGGTGACACCTGCAAACGGAGAGGGCATTTTTTTTGCCATGCGCTCAGGAAAACTGGGTGCACGGGCCATGATTGAGCACCTTAAAAAGAACGCTCCCCTCAAGAACTATGAAAATGAGTTCCGCAAGCTCTATGCACCGATTTTTTTCGGACTTGAAGTACTGCAGGCTGTTTACTATCGCAATGACCGGCTGAGAGAGAGTTTTGTTGCCATATGCGCCGATAATGATGTGCAGCAGATCACTTTTGACTCCTATCTCTATAAAAAGATGGTACCGGCCCCCTGGTCAACCCAAATGAAGATTTTTTCAAAAAATATCTACCACATGATCAAGGGCTGTTAAATGCTCCTCTCTTTTCCTAACTGGATTATCCATATCTCCTCAGCCCTTGAATGGGGTATAGCCGCAGCTTTGATGTTCCGATACGGCATACTTACAGGCAGGCGGGAGATCCGTCTCTTTGGCATTGCTATGCTGCCTCACTGGATCGGCAGCTTTTTTATTCTGGGTTATCATATCTCAACTGACTCCATACCTCTTCTTCTGGATATGTCGGAGGTTATCAATTTTTTCGGCAGCATGTCACTGTTATGGGCGACACTGAACATCCTGAAAAAAACAGGAAAAAGTCATGCTGCAGGATATACCGCTGCACTTGCGGTCATAATGGTTACAGGAAAACCCCGATCCTACATGGGCGCAGATATCTTTGATGCCATTTTGCAGCTTTCCAGTGTCGTCTATCTTACGTTTCTGGTGCTGCTGCTGGTAGTCTACCGTCGGGACCGGACTATTTTTTCAGCACTTACGGTTACAGGATTCTGGTTTGTTCTTGTTTTTATCTCGGTGACCGTTTTCTGTATGTACCTTGCAACTGTCGTGCGGGGTTATCCAACCCTTTCACACGACGATCTGCTTCACGGAGTCGCCGAAAGCCTGCTGACCGTGAGCAATCTTATGATTGCTTTCGGCGCCCATCGTAAAATCCGTGAATTTGAGGAGGGGAAGCGGCAGCAAGGTCAGGGATGAAGAATCGCTGAATATTTTCTGGAATCGGAAAGCACTTCAAGCGCTTTTTTTACCACCGGATCATGATCGAGTTCCACTTTTCTTGCAAGACGCTCGTCATAATGACGAATAATCTCCTGTTCAAGCACCTGACCGAGCCGATCAGCCTCTTTTGCAATCTCCTCTTCCTTGAGCCTGTTGACTTCCTTCTGCAATCCTCCAAGTGCATTCGTCCATTGAAGGCTTTCAGATGCTGAAGTTTTTTTCATACTCTCCTTCAGTGCACTGAAGCATCGCTCACTTTCCGAGATATAGATGAAGTTTTTTCTCCGCAAATAATCACCGAATGAGGCCGTCAATGCTTTGTAATCAAAAGGCTGCGGTGGCAAAACAGAATGAGATGAACAGTAGAAAGACGGAAAAAGAAAAAGCATGCCTTTCTTTCGAAGCGCGGAGAGATAGGGCGAACTGGCCTGGTCAGGAAGCTGAATATCAGGAGTAATACCGCCGCTGCCATAAACTTTTCTCTTTGCTCTGGTATAGTAAACCTTTAAGACGGTATCCGCTTTAGCCTTTTGAAGCACCTTGCGCGTCTCGCGCACCGCTTCTTTCTCTTTCTGGATTAAACGCCCGGAGGGAGTATAGTACTTTGCTGTTGTAAGCTTGAGTGTATTATTGTAGGAAATCCGTATGACAGACTGGACCAGTCCCTTACCGAAAGAACGCTCGCCGATAATGACCCCACGATCAAGATCCTGAATTGCACCGGCGACAATTTCCGATGCAGAAGCGCTCTCGGGATTGATAAGCACTGCCAGAGGAAGCACTGCATCAAGGGGCGGGGTAGCGGTTACATAGGATTTGGCCGTTTCCGGCGTTCGCCCGCGAATTGAAACAACCAGACTGCCTTTGTTGACAAAAAGAGACGCAACATCGACAGCAACGGTAAGAAGTCCTCCTGGATTGTTTCTGAGATCGAGAATAATTCCTTTCAACGGAATATGCTTCTCCAGGGCCTGACGCTGAAGACCTTGAACCGCCTCCCGTAAATTTTCAGCCGAGTGAGTACTGAAGTTTTTCAACTCAACATAGCCGATACCGTCAATAAGAGCGGAATAACTTACCGGACTGACACGCACCTCTTCCCTGATCACCCTGACAGAAAAGGGCGCAGCCCCGTCACGCTCCAGCCTGAGCGAAAGCGGAGTTCCGGCAGCTCCCTTCATCAGCGACTTGACCTCGGCAAAAGGTGACTTCTTGACATCTTTGTTGTCGATGGCAGCAATAGCGTCACCAGCCCTTATCCCCGCCTTTGCAGCAGCACTCCCCTCAACAACCGAGGTAACAAAAAGCACTCCGTCAACCGGCGAAATGATGACTCCGATACCCGCATACTGTCCGCTGGTCAGATCATCAAGATCACCCGAATCCTCTTCGTCAAGAAAAACCGTATGGGGATCAAGGGTGTGGAGCATACCATCGATACCGGCATAGATCATTTTACTGACATTGAGGGTATCAACATAATTTTTTGAAACCTCCCGATAAACCTCACCGAAAAGGTCGATACTTTTAACAATATCAAAGTATTCTTTTTCTGCAGGAGCTGTAGCGGAATAAAGAGGAGCGAACGGCGCAATGCAAAGAAAAACAAGGGCAGCGATGCCCACCTGCATCCTTTTCTGCAGCATGTTACTCCGCCGCCGGCGTCCGTTACTCTCTCGGCTGCCCTGCACAATCTCTACCTGAGAGCCTCTTCAAGAGCCGTTGCACTGTCAGTCCGTCCATCACGGTACTTGATAATCACAGGCGTATAGATTGAAAGACCGTGTTCAGCCGCAAAATCACCCTTGATCTTGCGGGATCCTGCAACAACGACAGCACCGGCAGGAATTATCAGCGGAGCTTCAGCCGTTTTTCTGTAAACCGTATTCCGGGCAAGATCGTAAACAGGCGTTGAGCCATTGAGGATTACCCCTGTACCGATAACCGCCCGTTCCCTGACTATGGTACCTTCATAAATGCCGCAGTTGCCGCCAACCATTACCTCATCTTCGATAACTACCGGTATGGCTCCGACCGGCTCAAGCACACCGCCGACCTGAACACCCGCAGAAAGGTGCACCTTTTTACCAACCTGCGCACAGCTCCCTACAAGCGCATGGGAATCAATCATGGTTCCCTCATCCACATAAGCCCCGACATTGACATAGGCCGGAGGCATCATCACCACAGAAGGAGCCAGATAAGAACCATCACGAACTGCCGACCCGCCCGGAACAATACGGACATTATGGTCAAGCGTTATTCTTTTAAGCGGATAGGTGTCCTTATCAATAAAGGTAAGTCCCGAACCTTCCCCGTCATGCAAAACATGACTTTCCTGCAGTCTGCCGAGTCGCATGCCGAGTAAAATACCCTCCTTGACCCAGGCATTAACCATCCAGTCATCACCGGACTTTTCAGCGGCCCTGACCATACCGGCATTGAGCAGCTTTTTGAACTGATCGAACACACTGCGTGCTTCCGGAATTTCCTGGAGCGCCGCAGCCCCTAACGATGAAAAACCAAGAATATCCTGTTTCAACGAATCATACTGTCCCATATAACATTAGTTTATTATCAGATATCGCCGTATTCAGCGGTAATGTCCTTGTTGTTTTTTCTACTGTAAAATCTGAAATCGTCGCTTCTCAGGCTTTCATCCGCCTTCACCTGCACAAACAGCATGTGCTGCAAAAACCATTTCAACTCTGTTTTCATATCGCTGTTACGAAGCGGCTCGACAACCGTCGGACTCACATAGAGGTCAAGCTGCTGAAACTTCATGGAGTGCTGAAGCGCATACTTTCTCAACCAACGCTCAATCTGGTTGATAGTGGTAAACCTCGCCTGCACCACACCGCTACCGCCGCAGGCAGGGCATTGATCGCCCATACGCTGCATCAGACTCGGACGTATCCTCTCTCGGGTAATCTGCATGATTCCGAAATCGGACATAGGCAGAATATTGGATTTTGCCCGATCGTTGCGCAACTCGGTTTTCATTGAGTCATATACTTTTTTGGCATTTTTCTGATCAAGCATATCGATGAAGTCAACGACAATAATGCCGCCGATATCCCTCAGTCTCAGCTGCCGCACAACCTCACGTGCCGCCTCAAGGTTTGTCTTCAGGGAGTTCTCTTCCTGCTCCCGCTTGGCGGCATAACGTCCGCTGTTAACGTCAACGACGACCATGGCTTCGGTATGCTCGATAATAATGTAACCGCCCGATTTGAGCCAGACCTTTCGTGAAAAGATCGATTCAACATCCTTGGCAATGCCATAGCCTTCAAAAAGAGGAAGCTTGCCTTGATAGAGGCTGACATTTTTTACCATTTCAGGCGCCGCCCACTGGATATAGTTCAGCGTCTCTTTGAAGATGACGGGCGAATTCGCAACAATTTCAGTCACATCGGACGTTAGGGAATCACGCAGCACACTTGAGATAATGGTATCTTCCTTGAAAATCAGCTGAGGCGGAGCTGCATCCTGCAGTTTTTCCTCAATCTGAGTCCACTTGGCAAGAAGTTTTTCGAGATCCTGCTTCAACAGTGCTTCCTCCTGATCCTCGGCAACCGTACGGATGATCGCACCAAAGCCTTCCGGAAGCATGGAGCGAACCAGCTTTTTTAACCTTGCCCTCTCCTTGCGCACGACAACTCTTCTTGACACGGCCACCTGCCCTCCGCCAAAAGGAAGAAGTACCATAAAACGGCCTGCAATGGTAATATCGGAAGTAAGGCGAGAGCCTTTGCTGCTGATCGGTTCCTTGATAACCTGCACCAGAATGGAGTCGTTCGGCTTGAGCTTGCCGGCAATAATCTGGGTATAGGACTGTCGTTTTTCAGACTTATCCTCGGCTTCACCTGAAATCCTCTTGCCGCCGCTCCGTGCCGCCGCTTTCACGTTCAGCTCAACCGCAGGAGCTGCAAGAGCAGCTCCATCCTCCCGGGAATCTTCATCTGCACCGATGACGGCATCATCATCATCATCATCTTCAATGAGCGCACGGTAATCCTCACTGGTAGTGCCGACATCTGAAAAATGAAGAAAACCGTCAGACTTCTGTCCTATATCGACAAAAGCCGCTTTCAATCCCTCAATAACCTTATGCACCCGGCCAAGATAAATATCACCTATACTTCTCTTGCTTTCAGGGCGCTCAATAATCAGCTCAACCAGGCGACCCTCTTCAACAAGTGCAACCTGTATCTCGTCACCGGTCTTGTTCATCAACAACTGCTTATTCGAACTTTTCTTCATTCGCTCACTCTTTTATAATGGTAAGAACCAGGGTCAAAGCCCTTTTATGACTTTTTTTAACCGCAAGTGCGGCTGAAAAACACTAAATAAAATAAACACACAAAGGCACCCTCAAACACTTCAAGGGCCACCTCATATACCATCAATGCTTTTTGACAGGAAAAACGGCAGGCAGGCAGTAACGCGGGCCTGCAAACCAACAATCAAGATAAGAAATTATATATGGAATCAGCAAAACGCCACTGAAGCACCCGGGGTAGAACAGGCTGGTCAATTTTATTCTTTCATCCGCATCGAAAGGATGTATACATTCATTTTATACTTGTATTTCAACCGGATATTATTTTCTGCATATGCATGACATCCTGATTGACAGAATAATCCAGAGATGAAGACTGACTGTGAATTTCCCCTGTGGGAAACAATCGACATTATCTGCGGAATTGATGAGGTTGGCCGGGGACCTCTTGCAGGACCGGTGGTCGCGGGAGCGGTGGTGTTTCCCCGCTGGTACAGACCTGACGGAGGGATGCTTGAGCAGCTGAATGACTCCAAGAAACTTTCAGCGAAAGTTCGAGAGGAACTTGTCCCTGAAATAAAAAAAAATGCTCTCGCCTGGGCAGTCGCAGCAGTTGAGCCGGAAACTATCGACAGAATAAACATTTTGCAGGCCACGATGCTCGCCATGAACAATGCAGTTGAGTCACTTTCGCTCAGACCGGAACTTCTGCTTGTAGATGGCAACAGGTTCATAACAAGCCTTGGGATTCCCTATACAACGATTGTAAAAGGGGACTCGAAGGTGTTTTCAATTGCAGCGGCCTCGGTGCTGGCCAAAACCTGCAGGGACGGAATTATGGCGGCGTATGGCGCCGAGTGGCCTGAATATGGTTTTGATCGGCATGCCGGGTATGGCACCAGAGAACACGTCAGGGCTATTATTGAATATGGGCGATGCCCGATTCACCGCAGAAGTTTCAAACTCAGACAACTCGGAGAAAAATAACATCTGCCATGCTTGACCCCTATCTGCTTGGACAAGAAGGAGAACGGCTTGCGGCCGACTATCTTGCAAAAAAAGGATACCATATCGTTGAGCGCAACTACCGGTATCATCGCAATGAGATAGACATTGTTGCCCGGCATGGCAGAACACTCTGCTTTATTGAAGTGAAAACCCGATCCAATGCTGAAAAAGGCCATCCGTCAGAAGCAGTGACCATGAGAAAACAGCGGGAGATCATCAAGGCGGCCAAAGCCTACCTCGCTTTTTCAGGCAAAGGGGACGCGGATTGCCGGTTCGATGTTATTGCCGTCAGGGTAGAGCGGATTGAGGAAAACAGTATCAGCTCTTTTGTTATAGAACATTTTATCGATGCATTCTGGGCTGATTCCTGAACACATAAGGCAAGCATAATGATGGCATTTTTTCTTATCTTGATAAACGAATTTAATCAAATTTAATTTCACCAGTTATAGCTGATACTTATGCAGGACGCAGATATCAATACCCCAGCACCATCTACGCAATCGACCATTCCAGCACCTTCGACTTACGGAGCAAACAACATCCAGGTTCTTGACGGCATCGAGCATGTCCGGATGCGTCCAGCCATGTATATCGGTGATATTCACAGCAGGGGGCTTCACCACCTTGTTTACGAAATTGTCGATAACTCCATCGATGAAACCCTCGGCGGCTTTAATGACTATATCTTTGTATCACTGAATCCTGACGGATCCGTTACCGTTATCGACCGTGGAAGAGGTATTCCTGTCGATATTCATCCTGAAAAGGGAAAATCAGCTCTTGAGCTGGTTATGACCGTCATCGGTGCCGGCGGCAAGTTCGACAAGGGAGCCTATAAGGTTTCCGGCGGTCTTCACGGTGTCGGCGCTTCGGTGGTCAATGCTCTGTCCGAATGGTGCGAAGTTGAGGTATACCGGGACGGAAAAGTCTATTTCCAGCGCTTTGAACGCGGTGTCCCTCAGGGTGAGGTCAAGGCCATCGGATCGTCCGACAAACGTGGCACAAAAACCACATTCCTGCCTGACCATCTTATTTTCAAGACTACCGAGTTCCGCAAGGATATCATTATTGATCGCATGCGTGAGCTTGCGTTTCTCAACAGAAATCTCAGTATAACAGTACAGGATCCTGAAGGAGAGCAGGAAGTATTTCATTTTGAGGGCGGCCTTAAGGAATTTGTCCTCTTTACCGATCAGAACCGTATAAGTCTCCTTAAGGAGCCCGTCTATATTTACGGCGAACGGGATACCACTATTGTTGAAATAGCTCTCCAGTACAACGACACGTACCAGGAAAATGTATTCAGCTATGTCAATAACATCAATACCCAGGAGGGCGGCACCCATGTCACCGGCTTCCGCAAAGCGCTGACGCGAACGCTCAACGCTTATGCCCAGAAAAATGATCTTCTGAAAAATCTGAAACTGGCACTGACCGGCGACGATTTTAAAGAGGGTCTTACAGCCGTAATCTCTGTCAAGGTTGCTGAGCCGCAGTTTGAAGGCCAGACCAAAACAAAGCTTGGCAACTCTGAAACACAGAGCATTGTTGAAACTATTTTCAATGAACAGCTTTCGGAGTATGCCGAAAACAACCCGAATGTACTCAAGGTAATCATTGAGAAGGTCAAAGGCGCTGCCATGTCAAGGGAAGCTGCCCGTAAAGCCAAGGAGCTCACCCGCAGAAAATCGGTTTTGGAAAGCTCGGGGCTTCCGGGAAAACTGGCTGACTGCTCGATCAACGACCCTGAACACTGTGAACTTTATATTGTCGAGGGTGATTCGGCAGGAGGCAGTGCCAAGCAGGGAAGAGACCGGAGCTTTCAGGCCATTCTGCCGCTGAAAGGAAAAATTCTGAACGTTGAGAAAGCCCGGCTGCACAAAATGCTTGAAAACGAGGAGATCAAAACAATTATTCTTGCCCTTGGCACGAGCTTCGGGGAAGAGGAGTTTTCAACAGAAAAGCTGCGCTACGGCAAAATCATCATCATGACTGATGCCGATGTTGACGGGGCACACATCAGAACGCTTCTTCTGACATTTTTCTTCCGCCACATGCGCTCACTTATCGATGCGGGAAGAGTCTTTATTGCACAGCCTCCGCTTTACCTGGTAAAATCAGGCAAGGAGCAGCAGTATGCTTGGGATGACGATGAGCGGAACAGTATTTCGGACTCGATGAAAAGAATGCAGAAAGGAAAGGCAAATATACATATCCAGCGCTACAAAGGTCTTGGAGAGATGAACCCTGAGCAGCTCTGGAGCACAACCATGGATCCTGCTCACCGCTCGCTTTTACTGGTAAGCGTAGAGAATGCCATGGAAGCCGATCATGTATTCTCCACGCTTATGGGAGACAAGGTTGAACCCCGAAGGGACTTTATAGAAAAGAATGCCCGTTACGTCCGCCGCTTAGATGTCTGAGATGCGGACAAAAACCTCCTTGCGGAGCATCTGAACCCACTCATTGAACAGACGGCGGTTCTTATCGTCGAGTGCCATATCCGCCAGAAGGGCATAGTCTTTTTCGGCATCAAGCCGGTGCGCAGGAACCATGTCATTCAGTATGAATATGGCATAGAACGTATCCCCCTGGGGTGGATCTATTTTCTGTGGTTCACTGATATCGCCAATTTTTTTAAGCGTACTGATAATTGCCTGCAGCTGAGGGCGCAGGGTTGCGGGTGAAAAAATCAAGCTGCCGGATCCCGAGGTGGTAATCGCCCCGCCAAGCTTTGCAGTCACCTGATCATCAGAATATTTTCTCGCCATATCGGCAAACGTCGCCTTGCCGCCGATAATATCGGCCCGGATGGCATTAAGCTGCCGGATTACTCCCGGAACATCAACTTTCGAACGGTCAAACCCTATAAGAATATGGCGAACATGGATTGAATTAACATCCTTGTTGAGCATCTGGATAAGATGGAAGCCGTAGCGGGTTTCTACGATATCGGATACCTGACCATCTTTAAGCGTATTGGCCGCATCCTCAAAACTCTTGATGAGTTCTCCTTTCTGAACATAACCGAGATCACCTCCGGCTCTTGCGGAACCGGGATCTTGAGAGTATTTGCGTGCCAACTCGGCAAAATCCGCGCCACCCTGAAGCTCACTTTTGATATTCTGAATCATGGCGAGTGACTGGGCTCTGCTTTCAGGTGATACAGAAGGAAACTTCAGTATCTGGGAAACAGCCACTCCAACAGGAATACTGGAGAGTCGATCCTTGTTTTCCTTATAAAAAGCCATCGTTTCAGCGTAGGTAACCTTTACCCCTGCCGACTTTTTCCGTCGGAGAGTATCGATCAACTCCTGGTTTCTCACTTCCTGATGAATCTCATCACGAATGCCGGCAGAAGACTTACCGAAACGTGTCTCCATTTCTTTGCGTGAAGCAAACCGTGAATTCAGCTGCTTGAAACGGTCATTAGAGGCAGCTTCAACGGCATTTTCGTCAATTTTAACGCTGTCAATTTTCGCTTTTGCGAGAATGATTTTCTGATCAATCACTCCATCAAGAATAGTGCGGGACAACCCTTTGACCTGCGCAAGTTCCGGATTCTGCATGCGGGCCATGAGTTCTCGAGTGTCAATATCCGACTTGAAAATAGCCTCCTTGCCGACAACAGCAACTACCCGATCAGCAACAACAGCAACCGCAGACGGATGCAGACAGAGCGAACCGGCAAAAGAGAGCAGTACGGCTTTCATCAATCCTTTTCTCATCCCCACACTCCTTACTTATAAAATATTGTTTAATCAAGCCTCACACAGGGGGCATATTTCTCAGGATACCTTGCTTCCTCTCAGATGAACAGGGCTTTTTGATAACCTTAACCAGTCATAAACAAGAGGAGCCGCTACAAAAATCGAGGAATAGGTTCCAATAAGGATCCCGATAAAAACTGCAAAAGCAAAACCTCTGATGGCCGGTCCGGCAAAGATAAACAGAACCAGAACGGACAGAAGTACCGTCCCTGATGTGATAATCGTCCTGCTCAGTGTCTGGTTCATGCTTTCATTAAAAATCCTTTCATAGTCTGCCGGCTTCTGTCCGCGAATCCGCTCCCTGATACGATCGTACACAACAACGGTATCGGTAATGGAATAACCCGCTATGGTAAGAAATGCCGCTATGATACTTTGATCCATTTCAAGCGGCATAAAATCAAACAATCCTCCGAGAATACTGAACAGACCCAGCACGGTCAGGATATCATGAAAAATAGCAACAACGCCGGCTGCGGCAAATTTAAGCTCAAAGCGAAATCCGACATAGAGCAGAATCGCTATAAGGGAGGCTATAAGAGCTTTAACTGCTGACCATTTCAAATCTGATGCTATGCTTGGACCAACGGCGTCAATACGGACAATTTCATGGTGATTTCCCTTGAGGCGATCATTCAGGGCATGTGACACCAGCGATTTCAAATCATTGGTTTCGCCGTTAAAGACCGTACTGAAAAGAAAAGAACGGTCAAGCCCGTACTGCTTCAGTGAACCGGAAACACCGGCTGCATCAAGGACAGAACGAACCGTGCTGACATCGATATTTTTCTCAAATCGTATCAGCACTTCCGATCCGCCCCGGAAGTCGATACCGTAATTCAAGCCTTTCACCGCCAGCGATATAAGTCCCGAGGCAAGAATGACAAGCGAAAAACCGTAAGCAATCCTACGGAATCGTATAAAATCAAAATTGGTCTTATGAAAAATCCTCATGGGTTGATGCGTATTGAAAAATTAACCGAAACTTTTTTCTGTCATAAGGTTCCTTCCAAGCAGGAACGAAAATATCTCTTTGGTCACCACAATCGATGTAAAAAGGCTCGCGGCAGTACCGATCATAAGGGTAAGTGCAAATCCCTGAATTGGCCCTATACCATAGGTGTAAAGAAGAAATGCTGCTGAGAGTGTGGTTACATGCGAATCGAGAATCGATGAAAATGCACGATCATAACCAACTTCAATAGCTGATTTCAGCGCCTTGCCGCCATCAAGCTCCTCCCTTATACGCTCATAGATCAGAACGTTGGCATCGACAGCCATGCCGATGGTCAAAACAATACCCGCAATACCAGGCAATGAAAGGGATGCATTAAACCCTGCCAGCACTGAAAGGACGATGACAATATTCAGCACCAGAGCTATATCTGCCGCAATACCTGCTTTTTTATAATAGACGAGCATAAAAACGGAAACCGCACAAAATGCCCAGGCAAGCGAAAGGACTCCGGCCCGGATATAATCAGCTCCGAGGGAAGGTCCGACAGAACGCTCTTCAATAATGCGGACAGGAGCCGGAAGGGCACCGGCCTTGAGAACAATTTCAAGATCCTTTGCCTCTTCAAGGCTTTCAATACCATTGATGACGGAGTTGCCGCTTGGAATTTTTGACTGGACTACCGGTGCGCTGTAAACAGCCCCGTCAAGAACAATGGCAATTCGCTTGCCGATATTTGCACCGGTGATGCGAGCCCATTTTGAAGTACCTTCGGAATTCATAGCCATAAGGACTTCCGGCTGCACACCCTGTGAACCAAAGGTGGCTTTTGCTTCAGTAATCACACCGCCTGTAAGCTCTGGAGTCTTTCTAACCAGATAAACAGGAAAAAGCTTTTCTCCCGTTTTGCCAATCTCGGGCTTGGCAGCAAGCAGGAGTTCAGTATCCTGCGGCAGAAGCGCCTGAATGTCGCTGCGATGGAGCAGGGATACTACAAATTCCTTAGAGTGTTCAGTAGTATAGGCTGTACCATTCGGGAAAACGCCTATAACATCGTAAAGCGGCTTGGCGGAGTTCTGCTTGACTGCAGCTGCTGCCGGCGTTTTAAGCGGCGAAGAGAGTGACGGGGAAGCGCCGGCAGCAGGAGCGACCGGTTGAGCCGCACTGCTCTGAACTAAATAGGTATTAAGCCTGTCAAGAGTCCTGACAAGTATTTCCGGATCGCGCAGAAGTCTGAATTCAAGCTTGGCGGTTCCTTTCAGAAGGTTTCTAACCCTGTTTTCATCTGAAACTCCGGGAAGCTCGATAATGAGTTTCCGGCTGCCCTGTGTCGTGATGACCGGTTCGGCTACACCATACTGATCAATTCGGTTACGGATGATCTCCTTTGCGCGATTCAGAGCATCTTCAGACTCTTTGTCCAGTTTTTTAACAATTTCCTGATCGGAGTTTCGGATATCATAAAAATACCGGCTCAGGCGGATATTCTCATTTTTAAACTCTCCTGAAAGAATATCAAGAACCCGTGCATCGCTTTGAGAGGCCTTTGTCCTTACACTCTTCATAATAGCTGTAAACCTGGCATCTTTATTCCAGGCTTTCTGCTCAAACAGATCTACCTGGTCTACTTCCATAACCAGATGCATGCCCCCCTTCAAATCAAGACCAAGTTTGAGGCTTTTTTTGCGGGCACTCTCAATCTCATCACGGTTACTAAGAGTATATTTCAGGCTGTCCGGTGATGACTTTATACTGCTGATATGCTGCGAAAAAGAGTAGTCGCGCCATGTCGGCCATAATGACCAGACGGCAACAATGGTAACAACAGCAATAAGAAGAAGATTAAAACGTTTATTTTTCATTGATAGCATCGCTTTTCGCTCGAATAGAAATAATTCAGCCAATATATAAAATGGGGTATTGATTATCTAACGATCTCCATTTGGCATAGAAGTCACCTAAGAACTTCTCCCGGAACATTCAATGCGGCTGGTATTACACCTTTGCACAGGCTGAAAGCTTCCGGATAAAAAAGTGAATTGGTATCTTCGTAACAGGTACCCTTGTCAACGAAAATAATCTCACTCTGGCTTCACCATTTAAAACGAGGAACGATAAGCAAAAAAAAGGCCGCTACAGCCGTTACCGCCGTTCTTGTCTTGATGCTCAATTGGGGCACACATGCCGAGGCCACCATTGTAGTGGTAATGCTGCTCTTTTTTTGTTTTCAGCGACCAGTCATTTAGCCACTGCTTTTTTACAGAAACACCTGAAACCCCTCAATCTCATGCGCCCGGTCATGGCATTGCTCCTGCCTGGCACTCTCCTCTACCCCATGATCAACGCACTGAATCAGAAAAAATGAGCTACATATCCTCCACTCAGACTTACGGTCATTAATAACATATCACCACCGTCGTACCGTTATTCGTGAAATATATCTTTCAGGAAGACCGTATATTAATATATATAAGAGCTTCATCCCATTAGAGGTACCTACATGTTACTTATTTAATACGCCTTATTCTGATTTTGATTGCCAATGATACATGGAGAACAAAAAGCGCTATTATTTGTATCTTCGAGACTGAAATCCATAAACCATCGATTAATGTTTCACGTGAAACAATTCACGACAAATGTATGATATTATAGTTGCCGGCGCTGGTCATGCCGGTTGTGAAGCAGCGTTGGCTGCAGCAAGAACAGGCTGCTCATGCCTGCTAATCTCTTCAGATCTTACCGCTATTGCTCGAATGTCCTGCAACCCTGCAATAGGGGGGGTGGCAAAAGGGCAGATCACCAGGGAGATTGATGCTCTCGGCGGCGAAATGGCGAAAGCAATAGACGCAACAGGAATCCAGTTCCGAATGCTCAACAGGAGCAAAGGCCCGGCGATGCACTCACCAAGAGCGCAGGCCGACAAGACCATGTACTCGCTCTATATGCGGAGAGCAATTGAAGGAGAGAAGAATATCGACCTTCTTCAGGATACCGTTACAGGTATTGATGTTTCTTCAGGAACGCTCAGGGGGGTGCAGCTCTCATCCGGCAGGCTTATACCAGGAAGAGCGGTGATCCTTACCTGCGGAACATTTTTAAACGGACTGATTCACATAGGTATGAATCATTACCAGGGAGGGCGAACTATTTCGGAACCGCCCGTTTATGGGCTTACAGAAAACCTGATCAATCTCGGTTTTTTTTCCGGCAGGCTGAAAACAGGCACCCCTCCGCGAATAGATGCCCGCAGTGTAGATTACTCCCTTGTTGAAGAACAGGGAGGAGACCGTGAGCCGGTAGCATTCTCTTTCAAGACAGAATTTGATGTCAACCGGAAACAGATCAGCTGCTTTGTTACAAAAACCACACTTGAGACCCATGAAATTTTAAAAGCCGGGTTCGACAGGTCTCCGCTTTTTACTGGAAAAGTGAAGGGGATTGGACCACGGTACTGTCCGTCAATTGAAGATAAAATCTGTCGATTTCCGGATAAAGAAAGCCATCATATATTTCTCGAACCGGAAGGACTCAACACCAATGAGATGTATGTCAATGGCTTTTCAACGTCGTTACCGGAAGACATTCAAATGGAAGGGCTGCGATCCATCCCCGGACTTAGCAGCGTAAAAGTAATCCGCCCTGGCTATGCGATTGAATACGACTACTTCTTTCCATATCAGATTAACAGAAGTCTTGAAACAAAGCTTATTGAAAATCTTTACTTCGCAGGACAGATCAACGGAACATCGGGGTACGAGGAAGCTGCCGCACAAGGATTGATCGCCGGTATAAACGCCTCCCTTAAACTCCGGCAACTTCCTCCGCTGCACCTTAATCGTTCTGACGCATACATAGGAGTACTCATTGATGACCTCATTACAAAGGAAACCAATGAACCATACCGTATGTTTACCTCATCAGCTGAACATCGTCTTCTGCTGCGCCATGACAATGCGGATATACGACTGCATACGTTTGGTTATAATTCCGGCCTTCTTGATTCTGAAACATTTTGCGGACGTAAGAATAAAATATCTCTTATTGAGAAGCTTAAGGAACTCTGCCTTGGTACAAAACTCACATCAGCAGAAATTAATCCTATCCTTATCGGACTGGGATATCCAACTGTCAGCGCTTCTCAAAACATGTCATCCCTGCTCAAGAGACCGGGGATATACCTGAACATGCTCCTTGAAATATCATCGTCTCTAAAAGAAGCAGTACATGCAATCACTGAAGACCACTCTATCTTTGAGCAGGTAGATATTGACCTCAAATATCATGGATATCTGAAACGCGACCTTTTGATGGCCGATAAAATTCTTCGACTTGATTCTCATCAAATACCGGTTTCATTTAAGTATGACAGCGTTTCAGGGCTTTCCAATGAAGGAAGGGAAAAGTTAAATAAACATCGTCCGGATACTATTGGCCAGGCATCAAGGATTCTCGGTGTTTCTCCTTCCGATATTTCTGTTCTCATGGTACGTCTTGGTCGATGAGACGATTCATTTGTTCCACGTGAAACATTTTATTTCGGTTGATTCCTGCTATTAATTGTTTATTCGTACTTATGGAGAGCATTATTAATGAGATTGTGAACAACGATCTGTTGTTCGGCAAGGATAAAGAGCAAGGCATTGTTGGGGCCTACCAGCTTTCTGATACCCGCATAAGGGTATTTTATCGGGAGGGAAACAAGGTGCATTTTCATGACGATCCTTTTTTCCCGTTTATGTTCATTTCAGACAGCTCTCTGCTTGATGCATTTATACCGGAAGACAAGGATAAATTCTGGCTTGTAAAACTTGGCGGTTCTAATTTTTATCAGTGCCTCGCCATATTCCAGAGCTGGAAAACATACCGGTTTGCCCTTGATTACTTAAACAGCAGGACGAATGGTGAGGGTTCTGAATCGAACAACGAGGGGGAAAGTTTCGATAGCAGTTCACATATCTATAATAAAGGTGATGCGGTAACGCAATATCTTCTCCAGACAGGAAAAACCCTGTTCAAAGGAATGATTTTTGACGACCTTTACCGGATGCAACTCGATATAGAAACAAATTATAATCCAATAAAAACCAGGTCGGAGGGTTCAGGTTTTGGAGAGGATGAGGTAATTATTGTCTCACTCAGCGACAGTAACGGATGGGAATCTGTTCTGCACTCCAAAGGCAGAACAGAAAAAGCTCTCCTTGAGGAGCTTATTGACTTGATAGTAACAATGGATCCAGACGTAATAGAAGGACATAATATTTTCAGTTTTGACCTTTCATACCTTCAGCGCAGATGTGACCATTACGGTATACCATTTTCGATAGGTCGTAACGGCCTCATCCCTAAGACATACCCTGCAAGCATCCGCTTTGCCGAAAGAAGCATTGATTATCCCTTTTTTGATATCCCGGGAAGACATGTTATTGATACACTTTTTCTTGTACAGAGCTACGATATCTCAAAACGTTCTATGCAGAGCTATGGATTGAAAGCCGTGGCAAAGCATTTCGGGTTCTCTTCACCTGACAGAACCTACGTTGATTATAAGGATATTGCTTCTTTATGGAACAATAATTATGAAAAACTGCTGGCTTACGCTCTTGATGATGTACGGGAAACAAGAGCCTTATCATCGCTTCTGTCAGGAAGTAATTTTTACCTCGCGCAAATGCTCCCCTATACGTACGCCATGACTTCACGAATAGGGCAGGCTGCAAAAATAGAGGTCCTTTTAGTTCGCGAATATCTGCGTCGTAAACAATCCATTCCTAAACCGTCCGTCGGCCAGCAGCATTCAGGAGGGTATACGGAGGTTTTTTTAAAGGGCATACTCGGACCAATTGTTTATGCCGACGTGGAATCCCTCTACCCGTCAATAATGCTTTCATACAATATCTGCCCTGAAAGTGATGATCTGAAAGTGTTTCCAGGCATTCTTCATGATTTGAAAGAACTTCGATTCAAGGCCAAAAATAAAGCGCGCGAAGAAAAAACGCTTGGAAACGGCTCTCTTGCCAATAATTTCGATGCAATGCAGAGTTCCTTCAAAATTCTTATAAATGCCATGTACGGCTATTTAGGGTACGGCGGAGGCATTTTCAATGATTTTGAAGAAGCAGACAAGGTTACCTCCACCGGACAGAACATTGCAAAAAAAATGATTGTAGAGTTTGAATCAAGAGGGTGCAAGGTTATAGAAGTTGACACCGACGGGATTCTATTTGTTCCGCCGCCAACTATAACTACTGAATCCGCCGAAAAAGAACTGGTGCAGGAGGTTTCTTTGCTCATGCCGCAGGGCATCAATATCGGCTTTGACGGGAGATACAAAAAAATGATCTCCTACATGAAGAAAAACTATGCCCTTCTTGGTTATGACAGTATCATGATCCTGAAAGGCTCTTCATTGACAAGCAGAAGCGGGGAGAAATTCGGACGGGATTTTGTACGCAGAGGATTTGAAAAACTTTTAACAGAAGATATCAATGGTCTCCATGATCTGTACACCGAATACAGAAACAGGATACTGAACCATGAACTTGATGTTTCAGAGTTTTCAAAGACAGAAAGCCTTAAAAACTCGTTAGAACAATACCTGACAGATGTTAAGAGCGGAAAAAGATCAAAAGCAATAACCTATGAAATAGCCATAAAAGCAGGTATTGGCATCACAAAAGGAGATAGAATAACGTATTATGTATCAGGAAGTGGCGCAGGAGGCTCATCGTATGATAAGGGAAAACTTGCATCTGAATGGAATAAAGAGAAGCCGGACGAGAATACACACTTTTATCTTAAACGCCTCGATGAACACTGTCAGAAATTTCTTCCTTTTTTCAAACCACAGGATTACAGCTCAATTTTTTCGGACGACACGCTGTTTCCCTTTACGGCAGAAGGTATTGAGCTTCTTAGGGAGATCCGCCATACGGAAACAGATCAGCTTGGCGGAGAACTTCCTTTATAGATGGAACTCTCAAGAATTTTTTTCGGTACTGTTATGATAACTTATTTATTTGCAATCAATTCAAGAAAATCAAAATGGTAGACAATAACGTTCTTCCCATTACAGCAGAGGTCAGCTGGATAGGTGTTCTTGATCCAGGTCTTATCACCTTCGACATTGTGATGGAAACAAAATATGGAACCACCTATAATTCATATTTTATCAATGCCGATAAAAAGGCAATTATAGAAACGACAAAAGAAAAGTTTTGGCCAACGTATCTTGATAAAATAAAACAGGTTGTCGATCCTGCCACGCTTGAATACATCATTGTAGACCATACCGAGCCTGACCACTCCGGCAATGTCAGAAATCTCCTTGCAATTGCGCCTAACGCAACCGTTGTCGGCAGCGGCAATGCCATCAAATTTTTACGTGATCAGACAGGTCATGACTTCAAATCACTCGTTGTCAAAACCGGTGATACACTCAGTCTGGGAAACAAAACACTTCATTTCATTCTTGCTCCGAACCTGCACTGGCCTGACACTATTTACACATGGCTTGAGGAAGACCGGATTCTTTTCACCTGCGACTCTTTTGGATCACATTTCTGCCATAAAGAGATGTTTGACGATGCAGTTGATGACTTTGACGACGCCTTTACCTACTACTTTGATTCCATATTGAGACCATTCAGCAAGTACATGCTCCAGGCCATTGAAAAAATCAAACCGCTTGATATCAAGATCATTTGCCCCGGCCATGGTCCTATCCTGAGGAGTTCCTGGAAAAAATACGTTGATCTCTCTTGTAACTATGCCACAACAGCTATTGCACTGCCTCACGACAAAAATATCCTGATAGCCTATGTTTCCGCCTATGAAAACACAGCATTACTTGCTGAAAAAATAGCGGACGGATTGAAACAATCGTGTGACTTCAATATTGATATCTGTGACATAGAAGCTCTTCCATTTTCGAAACTTGAGGAGAAAATTGCTCATTGTTCAGGAATTCTCGTTGGTTCTCCAACGATAAACCAGAATATTCTTCCTCAGATCTATCAGCTCTTTGCCGCAGTTAATCCGATTCGTGACAAGGGTAAACTCTGTGCTGCATTCGGCTCCTTTGGATGGAGCGGCGAGGCAGTAAAGATGATAGAAATGAATTTTACGATGCTCAAGCTGAAGGTTTTCGAGCAGAATATCAGGATAAAATTCAAGCCTCATGAAGAGGAGTTTTTGCAATGCAATGCATTCGGCAAGGCTTTTGCGGAAAAAATGATTGAAATGTATCAGCTTAGCTGTGATCTCTGAGGGGAAATAATGTACGGAAAGCCGTAGTGGTAATGCATTACGGCTTTTTTTTATTTAAAAATAATCTCGTTCACCACAGGACTGCTCAAGGCCTCGTTAAGTTTGGTGAGAATATCCTTTTTACGATAGTTCAGCTCCATTCTCCATGAGGGATTCTTAACCTTGATGAATAGCTGTCCATTGGTAAACCGCTCTATCTTTGTTGCTTCGGCTATAGTTTCGCCAACAACAGTATCCCATATCTGAAGCGTTTTGTACTGCTGGTATGCCTCTACAAAACCTAATGAGTGACACATATCACCAAGCAGAGTCGATATTTTTTTTGGTTCACTGGTTCTTGACACGATTATCTGGCACCTGTTTTTTTCAGGGACTCAATATTGACAGCTGTTAGAGCAGAATGCTCTTTTTTTTCCGCCGATGTAATGATAGTTTGACCGCATGTTTCAAGAATGCCTAAAATATCAGCACACCTCGATGCATCAAGCTCACTGAATACATCATCAAGCAGACAGACAGGCTTTTCTCCAAGACTTTCCGAAAAAAACCTGTGCAGAGAGAGTTTGAGGCAGATGAGAAATGTTCTCATTTGACCCTGCGACGCATATTTTTTTACCTCCTTCTCATGCAGCTGAAAAACCAGATCATCACGATGTGGACCAGTCATGGTCTGTGCCCGCGCAATTTCCTGTTTTTCTGTCTCCTGAAACTTTGACACAAAAAGAGCATAGAGCTCCTCGATAGAGATATCAGTACTTATTTTTCCAAGAGAACTCCTATAGACTATTGAGGGAGCCTCATTGACCGACAACCGGGAGTAACATTCCTTGAAATGATAAAAAAAAGGCGCTGTAAATTTAATTCTGGCATAAACAATCGATGCCGCAAGTCTTGACAACTGCTCAGTCCATAACGAGAGCGTCTCATTATGGGTTCTTTTCTGTTCATACCATTGCAGAAGCAGAGCATTTCGCTGATGGAGAATTCTTCTGTAGGCTAACAGGTCATCAAGGTATCGCCTGTCGGTCTGACAGATAGCGTTATCAATAAAACGCCGTCGTTCAGCCGGTGCGCCATTGACAATAACAATCTCCTGGGGAGAAAAAGTGATGCAGGGAACCCTTCCAATGTGCCGTGAAAAGGGTTTTATATCACTGTTATTGACAATAATCTGCTTCTCTTTTTCTTTTGTATAGGTAACTTTTACAGTAATATCACTTTCACTCTCATCAATAAACGTACTGTTCAGCAAAAAAAAGTCTTGTGAAAAAGAGAGACATTCATTATCTGCAGCGCTCACAAATCCCTTTGTCAGCGCACAGAAGTGAATACCCTCCAGTATAGAGGTTTTCCCCGATCCATTTAGCCCATACAAAAGAGTAATTCCCGGAGATGGCTCAAAACTCAATGACCGGTGATTTCGAAAATTTTCAAACGTTATACGCTGCAGTCTCAATAATTTTCCTTAATCATCAACTATTTATTCTGACAGGCATAACCAGGATGATCAGTTTATCATCATCCTCTTCCTTATGCGGCTTGAAAATAACTGCTGTTGTCGGGCTTTTCAGCTCAATACGTATCTCATTATCATCAAGATGTGCAAGAGCTGCTTCGATAAACCGTGAATTAAAACCTATCGTGATATCCTCTCCGCTGAAATTGCAGCTCATATCTTCCTGAGCAGCCTCACCTTCGTTGGTATTTTCAGCCATTATTTTCAGTTGTTGACCTTCAATCACCATCTTGATATCACCAATACTCGAAAAACGACCTACACGCCTGACCGAATCATAGATCACCGAACGGTCAATAATAAGATGTTTATCATGTTCAACCGGAATAACCGCATCGTAATTCGGATATGGCTCTACAATCAAGGCCGCATCAAGAACAATATTGCCACTGATAAAACGCACAAATCTGCGATCGGCATCAATGCACATCGTAACAGTTTCGTTTTGAACAAGTTTCTGAAGAATTGAAAGAACTCTTGCAGGTACAACAAATTTCTGTTTTTCAGCTATATCGGTCGAAGAACTCTTTCTGCATCTTACCAGACGATGCCCATCGGTTGAAACGGCAGTGATGACTGTTCCCTGAAGTTCAAACAACACCCCCATCATGGCAGGTCTCATACCATCAACGCTGCAGGCAAAAAGAGTTTTCTGAACAAGGTCAAGCAGCTCGGTTGTTGGAAGTTCAAGTGAAATATCGTAGCTCTTTTCATGTTTTTCAGGCTTACTCTCAAACTGGCAGGGAATTTTATATTTACCCTTGTCAGTAGTTATATGCACGGTACCGTGATCACTGATTTCCTGTCGTTCAATAACGAAGGAAACAGAGGTATCATACATACTCCTGAGAAAATCCTGCAATGTTCTGGCTTTGATGCCAATATTTCCTTTGTCAGCAGTTTCAACATCACTCTTGGCTGTAATGGAAAGTTCTCCATCGGTAGCATAGAGGGTAAGTGATCCTGATTCAAGAGATAAATGAACATTTTCAAAACGTGCATCAATGGCTTTTGTCGGGATTGCCTGCGCAACTTTACTGACGGCATCCTGCAGTTGACGGATTGAGGAGGTAAATTTCATCTGCTCCAACTTTAACTATTTAATATTTATAAAAAATTGTTGTTGTTGTTGTTGACGGTGTTGATATCGGGATAACTGTTGTTGAAGGATTTGTATTTTACTTAAACTAAACACTTTATAAAATTTTCACAACCCGTTTTCTATGTTTACAACTTGTAGATCAAGTCTTTGAGGGAATGTGTATGGTTTGTTGATGATTATTCATTTATCGAAGTCGTGTTGATAACACGAGGGTTATCAAGAAATAACAAACATCCGGTCAACATCTTGTACACATCCCGCAATTACATGGAGCTGATCTCGATCCTTTTTTTAATCTCCTCAATTTTTTTTCTCTCCTCCGATACGGTTTCTACTCGTTTAGCAATAGTATTAACAGCATGAATAACCGTGGAGTGATCTCTTCCTCCAAAATGAAGGCCGATGGTTTTCAGTGAAGATTCTGTAAGATGCTTTGCAAGATACATAGCTATCTGACGTCCAACGGCGATTTCCTTTTTTTTGGATTTCCCTTTCAAATCATTGGCGGTGATAGAAAAATAGGAACAGACAGATTTTTCAATAGTATCAAGTGTCAGTCGTTTCGCTGTATGGCGGATAATATCTTTAAGGGTTGTTTTTGTAAACTGAAGATCTATTTCCCTGTTATCAAGAGATTGAGCAGCAAGAAGTTTAACAATACACCCTTCGAGTTCACGCACGTTCTCAGTGACATTTGTCGCTATAAATTCAATTACAGCTTCATCAAGATTGACGCCACTTTGATGTAACTTGCTGAGAATAATAGCCTTACGGGTTTCGTAGTCAGGCGGTTGAATATCGGCTGAAAGCCCCCAGTTGAAGCGCGATATCAATCGGTCTTCAATTCCCTTGATATCTTTGATGGGTCTGTCGGCCGAAAGTATAATCTGCTTGTTTGACTGGTGCAGGGTGTTGAAAATATGAAAAATTTCTTCCTGCGTTTTTTCCTTGCCTGAAAAGAACTGGATATCGTCAATAATGAGGACGTCGATAGAGCGGTAGAATGAGGAGAATTCCTGAATTTTACCGTTCTGGATAGCATTGACGAAATCGATGGCAAATTTTTCACTTGAGACATAAAGCACTCTTTCCGAAAGCTGGTTTTCACGGACACTGTTTCCGATAGCCTGCATCATGTGGGTTTTGCCAAGCCCTACGCCGCCATAAATCACAAGAGGATTAAATGCATTCTGGCCCGGACTTTGCGCAACGGATTTTGATGCAGCAAATGCCAGTGAGTTACAGTCCCCCCTGATGAGGGTATCAAAGGTATACTTGGTGTTGAGATGGGTTTCAAAACGCGCAAGGTTGCGATCAAATTCTTCGGTATTTTTTGAGCGTGCCGCAGCCGCATTGCTTGATGCAATGAAATCGGCATTCATGGTATTTTGGTGTGGCAGCTCTATCGTTACCGGCTGCCCCTGCGATTTATCCATTACTATTGAATACATCAGCCTTGCTTCGGAGCCGATCACATCTTTAAGTGCCTGCTTTAAAAACGAAGAGTAGTTTTCTTCGATCCATTCGTAAAAAAACTGGCTTGGAACCTCAATAGTAAGTTCGCTGCCGGAAACGCTGAGAGGCCGAATTGGAGAAAACCACGTTTTAAAAGCAAGAGGGTTTATTTTTTCTTTGATAGCCGTGAGACATGCATTCCAGACCTGCTGTTCTGTTGAGCCACCTTTCAGTGTGTTGGTTTGCGGAAATTCCGGAAACACTTTTGATGTAATTTCAAGCATAAAAGAAAGGAGTTTGAGCGGTAAGGGTCGGGTTTCTCAGAGCTGTCAACATTTACTGTTTACAAGTTAGTGTTTTAAGTGGATAAAAAACAATTTCGTTTACGAAAATCCTTTCATATGGGGGAGTATGCTTTGCGAGAGTTTTCAACACGATAAAGTATTGTTATTCTTATAATTATGACGCGTTTGGTAAAAAGTTGTCAACATGTGTTGATTCTTTTGATAGTAGCCTTTGCGGTGCAGCGAGGGGGGGCGAATTTTTTTTATCCACAAGTTGTCAACATTGTTGATAGCTTGTGTTATAAGGGAATATTTTTTACAACATGAGGCGCTTTTATTTGTTGAAAATAGCCTCATCTTGAGCGGGTAATGTCTTTGATGTGATGGATGAATTTGTTAATGAGCGTTCATTATGCTAAATTACGCGCCCTGTATTATGAATTATTATTAATGAGTTTGGAGCTATAAGCGATGAAAAGAACCTTTCAGCCTCGGAATAGAAAAAGAAGAAACAAGCATGGTTTCAGACAGAGAATGGCAACCAAGAACGGCCGTAAGGTTCTCTCTGCAAGAAGAGCCAAGGGTCGTCACTCTCTTTCCGTAAGCAGTGCCATGGGTACAGCCGGACAGTAAGTGACCGCAGTGTCGGCCTTCCAGGTTGACTCATGAAATAAATTGCTCCTTCACCTTTTGAATACGTTACATACCCATTCTCTGCGAAAGCATGAGATCCTGAGGAAAAAACTACTGATTTCGCTCCTGTTCAGGAAAGGAAAAAGTGTGAAAGGCGATTTTTTAAAAATGGTATATGCCTCTCTTGATCCTGAAAACAATTGTGTTACGGGGTTGCCAGCCATTCTATTTGCTGTGAGCAAAAAAACAGTTCCTTCTTCTGTTCAGCGAAACAGGGTGAAAAGAATGATGAGAGAAGCCTATCGGCTTGAAAAATCAAGTGAAGAGCGTAAAGTGGAGTTTTCGCACGAAGGCGGCGCCCCCGGGCAGCTTTGTATTGCTTTTCTTTACACGGGCAGAAAAAAAACTTTTCCAAATCTTGACGCATTCAGAGAGGAAATCAGCAAGTTGATGCATAATATGATCCTTTCATGAAAGGTTGCGGCAGAGTTGACATTGATGTATGCTGACGAAGAACATGACGAGAGATGTTTTTTTACTGGATAAAGCATGAGAGAGCATGAGTAGCTGGAAGAGTTTTAATCAGGTGCCGATTGTGGTGATAAAATTTTATCAGGCGTTTCTTTCGCCTTTGCTTGGCCCGTCCTGCAGATATTTTCCTACCTGTTCAAGTTATGCTCTTGAAGCGTTTCAGCAGCATAACTTTTTTTATGCATCATGGTTGACGGCGTGGCGCATTCTGCGATGTAATCCCTTTTCAAAGGGAGGGTTTGACCCTGTGCCCGTAAATAAAAAACGATTTTCATAGTTAAATAAAAGTGAGTGGTAATGGATAGAAATTCAATAACCGGTCTTGCGCTTATTGGTTTGATCATGATTGTCTGGCTTCAGTTTATGTCGCCCGACAAAAAGCAGGTGAAGCCTGTAACTGCGGTGAAAACCGAGAAGGTTGAGAGTCAGGCGCAGGTCGTTCAGGCAGTTCAGGCTCCCAGCACCGAAAATTTTGGAGCTTTTGCGTCGGCTGCCGGCGGAAAGGAGCAATTGCTGAAGGTCGAAAATGACCTCTTTCGTGCGACACTTTCAACAAAAGGCGCTACGCTGAAGTCTCTGATGCTGAAAAAGCATCTCGATAGCAATCACAAGGCGTTCAACCTTATCACCAACGAAAAAAATGGAGCACTGTCGCTTCTGTTTTTAACCAGGGAAGGTAAAAAAATAGATACGAGAGACCTTTATTTCAGCAGTGTAACACTTGATACTCTTCGAACAATCAGCGGAAAGGAGAGCTATGCGGTACGCTATCACCTTGACGTTGCTCCTCAGCAGGCTGTTGATATTACCTATCTTTTTGGCGGAAACAGTTATAAGGTGGACTATGACGTCAAGCTGACCGGATTTGGAAATGCTCTTGCCGGCAATGAATACCAGCTGCAGTGGGATGGCGGTCTTGCCTACTCCGAAAAAAACCGTAAGGATGAGGCCCAGAGTGCCATTGCCAGTGCATTTCTTGGCGGAAGTCTGGTGAAGATTGCCGCAAGCAAGGAGAATCAGGCCTATCGTGAAGAACAGTCAGGTGAGGCTAAATGGGTTGCTGTCCGCAACAAGTACTTTGTTGCAGCACTTATTCCTCAGGGTCGCACTGAAGGGATTTTTCTTGATGGAAAGAAAAAGGCAGATGATTTTGAGGATTATGTCGTTGCCCTGAAGATGGGCGTTCCATCGACCGGCAGTGTTGTCGATAACAAGTTCAGTCTCTATCTCGGACCGCTGGATTATAATACAGTCAAGGCGCAGAAAGCGGATCTTGAAAAGATCATGGACTTTGGGTGGGACTGGCTGACCAGGCCGTTTGCCGAGTTTATCATTTTGCCTGTTTTCAGCTGGCTGAATACGTTTATCAGTAATTACGGCCTTATCATTATCATTTTTGCGCTTCTGATAAAGCTGGTAACCTATCCTCTTTCAATTGCCTCAACAAAGTCAATGAAAAAAATGTCGGCCCTTCAGCCGGCGCTCAAGGAGCTTCAGGAGAAGTACAAGGACAATCCCGCAAAACTGCAGGGTGAACTGGGCAGAATTTACAAGGAAGCCGGCGTGAATCCCCTTGGCGGCTGTTTGCCCGTACTCTTGCAGATGCCTCTGCTCTATGCCATGTTTTATGTTTTCCGTTCGTCGATTCAGCTTCGTCAACATGGCCTGCTTTGGGTAAAGGATCTGTCGATTCCTGATTCAATTCTTGATTTTGGCTTCAGCATTCCCATGTATGGTGATCATATTGCAGTGTTTCCTATTCTGATGGCAGTGACCGTATTTGTGCAGCAGAAAATTACACCTACGACACAGACCAATGATCAGATGAAGGCAATGATCTACATTTTTCCAGCCATGATGCTGCTGTTTTTTAATAACATGCCGGCTGGTCTTGGTCTCTACTATCTGATGTTTAACGTTTTCAGCGTTGCCCAGCAGTTTTATATCAATAAAACCACAACCGCTGACGACCTGCCGAAAGTGAACCTCGGGACTTCTTCTTCGAGCTCATCCTCGAAACAGAAAAAAGGGGGAGCTAAAAAGTAAAACAGAATTATGGCGCTGATTGAGCAGGCTGATGTATGGCTGTTCCAGCTGCTGAACCTTCACCTGGTTCATCCGGCAGCCGATGATCTCATGGTCTTTCTGACCAGTGAGAGGCTGTCGGGACATATTTTTTTACTTGCAGTTCTCTTTGTGGCTGTCAGAAGGGGAAAAGAGGGTTTTGCCATTATTTTTTTCATACTTCTTGCCGTCGGTCTCTCTGACTTTACAGCATCCGGCATTTTAAAACCTCTTGTTCAGCGTATCCGGCCATGCTTTGCTCTTGAGCATGTGAGGCTTCTTATCGACCAGCCGGGAAGTTATTCGTTTGCTTCATCTCACGCGGCCAATTCCGCTGCCGTAGCCTCCATAACCTGGATATTCTTTCACCGGGGCGTGCTAGTTGAAAAGCTTTTTTCCATCACCATGATTTTCTACGCCCTCGCCGTTGCGTTGTCTCGGGTCTATGTAGGCGTTCACTACCCCGGAGACGTCCTTGCAGGCCAGTTGATCGGAGTGTTCAGCGCCACAGTCGTGTATCTGGCGGTTACGTGGTTATGGAAGAACGTTATTCAGCCTCGTTTCATGCGTCAGGAGAGCTGCAGCAATGGCTGACGCTTACTGGGGAATTGACCTTGGCGGCACCAAAATAGAGGCGGTGGTGATTGACCGCTCCATAAAGCCACTGATACGGCGCCGGATCGCTACAGAGGCATCCGGAGGCTACCGGCATATCCTCGAGCGTATCAGCCATCTCGTTGAAATGATCTCTCAGGAATCAGGCATTGCTCCGCCGGAAGTTATCGGCATCGGCACCCCCGGCCGGTATGACACAGCCCATGGGATCATGAAAAACTCCAATACGGTATGCCTGAATGGCTGTGACTTGAAAGGTGATCTTGAAAAGTTACTGAAGAGATGCGTTGTCATAGAAAACGATGCCAACTGTTTTGCACTCGCCGAATCTCAGCTCGGTGCTGCCGCATCACTCATGCGCGAACCGTCAAAGACGGCTTTCGGCATAATTCTCGGTACCGGTGTAGGCGGTGGGATAGTTTGCCACGGGAGTGTGCAGCACGGTGCCCACGGTATTGCCGGCGAATGGGGGCATAATGAGCTTATTCCGGACGGTGAGCCCTGCTATTGCGGCAGACGGGGCTGTGTGGAGACGGTTATTTCCGGACCGGCGCTTGAGCGGTTTTATCAGAAACTCAGCGGGCACTTTCTTCCCCTGGAGCAAATATCAGCAAATACCGGCACTGATGCTGCGGCAGCTGAAACGATTGAGCGCCTGCTGTTTTACTTCGGCAAAGCGCTGGCACAGGTGCTCAATATTCTTGACCCTGATGTCTGCATTCTTGGTGGCGGCGTCGGGCAGGTTGAACAGCTTTATTCAAAAGAAGTTGTACGGGCAATTGAAAGGCATCTGTTTGACAGCGAACTGAGAATTCCGCTATTGCGGCCACTCCTTGGAGACAGTGCCGATGTTTTTGGAGCCGCGTTGCTGACTATAGGGAGGAGGGAAGAATAGTACCTATAGGTCGCATGGGACTTATAGGACTTATAAAAGACGGGGTTTGAGGAGCGGTAAGTGTAAAATAACGGTTTTGAGCAGAGTTAGCTGGTTATAAGTTTTGTAATTAATTTGCCGAAATGATCGTTATATGCTACATTTTAGTTGTTTCTCGATTCATTGTAGTGTATAAGCAACATTTATGGCTGACATAGAAGAAATAGGTAAGCAACTTCGCGCACGAAGGAGAGCTTTGGGAATGTCGCAGATAGAGGTGGCGGCTCTTAACCGGATCAACCGGGTCACGCTTAGTCGTCTGGAAAACGGAAAGGTGCCGGAAATCGGGATAAGAAAGGTTATGGCAATCTGTGCTACGCTTGGGCTTGAACTCACCATAAAAGTTGTTTCGCAGCGCCCTACATTGCAGGATTTAGTAAACGAGCAGGAGGCTTAGCATGCTGGATGTCTGGGTCACTCCAAAAGTTGTTGGCTCTTTGGATCGCCACCCGGTTGAGCGCGGGGCTTTCACTTTTGCTTATCGCCCATCAATTGATGACGGTAATGATGTCTCCTTGACGATGCCATGGTCTCTTGAGAGTTATCATTACAAGAGGGGGCTGCACCCGGTTTTTCAGATGAATCTTCCGGAAGGACGACTGCGTGAGTCGATAGAGCTTTCGTTGAGGAAGCGTGTTGAGGGTTTTGACTCACTCTCCCTTTTAGAGGTTGTCGGGCGGTCACAGATAGGGAGGCTACGGTTTGCCAACGATCCTGAAGTTATTGATCAGGTTCCGCTGCAACGGGTTGCGGAACTGGTGGCCTATGATGGCACTGAGGATTTGCTGCGTGATCTCCTTGAGCGGTTTTCTATGGTTTCCGGTGTTTCGGGTGTGCAGCCAAAAGTATTGATCAGGGATCAGGAACAAACAGATGCTGAGCCCTACCCATTGGGTCAGTCTAGGGTTACCGTTAAAGGTGCGACCCATATTGTCAAAGGGTGGAATGCAAACGAGTACCCGCATCTTGCGGCCAATGAATTTTTCTGCATGAGTGCGGCCCGCCTCTCCGGGCTTGAGGTGCCGGATTTCTTTCTTTCTGAAAATAATCAGTTTCTGGTGGTCCGCCGGTTTGACCTCACCCAGGATGGCGTCTATTTGGGGTTTGAGGATTTCTGTTCCTTGAACGGTGTCGACACGTCGAAAAAGTATGACGGCAGTTATGAAAAACTTGCGAAACGGATTTGCCAGTTTGTTTCTCCTGCACTTCAGGCATCTGCTCTTGAAGCCTTTTTTCGCTCTTTTTCTCTCTCATGCGTGGTGAGAAATGGTGATGCCCATCTTAAGAATTTCGGGGTGCTCTACGGTGCATCGAACCGGGATGTACACTTCGCACCCGCCTTTGATATTGTTTCAACTACAGCTTACCTCAGAGGGGACTCTCTTGCACTCACTCTGGACGGCAGCAAGCGTTTTCCGACAATGAAGCGCCTTATTGCGTTTGCACACATGCACTGTAATCTTCAGCCGGCACGCGCAAAACTCGTTCTTGAGGAGGTCGCCAATGCTGTTGCTGAAACTGTACAGGGTGTGCGACGGCACATATCAGATTATCCAGACTTTAAGCCGGTCGGCGAGTCAATGCTCGGTGAGTGGAATAAGGGTCTTGATGCTCTGACGTGAAGATGTTCCTATCAGTCGTTGCTGAATCATTTTACCTGTTATCGCTATGCAAAAGCGATCCTAAGTCTTCATTTGCTTTTATTTGCAGTGCTTTAGTTGTAAAGGTATATTCTTGAAGGTGATCGACATCAAATCTGTCATCTATCTCCTTCCGATATTAGAAAAAGGTTACGCGGTTTTGCAATATGAGCAGGGTTGGCATAGTAATTGAATGCACTTTTATTCCAGCAAATGTATGAAAGAGCTACCAGTAGGGATCTATGACCTTCTATCAACGTCACATTTACGAAGGCGGCTTGAACAGTTAGGGTTATTAAATCGTGCCGAATGGTCTTCTTTTGAGCCTGAAGATTTGGAACATCGTCTGGTTATACCCCTCGCACGAGAAATCGCAGGTTTTATCGGTGAAGCAGTATCAGGGAAAAAAGGGGAAGCATTAGAACAAGCCCTACATGAAGCTTTTCAATCACCTGGTGCAATGATTTCGATAATTCAGGCAATTTTCCCATTATCATCCCAATCCCTCAAGCAAATAACTCCTGAGCCTCCTTTTAGGGCGTTGAGGAACCGTCCCGACACGCCATTATCAGTTTCAGCTCTTCTTACAGGTTCCTCTCGGAGCCCAGCTTTAATGACACAGCTTATTAAGGAGCTTTCCACGTGCGATCGTGCAGATTGGCTTGTCTCTTTCATCAAATATTCAGGTATTCTCCCGCTACTTCCTGCACTGCGCGAATTTACTCAAACGCCGTCTCCCGATGGAGAGCCCCGCTTGCGGATTGCTACAACTTCTTACATGGGCGCTACAGATTTAAAAGCCGTCAAAGCATTGTTAGAATTACAAAACACTGAAGTTCGTATTTCCTACGATACCAAACGTACCAGGTTGCATGCGAAAGCCTATCTTTTTCATCGAAATACAGGATTTGGTTCAGCATACATTGGCTCTGCTAACATCTCAAAAGCAGCACTTGATGAGGGATTGGAGTGGACTGCAAAAATCAGCCAATATGAGACGAAGCACCTCTGGCTTAATGCAATAGCTACGTTTGATTCTCACTGGGAAGATACAACAGAATTCACTGAGTGCCGAAATGAGGATTTGATGCGTTTGGAGAAAGCCCTCTCAATAGAGAGGAATGAAATTATATCTGACGACATCACCTCTTTTTTTGATTTGCGTCCTTACGGCTTTCAACAAGCGATCCTTGATGATATTTCTGTTGAGAGGGAAAGCGGCAAGCATAAACATTTGGTGATCGCTGCTACAGGAACCGGTAAAACTATGATTGCAGCATTTGACTATAGTATGTTTTGTCAAGAGAGTGGCGGGCGTCCCCGACTCCTGTATGTTGCCCATCGTGAAGAGATTCTATATCAAGCGAGAACAGCATTTCGTCAGGTGCTGCGGGATGGTAGTTTCGGCGATATCATTGCATCTGGTTTGCAACCACATCAGACCGATCACCTATTTTGTACGGTGCAAAGTTGGAATACACGTCAATATGATAAGTTTATACCAACATATTTTAACTATGTAGTTCTTGATGAAGCCCACCATGCCACTGCGGCATCCTATCAAAAACTGATTAGGCATATTCAACCAAACTCATTATTGGGTCTCACAGCCACTCCTGAACGCAATGACGGTGAAGACATACGAAAGGATTTCGACGGTGCATTCACTCATGAAATTCGTTTACCCGAAGCTGTTGAACGCGTTTTGCTTTCACCGTTCCATTATTTCGGGGTTCCTGATCTTGAAGGGTTGGATTTTTCAGCACTGCCATGGAAACGAGGAGGCTACGACATATCAGAACTTCGTAACCAACTCGAAGGTAATAGAGAACGTGCCAAATGGGTGATGGACCAAACCGATCGTTATGTTACCGATATCAAGCAAGTGCGGGCTTTAGGGTTTTGTGTAAGCGTAGCTCATGCGGAATTTATGGCCACTTTTTGCAATGAGCATAATATTCCAGCCATTTCCTTGAGTGGGGATTCGGATAAGCTTTTGCGCCAACAGGCTCAATGCAAGCTCGAAAACAGGGAGATCAACTTTATTTTTTCTGTCGATCTCTATAACGAAGGAGTCGATATACCATTTCTCGATACTGTTCTTTTTTTGCGTCCGACCGAAAGCCTATCTCTATTTTTGCAGCAACTAGGTCGAGGTCTCCGGAAATACCGGGATAAATCGCATCTCACAGTGCTTGATTTTATTGCCCGTCAACACAGTAAGTTTAGTTATGCGCAACGCTTCAAAGCGTTGACTAGCCGCCCTGAACTTCGAATATATGATCAGATAGAGTCAGATATGCCTTACCTTCCGGTAGGATGTTTTCTGCATCTTGAAAAACAGGCTAAAGAGTATGTGCTCTTCAATATTCGACAGGCCACTTCAAATCTTCGAGGCCAAGCATTTCTACATGAACTGCAACAGTTGCGTCAAAATGTCGGCAGAAAAGTCACTTTGGATGACATGATTGACTTTTTTAGACTTGAGTCACCGGATGACATCTATAAACAGGGCCTTCCTCATCAACTTCTTTCGATGGCTGAAGGTTCTAATGCATCAACCGATGACCTTATAGAATTTAATGCGAACCTCGCTCAAGGGTTCCGACGTCTTCTTCTTATGGACGATACCTATTTGATTAAAGATGCGCAAACTCTTGTCTCATCAGGAAAAAGCAAATCGGCTCAAACAAAACTGTTAATGCACAGTCTCCTTTGGGGAAACAAAAAACCTGAAGAAGGTACTCTTGATCAAGTTCAAGGATTTTTGGAATCCAGAAAACAATTGCAGAAGGACCTGTTAGAACTTTTTGACTGGCTCCTTCGACATCGAATGCCTACTTCAAAACAACAATTTGAGGGCCAGACAGGTCAACTCCATCTCCATGCATCTTATACTAGAGAGCAAGTGACATATGCGATTGGTAAAGGTTCTTTTGATAGGCCATGGCCTTCCCGCGAAGGTGTCTTGTGTGTTCGTGAGCGCAAAATTGATATTTTTTTTGCTGACATTAATAAAAGCGAAGCCGATTTTTCTCCAACAACCATGTATAAGGATTATGCTCTTAGCCCTCATCAATTCCATTGGCAGAGCCAATCACAGACAAGTGAGGATTCAGAGACAGGAATGCGTTACATCCACCATCAGAAACAGGGATACACTCCGCTCCTGTTTATTCGGGACAGAAAAAAACTGTCCAACAATTTAACAGCTCCCTATTTTTTTGCAGGGCCATTGCTATATCGGAAACATGAAGGCTCAAAGCCTATGAGTATTATATGGGAATTGGAACACCCTCTGCCAGCCAAAACAATGTCATGGGTGAAAATAGCTGGTTGATGCGGTTTCTTACCGAATAGCACATTTTGGAGATCTAAACAACGACATGGATACAGCCATTTTGTCGCCTGAACTGCGGTTAGAGAGCTCTGCTAATATTTTATTACTTTAGCACCTGTCGAAATTGAATTGAATGCGGATTTGATAACCAAGGCATTGCGCCCGGTGGGGCAACAAGCTGCGTAAAGCACATAAAAGCAAGGTATTATGGAGATCACGGAACAGCCGAAATTAAAAAGAGACGATATTATTGAGTTGAGAATAACTGATCAGGCGGAGAAAGATCAGTGTTTCGGGCGGCTTGAAAATGGCATGGGCGTTATGGTGAGTGGGATGCTTGCGGTTGGCGACCTGGTTTCGGCGAAGATAAAAAAAGTGAGGCAGCGCTATATTGAGGCTCTTGTGGTTGAGGTGCTTGAACCATCGCCCGACAGGACTGAGCCGTTGTGCAGCTATTTCGGGGTTTGCGGGGGATGCAAGCTGATGCATATCCGTTATGAGGCGCAGCTTCAGTACAAGCAGAAAAAGGTTAAAGATGCGCTTGAGCACCTCGGAGATTTTGTGGCTCCTCCGGTTGCTCCCGTGCATGCCTGTGCCGATCCTTTCCATTACCGCAACAAGATAGAGTTTTCGTTTTCAAACATGCGCTATCTGCTGCCTGAAGAGCTTTCGATGGAGAAGCTTGACCGTCCGAAGGATTTTGCGCTTGGGTTTCATACACCGGGGAATTTTGAAAAGGTGATTGATATCGATTACTGTTATCTGGCAAAGGAGTCGATGAACAGGGTGCTTGCGTTGACCAGAGAGTTCGCCATTGCCAACGCTCTTGTACCGTATTCCGCAAAAGCGCATACCGGGTATTTGCGGAATCTTGTGGTGCGGTTCAGCGAGAATCGTGAAGAGGTTATGGTCAACCTGGTTACGTCGTGGTATGATGAGGCTCTCATGCAGCGATACAGGGCGCATCTTGAGTCGGGTATGGCTGGTGTGAAGATGACGGTGCTGAATAATGTGACGAAGCGGTTGAACACTGTCGCAACGGGCGATGAGGAGTTTACTCTAAGCGGCGACGGCTATATTACTGAGCGGCTGGGTCCCCTTGATTTCAGGATATCGGCCAATTCGTTTTTTCAGACTAACTCGGTACAGGCGGAGGTGCTCTACAATGCCATTCTGGAGGTTGGAGACCTGACGGCGGAGGATACTGTTTATGACCTCTATTGCGGAACCGGAACCATAACGCTTTATCTGGCAAAGCATTGCCTGCAGATTATCGGGCTTGAGGTGGTTGAAAGCTCCATCAACGATGCGCGGTCGAATGCGGTGCTGAACGGCATTACCAACGCGGAGTTTTACAAGGTTGATCTCAAGGATTTTCATGCACTTTTAGGGACGCTTGAAAGCTATGATACCCCGGGGGTGATCATTACCGATCCACCAAGGGCTGGGATGCAGCCGAAGGCGCTTGCGACAATGATTCGTCTCAGGCCGAGGAGAATAGTCTATGTCAGCTGCAATCCTGCCAGCCTTGCGCGCGACGGGAAGGAGATATGCGAACACGGCTACACGCTTTTATCGGTGCAGCCGGTTGATATGTTTCCGCATACCAGTCATATTGAGAGTGTGGCATGCTTTGAAAGGGTGAGTCCCTGCTGAAGAGTTATTTGCCCCCTGCCTTGAGGAGTTTGCGTCGCTCTTCGGCGGTTAATGATCCATACCCATGTGCTGATATTTTGTCGAGTATGGCATTGATTTCCGTTTCGGACACCGGCGGTTCAACATTGTTCGGTCTATAAAGACGGGGGCCGCTTTTCTTATTTTGCAAGGAGCGGATTTTATCGGTCAGTCCGGAAAATGACCATTCGGCCCGTTTGATGGAAATGTAGATGAAGCCGATAAGCATTCCTCCGAGGTGGGCAAAATGGGCTATGTTGCTGCCGCTGCCCATGGCCCTGCTGCCGAAACCGGAGAAAAATTCAATGAGCGCATACCCTGCGATAAAATATTTTGCCTTGACGGGGAAAAGAAAATAAAGGAAAATATAGCGGTCGGGGAACATCATGCCGAATGCAAGCAGCACCCCGTAAATGGCTCCTGAAGCTCCTACGGTTGGATAGGGATCGCCGACGGTGGCCATCAGGTTCAGAATGGCGGCTCCGATACCGCAGACAAAATAATAGGTGTTGAATTGCTTCGTGCCCCAGTAATTTTCAATTTCAGCTCCGAACATCCAGAGTGCGAACATATTGAAGAAGAGGTGTGTTCCTCCCCCGTGCAGAAACATGTAGGTGACAGGCTGCCATATTCTGAAGTTGCCGGAGCCGATAGGCCATAGCGATCCGAGGGCGAGAATGGATTCACCGAACGGAGACATTTGCAGCAGAAAGACTGCAACGTTAATAATAATTATTGTTTTAATCGCCGGTGGTATAAACTGAAAGCCTCCGGGACTGTATGGCTGGCTGGAATAGTTCATCAATGGCTATATTTCTGCACATCCCGCTGATTATCAGCGGGAATGAGCGTCTTAAAATTACATTCCGTCAAGAGGTTCTCTCATGTACGGAACGGGGTTAATCGTTCAGGGCCGCAATACCCGGGAGTTCCTTGCCTTCAAGGAATTCAAGGCTTGCGCCTCCTCCTGTGGAGATATGGGTAATCTCTTTCGAGAGGCCTGCTTTTGCTATAGCCGCAGCAGAGTCACCGCCGCCGACAATCGTTGTGGCTCCTTTTGCCGTTGCTTCGGTCAGAGCTTTTGCGACGGCCATTGTGCCTGCAGCAAAATTGTCTATTTCAAACACACCCATAGGTCCGTTCCAGAGTACGGTACGGGCTGAAAGAATTTCGTTGCGATACGCTTCGGCTGTGATTGGTCCGATATCGACGCCAATCATGTTATCCGCTATATTGTCAATAGTTGCAGCATAGCTGCTGGCATCGGCGGAAATTTCAGCCGTGAGAATGACATCTTTCGGCAGAAGCAGTTTTATTCCTTTGTTTTCAGCCTCTTCCAGAATTTTCAGGGCCAGCTCGACCTTACTGTCTTCGACCAGAGATTTTCCAACATTGTACCCTTGAGCCTTGAAGAAGGTGAAAACCATGGCTCCCCCGATAAGAACAGTATCAACCTTTTTGAAAAGGTTTTCAAGGACATCGATTTTTCCGGATATTTTTGAGCCTCCGAGAATGGCAACAAAGGGGCGCTCAGGTTCCTGCAGAGCTTTTCCAAGATAAAGAAGCTCCCGCTCTATCAGATAGCCGCCAACAGCCGTTTTTATGAAGTGAGTGATTCCTTCTGTTGATGCATGGGCCCTGTGTGCTGTTCCGAATGCGTCGTTGACGTATACCTCGCCAAGCTCAGCCAGCTTTTTTGAAAAATCAGGGTCATTTGCTTCCTCCTCAGGGTGAAATCTCAGATTTTCAAGCAGAATTACTTCTCCGTCTTTGAGTGCAAGCACCTGCTTCGTAACCTCGGGGCCAACGCACTCTTTTGCCATGGCAACCGGGGACCCGAGCAGTTCGGCAAGTTTTGCGGCAACAGGGGCAAGCGAAAAATCAGCGTTGACTTTTCCTTTCGGGCGTCCAAGGTGGGACATCAAAATAAGTCGCCCTCCGTCGTTCAGAACTTTTCTGATGGAAGGAAGTGATTCGACGATTCTTTTATCGTCGGTAATTATTTTGTTGTCGTCGAGGGGGACGTTGAAATCAACCCGCATTACTACCCGTTTGCCTGTGACCGATATGTCGGACAGCGTTTTTTTCTGCATTGTTCGTACTATTGGTTGAAAAAAATAGACTCTTCTAATGTAAGGAATCTACAACATAAACAATTTACTCAACAGGGATAGATGGCATCTGTTGCCTACTTTTGTAAGCGTAAGGTATCGCGAAGGGCGATCCGGTACTTTTTGATGTTTTGATTATGTTCCGCAAGCGATTCAGCGAAATTGTGTCCACCTTTTCCGGTGGCGACAAAGTAGATGAACTTTGTATCTGAAGGGTTCAATACAGCAAGAATCGATGCAGTTCCGGGGTTGCATATCGGCCCGGGGGGAAGTCCGTTATGACGATAGGTGTTGTATGGAGAGTCTGTTTCCAGGTCTTTGTAGAAGAGTCGTCGGGCAACGCCCCCAAGTGCATACTGCACGGTCGGATCGGCCTGCAGACGCATATTATGTTTCAGGCGGTTAAGATAGACGCTTGCTACAAGAGGTTTTTCCTGATCGACCGGGGTTTCGGCTTCAACAATAGAGGCCAGAGTCAGTAATGCGGTTTCAGTTAAACCGGCTGACGCGGCAGTTGACTGTATGCTGTCGGTATAGAAATGGCGGAACCGTCCGATAAGAAATCCTGCGGCTTCTTCAGGAGTGCTTGCCCATACAAAGTCATAGGTTCCTGGAAAGAGGTAGCCTTCGGCATTTGGTGCGGAAATATTGTATTTGACCAGCAGTCGGCTATCGGATGCTGCGGCCATAACCGCGGTTGAATCCATATCAAGGTTCCGGGCGAGGAGACGGGCAACATGGCGAAGATCGAGTCCCTCGGGGATCGTGATCCTTACCTCGTCCTGCTTGTGAGTGTGCAGATAATATAAAAGCGAAAAGATAGACATACCCGACGGGATGGAGTAACGGCCGGGTTTGATATTGTGCAGCCTGGGGATAATGCTGCCCGTTAAGAGCACCGGCCAGGTACTCTTGATTGAGCCGTTTCGATGCAAGTCATCTACAATGGATTTGAAGCCTGTTCCCCGGTGAATAATAAGAGATGTCTTCCGGGAGGCTGTATTGATGCCCGGCAGAAATAACATGCACGCTAAGGCACTGAGAAGAATTGCGGCGCCGGTTATGAAGAAACGGCGCGGAGAAGTTTTTTTTGAAGCCATTGAGAGGGAATTCTTTTAGCTGGTCCGGATACCTGGCTGACTGTTTTTCCACTCATGCTGTAAAAGGCGGCTCTCTTCAAGGATGCAGCGGTAGATTTTTTCCAGCGTGTAGGCGGTCAGTGGTGAGTCGGCATGGATGAGCACATTGTTCAACACCTCTTTTTCCCGTTCAGGCTGAAGCACCTGTTCTCCGATTCTGGATTTCAGGGAGCTGATATTTTGAGCGCAATGCAACCTTTCGCAGAGGAGGGCGGATAACTGCTGGTCAATGGCATCGATTTTCTTTCGCCATTCGTCCAGTTCCTGCCAATACGCTGAATTGTTAATTGTGCTGTCTGACATCATAATGACTGTGGTTAAGTGAGGCTTATCAAGTTCGAAAGAGAGTATAAGAAAATGTGCCGGAATGAGCTCAAGATTTGTTGCGGGTGAAGAGCTTCATCCATCGGTCAACTTCCTGGTCGCTGAGCAGTTTTTCATTGAATTCTTTCTCTTTGAAAGAGAGTTGTCCGGAGGGTATGTGCCTGTCGTTTTGGGGTTCTGCTCTGCTGTTTTTTTTGAGCTGCCGCACAAATTCCTCGGATTTTATGCATTTGGCTCCGAATGCTGTTGCATAGAGGCGAATCTCATCGTCCGAACTTACAATAGTAACCATTTTTACTTTTGTGTTCAACGATTTTACATAATCAATTATCCATAGATCGGCGCTTTTCGAGGCAGGGGTGTACACTATATGCAGTGGGGCACCGTAAGCACACTCTCCGGAAGCGCCCTTGCCATCATAAACAATGGTGATCGGGCATTGTTTATTCCTCTGAAAACTAAGCAGCAGCTTTTCTGTCTCCTGACGCAAAACATCAAGCGATTCTGACAGAGAAGGAGGGAACAGCTTGTACAATAAATTATATCCGTCCACAACAATTTCGCTGTGCCCTCTGCTCATGGTAATCTCTGGCATTAAAAAATATACACTCCTGCTATCGTATAAAATAGATGAATATTTTTTTAGTGCATCCTTTTTTTATACATTTTAAGTGGTGAATAGTGGTAAAAAATGGGTAGAAGTATTCTTTGGATATTGCATTTTCCTTTTTTTTGACAAACCATTGGTGTTAAAAGCTGGTTTGGTCGACATTTCTGCATAACGGGAGCTAACTGGATCATTTTCATGGCCGGCTTTATAGGAAAAGAGAGACATGCCGTTGATGAGAAAGGACGTCTGATGATTCCTGTAAGGTTTCGCCGAAGGTTTGGTAAAGGGGAATCAGTGAACGCCGGTGAAAAAACTGACGGGTTCTCTGAGGAACTCTACATTATGAAAGCTCCTGATCGTTCTCTTGAGCTTTATGAACCGTTTATCTGGGCCGAGACGAGAAAAACCATCTCGGCTCTTTCAGATTTCAATCCTGAAGAGCGTCTGCTGAAGACCTTGATGTATGAAAGTCTTGAGACTGTGGAGCTTGACCGCCAGGGAAGGATTGCGCTGTCAAAAGAGTTTCTTGAGCATGCGGGGATTACAAAAGATGTTGTCATTATAGGTGCAGATACAAAAATGATTATCTGGGATCCGGAGCGCCTTCTGGAGGTGCTGCAGGAGAGTGCCGGGCGTTTTGCGTCTCTTGCAGGAAGGTATTTTTAACTCCGATGGCACAGTATACCTATCACGAACCGGTTCTCGCGCCCGAAATTATTGAATTCCTCGTCAGAAAACCCGGGATTTATGTTGACGGGACTCTTGGCGGAGGAGGGCATTCGCTGGAGATTTTGCGTGCTCTCAATGAGGCCGGCTATAGCGATGGATCGATGCTTATCGGCATTGATCAGGATGAAGCAGCGTTACAGGAGGCCGCCCGAAAGCTCAGGCAGTACGAAGATCGCACGGCTCTGGTTAAAGGGAATTTTCAGGAGATAGGGAGTATTGTCAACAGGGTCTGCAGCGAAAAAGGGTTACAGCCTAAGGTTACGGGGATTCTGCTTGATCTTGGTGTATCATCGTTTCAGATTGACACGGCGGAACGGGGGTTCAGTTATCTCAGGGAAGGACCTCTTGATATGAGGATGGACATGCATTCTTCTTTAAGTGCTGGAGATATTGTCAATACTTATGACGAGAAGGAGCTCGCCAGGCTTTTTTACAGATATGGGGAAGAGCCCAGAAGCCGCAGCATTGCCAAGGCGATTGTTGCCTACAGGCTTGATAATGGAGCGGTCAGCACGACACAGGAACTTGCCGGTATTATCCGCGGAAATGCCGTCGGCAGGGATAAGATAATAAAAACGCTTTCGCGTGTATTTCAGGCATTGAGAATTGAGGTGAACAGTGAGCTTGATGTACTCCGCAAGGCACTTTATGATGGTATTGACTGCCTTGATAATCATGGCCGAATGGCTGTAATCAGTTATCATTCTCTCGAGGACAGAATCGTGAAAACTGTTTTTGCCGACAAAGCAAGGAGCGACTGGGGACCTAAAGGGGTCGGTCTGAGGGAGCCTCTTGCAAAGGGCACAGTTTTACTCGTTACCCGGAAGCCTCTCGTTGCAGGCCAGCAGGAGATAGACTCAAACCCGAGAGCCAGAAGTGCGAAATTGAGGGTCATTGAAAAAATTTTATAGGGAGATCGTCGTGATGGTCAATAATTTTTTTATTGCTGCCGTAAAAGGTTTTTCTCGGCGCTTCAAGGGCTTCAGGGAAAAGATGCCTGAAGCGGTGGCTGTCGCCGGAAGATCCGGCGGGTCTGAAGAGTTCGTTTTAACCGGTGATGATTTGCTGGCAGGGGGCGTTTCGGTACCTGTTGGTAATCGTTTCAATGAATCCGGGTTTAAGGAACTGGTAAGTAATGTGCTGAAGTTTGATATTGGCGCGTTGTTACGATTAAGGTCTTTTGTCTATCTTCTTGCCGGTACCGGAATTTTTCTTTTTCAGACCTACAATACCCTTGCCATAATCAATCTTGCCTCACAGAATGAAAAACTTCGCGAGCAGATACAGATGAGTACCAGTGTGATTACCTCTCAGGAGCTCAAAGTGCATGAACTGCACAGTATTCACAATATTGCACAGGATGCTGCGTCACTTGGGTTGACAGTGTCGAGTGTCCCTGCAGTTGAGATTGAGCCGTGAACGTACCGATAACAAAATGGGAAGCTCATGACTGATCAGGATAATATCCAGAGTATGAGTGATCATGAGTTCGGTAAGCGGCTTGGTATTGTTGTTGCCGTTTTTGCGATGTTTATTGTGGCTATCATTGCAATGCTGCTCAATATCCAGGTATTCAATGTTAAAAAATACAAGCAGAAAGCTGCGCGCCAGTATGAGCGTGTCATAACAGAGAAAGCCCAGAGGGGTGTTATTCTTGACCGACATGAGCGGATGCTGGCTGAAAGCATCGAATCTATTTCTTTCTATGCTGATCCCGCAATTGTCAGGAATACCCCGCTCTTTAATGATAAAGGCAAGTCGGTCATTGACAAGGCGACCCGGAAGCAGAAGGTTTATGATAACTCAGCGGCTGTTGCTGCACTTTTTATGCGGTATTTAGGTGGGAATAAGAGCGTTTATCTCAAAGAGCTGCATAGAAAAACAGGGATGGCGGTGCTGGCTCGTAAAATCCCCGTTGCCAAAGCGCTGCCTCTTATGCAGGAAAAGATTCCCGGTGTATGGAGCGACAAGGATCAGCAGCGCTATTATCTCAATGTCGCTGCTCAGGTGATTGGCAGTACAGACATAAAAAACGAAGGGAGCAGCGGACTTGAACTGCAGCTCAACAGGGAGTTAAAAGGAATTGACGGAACGAAAATTTATCAGCGGTCGGCCACGGGAAGGCGATATCCCGCGCCTGATGCCAAGCAGCAGGATCCGGTAAAGGGAAATACGGTTCAGTTGACCATCGATGCTGATATTCAAAGCATTGTAGAAGATGAGCTGGCAAAGGCGGTCGACAAGTTCCGTGCTGATGCGTCGGCAAGTATTGTGATGGATGTGCATACCGGAGAGATTATTGCCATGGCCAATAATCCGACATTTGATCTTAACCTGAGGTCGTCATGGTCCGCCGAGAAGTCGCGCAACAGGGCGGTGACAGACAGTTATGAACCTGGATCAACCTTCAAACTGGTTATGGCGTCGGCAGCTACGGAAGTTCTGAAAAGAAAGGCTGAAGACAGGGTGAACGGCATGAACGGTCTGATGCCCATCTATAATCTCTTTATCAGGGATCATGAGCCATACGGCAACATCTCCTTTCGTGAGGCTATCATGTATTCAAGCAATATTGTGGCAGCAAAGACAGCGATGGCTGTCGGCAGCGAGAAGTTCTATGCTTATGTCATGAACTACGGGTTCGGCAGGAAAACAGGTATCGGGCTTGTCGGTGAATCGCCGGGAAGGGTGCGGCCGCTTGAACGGTGGGATAGGACCACACTTCCCTGGATGGGATACGGCTATCAGGTCATGGCGACTCCTCTGCAGATATTGCAGGCCTATGCGACCATTGCCAATGACGGGGAGCTGATGAGGCCGTATATTATCAAGAAGGTTATTAATTCGGAAGGGAAGGTCGTCTGGGAGAGTGCTCCTAAAGTAGTCAGGAGGACGGTTTCAGCTCAAACAGCGCGATATCTCGGAAAAGAGTATTTCAAGGCAGTTGTCGATAGTGGAACGGCAAAGAATGCGGCGGTGCCGGGCGTTACTGTCGCAGGCAAGACCGGAACAGCAAGGCGTGCTGCTGGAGGGTCATATTCAAAACCTGCTTATGTCTCCTCATTTGTAGGGTATTTTCCTGTTGAAGCTCCCCGATATGCCATTATTGTGGTTGTAGAAAATCCAAAAACGGCCTATTATGCCGCAATGGTTGCCGCCCCTGTTTTTTCCGGTATCGCATCAAGAATGATTGCCTGTTCGGAGGAGATGCAGAAAAAGCTTGCTTTCCGTTCTACAGAACAGGCGGCCCTTGATTCAGTGTCAACAGTGGTAGTGCCCGAGCTTACAGGGCTTCAGGGGCGTGATGCCCAGCTGTTGCTGAAATGGCATAACCTGGAGATGGATTCATCGGGCGATATGGAGGGATGTGTCGCCCGTCAGAGTATTGCCCCGGGCCAAAAAGTTCAAAAACAGAAAATTATCAAGGTGACGCTGGTTCCAGGTACTGTAAAAAGAAAATCCTCATGGCTTCCATGAAGGAGGGCTCCATGCATCGCGAGCTGCCGCTGGAAGAGCTGCTCAATGGGATTACCTTTGGAGCGCTAGGCGGCAACATTGGGACTACTGAGTCAATTCAGATGGTGACCAGTGATTCGCGAGAGGTTATGCCTGGTTCCCTTTTTGTCGCGGTAAGGGGTTATTGTGCTGATGGTCACCGGTTTATTGACAGTGCAATCGAGCGTGGAGCTATAGCGGTTATCTGTGAGGAGCTTCCGGCCGATATCAGTGTGACGTGCCTCTATATTATCGTTTCAGATGCACGAAAGGCTCTTGCCGAGGCGGCACATATTTTTTATGGAAAGGCTTCTGACAGGCTGCTGATTATCGGCGTTACCGGTACAAACGGCAAAACCACCACGTCAAAGCTCATTACGGCAATGCTTAACGAGAGCGGGATTCCTGCCGGCTATATCGGCACTAATCTCTGCACGATTGGAGAGAGGGATATTCTGCTGGACCGTACAACTCCTGAGGCCCACGGTCTGCATGCTCTTTTCAGTCAGATGCTTGAGGCTGGATGCCGGGCGGTGGTGATGGAGGTTTCGTCTCATGCTCTTGTTTTAAAGAGGGTTTACGGTATCGGGTTTCATGCGGCCGTGTTTACCAACCTGACTATGGAGCACCTTGATTTTCACCTCTCCATGCAGGGGTATGCGCTGGCCAAACAGCTGCTTTTTGATCAGATCACCCCTGAAGGGTTCGGGGTTTTTAATATTGATGACCCTTATGCCTCTCAGATGGCTGAACGGGTGGAGCCTGAAAAAATATACGGCTGCACCCTGCATGACGAGGGTCACCGGTCATTGACATGCAGCAGGTATTTTCAGGCGGACATTATCGAGAGCGGCATTGCTTTCAGTTCGGTTGCCCTTCATTTTCCCGATGCTCTGATTCATATGAAGGTGCATCTGCCCGGGATGTTCAATGTTATGAATGTGCTTGAGGCAGCTGCCGTCGGCGCAGGACTGGGGCTTGCTCCTGAAAAGATATGCCGGTCACTTTCTGCAGTTTCTGCTGTAGAAGGGCGGATGGAGAGGGTTGGCGACAGCACTGTCGGATGGAGTGCTTTTGTTGATTATGCCCATACTCCTGACGCGCTATTCAAGGCCCTTGATGCCCTGCGCAGCCTGAAATCAGAGGGGTCGCGCCTTGTGGTGATTTTCGGGTGCGGCGGCAACAGGGATAAGGGCAAGCGGCCCGAGATGGGGCGTATTGCTTCAGAGCTCGCCGATGAGGTTATTGTTACCTCCGACAATCCGCGTGATGAGAAGCCTGAGGCCATTCTTGACGATATTGAACGAGGTATGGTCAATGGCCGTTACACGAGAATTATTGACCGTACCGAAGCCATCAGGGCCGGTCTGTCGATGCTCAAACGGGGAGATATTCTCCTCGTTGCAGGAAAAGGTCATGAAAAGTATCAGGAGATTGCCGGCAGGAAATATTTCTTTTCGGATCAGGAACTGATAAAACAGTATATGCAGCAACATTGTTCCGGATATCCGGAGAAGGAGAGCGTGTGAAAGGGGTATTGAATGTTAAGGATTTTCGTGCAGTCGGATGTGTCATTGCTGCAGAGGTGGACTCCCCTCCCCTGGAAATTATTGATCCGGTAGTGGTTATTGATTCAAGAGAAGTGAAAGGAGGAGAGCTGTTTGTTGCCCTCAAAGGGGAGAAAACGGATGGGCACTGTTATATCGGCAGCGTTTTTGAAAAAGGTGCAAGCTGGGCTATGGTCAGCCGTGAGTGGTATGAGGCAGAGGGTTCAGTGAAGCCGCCCCGGGGAAAAGGGTTTATTGTCACTGACGATCCGGTTGCCGGGCTTCAGCGGCTTTCAGAGATATACCGCAGCACATTTTCTGTTCCTGTTGTGGCTATTGGCGGCAGTAATGGAAAAACTACAACAAAGGAGATGGTCGCATCGGTGCTGGAAAGCAGGTTCAAGGTTCAGATGAGCAGGGGAAACAGGAACAATCATCTCGGCGTTCCCCTCACATTGCTGCAGCTCAGGCAGGATACCGATATCGCTGTTGTCGAAATGGGGATCAATCACCCCGATGAGATGGTATTGCTGACTGCAATCGGGAAACCTACTCACGGTCTTTTGACCAATATCGGTCATGAGCATCTTGAGTTTCTTATTGATCTTGACGGGGTTGCTGAGGCTGAACTGAAGCTGTTCGAAGATCTGCACCGGCGCGGAGGCATCGTTTTTGTCAATACGGATGATCCCCGTCTGCAAGCGGCAGGCAGCAGACTGGCAGGAAGTATCAGGTACGGAACCGTTGAGAGTCATGATCACACCTGCTGGAGTCGCGACATTTCGGTGGAGAGGGATGGACGTGTTTCATTTCTGTTGTGTGCGGCATCCGGGTCAGAACGGGTTACCCTGAATTTTACCGGAAAGCACAATGTCATCAATGCGGTTGCTGCGGCCGTCGTTGGGCAGCATTTCGGGCTTTCCATTCACCAGATCAAGGAGGGTCTTGAACGCCTCGTTCCCGCTGCGGGCTGGAAAAGGCTTGAGGTTGTTGACTCTTGCGGTGTCAGGATCCTCAATGATACCTACAATGCCAATTCAGATTCAATGCGTCTGGCGATCAATGCTCTTTGTGATATGCAGTGCAGTGGTAAAAGGGTTGCTGTTTTAGGGGATATGCTTGAACTTGGAGCGGCGGCCGATGTTGAACATGAAAGGATCGGCAGGTATATTCAGCAGAGTTCTGTTGACCTATTGTTCTCCTATGGAGATAAGGCCGGATTGATCTGCAGCGAGGCTCCAGGCATCTGCCGGGGTCATTTTGAGAGCAGGGAAAAACTTATTGAGGCGTTGCTTCAGGTTGTCGAGGATGGTGATGCTGTGCTTTTCAAGGGATCAAGGGGCATGAAGCTTGAGCAGGTTGTCGAAGCGCTTGTCAATGCACGCACAATAACCAGTTAAAAAACAGGGTATGTTTTATTATTTGTTAAAGTATATCAACGATGTTTTTCACCCTCCGGTGCTTCGTGTTGTTGAGTATCTCACCTTCAGGGCAAGCGCTGCGGCCATTACAGCGTTGTTGATCAGCCTGTTTTTCGGGCCCGGATTTATCAGGTATCTGAAAACCCGCTTCATTGAGCCGGTCAAGGAGGAAGCGCCTCCTGAACATAAAAAGAAAAAAGAGCTGCCGACCATGGGCGGGCTGCTCATTATTTTTTCCGTAGAGATGTCGGTGCTGCTCTGGTCGAAATTCAATGATCCGCATGTCTGGCTGATCATGCTGGCCATGCTTTGGATGGGAATTATCGGCTTTATCGATGATTACCGAAAAGTGGTCATGAAAATAAAAGGCGGTCTTTCGGCTCGTTACAAGCTTATCGGGCAGTTCTCTCTGGGTCTTATTATCGGACTTTACACCTGGTTTGACCCGGCTTTTTCGGTGCTTCTTTCAACGACGACTGTGCCATTTTTTAAAAATCTGACTCTTGACTACGGCTTTTTTTATATACCGATCGTCATTTTTATTATTACAGCGGTATCGAACGCCGTAAATCTTACTGACGGGCTTGATGGACTTGCTGCGGGAACTTCCGCAATTGTGGTGACAGGTCTCGGCGGCTTTTCCTACCTTGCCGGTAACGCAGTTTATGCTGTTTATCTCAATATCCCTTTTATTCCGGGAGGCGGCGAAGTTGCGGTTGTCAGTATGGCTATTGTCATGGCATGCGTCGGCTTTTTGTGGTTTAATTCGAATCCTGCCGAAATTTTCATGGGTGATACCGGATCGCTTGCTCTTGGTAGCGCTATTGCCGTTATTGCTCTCTTGATCAAACAGGAGTTGCTTCTGCCGGTGATTGGAGGAGTTTTTCTGCTTGAAACAGTTTCAGTTTCACTGCAGGTACTCTATTTCAAATTCACGAAAATGCGGTTTGGCCAGGGTCGGCGAATATTTCTTATGGCACCTCTTCACCACCATTTTCAGCTTAAAGGGTGGGCGGAACAAAAAATTGTGATAAGGTTCTGGATTGTGGCGATTCTATTTTTTCTTGTCAGTCTCATGACCTTAAAACTCAGATAATGGTTATGGATCTATCGGGTAAAAAGGTATCGGTTATCGGTGCTGGAAGGAGTGGTATTGCGGCGGCTGAACTTCTTCGTCGCGCCGGTGCCGAAGTGTTGGTCAGTGAGCTTGGCCGCATTGAAGAGCATGAGGTTCTGCGTCTTCAGAAACAAAAGATAACCGTCGAACATGAAGGGCATTCCGGCAGGGTCTATGACGCCGATTTTTGTGTCATCAGCCCCGGAATCCCACCCCATGCCGGGATTGTGAAAACTCTGGAGTCAAAAGGGATTGACATTGTCAGCGAAATAGAGCTGGCAAGTCTTTTCTGTAAGGCAAGAGTTGTCGGGATTACGGGCACAGATGGCAAAACAACGACTTCAACGCTTATTCATCGTATCTGCGAAGCGGACGGTCTTCGGAACGGGTATCGCTCGTTCAGTGTCGGCAATATCGGAGTGCCGTTTTCTTCGCTGGTACAGGATATGACAAGTCGCGACGTTGCGGTGGTTGAACTGAGCAGTTACCAGCTGGAGCGCTGTTTTACCTTCAGGCCGGATGTCGCGGTGATTACCAATATCACGCCGGATCATCTCAATCGTTATGAAGGAGATCTGCACAGGTATGCCGCTGCGAAGTTCAGGATCTATGCTAATCAGGGTGCGGCTGATACGCTGATTTATAATCAGGATGATCCGTTGCTCAGCGAGCATTTTGCCGGTGAGCGGTTTCCGTTTACTCTTGTTCCGTTCGGGTTGGAGCCGGTGAGCGCAGGCCGGATTGATTGTCGCATGGTTCTCTCTGACGGGGAGAAGATTGTTGCGCGTACTGCAGAAGGGGAAGAAGAGGTGATCAGGATTTCAGAGTTTCTGAAAAACAGTTTTCGAGGGCGCCACAATATTTCCAATGTGCTGGCGGCTGTTGCAACGGCAAGGGCTTTAGGAATCGGTAGTGACGTTGTGCGTTCAGTGCTCAGGGAGTTTCAGGGTGTTGAACATCGCCAGGAATTTGTGATGATGGTGAATGGAGCAAGCTGGGTCAACGATTCAAAAGCCACCAATATCAATGCCATGCGGCAGGCGCTTGAAGCAGTGCCGGGTACCTGTGTTCTTATTGCCGGAGGTCAGGATAAAGGTAATGATTATAACTCTATTGAGGAGCTGGTCAGAAAAAAAGTTACTCTGATTATTGCCATAGGTGAGTCGCGGGCAAAGATTATATCAGCATTCGAGGGTATTGTTGCCGTCAAAGAGGCTGCGTCGCTTAACGATGCCGTATCGATTGCCTGTGAGGCAGCTGAGGAAGGAGAAACTGTATTGTTTTCGCCGGGGTGCGCCAGTTTTGACATGTTTGAGAATTTCGAAGACCGTGGAATAAAGTTCAAACAATGTGTTCATCAGTTACAAACATGCTGAATACAGATAAAGATACCAGCCCTTTAATGGGCAATTCTTCGCAACAGCTTTTGCTGCCTTCCCGGGGAGAGGGAATTGCGGGAAAATTGCTGATGCTCATTGTTGCCGTTCTCATGTGTATAGGAGTGGTTATTGTCTATAGCAGCGGAGCGGGATGGGCTGAAACGAAATATTCAAGTTCCGAGTATTTTTTATGGCGTCAGCTTACTTTTTCTGTGCTTGGCATCATGACTATTCTGCTGGTTGCGCAGCTTGATTATCATTTTTTCTGGAAGACGAGCAAGATCATTCTTCTGGTCAGCATTATTCTTCTTACCACTCTTCTTGCCTTGAAGGCGGTCGGACGTATTTCGGGAGCTGCCCGCTGGATAGGGTTCGGGCCGCTTAAATTCCAGGTATCGGACTTTGCCAAATATGCTATCATCTTTCATTTTTCAAGGCTTATAAGCGAAAAACAGAGTTTTATAAGAGATCTCAATAGCTCTTATTATCCCCTGCTTACCATCCTGATGACCGTTGTATCTCTTGTGGCTCTTGAGCCGAATTTCAGTACGGCATCTCTTATTGCTCTGGTCGGGTTTATACTGATGTTTATTGGTGGAGTCAATATCCGCCATCTTCTTGCGACTTTTTCCCTGCTTATTCCCATTGCCGTTGTGTTTGCGATTGCCGCCCCATACCGTGTTGCCCGTTTACTCTCATTTACCAGCAAGGATGAAAAAGTGATAAGCTATCAGGTTGTGCAGGCGTTGATCGGCCTGGGAAATGGAGGTCTGTTCGGCCTTGGCATTGGAGCCAGCAAGCAACGGGAGTTATATCTGCCGTTATCCTATAATGATTTTGTGTTTGTCGTTATCGGTGAGGAGTACGGCTTTGTCGGCGGGGTTGTGCTCATTGCGCTGTTTACCGGTTTTTTTATATGTGGACTTATCATAGCCAAGCACGCTCCCGATAATTTTGGAAAATACGTTGCCAGCGGTATCACCATAGCGATTACTCTTTTTGCCTTTATCAATATTGCCGTTGCCTGTCACCTGATACCGACCACCGGGGTTGCGCTTCCTTTTATCAGCTATGGCGGGACAGCACTCCTTCTCAACTCTCTTGGGGTTGGCATTCTGATGAGTATAGCGCGCTACAAAAAAAAGGTGATTGAAAAGAGCGTTCGCTCTGAGGTGAATGAAAGGAGTGCAGTATGAAAGTTCTTTTTGCAGGCGGGGGAACGGGTGGCCATTTATATCCGGGCATCGCTATGGCAGGAGAGCTCAGGACGCTGGTCCCTGATATCGGTATTTCATTTGCCGGGACTCTCAGTGGTATTGAGTCGACCGAAGTGCCGAGGCTTGGCTACAAGCTCCATCTTATTCCTGTCAAAGGCTTGAAAAGGGGTGCGTTTTTTGCAAATATCATTGCCAATGTCGGGGTGCTTGCTGACTTTGCTTCTGCTGTTGGCCGTGCGCTTGCCCTTATTGGCAGGGAGAATCCGGATGTTGTTGTGGGTACTGGGGGATTTGTCAGTGCTCCTGTGCTTTTTGCGGCTCAGCTTCTGCGGAAAAAAACGCTTATTCAGGAACAGAATGCATTTCCGGGTGTAACGACCAGGCTTCTTTCAATACTTGCCAGTGAAGTGCATCTTTCTTTTGAAGAGGCAAGGAAGTTTATAGCAAAAGGAAAGAATGTTTTTGTTTCGGGCAATCCTGCACGTTCGTTTGAACATATAAATGCTTCTGCGGCAAGGGGCGGCTTCGGCCTGCACCGGGAGCGCCCGACCCTGCTCGTTTTTGGAGGGAGCCGGGGAGCCCGGGCGATCAATAATGCTGTACTTCAGCGGTTAAGTGAGATCACCGGTTCGGCAAATCTTATCTGGCAGACAGGTACGCTTGATTTTGAGCGGATAAAGAACCAGGTTACCCCCTCCCCTTATGTATGGGTTGCTCCCTATATTGAGGATATGGGCTCAGCTTACAGTGCAGCTGATCTTGTGTTGTGTCGGGCAGGAGCTTCAACTCTTGCGGAGCTGACCAATCTCGGGCAGCCGTCGGTTCTGGTGCCCTATCCGTATGCGACCGGAGATCATCAGCGTTATAATGCTCAGGCGCTTGTCAGGAACGGAGCGGCTATCATGATTGAGGATGATGCTCTTGGTGAAGAGAAATCGATAATACATATTCTTGAACTGCTTCATAACCCTGAAAAACTGAAAATCATGGGGGGTGCTTCACGCAAACTGGCATATCCGGATGCGGCACATCAGCTTGCCCTGCGAATCATTGGCCTTGCAAAAAAATCTTAAGGAAAAGAGCTTACACATGGAACTGGGGAAAACAAAAAGCGTTCATATTGTTGGAATTGGAGGCGCAGGAATGAGCGCCATAGCGGAACTGCTTCTGAAGTCGGGTTTCGGGGTTTCAGGTTCTGATATTTCATCCGGCGAGGTAACCGATAAACTGGTCGATCATGGAGCGATTATTTATCGGGGACATCGTGCTGAGCAGATTGCATCGAGCGATGTAGTTGTCTACTCATCAGCAGTCAGACCTGAAGAGAATATTGAAATCATAGCTGCTGAAAAAGCAGGCATTCCCGTTATCAAGCGGGATGAGATGCTTGGCGAACTCATGCGATACAAGTACGGGATATGCATTGCCGGCACCCATGGCAAGACAACGACCACCGCCATGATCGCCACAATGCTTATCGAGTCGGGAGAGTCGCCTACGGTCATGATTGGCGGGATATCGGACTATCTGAAAGGGAGTACGGTTGTCGGCGACGGGAAATATATGGTTATCGAGGCCGATGAGTTTGATCGTGCGTTTTTAAAGCTTACTCCGACTATTGCTATTGTCAACAGTCTTGAGTCGGAGCATATGGATACCTACGGGACACTTGATGACCTTAAACAGGCTTTCATTGCTTTTGCCAACAAAGTCCCGTTTTACGGGCGGGTGATCTGTTGTGTTGACTGGCCGGAGATCAGAAAGATCATCCCCTCAATGAACCGTCTTCATACCACGTTCGGAATCGACGAACCTGCCGATGTCATGGCCACGGATATTGTCCTTGAGAAACAACGGGCCGTTTTTACCCTTCAGGCTTATGGGAAAGAGTATCGCGATGTCTGTATCAATGTGCCGGGTAGACATAATGTGCTTAACGCCCTGGCCGCGTTTTCAGCCGGTATTGAGCTGGGGATTGATGCGGAACGTCTGATTGCCGGCCTTGGCAGGTATAGCGGCATGAGGAGAAGGTTTCAGGTTAAATTCGACAATGGCGCAGGATTGATGGTTGTTGATGATTACGCACACCATCCTTCCGAAGTCAAGGCGACCGTGAAAGCGGCCAAAAGCGGATGGATTGATTCGAAAGTCATTGCTGTTTTTCAGCCGCATTTATTTTCCCGTACAAGGGAGTTTGCTGATGAGTACGGCTGGGCACTTTCAAGAGCTGATATTGTTTATGTGGCCGATGTTTATCCCTCACGTGAAAAGGCTGCGGATTTCCCTGGTGTTGACGGGGAAATGGTGGCTGCCGCTGTTCGAAAGGCAGGGGGAAAGCATGTTGAGTTTATTGCCGAAAGGGAGCCTCTTTTTACAGCTCTTGTGGAGCATATTGCGAATCGGAATATGCTTCTTTTCATGGGCGCCGGCGATATTACTCTCCTTGCTTCGAGAGTCGCCGGAGTGTGCCTTGAAAAAACTGCATTGAACTGAGCCTGACACCATGAAAGGATTTGAAAAAACCTTTGCTTATGTCTGATTTCGAACGAAATGAATATCCGGGATATTTGCCCGTTACCGATTCTCAGAGTTCGTCTGACGTGGGCGAAGGCGGGGATGGCAGATATGATGATTCGCAGGCTGATTCCGGCAGCTGGAAAGCAAGAGTATTTATTTTTCTGATAGTGCTTGCCGGTTTGGCTGGTTTGGCTTTATATTCGTCGCGATGGAAAAAGGAAGTGATTGTTCGCGATATTGTTGTTGAGGGGGTTTCGAGTACTGTCGCGAAGGATTTTTCATCAAGTATGAAAGTCTATAAGGGAAGAAATCTTCAGGAACTTGATCCGGCAGAATTAAAAGCCAGAGTTATGCTGTTCCCTTATGTCAGGGATGCAGTGATCAGCAAGGAGCTGAACGGAATTGTCCGCATCAGGGTTATTGAGCGCGTTCCTGTTGCTCTGACGGTGATGGGTGGTGCTGTTATGGCCGTTGACACTGAAGGATTTCTTTTACCGGGGAAACAGGAGTTTTCAGCGCAGTTCCCGAAATTACTTTCCGTTTCGGGCATAAGCCGGTTGAAGAGTGCTGGAAATGGATTGCAACAGCTTGACAGGCGTGATGTAGAGGTGCTCCGGCAGTTTCTTGAAGCGCTTTCCGGGACTAAATATGCACGCATGCTCATTCGCGAACTTCATTTCGCCGGTAACAATATGACCTGCTTTATTGCGGTTCAGGCTCCTACATGTTTTATTGTCGGTAATGACGGCAACTTCAAGGAAAAGTTGAAAAAATTCGAGATATTCTGGCTCAAGGTTGTAGCAAAAAAAGGTTTTGGCTCTTATGAAACTGTCGATCTGAGGTTCACTGACAGGATTTTCACCAAGGATGCTGTCTCGTCTCAGGTCGCACAGGGCGGTCCCCGTTTATAATTATGCAGGAATGGATACAATGCTGAAAAGCAATATTGCGGTTGGTCTTGATATCGGTACTACGAAGGTATGCGTTGTGGTTGCCGAAAAAGATGAAATAAGAAAGCTCAATGTACTTGGGAAAGGACGATCCAATTCCGATGGACTTCAGAGAGCTACCGTTGTCAATATCAACAAGACCGTAGATGCGATAAAGTCAGCCGTCGCTGATGCTGAACGGGAGTCATCCATTCGCATTCTCGGTGTCAATGTCGGTATTTCCGGTGCGCATGTGCACTGTATTCACAGTAATTCGGAAATAAGCATCAACCAGACAGGGATTGTCAATGACTCCGATGTAAAGCGGTTTCTTGAAAAGGCGAAGACCAATATCAGATATCTGGATATTGATCATGAAATTATTCATGTTATTCCGCAGGAATTTATTGTTGATGATCAGGAGGGGCTTCTTGATCCGATAGGAATGGCCGGGACGACAATGAGAGGCAGTGCTTATATCGTTGTAGGGCTGAGGACAAAGATCCGCAATATCAAACAGTGTGTCGAGAAGGCAGGGCTGGAGATCAGTGCGGTTACCTTTGAGCCTGTTGCCTCCGGTATGGCTGTCATGAAGGAGCGTGAGAAGAAAAGCGGAGTTGTTGTCATTGATATTGGAGGAGGTACCACGGAGGTGGCGATCTATATTGACGGAGCAATCCGCTACTCGGAGGTTATCAAGGTCGCGGCAAATGATGTAACCCATGATCTGGCTCATGGAGTGAAGGCGCTTTACGAAGTCGCTGAAGAGCTGAAAATAAAGCACGGCTGTGCATACAGCCAGATCAGCGGCGATGATGAGGATATTCTTATTGAAGGTATTGAAGGCAGACCGCAGAAATCTTTTCCGAAGAGCTCGCTGACCATGATCATTGAAGCCAGGATGATGGAGATTCTGGAACTGGTCCGGGACTCTGTCAAGCGGTCAGGGTATTATGAATATATCAATGCCGGAGCAATCATTACGGGCGGCGGTTCCCTGCTGCCGGGTACCGAAGAACTTGCCCATGATGTTCTGGGGCTTGATGTTCGAATCGGCTATCCTGAAGGGGTATCGGGCGGGATCAAGGGCTCTGTTAATAACCCGATGTATGCTACCGTTATGGGGCTTGTTGCCTATGCTTTTCAGAACAATCTTTCAGAAGATCATAATTTTTCTTCTTCATCAGGAGTAATTCCGGCTGATATTCCCGCGCAGGTTACGGAGGAACCAGAGGTACAGGAGCCGAATCCTCCGGCAAAAAAAATAGTGGACCGTATGAAGAAGTTCTGGGATAATCTATGATGAGAGATAAAAAAAGCCTTTTAACAGAGGAGAACTGACCAATGGCATTTGAGCTTGATCCCGGGCTGTTTGACAGTGACCAGGGTAAAGGGGTTACGATCAGGATTGTTGGTGTCGGCGGCTGCGGTGGCAATGCCGTAAATAACATGATTGACAGGAAAATAAGCGGTGTTGAATATATCGTGTTCAATACAGACCGTCAGGCGCTTCTGAACTCGAAAGCCCCTCTCAGGGTGCAGATAGGCAAGAAAGCCACAAACGGACTTGGCGCGGGAGCCGATCCTGCCAAAGGGCGGCAGGCTGCTGATGACGACCGTGAAATAATTGCGGCTCAGCTTAGAGGCGCTGATCTTGTATTTATTGCCGCAGGCATGGGTAAAGGTACCGGCACAGGCGCTGCTCCGGTTATTGCCTCTATAGCACGGAATATGGGCATACTCACCATCGGAGTTGTTACCAGGCCGTTCAATTTTGAGGGTCAGGTAAAGGCCAAGATTGCTGATGGAGGGATTGCTGAACTGCGAAAATACATCGATACTCTTATTCTGGTCGAAAATGAGAAGATATTGAGTATCGCCGAAGAGGGGGTAAGCGCTACTGAAGCCTTCAACATGGCAAATGATGTCCTGTACAGGGCAGCAAAAGGCATTGCAGATATTATTACCCGTCATGGACATGTCAATGTCGATTTTGCCGATGTCCGCAGCATCATGTCCGGAGCGGGAGATGCCGTTATGGGTTCTGCTGCTGCGGCAGGTGATCGCCGTGCCCTTAAAGCGTCGTCTGATGCTCTGAACAGTCCGCTTCTTGAAGGGGTATCGGTTAAGGGGGCAAAAGGAGTGCTTGTCAATATTACCGGCGAGGTTACCATGAGGGACATGTCGGACGCGATGAATTACATTGAAGAACAGGTCGGAAGTGATGCCAAGATTATCAATGGCTATGTGGATGAACCCCAGGTATCGGGTGAAATCAGGGTAACAGTTATTGTTACCGGTTTCAAGAGAAAAGAGCTTGCGGAGGGAAAAGACCCGTTAGTCCGACGTCCTGTTACACCGGTGCATGGAATCAGGTCAGGTCAGGCAGCACCATCTGTCAGGCAGGCCGTTTCTCTTTATCCTGAGCGGCAGGAAAATGATTTGCGTATTCCTGCCTATATAAGAAGACAGTTGTCGATACATGATCCTCGTGAGGTCGGGAGTAAAAAAAACAGTGTGCATGATGGAGCCATTAATCCATCCCATATCGGCGGGAACGAGGAACATGAAGACCGGATTGAGAAAGGCCTGTCAGATACCCCGGCTTATCTTCGCCGGAAGAGCAATTAAGAAATCTGAATTTTATTAACAAATTAAAGAATGTGATGAAGTATAGTTCCCTCTCTGCAGAAGACGCGGTAGCTAAAATCAAGTCAGGGGACAGGGTTTTTTTGCATACTGCCGCAGCAACACCGCAGCGGTTGATCGAAGCCATGGTTCAGCGCTCAGCTGAGTTGAAAAATGTTGAAATTGTCAGTCTCCATACCGAGGGTGATGCTGCCTATACAAGACCGGAATATCGTGACAGTTTTCGATTGAACGCCTTGTTTGTCGGAAAAAATGTCCGTCCGTCAGTTCAGCAAGGTAACGGTGATGCGATTCCTGTTTTTCTGAGCGATATCCCTTCCCTTTTTCAGAACAATATTCTTCCGCTTGACGTCGCCCTTGTGCATGTTTCGCCTCCTGACCGGCACGGCTACTGCTCTCTCGGCGTTTCGGTCGATGCCACCCTTGCAGCTGTTCACTCGGCCAGGATTGTTATCGCCCAGGTTAATCCGAACATGCCTCGCACACATGGCGAAGGTATGCTTCATACCAGCAAGATTCATGCGATGATTGATGTGTCGGATCCTATTCTTGAGACTCCAAGACGTGCCTTGAGTGATATAGAAATTCGTATCGGCAACCATATTGCCTCTATTGTTGAGGATGGGGCGACGCTTCAGATGGGAATCGGTGCTATTCCTGATGCAACACTTGCAGCTCTTTCGGGACACAAGGATCTTGGCATTCATTCTGAAATGTTTTCGGATGGGGTTATTGAGCTGGTGGAGAAAGGAGTGATTAACGGCCGTAAAAAACGGAGCCATAAGGAGATTATTGTGGCCAGTTTTCTTATCGGAACCAGAAAGTTATATGATTTTGTGGACGATAATCCACTGGTTGCAATGCTGCCTTCCGATTACGTCAACGATACCCGGGAAATCAGGAGAAATCCCCGTGTGACGGCTATTAACAGCGCCCTCGAAATTGATATGACCGGTCAGGTATGTGCTGATTCTATCGGGCAGAAATATTATTCAGGCGTTGGAGGTCAGATGGACTTTATACGCGGTGCAGCGCTTTCAGAGGGCGGCAAACCGATTATTGCGCTCCCGGCCACTACAAATAAAGGGTTGTCGAGGATTGTGCCGCAGCTTAAGCCGGGGGCCGGTGTCGTTACGACCAGAGCTCATGTGCAGTATGTGGTTACTGAGTTTGGTATTGTAAACCTGCATGGCAAAAATCTCAGGCAGAGAGCTGAAGCACTTGCAAGCATTGCACACCCGGATTTCAGGGAGGACATCTCTCGTCAGGCACATGATCTTTATGGCTCATACGGCAAGGGCTACTGGTAATATTTTCTGCTGGTCGTCAGGTCGAAATCTACAGCGACCTGACACCGATTATGCTGACCATGCGCCCCGTTATTCCATTATCGCGCCGATAGGAAAAAAACAGACTGCTGTCTGCAAAGGAGCAGAATCGGGATCGTTCGATATTTGATGCGGGAATGCCTGATTCAAGCAGCTGCCGGTAGTTTACCGTGCTGAGATCAAGCATGTATGTATCACGGTCTTTCGATGAAGTTGAAAGCTGGCAGTTTTCCTCTGGGAACTCCCTTGCTACCTCAGGGCCGACCTCATAGGCCGCGGACGAAATCCCTGTTCCTATATAAGCTGAACACTCGGCAGGAATGGAGTTGAAGTTTTTCTGCATGGCAGCAATAGTTTTCATCACAATTCTCCCCGCACTTCCTTTCCAGCCGGCGTGAACCGCCCCTGCGGCATGATGCCTGGGGTCAAAGATCAGCACAGGAAAACAGTCCGCTGTAAAAATGCATAAAAAGAGATCTTTTTTGTTTGTAATGAAAGCGTCATAACCATGGTATCTTCCGGGCGTTTCGGCTGTCAGTATTTCCGTTCCGTGAACCTGAACTGAGCTGACCATCCTGTCGGGATTAATACCGGCTGCTTTGCAGAGCAGCAGGGTGTTTTCATGAACCCGTTCTGCGCTGTCCAGAGTATTTATGCCCAGATTCAGAGAAGAATATGGGCCTTCGCTTACGCCACCAGTTCTTGTGCTCTGCAGAGCGATGAGCGCGTTGAATTTGCGTAAGCAGTCCGGTATAATATAGTTGAGCGGCACGCCTCTGATTTTATAGGGTTTATAGACAAGAATGTGCGCAAGGGTTCATTATTTCACGAAGAGATAGTATCTTTACCATCTGACTTATCACCTTTGTGACCATCTTAAGATTGTTTTGTGCAGGATGTGATCGTGATTAGAATGTAAAGAAAGACGCTCAATAATGACAAAACATGATCAAGAGCGCTTTGGGGATCAATTCGGACGTTCTGTCCGGGCGATTTCCGACTACATGGGGATTGGACTGCAGATTGCCGTAAGCTTTGCTTTTTTCGTATTTCTGGGCTATTGGGCAGATGGCAGGCTTGGTACTTCACCACTCCTGTTTCTTGCAGGTGTTGTTCTTGGTATGGCCGGAATGGCTCTCGTTCTGATGAAAGTAGTGCGACAGGCTAACAAAAAAAAATAAAGCAGGTTGCTTTCATTCTGTTGTTAATCAAGAAAGAAAAGGTATACATGAAGCCATTGTTTGAATTTTTTATTAAGTTATGTATCTTGTCCGTCATTTTATGGGGAGTTGTTTTTGCAGGCCTTAATCCCGGAAGTGTAGATTACCACTCGGTGTTTCTTGCCTGGATAATGGTGGTTGCCAATACTGTTGCTGGTTATCTGCTTTTTGATTATGCACTTGACAAGGAATCAGCGGTATTTACAAAGGTCGTATTCGGTGGCCTGACTGTCCGGCTTTTAGTGTTGATGGTGCTGGTCGCGGTTATTATTATCAGGAACCTCGCGGTCATCAACGACTTTGTCTTTTCATTCTTTGCGTTTTACTGTATCTATGTGATTGTTGAAATTCTCGGGTATCAAAAGAAAAACAAACAGAAAAAGAAAACTGCATGAAACGGGTAAACGTCCTAAAGCCTAAGGCTCTTTTAAAGGTTATTGCGATTCTTGTGCCACTTCTTCTCAATGTGAATGGCCATGCTTTTGCAGCGTCCGGACAGTCGTCAGACGTTCCCAAAAACAGTGCTGCCGCTGTCGCTTCACCGGCAGTTTCCGTTCCTGCAGCTGAAGCCGCACATGGCGCTGAAGCTCCTGAAGGAGAGGAAAAGGCAGGTGATGTCATCATGCATCACATCCTCGATAACAATGTCTTTGCTTTTGAACCTTTCGGGTCAGTCACTCTTCCTAAAATAGTTGTCGGCGGTTTTGATATTTCAATCACAAAGCACGTTGTAATGCTCTGGCTGGTGTCGGCATTGCTTTTGATCGTCTTTACCGTTGTCGGTGGCAAATACAAGACACTTACTCCCCGTAACGCTCCCAAGGGTCTGGCTAATGCGATGGAGGCGCTTGTAGAGTTTATACGGCTCGATGTGGCAAAGTCAAACATAGGGCATGGCTACGAAAAGCATCTTCCTTATCTGCTGACGGTTTTCTTTTTTATCCTGTTCTGCAACCTGCTGGGCCTTATTCCCTACGGAGCAACTGCTACCGGTAATGTCAACGTTACCCTTACTCTTTCTATTTTCACCTTCTTCGTTACCCAGATTGCCGCATTCAAGGCTCACGGTGTCAAAGGGTATCTTCAGCACCTTACCGCCGGTACTCACTGGTCACTATGGATTATCATGGTTCCCATTGAGATAATCGGGCAGTTTACAAAGCCGTTTGCGCTTACCATTCGTCTTTTTGCAAACATGACCGCAGGACATATCATCATTCTCAGCTTGATTTTCATCAGCTTCATTCTGAAAAGTTATATAGTCGCTGCAGCCGTTTCAGTTCCGTTTGCCATTTTTATTGATCTTCTTGAGCTTTTCGTTGCGTTTCTTCAGGCGTTTGTTTTTACCATGCTTTCCGCGCTCTTTATTGGTCTTGCCACTGCGCACGAAGGACATGACGAGCCTGCAGCCGGTGCTGCGCATCATTAAAATGAACTCAGGATTATTAAGAAATAACTCTTATTTTGATACTTTTTATTAAGCGCTTTTAAAACTGCTAATTATCCTTTAGCAAAAAAACTTACAACAAATAAACGGAGGTAATTACAAGATGGAAGGTTTAGGTTTAGCTTATTTAGGTGCAGGTCTTGGCGCCGGTCTGGCAGTTATTGGTGCAGGTCTTGGTATTGGTAACATTGCAGCTTCAGCCGCTGAGGGTACCGCCCGTCAGCCGGAAGCTACTTCTGATATCCGTACTACCATGATTATTGCTGCTGCTCTTATTGAAGGTGTCGCATTGTTTGGCGAAGTTATCTGTGTGCTTCTTGCTCTTAAGTAATATTGAGCATCTGTAAAGACTCAATACAGAAGATATCTCGATTGCGACTGATCTTTTTTCAGGTCGCAATCGGGTTTTATTAACCGTTAACGGAAACATTGTTCATGCTTACGTCAGGAATTATACTTCTTGCCGGTAGTCTTCTGAGCCCGAATCCCGGTCTTATTTTCTGGACTGCGATCACATTCGTGATAGTATTGCTTATTCTCAAGAAGATTGCCTGGGGACCTATCCTCACTGCTCTGGAAGAAAGGGAAAAAGGGATTCAGTCATCCATCGACCGTGCGCACCAGGCAAAGGATGAATCTGAAGCTATTCTGCGTAAAAACAAGGAACTGCTTGCAAAAGCTGACGCTGAATCTGACAGGATTATCCGTGAGGGAAAGGACTTTGCCGAAAAACTCCGTGCTGATATATCTCAAAAAGCTCAGGCGGAAGCTCAGAAAATGATTTCCTCGGCCAAAGAGGAGATAGAGCAGGAAAAACGCCGCGCGCTCGATGTCCTGAGAAATGAAGTTGCAGATCTTGCCGTCAAGGGCGCTGAAAAGATTATCAAGACCACTCTTGATGCCGATATTCAGAAAAGGATCGTTGACAGCATGATTCAGGATCTTTCATCAAACCGTAACTGAAAAAGGTCACGACATGTCAAGTGTAATTACAAGCCGGCGATATGCTTCCGCTCTTTTTTCAGCAGCTGAAGAGGGTAATTTTCTTGATCAGATTGTTGAAGAGCTTCAGCTGATCAAGGTTGCTCTTGAACAATCCCGTGATCTCGTTCAAGCTATGCGCAGCCCTCTGCTCAAAGGTGATAAAAAAATTCACATACTTGAGGATATCTTCAAGGATTCCATCGGGGAAAAATTGTTCATTTTTTTAAAGCTGGTTGCCAGAAAAAAACGTGCAGGGCTTCTGCCGGAAATTATTGACGAATTCCAGGTTATTCTTGATGAAAAAAGAGGGATAATCAATGTCGATATTACCAGTGCCGTTAAACTATCCGACGAACAGTCCAGCGAACTGGTCCACCGCCTTGAGGTTTATACCGGTAAGAAAATCCGGGCGAAGATGGCTCAAAATGAAGCGCTTATCGGTGGCGTATCCGTGAAAATCGGTGATACCATCTTTGACGGCAGCATAAGTCATCAGCTTCTGAGGTTCAGAGAAGCGCTCGTTGCTGTAAAGGCGTAATCTTCAGCCATCTGACGGCGACGGATTTCAAAATGTAATAGCCTGCTTTTGCAGGCTATTTTTTTTAATTTTTTTGCTGTATTTTCGAAAGCGTTGCAATAATTATGCGGTGTCCGGATATCGGGGCTTTAGCTCAGTTGGTAGAGCGTCTCGTTCGCAATGAGAAGGTCAGGGGTTCGACTCCCCTAAGCTCCACATTTCTGCCTGTTGCAGATTTTTCAGGTCCATGGACCCTGTAAGGGGGTTTGAAAATCTCCAGGTATTGCCTTAAAGAGTTCTGTTTCTTTTTCTTCAGTTTTGTATTATACGGTTCGGGTTTCAAAAAAAGAGGATAATGGAGTTGATCTATGTCGGTTGCAAGATTTTTTTCACGCTCGGTTTCGATGCTTTGTGTTGCAGGATTATTGATCAGTTCCGGCTGTTCCTCTTCAAAACCTTTGGTTCCTACTCCGGCTGCCCTTGTCAGTGAAGGCTATGAAAAAGCGGAGAAGATGTATGCGAAAAAGGATTATGATGGCGCAGCCCTGATGCTTGAATCATTGCTCGTTACCTCACGGGCAACGCCGCTTGAGGATCGTGTGCTTTTTCTTCTGGGGCAGAGTTATTATAATTCCGGACAGTATCTGCTCTCTTCGGAGATATTTACACGTCTCTTGAAGCAGGTGCCCTCTACTCCGTATGCTCCTGCCGCCCAGTTCCTGATTGCAAAGTCGCATGAAAAGCTCTCTCCGAATTATGCGCTGGACCAGCAGGAGACCGTAAAAGCCATCGATCAATTCTCCATCTATATGGATCTCTATCCTTCGCCGGATGATTCCAAGATATTAAGCGATGCTGAGACATACAGGGAGCTGCTCAAGATCAATCCTGATAACCCGGTTTACAAAGAACGTTACGCGAAGGCATCCGCGGAAATGGGCAAGATCGATTCCTTGAAATATGCTGAAAAGGCAATTCCTGCATTGAGAGATAAGCTTGCAAAAAACGCCTATTTTATTGCCCGCCAGTATGTTAAACTAAAAAAGTATAAGGCTGCAGTTCTTTATTTTGATGAGGTCATAAAACATTATTCTGATACCGGTTATGTTCAGCAGGCCTGGAGAGGAAAAATTGATGCGTTGATAAAACGAAATAAATGGTTTGAAGCCGGACAGGTGCTCGATCAGTATCTGCAGTTCTATCCTGGAACTCAGCAGGAGATGAAAGGTGAAAAAGAAAAAATCAATCAGAATCTCAAAAAAAGCTGAACGGAGGCTATAAGTGCATCTGGCGGTTTTTGGCGGGACATTCGATCCACCGCATAATGGTCATCTCGCTCTCTGTCTTTTCGCCAGAGAGCTGCTTGAAATCGATAAACTGATTATTTCGGTTTCCAATAATCCCTTTAAGCAAAATCGGGGCGCTGCTGACGAACATAGAAAGCGTATGGCAGAGTGCCTTTCCCGGGAAATCAATTTCACCGGTTCCTGCAGTCAGGTCAGCGGATGGGAGCTTGAAAAACGTCAGCCCTCCTATACTGTTGATCTTATAAAGTATGTCCGCCAGCTCTATCCTCACGACAGGGTCACCCTGCTGGTCGGTGAAGACAGTTTCAGGGAAATTCACTCATGGAAAGATTATGAAAAGCTCTTTTCATTATGTGATATTGTCGTATTCAGCAGGACCTCAACAGAGGTAGAGGCTCCGCCTCATGACTCTTTACGACGGAATGGATCAATAGCTGTTATCGATTTTGCCTATGAAGTTTCATCAACTGAGATCAGGGAGCTCGTCGCCGCTGGGCAAAGTATTGCCAGGCTGGTCCCCCCCGAAGTGAATCGTTATATTCTTGAGCATGGCCTTTACTTGCAGCCATAGCGTTCTACATCGATTCAGGAGCTGAAATGCCGAGAACCCTGAACCCGTTCCGGAGCACCTGACGTGTTGCGACCGACAAGAACAGTCTAGCCTTGCAGATATCCGGTTCTGCTTTGATAATGGGGCACTCCTGATAGAACCGGTGAAAAAGTTCAGCCACTGAGTGCATATATTCTACCATTTTTTGCGGTTCAAGCAGGCGGACGCTTGTTTTTATCATATCAGGGTAGTCAAGCAGAGCAGATCCAAGTTGACGTTCTGCAGGAGAGGTGAGCAGTTCCAGAAGGTTGTACTCTGTGCTGGATTCCGGATCAAATCCGGTTTCCTGAAGCGCCATTCGCAAGAGACTGCAGATTCGGGCATGGGCGTACTGCAGATAGAAGACCGGGTTTTCCTTTGACTGTTTTTTTGCAAGTTCGATATCGAAGTTCAAATGCGAATCTTTACTGCGCATGATGAAAAACAGTCTTGTAGCATCCGGTCCGACATCATCAATCAAATCGTCAAGCAGATCCGCATTGCCTTTTCTTGTTGACATTTTAAGAGTCTCGCCGTCAACGGTCGTCGTCACAAACTGATTGATGGCGATTTTGATACGATCGGTATCGTAACCGAGAATTTTCAATGCTTCGATGACATCAGGGTACTCATCGATATGATCGGCGCCGAAAACATTGACAATCATGTCAAAGCCGCGTTCGTACTTGGAGATATGGTAGCCGATGTCGGGGAGACGGTAGCTTGGCTCTCCGGAGGATTTGAGAAGTACCTTGTCTTTTTCCTGGCCGAGCTTTGTTGTCAGAAACCATGTGGCTCCGTCGTATTCAGCAATAAAACCGTTTTCTCTCAGTGCATCAATGACTCTCTGGTTGGCCGTTATGCCGGCTTGATCGGGAGTGTAAAGAGTGTGCTCGTTAAAAAAGGAGTCGTGCCGTATGCTGAGGCGTTCAAGAGTCTTTTTTATCGAGCTGAAAAGGATCGTTTCAGCGATGTTTTTAAAGGTGAGCACTTCGGCGTCTGCAAGGGTTGCGCCATGTTCATTGCATATATGTTCAGCAATATCGCTGATGTATCCGCCTTTGTAATGCGTTTCAGGGAACTCTATCTCTCTGCCGCAGCGTTCCTGATAGCGAAGCCGGACTGATTCTCCGAGAATCTGCATCTGCCGTCCTGCATCGTTGAAATAGTACTCCCTCGTGACTTCGTAGCCCTGGGTTTCAATCAGATTTGCAATACAGTCTCCAAGTACCCCGCCCCGGCCGCGTCCAATGGTAAGCGGGCCTGTTGGATTTGCGCTGACATATTCTACGATAGCCCTCTTTCCTTGTCCGTCTGCCCCTTTGCCATAGGTATCTGCGTCTCGCAGTACCTGCTGGACAGAACGCATGATAAAGAGCGATGTAAGATAAAAGTTAATGAAGCCGGGCCCTGCCACTTCAATTTTAGCAATGGTGTCGGGCGGAAAAGCCAGATGCTCAATAATCTGCTGTGCAAGTTCACGAGGGTTTCGTTTGCACTCTTTGGCTGTCAGCAAGGCTATGTTTGTTGAAAAGTCACCGAACTTCCTGTCTGAAGGCTGTTCGATTATAATATGTTTGTCGGTGTCAATATCTGTCGAGCGAAGTGCGCGTCTGATGACAGGACGAAAAAATTCATGCATGTTGCTTCTATTATAAAAGGGTCACTGGATGCCTGTTATCGAGAGACTTACAAAGGGCATCAACAGAGAGCCCTTTGAAATCATCGATAATCTTAACAATATTGTCGAAACTGCTGAATGCATCGGCGCTGTTTGTTGTTGTTACGGCAACACATCTCATTCCAGCTCTTCTGGCCGCTTCAACTCCCGGAAGGGCATCCTCAAAAACAATACATGCCGAAGGATCAACCTCAAGCAGTTCAGCGGCGCGCAGAAAAATATCAGGATGAGGTTTTCCGTTGCATACCTGAAACGGGTTCACGATGGCCCTGAATTTATCTGTAATGTTCAAAAGATTGAGGACATAATCAATATTCCGCGGGCCGGCCCCTGTGCCGATGCCAAGCCGGATCTCTTTTTTATCTGCTGCATCCAGAAATTCACAGAGACCGGGCATTGGTTTGATGAGGTCGCGTGATTTGACACGGTAGAGGAAATCTTTGAGTTCGGTAAACCGCTCGGCTTCGGCTTCACTGATGTTCGGGTCGAGAAAGTAGCGAAGCACATCAAGACCCTTCATTCCTGCAGTTTCTACCAGGTACTTTTGGGCATCGAGCCCCTCCATGCCGTAATCCTTGAAGAGTTCCACCCAGGAGTCGGCATGAAATCGCATATTATCTGTCAGTACCCCATCCATATCGAAAATAAAGGCGTTTTTTTTATTGTTCATCATTCAGGTGAAAAATTTTTGCATCAGTACGATTCGCCGAGTTTCATCGCGGTTCTTACTTCCTGCATGGTATGATTGGCAATGACTTTTGCTTTTGCTTCGCCTTCAAGAAGAATGTTTTTTACAAGATCCATACGTGATTCGTAATAACGCCGTTTTTCAATCAGCGGGGCGAGTTCCTGTGAAATATTCGCGGCACACATTTTTTTGCAGTCAACACATCCAAGTGAACCGGTACGGCAATCCGCCTCTATCTGGCTGAGCTGATCGGGTGATGCAAACTTGCCGTGGTAACTGAACACGGTGCATACTTCAGGATGTCCAGGATCGTTTTTACGGATTTTAGCGGTATCGGTTACCGCTGTGCGCATTTTTTTCAGGACATCTTCAGGGCAGTCTGAAAGCAGGATGGTATTGCCCAGAGACTTTGACATTTTCGCCCTGCCATCAAGACCGACAAGACGCGAAAATTTTGTGATTTTAGGTTCCGGTTCAGGAAAGACATCACCGATAACAGGATGCGGATAGTGATTGTTGAATTTACGGGCGATCTCTCTGGTAATTTCCACATGAGGAATCTGGTCCTCGCCAACGGGAACAACGTTGCCCTTGTAAAGAAGGATGTCGGCAGCCTGTAAAACAGGGTACCCGAGATGACCATAGGTCAGTGACTCCATATTGAGATCGCGAACCTGCTCTTTCAGTGTGGGGTTTCTTTCAAGCCGCGATGAGGTTATCAGCATGGCAAACAGCAGAAAAAGTTCGGCATGTTCTTTGACTTGCGACTGGCGGAATACAGGGCTTTTTTCAGGATCAACTCCGGCTGCGAGCCAGTCTATGAGCATGTCTAGCGTGTTACTGTATATGTCAGCGGTTTCAAGTGAGGTCGTCAGGTTATGATAATCGGCAATGAGAAAGCAGGTTTCATAGACCTTTGAGCCGTCTTTGGCAAGCAGGTTCTGTTGATGAACCCAGTTTTCAAGGGCTCCGGTATAATGACCGAGATGGAGTTGGCCGGTAGGCCTCATCCCGCTTAAAATTCTTAGTGTTGCCATAAAATAATTATTGCTCGTTTCAACCGGGGAGAGTGCGGTCTGTTCAGGCAAGTCCAGGCGGTTAGTTTTTTTAAAGCTGTAAATGCCAAAGAAGTTATAACAGTTGAGAGAAAGATAAAAGGCCTTTATTTGTTTTTTGTTTTCATTGGGCTATATTGTCGAACTTGTTTTTGATTTCTTTAATAAGAATTCAAAAACCGATATATTTAGAGAGTAAGTCCTATACAACACTCAGTTGCCCAACCATGTCAGATCCGGAAGGAAGCAGCATCCGGTAATTTGAGTGTGTGATATAGTAAGCTTACTCTCTTTTTTTATTTTCGTCACTTTTTAACGTAACGGGTCGGGAGCGGTTATGCAGCCAGAATTGAGAAAAAAAGAGTTATTAAGCTCGCCGGTACGTCATATCGATATCAAAAAGCTGAATATTGTTTCTCTCGTCGAGCAGATGGGCGATACAGCTTTTCAGGCAAGAAATCTTGCCAGAGCCGCCTCCATAGTGGACCTCATGCAGCAGGACAGGGAATGTGCTGTCATTCTCACCCTTGCCGGCTCGCTGATCAGCGCAGGATTGAAACAGGTCATAATTGATATGATCGAAAACCATATGGTTGATGTCATTGTCTCTACCGGGGCGAATATTGTTGATCAGGACTTTTTCGAAGCACTTGGGTTCAGTCACTATCAGGGAACACCGTTTATCGATGATGCCACGCTCAGGGATCTGCATATTGATCGCATTTACGATACCTATATCGACGAGGATGATCTTCGGGTCTGTGACGATACCACGGCTGTCATCGCCAGCACGATGCAGCCGGGCATTTATTCGTCCCGCGAATTTATAGTTGAAATGGGAAAATATATTGAGGTAAACAATCATGACAGGAATTCCATTGTCTATAAGGCCTACGAAAAAGGTGTGCCGGTTTTCTGCCCTGCATTTTCTGATTGCTCTGCCGGGTTCGGGTTGGTGCATCATCAATGGAACAACCCCGAAAAGCATGTCTCGATAGACTCGGTGAAGGACTTTCGTGAACTTACCAAAATCAAAATCGAAAATGACAAGACCGGTATTTTCATGATTGGAGGAGGTGTTCCCAAAAACTTTACACAGGATATTGTTGTTGCAGCAGAGGTGCTCGGGTATGAGGATGTTTCCATGCACACCTATGCTGTACAGATCACTGTTGCCGATGAACGTGACGGTGCGCTTTCCGGTTCGACACTCAAGGAGGCAAGCTCATGGGGGAAGGTCGATACGGTTTACGAACAGATGGTTTTTGCCGAAGCGACAATCGCTCTTCCGCTTATTGCCGGCTACGCTTATCACAAGCGCAGCTGGGAAGGTCGCAAGGCCAGGAACTTCAATGCCATGCTGGATAGTCAACAGGTAAACGTCTAAGGAAATTACCATGAAATTTTTTATTGATTCAGCAGATCTTGACGAAATCCGGAGCGCCGGGGAACTGGGAGTTCTGGATGGCGTGACGACCAATCCGTCGTTGATTGCGAAAATTGTCGGTGATGCAGCCAGGTTTACCTATCAGGATTTCAAGGACCATATTGCCAGGATCTGCGATATTGTCGATGGTCCCGTGAGTGCTGAAGTGACCTGTCTTGAAACCGATGAAATGATTATAGAGGGTGAGGATCTGGCGGCAATTCATGATAACGTCGTTATTAAATGTCCGCTGACCATCAACGGACTGAAAGCTATCAGGCATTTTTCCGAACAGGGTATCCGTACTAACGCCACACTGGTTTTTTCACCGAACCAGGCGCTGCTTGCAGCCAAGGCCGGAGCCAGTTATGTAAGTCCTTTTGTAGGAAGATTGGATGATATAAGCACAGACGGGATGGATCTTGTCGAGCAGATTGTGACTATTTATGAAAACTATGGCTTTATGACCGAGGTGATTGTCGCCAGTGTCCGGCATCCTCAGCACGTTGTTGATTCGGCCATGCTTGGTGCAGATATTGCCACTATTCCCTACAGTATTATCCGCCAGCTTGTCAACCATCCGCTGACCGATCTCGGTCTTAAAAAGTTTATGGAAGATGCTGCTGTGATGAAAAAATAAGGATATCAGCGGGAGATCACCTCAATCTTGACTTTTGCCGTGCCTTTTTCAAAGAATCCCAGTTGTTTTGCGGCTTCGGCGCTCAGATCGATAACACGGTCATCAACAAATGGTCCCCGATCGTTTACTCTGACAATAATCGATGCATGGGTATTAAGATTGGTTACCTTTACAAGTGAAGGAAGGGGAAGATATTTGTGTGCCGCGCTTGGTTTTGAAGGGTCGAATATTTCCCCGTATGCTGTCGACTGTCCATTATGCTGGTCGAGGGTTTCCTGGCCATACCATGAGGCGGTACCGGTTTCCTCGTAGGCGTCAGACTCTTCATAGCTCATGGGCACATAGACCCGGCCGTTGATGATATAGGGCGTGTTTTTGATTTTGCCCAATCGGTAGGCCTCCTCCGGTGATATGCCTATGATGCTGCGCTTTGTATAAGGAGCGCGTGTTGAAGAGCACGAACTGAGTGCCAGAGGCAGAAATACAAATCCCGCAAAAATAAACTTTCGCATTATCACTGTTCAATGTGGTTACCTTGTTATAAACATAGCTATTTTACGGGAAATTCCCAGATAACATGTATGTTTCATTACTGCGGCGTTCAGTTGTTCGCCGTTTTACCTTGACAAGCAGATTTTCGAAATGTTATGGTTGAACGAACCAATATTCAGCATCCTTTCGGTGTTCTTGTTATTCATGGTTTTACAGCGACGCTCGACAGTATCAGAGCACTCTATCTGCCACTCAGGGAGCTTGGAATTCCAGTTGTCATGCCTCAGCTTGCCGGACATGGAGCATCATCTCCAGAGGCGCTCCGGGGTGTTACATGGGAGGCATGGATGTCGGATGCCGAGCAGGCGTTTCAGAAGCTCAGTTGTGAGGCAGAGCGGGTTATCGTTATTGGTCATAGCATGGGCGCTCTCATAGCGCTGAACCTTGCCGTCAGGTATCAGGTTCAGGTTGATTCTCTGGTGCTTGTTGCGCCGGCCATCAAACTGGCCTCTCTGCTTGCTCCCGGACGTCCTCTGCATTTTGCGGCACCGCTTGTCAGCAAAATCATAAAAAAATGGGATCTGAAAAATGACATTTTTGAAGCGGGGAATGCAGGCTGCACTCCTCACTATGCATGGGTGCCGACTGACGCGATTGTTTCTTTTTTCGAGCTGATCAAAAAAAGTATTGCGCAGCTTGGCAAGGTCAATGTTCCGGTTTTTGTACTGCATAACCGGAGGGAGAGTACCGTTCTTCCGGAGAGCGCAACCATACTCTGCGATGGAATTGCTACTGATGCAGCAGAAAAGTCCATTATGTGGCTGGAACGCTCGGAACATCAGACCTTTTGTGATTGTGAAAGGGAAAAGGCGGTTTCAGCGATCATAGACTATGTTTCAGGCCGGATCGCTCGAAAATCAGTGCCTGTCTGACGATGCAGGTTATAGATTTGAGCCGGACCATTGAGCCGGGCATGCCCTGTTATCCCGGTACTCCTCGACCGTTATTTCAACAGCTCTCTTCTATCGAGCAGTATGGATTTACTGAACAGCAGCTTACTATTTCTTCTCATACCGGCACCCATGTTGATCTGCCCTCACACATCCTTCCGGCAGGGAGCTCTCTTGATGCCTTTAGCGTTGACCGGTTTACCGGAAAGGGCTTCGCAATTGATCTCCGTGGTTCAACCTCCGGCACAATTTCTCCCGGACACCTTCAGGGGTTCGAAGGTTATATAAAAGAGTGTGATTTTCTGCTGTTATGTTCCGGGTGGAGTCAGTACTGGGGAACTCCTGAATATTATGCCGGTTATCCGGTACTCTCATCTGATGCGGCACTCTGGCTTGCCGGATTTCATCTGAAAGGTGTCGGTGTTGATATGATTTCAATTGATGGTCCCGATTCCTGTGACTTTCCTGTTCATACGATTCTTCTAGAGAAGGGAATACTTCTGATTGAAAATCTTGCCGATCTTTCTCCGCTCCTGGGCTTCCCGTTTACATTTTTTTGCTTTCCCCTTAAAATCGCAAAGGCAGAAGCTGCGCCACTCAGAGCTGTTGCTTTCCTGGATGACGAAGGTCATGCCTGATTTATTTATTGGAAGTTAAAAAAGAGGTCGCTACATTAAGGGCCTCAGGAGAAAATCCGCTGTTCTTTACCATCGAAATAACCATTGTATGAACACCATGCTTTTGTATTCATCGATTACCAAAAAAGTGCTCATGGCGCTTGCAGGCCTTTTTCTGGTAACTTTTTTATGTGTGCATCTCGGCATCAATCTTATGCTGCTGAAAGATGATGGAGGGCGTACGTTTACCGAAGCGGCAGCCTTCATGGGAACAAACCCGCTTATTAAAGTTTTTGAGATTGTTCTTTTTGCCGGATTTCTGCTCCATATACTCTTTGGTTTACTGGTTTCCGGCCAGAACCGTGCAGCGAGGCCGGTCGCCTACGTGAGCAGCAACAGCTCTGAAACGTCGTTCTTTTCAAAGTACATGTTCCATACCGGTATCATTGTTTTCATCTTCCTTGTCCTGCACTTTATTGACTTCTACTTTATCAAGGTCGGCATTGTAGCTCCCCCGCCCGGCATAGAAAGTCACGACTTTTACCATCGCACCCTGCTTCTCTTTTCAACTCCCTGGTATTCCCTGCTCTATATAATCTGCTTTGTCGTTCTCGGTATTCATCTCAATCATGCCATTCAGTCAGGATTTCAGACCCTCGGCTGGAACCACAGCAAATATATGGATGCGGTAAAGTTTATCGGTTCAGCCTATTCGGTGCTTATTACTGTCGGGTTCAGTATTATTCCTGTTTATCTATTTTTATTTAAATAACATAATGACGCAATTATGACTATGTTATTTGCTGAAAACAACACTCACAACACTCATCAATGACACGCCTCAACGCCAGAATCCCTGAAGGACCGGTGGCTGAAAAATGGACTGCCTACAAATCGGGCTGCAAACTGGTAAACCCAAGCAATAAACGCAAACTTGATATTATCGTTGTCGGGACAGGCCTTGCAGGGGCTTCGGCTGCAGCATCGCTTGGACAACTCGGCTACAATGTCAAGGTATTCTGTTACCAGGATACTCCCCGCCGTGCTCACAGTATTGCTGCGCAGGGTGGAATCAATGCTGCAAAAAACTATCAAAATGACGGCGACAGCGCATACCGTCTGTTTTACGATACCATCAAAGGCGGGGATTACCGCGCGCGTGAAGCAAACGTTTACCGTCTTGCCGAAGTCAGCAATCAGATTATTGACCTTTGCGTGGCACAGGGAGTGCCTTTTGCCCGTGAATATGGCGGCCTCTTGACAAACCGCTCGTTTGGCGGTGCACAGGTGTCAAGAACCTTTTATGCCAGAGGACAGACCGGTCAGCAGCTGCTGCTGGGTGCCTACGGAGCGTTAAGCCGTCAGATTGCTGAGGGAAATGTAACGCTGTTCAACCGGCGCGATGTTCTCGATATGGTGCTTGTGGATGGAAAAGCACGCGGGATTATTGCCCGCAATCTGGTAACCGGTGAAATAGAGCGCCATGCCGCTCATGCAGTTGTTCTTGCCAATGGCGGTTACGGGAATGTATTTTTCCTCTCCACCAATGCAATGGGGTCCAACGTGACGCCGGCCTGGAGCGCCTATAGAAAAGGGGCGATGTTTGCCAACCCCGCATTTACCCAGATTCATCCTACCTGTATTCCGGTGCATGGTGATGCTCAGTCAAAGCTTACCCTTATGAGCGAAAGCCTGCGCAATGACGGCAGGATTTGGGTACCCGCAAAGTTAAAGGACGTTGAAAGGCTCAGGAACAAAGAGGTGAAGCCCTCTGATATTCCGGAAGCTGATCGTGATTATTATCTCGAGCGCCGCTATCCTGCCTTTGGTAATCTGGTGCCAAGGGATGTCGCGTCAAGGGCAGCCAAGGAGCGCTGCGATGCCGGGTTCGGTGTCGGCAGTACAGGTGTGGCGGTCTATCTTGATTTTGCCGATGCCATAAAGCGCAAGGGTCATGACACTATCGACTCTCTCTATGGTAATCTTTTTCAAATGTATGAGCAGATTGTGGCTGAGAGTCCCTATGAAACCCCGATGATGATCTACCCGGCTGTTCATTATACTATGGGTGGTTTATGGGTTGATTATGAGCTGATGACCACGATTCCCGGTCTGTATGCTATCGGCGAATGCAATTTTTCCGACCATGGAGCAAATCGTCTCGGTGCTTCTGCGCTTATGCAGGGTCTTGCTGATGGTTATTTCGTGCTTCCTTACACCATAGGCAACTATCTGGCTGCTGAAATTCATACTCCCCGTTTTGATACCGCATCTTCTGAATTCAATAGTGCAGCTCAAGCTGTCACTGATCGGCTGAAGGCCATAAAAAACAGCGGAGCAAAGGAGTCTGTCGACCATTTCCATCGTCGTCTTGGCAAGATCATGTGGGAGTATTGTGGAATGGCTCGAAACGAGGCCGGCCTGAACGAAGCGCTCTATCTCATTGCCGAGCTGCGCAAGGAGTTTGCTCAAGGTGTTAAAATTCCAGGAGGACTGGATGAGTATAATCCTGAACTTGAGAAAGCCTGCCGGGTTGCCGATTTTATTGACCTTGGTGAGCTCATGGTGCGTGATGCCCTGCAGCGTCGTGAATCGTGCGGCGGACATTTCAGGGAAGAGTTTCAGACCAGCGAAGGCGAGGCACTTCGCAACGATGATGAATTCGCATGTGTCGGTGCATGGGAATACAAGGGGCGTGATGCCGCTGCAGAGCTGCACCGCGAAGAACTTCAATTCAATGAGATCAAGCTCTCCCAGCGGAGCTATAAATAACAGGTTATTATGAATTTTACGCTGAAGATCTGGCGACAGAAAAATGCAACGGCTAAAGGGCAGATGGTTTCCTATGATGTATCAGAAATCTCCCCCGACAGCTCTTTTTTCGAAATGCTTGATACCCTGAACCAGAAACTCATCATGAGTGGCGGGGCCCCGGTTTCTTTTGACCATGATTGCCGGGAGGGTATTTGCGGCACCTGCAGCCTTTACATCAACGGACGTCCTCACGGGCCGGTCAAAGGTGTTACGACATGCCAGCTGCACATGCGTTCGTTTAAGGATGGCGACACCATCCATATCGAGCCATGGAGAGCTAAAGCTTTTCCTGTCATCAGTGATTTGATTGTTGATCGAAGTGCGTTCGACAAAATCATTCAGGCAGGAGGTTTTGTTTCGGTTAATACTGGCGGTGTGCCGGATGCCAATACTATTCCGGTGCAAAAAGAGAAGTCAGACGCTGCTTTTGATGCTGCGACCTGCATCGGCTGCGGTGCCTGCGTGGCAGCCTGTTCAAATGCAGCGGCCATGCTTTTCATCGGAGCAAAAGTATCGCATCTCGCCCTGCTTCCGCAAGGACAGGTAGAGGCGGCTAAAAGGGTACAACAGATGGTTTCCTGTATGGATGATCTTGGATTTGGCAACTGCAGCAATACCTATGCCTGTGAAGCTGAATGCCCCAAAGGCATTTCAGTCTCCAATATTGCCATCATGAACAGGGAGTTTCTCAGTTCGAAACTTTTTGCCGAAAAAGAAAAGATTGTTCATGACTCTCTCTAAAAGAGATAACCAGCCTTGCCTGTTTAAATATACCGGAAACGGGCAGGTTGCCGGACACGATTTATAGTATCCTGCAGTAAAAAAGTGTTGCTGTCAGGCTGATTTAACCTGCTCAGCCTTCATCCCTCGTACATTATTCACAAGGATTTCGGTTTACAGTTCCGGTAAAATATATTACCTCAGCTTCATAAGTTTTCGAAATAATACAAGAACCGCCGGGTAATGGTTATTTTTGGAGTAAACATGAATTCTTTTGATTGAAAATCTGTTGTTTTATTTATGTGAATTAATAAAACATAAGGAGGGTGACAGAAATGAAAAAAAATACAGGACTCTGGATTGATCACAAAGAGGCGATTCTTGTGTCAATTGAAGGGGAACAAACTGTTGTTCAGCGCGTTGAATCAGGTGCGGAGCGTCACCATAAACCGACTGGCGGCTGGAAAGCAGGGGGGACAAATGTCGCGCAGAGCGTCTCTAATGAGCATGTTGATGAAGAACGCAGAAAACACCAGTATCATGCGTTTTACAAAAAGGTGATCGAGTTGCTTGGTGATTCTGCGAAACTTGCGGTTTTTGGTCCCGGGGAGGCAAAAATAGAGCTCGCCAAAGAGATCGAAAAGGTCGCTGATGTTTACAAAAAGCAGGTTGCTGTTGAAGCGTGTGACCGTTTGACAGAAAATCAGCTTATTGCGAAAGTTAAAACATTTTTTTCTTCTTCAATGTAAACTGTTTGTTGAATGTTTGGAATTAGCAGAATAAAAGTGTAGTTGGTAGCATAGTAAAATTGATTAACAGCGTAACAACAGGAGGCTAAAGGATCATGCCGTGCGGATTTTACGGCAGCTGACGGGCAGTGATCTTTTGTCTCGCAAGGTTCAAACACGAATGTATGGAAGTATTGCTTCTGTTTTTTCTGATTATTATTAACGGACTTTTTGCCATGTCGGAAATCGCGCTGGTTACGGCAAAGAGATCCCGTCTGTCAAAACTTGCCGAGGATGGGGAAAAATCTGCGGCCGTTGCCATGAAACTGGGTCAGGAGCCTTCCAGTTTTCTTTCGACCATCCAGATTGGTATTACTTCCATTGGAATCCTTAACGGTATTGTCGGGGAAGGCGCTCTGGCAAGTCCATTCGCTCTCAAGTTTCAGGAACTGGGCATGGATCCGGAAATAAGTCATATTGTCTCTACTGTAGTTGTTGTACTTTCAATTACTTATATCACCATTGTCATCGGCGAACTTGTTCCCAAGCGGCTTGGTTTGTTTAACCCTGAAGGAATCGCTTGTCTGGTAGCGCGCCCGATGCGTACACTTTCAGCGATAACCCGCCCCTTTGGACGGCTGCTGACGGCGTCGACAGACGCTATTTTGCGTTTGATGGGAAAACATCCCCAGACCATTCCGAGTGTTACGGAAGAAGAGATTCATGCCATGCTTGAGGAAGGGTCTGAAGCAGGGGTAATTGAGCAGCATGAACATGAAATGGTGAGAAATGTCTTCCGTCTTGATGACCGTCAGCTTGGTACCCTGATGGTACCCAGGGCGGACATCATATTTCTTGATGTTTCCCGGCCGCTTGAAGAAAATATCAGCAGAGTGACAGAATCGGATCATTCGCGCTTTCCTGTCTGCAACGGAGGCCTTCAATCCCTGCTCGGTGTTGTCAATGCTAAACAGCTGTTATCGAAAACATTGAAAGGTGGGCTTACAGAATTTACCTCCCAGCTGCAGCCTTGTGTTTACGTTCCTGAAACCCTTACGGGCATGGAACTGCTCGACCATTTCAGGACTTCGGGTACCCAGATGGTCTTTGTTGTTGACGAGTATGGCGAAATTCAGGGGCTTGTAACCCTTCAGGATATGCTCGAAGCGGTTACCGGGGAGTTTGTTCCTCACAATCTGGAGGATTCATGGGCGATCCAGCGCCAGGACGGGTCATGGCTGCTCGATGGACTTATCCCTGTTCCCGAGCTTAAAGACACCCTTGAGTTGAAATGTGTACCGGAAGAGGATAAAGGGCTCTATCATACCCTTAGCGGTCTTATGATGTGGCTGCTCGGGCGAATGCCGAGAACAGGAGATATTATGACATGGGAGCATTGGACGCTTGAGATCGTCGATCTGGATGGCCAGAGGATTGATAAGGTTTTGGCCACAAAGCTGTCTGAAGTTCCTGCGCCGACGGAAGGGCAAAGAGATGATGCCGTTCTCGCATCGTGATTATTTTCCTTTTCCCTGAGTATATTTTTGAATAAAGCATTCGTAAGTTTCAAGAAAAATAATCTGTATGACACACAAGAAATCCGACTGTTTGTTTTGCAGGATTGTCAGCGGAGAGATCCCTGCAGAAATTGTCTACCGGAACGATTATGTTATGGCCTTCAGGGATATAACGCCGGTATCTCCTCAGCATGTCCTGATCATTCCCCTGAAGCATATTGCCTCGTTGAGCGATCTGAGCCCTGAAGATGAGACGGTTGCCGGTCAGATTATTCTTGCCGCCGGAACAGTGGCCGGAATTCTTGGTATCAGGGAGTCGGGCTATCGTCTTGTATTTAACAACGGTAAGGATGCCATGCAGAGTGTTTTTCATATTCACGGGCATCTGATCGGGGGACGCATGATGGGTTGGCCTCCCTTTCCCGGTTTGGCTGCTGTACACGGATAGTCGTCACCCCTGCCTTTTTACACCGCTTTAATCAGTAACAAGACTGTTTTGTCGCGCACAGGAAAAAGGTATGCAATTTTTCCTGTGCGCAGATTGTTATGTAGGTTATAATTAATCCTGTTTTATTTTTTTACTGTTTTGCAGAAGATGTGTGTATGCGGTTATCGGAATTGAAAGTTGGTGATAAAGCTGAAGTTACTGCACTAAAAGCAGAGAGTGCCGTACGGCGGAGGATCATGGATCTGGGGCTGATAAAAGGCACCAGATTCAAGGTGCTCCGGGTTGCTCCGCTCGGTGATCCGATGGAGATCGTGTTTAAGGGTATCTATCTTGCCATGAGAAAAAATGAGGCGGACGGGGTTATGGTGCGTAAGGTTGGTGATGGAGGTGCCTGTCCGGTGGCAAAGCAGTTCTGGCGTTTCGGAGGCAAGGTATGAGTGACTCTAAAGAGATCAGTATCGCGCTTGCCGGCAATCCGAATTGCGGAAAATCCTCTCTGTTCAACGCGCTGACCGGGGCTCATCAGAAAGTTGGGAATTTTCCGGGTGTTACCGTTGAAAAGCATGAAGGTTATCTTGATTACAAGGGGTACAGGATCAGGGTGGTGGATCTGCCCGGAACCTATTCACTGACCCCGTATTCTCCGGAGGAGATAGTTACCAGAGAGTATCTTATCAAGGAGCGCCCTGATGTTGTTGTCAATGTGCTTGAGGGGCCTAACCTTGAAAGGAACCTCCTGCTGACAACCCAGCTTATGGAGCTTGAGGTTGATTTCATTGTTGCGCTGAACATGATCGACGAGGTGCAGGAGAAGGGTATTGTTATTCAAATAAAGCAGTTGCAGGCGCTTCTCGGTTGTCATATTATTCCGACTTCGGCTAAAAAGAAGACGGGACTTGAATCGTTGCTTGATCATATTATCAGGGTTTTCCTGAAGGACATCCGGATACGTAAAAACAAGCTGTTTTTCCGTCCGGAACTGGAGGTTTCGGTTGATAAGATAACAGCACTTCTTTCTCATCAGACGGAGTTAGGCGGTTTCAATCCCAGATGGCTGGCCATCAAGCTCTTGGAGAATGACAGGGAAGTTTATCACCAGGTTCAGCACTATCCGGTATGGGTTAAAGTTGAACTTGTTCTGCAGGATGCAATCAGGGAGGCCGAGCATCTGCACGATTCGGAACCCGAGATTCTTATTACTGAAGACCGACACTCTTTTATCCGAGGCGCCATGAAGGAGTGTGTCAGGCAGCCTGATGAAGGAAAGGCTTCGTTAACTGACTATATCGATATGGTTGTGCTCAACAGGGTGCTGGGACTGCCTGTTTTTTTAATGGTGGTCTGGGCCATATTTCAGTTGACGTTTACTCTCGGTGCGTTGTTTACAGGTTGGCTTTCCTTACTTTTCAGTACAATTGCCTCCATTATTGGGCCGTTGCTGTCGAATGGAACTCTGCGCTCAATAGTTGTTGACGGTGTTATTGCCGGTGTCGGCGGTGTCCTGATTTTTCTTCCAAATATTGTTCTGCTTTTTATTGGACTCTCTTTTCTAGAGGCTTCGGGCTATATGGCACGGGCCGCCTTTGTGATTGATCGGGTGATGCATCGTTTCGGTTTGCATGGCAAATCATTTATTCCGCTGATAACGGGGTTCGGTTGTTCCATTCCTGCCATTATGGCGACACGGACGCTGAAAAGTCCGACGGACAGGCTGGTCACCATCATGATTATTCCTTTTATGAGCTGCGGGGCAAAACTTCCGGTTTATGTCATGCTGACCGCTGCTTTTTTTGCGCCCGCTGTGGCCGCTAACGTCCTGTTCGGTATTTATCTGCTCGGCATTGCTGTCGGGCTTTGGACCGCCTGGCTCTTGAAGTCGACCATTCTTAAAATCGATTCGGAACCGTTTGTTATGGAGCTGCCTCCTTATCGCTGGCCGACGCCTGCTTCAGTTCTTTTCCAGGCAAAGATGAAGGCCCTGATGTATGTGAAAAAAGCAGGGACGCTTATTTTAAGTGCAGTCATCATTATCTGGGCGGCAAGCAACTACCCCCGCCAGTCGTCTCTTGATGCAGCGCTTTCGGCTGAAACTGCGCGTATTGCCGGAAGCAGTATGACTGCAGCTGAAAAAGATGCCGGGATGAAGGTGCTTGACGTTCGCATCAGGTCTGAACAGCTCGAGTACTCTCTGGCTGGAAGAGCAGGCAAGGTGCTTGAACCTCTGATCAGGCCGCTTGGCTTTGACTGGCGCATTGGAATCGCCCTTGTAACCGGGCTGGCCGCAAAAGAGGTGGTTGTATCCACCATGGGGACGATTTATTCGATAGGGCAGAGCAATGGTGCCCCGAAGGATCTGAAATCAATTCTCAGAAATGATCCTTCATTCAGCCGGGCAACCGCCCTGAGCCTTATGGTGTTTGTATTGCTCTATATTCCCTGTGTGGCCGCAATCGGGGTCATGAAAAAAGAGGTAGGACGCTGGCGCCCTGTGCTGCTTTATTCAGCGTACTCTTTGTCGGTAGCCTGGATACTCTCTTTTGCAGTCTACCGACTGGCCCTTCTTATGCCGTGACTTCGGCGGGCTCCGGAGCAGCCGTCGAAATCAAGCCGGATTCTTCTGCTTTCAGAATAATATCGTCAACAGGAATGGTCATTGGTACTGGTTTCCCGTCCGTCATGGTAAGCATCACTGCAGGGTGAGCTTTCAGGTGCTCTGCCATGATCGACTCCCAGTGTGTGTGTGCACTTTCTTCGAGTGTGCTCCACGCAAGACGGCCCCTGCATTTTGGAAATTTTGAGCAGCCGAGCCAAAGTCCCCTTTTTCCGCTTCTGAGGTAGAGCGGAGAGCCGCACTTCGGACATGCAAGATCTGTCAGAACAGGAGGGGTTTTCAATGGTTCGATGTGGCGCTGTTTGTTGAGATTAAGCAGCGTATTGCACTTCGGATAGTTGGAGCAGGCGAGAAAAGCGCCAAGTCGGCCCTTTCTCAGGAGCATGTGTCCTTCTTTGCAGGACGGGCATACAATGGCAGTATCTTTCGGCTTTTCCTTGTTCGTAGTTATTGCCTTGATATTTTTGCACTTCGGATAGCATGAACAGCCGAGAAATTTCCCGCTGGCGGTCCATTTGATGGTCATCCGGCCCGCTCCGCATTTATCACAGGTTGTTGTTTCGCTGTTTTGGGGAATAAGAGGGTCGTCCTTGCGCAGGCTGAGTGCAATTTCAAGCGGTCTGTAGAAACTGTCGAGGACCTTTTCGTATTCGTCGTCTCCGCTGGCTACTTTATCGAGTTCATCCTCCATGAAGGCCGTAAAGCCTACATTGAAAAGTTCGGGAAAGTTGGCAACCAGAATCAGTGAAACATCCTTGCCAAGTTCTGTAGGACTGATTTTTTTCTTTTCAAGCTCCACATAGCGCCGATCCTGGAGGGTTGAAAAAATAGAGGCATAGGTTGACGGTCGTCCTATACCGAAATGGTCGAGATCCTTTACCAGTGTGGCTTCACTGTAGCGTGCCGGAGGGCGTGTAAAGCTCTGTTTCTGGTCGATATCTGCAATGCCAAGCGGGTCGCTCACGGAGAGATGTTCGGGCAGTTTTACAGCCGGCTCTTTTTCGACATCTTCTTTTGTTGAGACTTGAGCCTCGTAATCAAGTTCTTTCTGGTCGTCAAAGACACGCATGAATCCAGGAAACAGGACTTTGCTGCCGGTTGCCCTGAACTGGAATTTCTGCAAGCTGTCCTCTACATCAACTCTTGTCTGCTCGATTTTTGCAGGAGCCATCATTGCAGCAAGAAAACGTTTCCAGATCAATTCGTATAATTTAAACTGATCGCTTGAAAGGTACTGTTTCAGTTGTTCAGGTTTTTTTGAGATCGAGGTCGGACGGATTGCTTCGTGGGCATCCTGAGCGTTCTTTCCTGCTTTCGCTGCTCCGCCGAATCCGATATACTCCTTTCCGAACTGCCTGTCGATATACTCCCTGGCATGTACTATTGCTTCAGCGCCTATGCGTGTTGAATCGGTTCTCATATAGGTGATGAGACCGGCAGCGCCTTCAGCGCCGAGATCAATTCCCTCATAGAGCTGTTGCGCTATGCGCATGGTTCTTTGAGATCCGAAGCCGAGCTGGTTTGATGCAGCCTGCTGAAGCAGCGATGTTGTGAATGGCAGTGGCGGCTTGCGCTGCTGCGTGCGGGGGGCGATCTCAGTGACAGAAAAAATGCCTTTTTTGATGAGAGCGGCAATCGCCTCAGCCCTGTCCTGATTGGTTATCTCAGGTTTGTCACCTTCAAAGCGTACAAGTCTGGCCCTGAAGGATTCTTTCTCCGGTGTTACAAAATCTGCGGCAATGGTCCAGAACTCCTGTATCTGGAAGCGGTTTATCTCGGCTTCACGTTCGCATATCAAGCGGAGTGCGACGGATTGTACGCGCCCGGCTGAAAGGCCTCGCAGGACTACTTTCCATAAAAACGGACTGATTTTGTAGCCGACTATTTTGTCGAGGCCCTGACGGGTCTGCTGAGAGCGGACAAGGCGGTAGTCGATCTGTCGAGGCTCCTGAATAGCCGCGATAATGGCGTTTTTGGTGATTTCGTTGAAAAGAACCCTGAACACTGGTTTCTTTGTCGCTCCAATTTCGTTGGAGATATGCCAGGCGATGGCTTCGCCTTCGCGGTCAGGGTCAGTGGCAATGAGAATCTCGTCGGCTTCAGCGGCAAGTTTTTTTAACTGCCGGACAACTTTCTCTTTTCCGGGTATGATTTCATAGCGGGGTTCGTAGTGATGGTCAAAATCAAGGCCTATTTCCTTTTTCGGCAGATCCTTGATATGACCTACGGATGCGAATACTGTATATTTATCCCCGAGGTATTTATTGATGGTTTTAGCCTTTGAGGGGGATTCGACAACAATCAAGGTCCTGTCCCTGGCAGATGGTGTTGATGTTTTTAAAGCCATTGATCAGTTCCGGTAGAAAAGGCGTTACAATTAAATTTTGAAAAAGATAGGTGTTGAAGAGCAAAAAACAAATTTTACCATTGTAAGGAGGTATCCCAAACTGTTCAATATGGGTGGGAATAATACGCTTTCTGTTATAAAACATGCTTCTACGGTGCAGAAAAATATATTTTATTATTATTAAGGCAATGTTTTCAATTACAGGAAAATAAAATGCATCCGACAACCATGATCAACTCTTCGCTTCGTTTTTATTATCGTTTTGTCGTTCTGATGACAGTGACTGTTTTGATGATTTCTTTCAGGACTCTTTCGGCAGCGCCTTCTGCACATGCTGGACAGACAACAGTTCCCCTTCATGTTTCTACCGGAAAAGATCAGGGTTATACCATCAAGGTTCTTGCCCGCAGAGACGGGGGTGTCCTGTTGATTGATCTTGAATCAATGGCAAGGGCTTTGCGGTTGAGTTTTCGTCATGATCAGGAGATGCTTGTTGTCGAGGAAGCTCTCGGGATTCCCGGCAGTTCATGCACGGTCATAGTCAATAATAATTTTGCAAAGGTTATTTCAAAGGATACTGAACATCCGGTAAGGATTATTCAGCTGCAATCGGCGCCCTCTTCCATACAGTCAAGAATCTATCTGCCAGTCAATCAGGCATGCAGACTTTTTACCGTCTGGCTTGACAGGGAGGTCGTCTACAGTTATTCAGCCGGCATGATCAATGCCTGGTTGAGCGGTAAACGTTTGGGTGAATCGGTTGGACTTATAGGACTTGTAAAGAATGAAGAGAGCCCGACAGTTCAATCAAGTGTGAAGCCTTCCGAAGACGACTCAACCGTGATCAATGGTATTGAGATTGAAAAACGGGCGAATGGAGCCATCATAAGCTTTTCGGCTGCCGGTAAACCTACCCAGTCTTCGTTGCTGAAGCCTGATGCCGACGGATATGTTTATTTTTCTTTTGAAAAGGCCTCGTGTGATGTCAATACCTTGTCAAAAATTTACAGCGGAGGTGTCGTAAAGGCCATTACCCCGAAACAGTTTACGGAAGGGGGGCTGCAATTTACAGTGGCGCTTGACAATAAGTCGTTTGTCATTACCTCTGTTGAGTTTCACCGTGATGAAAAAAACAACCGTTATGTGCTCTATGTTCGCAGCAATGCTGATGTACAGGAAATCCGGAAAAAAGAAAAGGCACAGCAGATTGCACAGGTCCTCAGCCGGGATGTTGAAAAGTGGAAGCTTAATACAATTGTTCTTGATGCCGGCCACGGCGGAAAGGACCCGGGAACTATCGGTTTCATCGGTACTCATGAAAAAGATATCGCTTTGAATATTGTACGCGATCTGGGGACTTTTATTACACAGAAATGGCCGGATGTGAATGTGGTTTATACAAGGAAGGATGATCGTTTCATTCCACTGCATGAACGGGGGAGAATAGCAAACCAGAGCGGGGGGAAACTGTTTATAAGCGTACACTGCAATTCAAGTCCAGGCCGGTCTGCCCGTGGGTCGGAGGTGTACATTCTGGGACCTCATAAAAACAAGGAAGCTCTGGATGTGGCAATGTTTGAAAACTCGGTAATCCGTCAGGAAGAGAACTTTCAGGAACAGTACAAAGGGTTTACCGAAGAGCATCTTATCATGAGCAGTATGGCCCAGAATGCATTTGCCAAGCAGTCGACATCACTTGCTCAATATATCATCAAACCTCTCGACCGCCAATCTGTCAATAATGCGAGAGGTGTTCGACAGGCTGGTTTTATGGTGTTGTGGACACCTTCAATGCCAAGTATCCTTGTTGAAGTGGGTTACTTGTCCAATCCCGAGGAGGAGCGGATGCTTCGTGATCGTCAGGTGCAGACCAGAGTTGCCTATGGAATTTTCAAAGGTGTGCAGGCATATCGCAAGAATTATGAAACAACAAGTATGGCATCCCTTGCCGAGTGACAGGCGGGAAGCAAAAAGAGGCGCGCGGATGTGCGTCTTTTTTTTATATTGAACGCTGTCAACCGCGATTTTGATACTGGTTGACAGCGTTTTTTGTTGCTTGACTACTCTCCTTTTATGAATGATGTTGCTGCCAGGATTTTAAATCGGTTGTCGAAAGCCGGTGATTTTTTGTCGGGTGAAGAACTTTGTTGCGACTTTGGTATTACCAGAAGTGCGGTCTGGAAGCATATCGGACTGCTTCGTGCCGAAGGATATCATATTGACGCTGTGACAGGTCGGGGGTATAGACTGTCGGGAATGACCGGAAGGCCTGTTGAAGCCGAGGTTGCCCCGTTTTTAACCGGACAGCGGTTCGGCAGAAACATGCGTTATCACGGTGTTACCGCATCAACCAATATCCTGGCGAAGTCTCTTGCCGGCGAGGGTTCGCCTGAGGGCAGTGTTGTGGTCGCTGATGCCCAGACCGGAGGCCGGGGCAGAATGGGTAGAATCTGGGAGTCGCCCTCGGGAGTTAATCTATACTTTTCGCTGATTCTGCGCCCTGAGGTTCCTTCAATTCGTGTGCCACAGCTCACACTGCTTGTAGCAGCAGCCATTCATCAGGCATTGACCCGTGTCGCTCCCGATCTCTTACCATTGATAAAGTGGCCGAACGATATTCTTATCAATGGCAAAAAGGTTTGCGGGGTACTTTGCGAAATGCAGTCAGAGCCTGATTTTACGCATTTTGTCGTGGTCGGTATCGGTATCAATGTCAACCAGGCTGAGATGCCGAATGAACTGCAGGACATTGCAACCTCGCTTTTTGGGGAGACAGGGCGTTTATTTTCGAGACCTGAGCTTCTGGCCTCTGTTCTGAACCATTTCGAGCCACTCTATGATGCATGGCTTTTGCAGGAGGATCTCGGTTTTATTCTTCCCTATCTCGAAAGGTATTCACTGCTTCAGATGAAGCAGGTTACTATTGATCAGCTTAAGCGGACAGTGAGCGGAACGGTTTCCGGGATTTCATGCGGCGGAGAGCTGATGCTTGAGGGTGCAGACGGGCAGACGATCCTTATTTCATCGGGAGAAGCTCACCTGCGCAAGGAAAATTATAATTAATAACTACATTCCACTCTTATGGATACAATGACCCTCCATCCTCAAATTGCAGCAGCTTATCGAGTGCTTGAAACCGGTGAACCGATCAGCCGTGCTGAAGCCCTTTTGCTGGCGGATCTTCCGGGTGAACTTGCCCTTGACCTTGCCGCTCTGGCAAACAAGGTAAAAAACCGCTATTCAAGTTGTGCTGAATCGCTTCATGCCTGTTCTATCATGAATGCCAAATCGGGAGTCTGCGGCGAAAACTGCAGGTTTTGCGCTCAGTCACGGCACAACCGTGCTGATATTGAGGTCTATGATCTTGTCGATGAAGAATCAGTGCTTATCGAAGCGCGTAACTGTATGGCGGAGGGCGTTTCGCATTTCGGCATTGTCACCAGCGGTTACGGGTATAAAAAAATCACTCCGGAATTTCAGAGGGTGCTTGCCATGATCAAGCGGTTGCATAAGGAGCTGCCTGATCTGCATGTCTGTGCGTCACTTGGCGTTCTCGGTGAAGAACCTGCGGCAGCTCTTGCTGCTCATGGCATAGCGCATTATAACATCAATATTCAGGTTGCACCTGACAGATACCATGATCTTATTGCTGATACTCATACGGTTGAAGAGCGGATCGAGACCATTAACCTGTTGAGGAAGAACAATATATCCGTTTGTTGTGGCGGGATTATGGGTGTTGGAGAGTCGATGCATGATCGTGTTGCCATGATTTTTGCGCTGCAGGAACTTGATGTTTCTGTCATTCCTCTTAATGTTCTTGTTCCGATAAACGGGACACCTCTTGAAGGAAGTGAACCGGTTTCTGTTGCCGATATTGTGAAAGCGTTTGCAATCTGCCGCCTTGCGCATCCGAATAAAATCATCAAGTTTGCTGCAGGTCGTGAAACGATCATGAAAGATTTTCAGGGTCTTTTAATGCTTTCGGGTGCAAACGGTTATCTTACAGGCGGTTACCTGACTACACGAGGCAGGGAGGTTGCTGAAGACCGCATGTTTGCAAGTCAGATTGCGAGTTTTACCTGAGGGAGCCGGCAATGCAGTTTTATGAACGGATCAGGGAGGAGCTTGATGAGCTGAAGAGCCTTGACCGGTACAGGGTGCTTCCTGATATTACGGCCCGCCGGGGTAAGGATATTGAGCTGAACGGACAGCTTCTTGTGAATCTCTCATCGAACGATTACCTCGGTCTCGGAGATGACACGGCAATGCTGGAAGAGTATGCGAATCAGTTCCGGAAGAGTTCACATGCGATGACCAGCTCTTCATCCCGTCTTCTGACTGGCAATCACCCCCTTTACGATCAATTGGAAAAAGCTTTGGCACTCCTCTACCGACGGCAGTCAGCCATGGTTTTCAACAGCGGGTATCATGCCAACATCGGGATACTTCCTGCGCTTTGCAACCGTCATGATCTTGTGCTGAGTGACAAGCTTAACCATGCCAGCATCATTGACGGAATGAAAATTGCTGAAGCTCCCTGCCAGCGATATCGTCATTGCGACTACGATCATCTTGAAGAGCTGCTTGAGGCGGCAAAGGGGAGGTATCGCCAGATTTTTATTGTTACTGAGTCGGTGTTCAGTATGGATGGCGATCTTGCAGACCTTTCCCGGCTTGTTGTTTTAAAAGAGAAATACGGGGCGTTCCTTATTGTTGACGAGGCACATGGAGTCGGGGTATTCGGGGAGCAGGGTCTCGGGTTGTGTGAAACAGCAGGGATGGTTCAGCATATCGATGTCATTACCGGAACATTCGGCAAGGCTCTGGCCTCAACGGGAGCTTTTGCCGTGATGAATTCTCTTTTAAGAGAGTATCTGCTGAATACCATGCGCCCTTTCATTTTTACTACGGCCCTGCCTCCTGTTATTCTCGGCTGGACCTTATTGACTCTTCAGCGGCAGGCTTCCATGTTTTCAGACAGAGAGGCGCTTTTACAGCTCGCAGCCAGGCTTCGAGGTGAACTGACCGGCCGTGGTTTTGATGTTCCGGGCGAAAGTCATATCGTTCCAGTAATTACCGGTGGCAATGATCTGGCTGTAGCCCTGGCTTCCCGGTTGAGAAATGCCGGATTTCTCTGCATGCCTGTGCGTCCTCCTACTGTTCCGGAAAAAGGTGCCCGCATCCGTATATCTCTTCGCTCAATCCTGAAGTGGGAAGATATTGCCGGAATACCTGAAATTATCGGAGGATAAGGTTATCATGAAAACAGTATGGCTTAGAAAAGAGGGGGCCGAAGAGCTTCTGCTTTTTTTTAACGGCTGGGGAATGGACCACCGTATTGCCGCTTATCTTTTGCATGAATCGCTCTCTGCAGGTTTTTTACAGGATCTGATGGTCTGTTACGATTACCGTACGTTGACGCCTGAACCGGGTTTTATGAACGGGATAAAGTGTTATGGCAGCATCACGGTTGTCGCATGGTCATTCGGGGTCTGGGCGGCTCAGCATTTGGAACTTCCTCCGATAGAGCTTGCCATTGCAATCAACGGGACTCTGCATCCGGTAAACGCGGAGCTTGGAATTCCTCCGGAGGTGTTTCAGGCAACACTTTCAACGTATTCTGAAGAAAATCGCCACCGTTTTAATCGCAGGATGTGTGGTTCCCGTGAAGCTCTTGAGCTGTTTTCCAGCATGTCGCCCGATCGTGAAACGTCGGATCAGCTGGCAGAGCTCGAAAGGCTCCGGGAACACCTGATGAACAGAAGTTTTAACGATAGTGCCGACTGGCAATACAATCATGCAGTTATTGGAGGAAGAGATCTTGTGTTTCCGCCACAGCAGCAGTACAATGCCTGGAAAGGTGTTTCTCAAACCGTTATCGCCGATATGCCTCATTTTCCGTTTTTTCATTTCAGAAATCTGCCGGAGGTTCTCGCATGCTGCAGAAAATAATAATTGACAAGGAGCTTGTGCGGGAAAGGTTCTGTCGAACACTCGGAAGCTATGGCAGCAATGCTGCAGTCCAGAAAACCATGGCCGCAAATCTGACTGAAATGATTTGCCTTGAGGAGCCGGGATGTGCTTTCGACAGGGTTCTTGAGGTCGGATCAGGTTCAGGGTTGCTTATGGCGGAGCTGCTGGGTCGCTGCTTTGTCAAGAGTTATTTCGCCAATGATCTTGTTGAAGAGAGCCATCCCTTTCTTCTCAAGGTACTTGATCGCATTGCGGTGGATGATTTTCACTTTATTGCCGGAGATATAGAGTGCTGTGATGTTTTGCCTTCAGAGCTGGATCTCGTGGCTTCAAATGCCACGTTGCAATGGCTTGATGATCTTGATGACTTTTTCAGAACAATGTCCGATCATCTCAAGCCAGGTGGTATACTGGCCTTCAGTACGTTCAGTACCTCAAATATGCAGGAAATCACGAGTATCGAGGATGTCGGTCTTAACTATCACACTCTCGGGGAGCTTGAAATTCTTGCCGGACGGTATTTTGATATTACAGCCAGTCGGGAAAAGGAAGAGCGCATTGAATTCAGTTCGCCTGAGGCAGTGCTGCATCATATACGTCAGACAGGTGTCAATGGTCTTCAGCGCCGTTCATGGACCAAAAGCCGATACCGCCATTTTGTTGATGAGTACAGGCGATTTTTTTCCTGCTCAAACGGTGTCTACCTTACCTATCATCCGGTTTATTGCTGTTTGAAAAAGAAGCGTTTATGAAAGGATCTGTTGTTGCCGTCTCGGGCATTGATACCGGAATCGGAAAAACATTTGCGACCGGTCTGCTTGCCAAAGCACTTCTTAAGAAGGGAACAAACGTTATTACCCAGAAAATCGTCCAGACTGGCTGTGAAGGCATTGCGGAGGATATACTGGAACACCGTCGTCTTATGGGTATCGGGCTGCAGGAGGTTGACAGGGAGGGGTTCACTTCTCCTTATGTTTTTCACTATCCCTCTTCGCCTCATCTTGCGGCCCGTATGGAAGGGATTGAAATTGATGTCCTGAACATCCGCCAGGCGACCTCTGCCCTGCAGAAACGTTACGAACTGGTTCTTCTGGAAGGGGTTGGCGGTTTGCTGGTGCCCCTTACCCATGAGGTGCTTTTTGCCGATTATATCCGTGATGCAGGTTACGAACTCGTTCTTGTGACTGGTCCGAGGCTCGGCAGTATCAGCCATACCCTTCTGTCGATTGAAGCCTGTGTGAAACGGGGAATCGTTATCAGGGGTGTTATTTATAACCGGTTTCAGAGTACCGACAAGATGATAGCTGATGATACGCGAGAGGTTATCTGTCACTATCTGAATAAAGCGGGATCAACGGCACCAGTGATCGACCTTCGGGATGGTTTGCTGGAAGAAGACGTGACCGCCCGACTCTTTTTATAACAAGATTATAAATCTTCTATTTTTTAAGCAGTCAACTGCTATGGACATATCACCCCATTCAATTGATCTCGATTTTGACCGTTGTCATATCTGGCATCCCTATACTTCGGTTACCAATCCGTTGCAGGTTTACCCTGTTTCCCGTGCTTATGATGTGTTTCTTGAACTCGAAGATGGCCGTAAGCTTATTGACGGGATGTCTTCCTGGTGGGCGGCTATTCACGGATATAATCACCCGGTGCTCAATGACGCGATAGCTTCACAGATGCAGCGGATGAGCCATGTCATGTTCGGAGGTTTGACCCATGAACCTGCAGTCACTCTGGCAAAACAACTGGTTGCATTGACTCCTCAGCCTTTGCAGCAGGTCTTTTTCAGTGATTCAGGTTCGGTTTCGGTTGAGGTCGCCATCAAGATGGCCATTCAGTACTGGGCAGCTCTCGGTGCCGCCTCAAAAAACCGGATATTGACCGTCCGGTCAGGTTATCACGGCGATACTTTTGCTGCAATGTCGGTTTGCGATCCGGTCACAGGCATGCATTCCCTGTTTAAAGGTGCAATTCAGGAACAGTTTTTTGCTGAAGCTCCGTCATGCCGTTTTCATGAGCCAGCCACCGAAGAGGATCTTGCCGATATCCGCATGATGCTTGAACGGCACCATTTAGAGATTGCCGCAGTGATTATTGAACCTGTTGTCCAGGGTGCGGGGGGAATGCGTTTTTATGCTCCGCACTATCTTGTTCTGCTGAGTGAGCTGTGCGACAGCTTTGGTGTGCTTTTGATTTTCGATGAAATCGCGACCGGTTTTGGACGGACAGGGAGAATGTTCGCGCAGGAGCATGCCGGGATTGTGCCCGATATTATGTGTGTGGGGAAAGCGTTGACCGGAGGCTATATGACGCTTGCCGCCACCCTTGCAACAGAGCAGGTTGCTGAAACCATCTGTTCCGGTAATCCCGGTCTCTTCATGCACGGTCCTACCTTTATGGCAAATCCTCTCGCCTGTGCTGTCGCATCGGCAAGCATAAACCTTCTGAACAGCTATGACTGGCAGTCATCGGTTCTTCGTCTTGAAGCAGGACTTCGTCAAGGGCTTGAGCCATGCAGGGAGTCAATCAGTGTTGCGGATGTTCGTGTGCTTGGCGCAATAGGTGTTGTTGAGCTTCACAAACCGGTAGATATGGCCGTGATTCAGAAACAATTTGTTGATAAAGGGGTCTGGGTTCGTCCTTTTGGCCGGCTGGTCTATCTTATGCCGCCTTTTATCATGCTCGATGAGGAACTCAGGTTATTGACTGACGCCGTGTGCGATGTTGTTAAAACGATGCGGTAGTTTTTGTTTTGGAGTATATTAGGGATTAATACATCAATTTATATCAGATATATAAGTTCAAATGTCAAACACCGCAATGAGAGCCAGGCCCTGGACCGGCAATTATGACAAAGGGGTTCCCCATTCGCTTCAGCCTTATCCGGAGCAGACATTGGTCGATTTCGTTCGAGCGACGGCAGAAGAGTGCCCTGAAAAGACCATAATGTTCTTCAAGGGCGTATCGCTCTCATATGGTGAATTTGAAGCGCAAAGCAATGCGCTTGCCGTAGCGCTTCTATCACTTGGTATTGGAAAAGGCGATCGTGTAGCCTTGATTATGCCTAATTCACCCCAGATGGTGATCAGTGAGTTTGGCATATGGAAATCCGGTGCAATTGCCGTCCCAATGAATCCGCTGTATACCCTCAATGAGTTTGAACATGCATTGAATGAATGCGGTGCCCAGACAGCGATTGTCTTGACTCCTTTTTATGAGAAAATCAAGACAGTTCAGCCGGATTCACGTTTAAAGACGGTGATTGCCACTTCTATCAAGGAGTATCTATCGCCGCTGAAGAGCTTGCTTTTTACGGCGTTTAAAGAACGGAAGGATGGGCACAGGGTAACATTGAGGCATGGAGATCACTGGATGGGCGCCCTTATCAAGGCCCATTGCGATGTTGCATTCTCTCCGGTGAGTATCCAGCATGACGATCCGGCACTCTTTCTTTTTTCAGGAGGTACTACCGGTAATCCGAAGTGTGTTGTTATTACTCATCATGGGCTTGTGATTACGGGGATGCAGATTGCCAGCTGGTTCAGTGTCATTCTTGAAAAAGGAAAAGATGTTATTCTCCTTAACATGCCTCTGTTTCATGTTTATGCCCAGGTAGGTATTTTGACCGCGGCATTAATTGAGAGATATCCTTTTGTTCTGGTTCCGAACCCCCGTGATATTGATGACCTGCTGCATACTATTAAAACCCTCAAACCGTCGGTATTGCCAGGTGTCCCTACCCTGTTTACCGCATTGATCAATCATCCGAAAGTTAAGCGGGACAGTTCAATCCTTAAATCGCTTAAACTCAGTGTGTCGGGTGCAGCCCCTCTCATGCTTGAAAATAAACGACGTTTTGAAGAGCTTACCGGAGGCCGGATTATTGACGCTTACAGTCTGACCGAATCGGCACTTGCTTCGGTTTTCACTCCTATTTTAGGTACGTATAAGCATGGATCGGTTGGAATTCCAGTTCCGGATGTAGAGATTCGGATTGTTGAGCAGGAGGATGGTGTTGAGATTCTTGCTGCTCTTGAAGTAGGAGAAATCATTATGCGGGCCCCCCAGATCATGAAAGAGTACTGGCAGAACCCGATTGAAACGGCTCTTGTTCTTCGTGATGGATGGCTCTATACCGGTGATCTTGGCTATCTTGACGAGGACGGCTATCTTTTTATTGTCGATCGTAAAAAAGATGTTATCAAGCCGGGTGGTTTTCAGGTCTGGCCTCGTGATGTTGAAGAGGTCATAGCCTATCATCCTGCCGTGTTTGAAGTTGGCGTTGCAGGCGTGCCTGATGCTTATCAGGGGGAAGCAGTGAAGGCCTGGGTCGTTTTGCGCGAAGGCCATCAGCTCTCTGTTGAAGAACTTCGGGAGCACTGCCGCAAAGATCTTGCGGCCTATAAAATTCCTAAACATGTGGAATTCACAGCGGTACTTCCAAAATCAACGATAGGCAAGGTGCTTCGCCGAAAACTTGTCGAAGCGCACTGCGAAGCCGGAGGGCAGGGTTAATACTTTAATAGTACTGATTTTTTTATTAGCTTGGGTCCTTGATTTTCCTGGTGTCTTTGGTGCCCTTTTGGTCCTTTGCCCGGTTATCTGCTTTAATCGCTTTATTTCCGGAGTGGTTTATGGTGACTGATGGTTTTATTCCTGCTCATGGAGGCCTGCGTGAACGAATGACCCTGGCTCGTCTGCACTGTCGGGGTAAAGGGCCCAGTGGGGTTTCATGACATTCGAAGAACTTCAGAGGCTGCTTGATCCGGAGGTGCTGTCCTTGATTGATTTGCACCAATATGATGACCCTGCGGTTTTTGCCATGCGGTTTCATAGCCGTAAGGAGCTGCCGGTAAGGGCGATTGCGGAGCAGCTTGCCTGCAGGAAGAAAGCCGCAAAAAAACTACCTCATTGTTCACAGCACAATCTGCTTTATACTCCATTGGCTCTTGAGCAGGCTTCCGGAGAGCGTACGGCAGAATACAAGGCCTCACTTATGTCGGGGAAAAGGGTTGTTGACTTAAGCGGTGGACTTGGGGTTGACTCGATGTTCCTTTCACGGGTTTTTCAGGAGGTGGTTTACTGCGAGCGGGATCCTCTGCTTTGCGCACTGTTTCAATATAACCTGAAACAAAGCGGGATTTTCCATGTTCAGGTTAAACATGGTGATAGCATCGACTTGCTTTCGGTTTATCCGGATGATTTTTTTGACTGGATTTTTGTCGATCCGGCACGTCGCGAAGAGGGTCGGCGTTCGATTGGGCTAGAATCGGCCAGTCCGGATGTTGTCGCCTGTCATGACATGTTTCTTCGTAAGGCCGGGCGGGTATGCATCAAGGCATCTCCGGCTCTGGAACTCAGCGGTCTGAAAAAGCTGCTGCCATCTCTTTGCTCGATTATTGTTGTGTCGGTTGACCGTGAATGCAAGGAAATACTGCTTTTGCTTGAGCGAAGTGTTTTACCGAAGCCCTTTACGGTCAAGGCGGTCTGTCTCTCGACAGCTTCGAATACGGTGACAGAAATTTCCGGAGGTGGTGATATCGAGAGATCTATGGTATCTTCGGTAAAAGAGTTTTTTTACGAGCCTGATCCGGCAATTATAAAGGCGAAACTGACAGCCCGGCTTTCCAGAGAGTTCGGCTTCGATTTTGTTAATAAAGCGGTTGACTATCTGACCTCCGACAGGTTGGCTGAAGCTTTTCCCGGAAGGATATTCCGCATGATTGAATGCGTTTTGTACAAGCCGAAAACCTTCAAGGCTTTTCTTGAGCGCCATGATATCGTCGGGGCGAGTATCCAGCGGCGTGATTTTCCTCTTTCAACGGACGACCTTCGAAAGAAATACCGGCTCCTTGAGAGCGACAGGGTTTTTCTGTTTTTTACAAGGGACGCTGCTGGTCGTCCTCTTTCCATTTATTGTATCAGATGCTTTCCTGCATGCGCAGAAGTTCTTGCCGGGCAAGACCGAAACGCAGGCCCTGAATGCTGACGCGAATCACTTCTATTCCGAGCAGGCGCATGAACTGATGGAGTATCAGTGTTCCCATTGTGATGACGTCCGCCCGTCCTTCGGGGATGCCAAGGTTGATGATATCTTCAAGAGTATACGCTTTAAGTTTTTCAAGAAAAGCTTCCACGTCGCGGTATCGGAGCGGAAAGTTGTGAACTTTCAGGGCATCGAAATGCTTCATTCCCTGAGTTACCTGCGCAATTGTGGTCAGGGTTCCCGCAACGCCGTACACATGCTCTCTGGCAGCGAAAAAAGGCAGAATGCTTGATGTCAATGCGTTATTGATATTCGACTTCGCAGCATCAAACTCTTGTTCCGGGGGTGGAAGTGTCGAGAAAAACCGCTCTGTCAGTCTTACCGAACCGATATCAAGGCTTACACTTTCAGTGATGGCGCTTACCGAGCCCATTGATATCTCAGTGCTGCCGCCTCCGATATCGATTACGGTGAACAGGTCGGGAATGTTGCTCATGCCTGCAACCGCACCTGAAAATGTGAGTTTTGCCTCTTCCTGACCGGAAATGCACTGTATGCTGATTCCTGTTTTAGTGGCGACCTCATCGATAACCTCAAGATGATTTTTTGCGTCTCTCAGCGCGCTGGTTCCGGCGGCGATAATTTTTTCTGCATAATATTTTTCGCTTATCCGCCGGTAATCGGACAGCGTTTCAATGAGCCGGTGAAGTGCTTCGCTATCGATCACCTTTTCTGCATCCACATTTTTTCCAAGCCGGACAATGGTCTGTTTGTGGTAGACCGGGTTGATGGTGCCGCTTTCAGGTTCAAGGTCGGCAATGAGCAGGAGTGCGGTGTTGGTGCCGATATCGATGCATGAAACACGTTTCATAGTGTCGCGGTTCTACGGCTGTTAATGGGAGCGAGGGCGAATAAGGCTTGAAAGCCATTCATCCTCATAGATGGTTTGTACAATCTCGTAGTCAAGGCCTTTCAACAGCTTTTTCAGCCAGGGTTCATCGTAAACCAGAATGCCGGAGAGCAGTACGGTTGCCATTGGCGTGTATTTCCTGATGACTGGCAGGATCCTGTCAATAACGTTTTTATTGATGTTGGCAAGGATCAGGTCATACCCTTTTTTCAGATTAACAACGAGCTCCTCTTCTGCATCGAGGAGTTCGATGGTGATATCCTGAGCGTTGTTTTCTTTAATGTTTTCAACGGCGTTTTCCACCGACCATGCGTTGTTGTCAAAAGCGAGTATGGGGTTGTTGTTGCCGAGTTTTCGGGCGGCAATGGCCAGTACTCCGGTACCCGTGCCGATGTCAATTATTTTTTTACCTTTCAGGTCAAGTGTTTCCATTTGTTTCAGCATCAGGCGCGTTGTTGCGTGATAGCCTGTACCGAAAGACATTTTCGGGTTTATTTCAATGACAATCTGGCCGGGTTTAGCGGTGATCTCCTTGTTTTTCTGGACAATCAGAAGACGATCGGATATTTCTATGGGTTGAAGGTGTGCTTCCCACTCGGCATTCCAGTTTCTATCGGCCATGAAATTTGCCTTATAAGGGGGAATGGATCCAAACCGTTCCATCAAGAGAGCGCGTATGCCTTGTTCTCTCTCTTCTGTCCATCCGGTTTCAGGCAGATAAGCCAAGAGCCTGTTATCCTCCTCCTGAAAATATTCTATACCCTCTCCGATCAGCAGGGCAATATAGAGCTCATGAAGGGTAGAGTTGATTTCAAAGGCCAGTTCGATATGGTGATGTGTTCCGGGCAGGGGCATAACAACAGTTCTGCATGGTTAATGATTACGTTGGCTTTGAATATAAGCATTTCCAATGCTAAAGCAGTTCATTCTGTTATTATCAGACGGGCTGAAAAGGCGTAGCGATAAACGAAATAACGCTCGTCAAGGTTGTTAACCTTGACGCCGCTGTTTGATGCATGCGCAAAGCTGTTTTCACCGATAAAGATGCCGACATGATCGATATCATTCCCTTGAGTACTGAAAAAAACAAGGTCGCCTGGTCGCAGTTGGCTTTTCGGCACCATAGTGCCGAGCAGTGCAAGTTCTCCGGAAGTCCGCGGCAGGAGCATCCGGAAATTTATTTTATAGAGGTATTGTACAAGTCCTGAACAGTCGAATCCGTCAGGGGTTGTCCCGCCTGGCCGGTATCTGGTGCCAAGGTAATCCTCAATGGATGAGAACAGGTTTTTCAGCGAGCGGTCAGAAACCTGTATCGGAAGGAGTCTGGTGACCGGGGAGCTGCTTCCTTCAGGCATACAGGAGATATACGATTTTCTTTTTTTTAAACTATATTTGCTCTCCTGATCGTATCCTGAGCCTTTCCTGAAGCTCTGGCAGCCGGTAACGCTTGACAGAATCAATGATGAAGTACAGAAAAGTACTAATGCTCTGCAGGCGTGAATCCATATGGGCATCGATATGAAAGGGGCTCTTTGTTTCACGAGGGTCGACGATCGAAAGTTTTGGATACAGAGAGGGTTAATATTTTCAGTGATGAGTAATAATATAGAAGAAAGCTCAGACGTTAGGTAATAGTTAACATATTCGGTGTAAGATATGGCGGTGATGAAATTCGGAGGGACCTCTGTGGGAACGGCCCGGGCGATGCAGCAGGCAATTTCCATTGTGGTCAGGGAAAAGGAGAAAGCGGTGCCGCTTGTTGTGCTCAGTGCCTGCAGCGGCATTACCAATAAACTGGTATGTATTGCTGATGCCGCCGGGCGCAGTAATCTTGATGAAGCAACGGCTCTTGCAGCGGAAGTACGCAGGCATCATGTCGAGCTGGTTGACGAGCTGATAAAAGGTGATGCCTTGAAAAAGGAGGTTTCTGTCAAGATAGAACTTCTTGCCGGTCGTCTTGAAATGCTGATTAAAGGTGTAGATATTGTTGGCGAGCTGACAGAGCGTTCCAGGGATATGTTTTGTTCGTTTGGCGAATTGTTGTCTACAACAGTCTTTGCAGCTGCCATGAAGGATCAGGGGTATAATGCCGAATGGATTGATGTCCGTACGGTCATGATTACCGATGATAATTTCGGGTTTGCCCGTCCAATTAACGACCAGTGCGAAGAGAATGTCCGCAGGATTATCACTCCGCTGCTTCAACAGGGGACTGTTGTCGTTACCCAGGGGTATATCGGCGCAACCAGAGACGGCAGGACGACAACCCTTGGCAGAGGTGGTTCAGACTTTTCGGCAGCCCTGCTCGGTGCTTGGCTTAACGATACCGCAATTCAGATATGGACTGATGTTGATGGTGTCATGACCTGCGATCCCAGGATGGTGCCGGAAGCGAGGAGCATCAGAGTGATGACCTTTTCAGAGGCGGCGGAACTTGCCTATCTCGGAGCCAAGGTGTTGCATCCCGATACTATTGCCCCTGCAGTGCAGAAAAATATTCCTGTCTATGTTTTGAATTCGGTGCATCCGGATGCCAAAGGAACTCTGATTACCAATGATCCCGAGAGGCTTTCCGGCATGAGTTATGAAGGCCTTGTCAAATCAATTGCGGTTAAAAAGGGGCAGTGCATTATCAATGTCCGCTCAAATCGTATGTTTGGCCGACATGGATTTATGAATGAATTGTTCGATATTTTTGCCCGTTACGGTGTATCTGTCGAAATGATTTCGACAAGTGAGGTGTCGGTGTCGTTGACTCTTGACGAAAAAAGCTTCAGCGATGAGCTGATTCAGGATCTGAAGAGCTTTGGTGAGGTTGACATTGAGCATGGCGTAGCAACAATAAGTGTCGTTGGCGATAACCTTCGCATGTCGAGAGGAGTTGCCGGAAGGATTTTCAGTGCATTGAAAGATGTTAATCTCAGAATGATATCTCAAGGTGCATCGGAAATAAATGTCGGTTTTGTTGTTGAAGAGCCGGAGGTCTTTACGGCGGTCAATAATCTGCACCGCGAGTTTTTCTCCGGGCCGCAGGATAAGGGCATTTTTGAAATACCGGCAGGGAGCCGATAGTCATACATAAAGGGTTTACGATAAACAATAAGAGGTGCCGCATGGATTATAAAAAAGCCGGAGTTGATATCGGTGCGGGTGAAGAATTTGTCCGCATGATCAAACCTCAGGTTCGCAAGACGTTTACGCCGGGGGTGATAACTGACATAGGGGCCTTTGGCGGTTTTTTTCAGCCTGATTTCTCTCAATATAAAAAGCCGGTACTGGTCAGCAGTATTGACGGCGTCGGAACAAAACTCAAGATTGCCATTGAGCTCGGTATCTATGATACAGTTGGCTCATGTCTTGTCAATCACTGTACGAATGATATTCTTGTCTGCGGCGCAAAACCGCTTTTCTTTCTCGATTATTATGCCTGCGGTAAGCTGACTCCAGCCAATGCGGCAGCTGTTGTTACCGGCATGGTGAATGCCTGTCACGAAAATGGCTGCGCACTTATCGGTGGTGAAACTGCAGAGATGCCGGGACTTTATCAGGAGAAGGATTTTGACTTGGCGGGCTCTATCGTCGGAGTTGTCGATCATGAAAAAATAATCAACGGTTCATCAATCAGGGCTGGTGATGTGCTTATCGGGCTTCCTTCGACAGGTCTCCACACTAACGGGTATTCCCTTGCAAGAAAAGTCTTTGATGGCAGAATGCACGAGACTTTTTCAGGCCTTGATGGATCGGTTGCTGAGGAGCTGCTGAAAGTTCACCGCTCTTATCTTTCTGTTATTGAGCCATTCTTTGGCTCACCTGATATCAGAGGCTTGTCGCACATTACCGGTGGCGGTCTGATGGGTAATACCATGCGCATCATCCCTGATGGATTGAAGCTTGATGTTGACTGGAAGGCATGGCCCGAGCCGGTGATTTTCGATATTATCCGCAGGGAAGGTCACGTGCCTGAAGAGGATATGCGCAGGACGTTCAACCTCGGCATCGGACTGGTTGTTATTGTTGAAAAAAATGCAGTTGACACTGTTTTGTCCAGTTTGAAATCACAGCAGGAAAATGCGTACATTATAGGTACGGTAAGCGCAAATTGAGGCTCATTTCTCTTTTTTTATTCAAAAAAAAGCAATAATCAGAAAGGTTTATGCTGACTTTACTGGCCATTTTATTGGTGAGTTACATCATCGGCTCTATTCCTACCAGCCTGATGGCAGGAAAAATGCTCAAAGGGATTGATATCCGGAACTTCGGCAGCGGGAATGCAGGTGGAACCAATGCGTTCAGGGTGCTTGGCTGGAAGCCTGGTCTGGTTGTAACGCTTATTGATATCTTCAAGGGTGTTATTGCCGCGGTGTCTGTTGTTGCCTTTTTCAAAAATCATCCGATCGGGGCATTTCCTGAGATGAATGAGGTTGCCCTGAGTCTTCTTGCCGGAATGAGTGCTGTCATCGGTCATGTATTTACTCTCTTCGCCGGCTTCAAGGGTGGCAAGGGAGTCAGTACTGCTGCAGGTATGCTGATCGGGATCGCTCCAATAAGCATGTTGATGGTTGTAGCTATTTTTCTTCTGACGGTGTATATGTCGCGGCATGTCTCTGTTGCCTCTATGCTTGCAGCAGTTGCCTTTCCTCTGATTATTGCCATACGTAAATATTTTTTCGAGCTTGGCAGCGGGCTTGATTATTATATCAGGCTTTTCGGTTCACCGTTCTTATTTCATGACAGTCTTGACTATCATCTCATGATTTTCGGGCTTATTGTTGCACTTGCCATTTTCTACACTCACAGGGCCAATATCAGGAGACTCCTTTCCGGAACTGAAAGCCGTGTGACGTTTGGAAAGCATTCTTGATGTCCTGATACCTGATGAATATTGCCGTACTGGGTGCAGGAAGCTGGGGAACCACACTTGCAGTTCTTCTTGCTAAAAAAGGTCATCACGTGCGCTTATGGGCTCACCGTCCAGAGTTTGCTGCACTTCTGGAATCTGAACGCGAAAATATTCGTTATCTCAAAGGTACCCGTTTTCCTGACAATCTGCAGATTGTAACGGATTTAAGGGCTCTCGTTGTCTGGTCGCAGATAATTGTTACCGCGGTGCCTTCACAGGCACTCAGGGAGACGGCTCTTGGGTTCAGTGATCTTTCTCTGGATGGGAAAATTCTGGTCAATGTTGCCAAGGGTATTGAGATCGGCACTGGAAAACGTATGTCGGAAGTGCTGCTTGATGTGCTTCCCGGCCTTCAGGCGTCACAGATTGCGGCCTTGTACGGCCCAAGTCATGCCGAAGAGGTCATTAAAGAGCAGCCTACAACGGTTGTCGCCTCTTCTCAATTGCTCCGGACTGCCGAAAAAGTTCAGGAAGTTTTTCATACCAATATGTTTCGTGTGTATGTCAATACCGATATCATAGGTGTTGAAATAGCCGGGTCAGTTAAAAACATCATTGCTATAGCTGCAGGCATTTCTGACGGCATAGGGTTTGGCGATAATGCAAAGGCGGCAATTATTACTCGAGGAATGGCCGAAATATCAAGGCTCTGTTTAAAGCTTGGCGGTGATCCTGTGACTATTTCCGGCCTTTCAGGTATCGGTGACCTTGTTGTTACCTGTTTAAGCCGTCACAGCAGGAATCGTTACGTCGGAGAAGAGATCGGTCGTGGCCGTTCGCTTCATGATGTTATCAGCCGGATGAACATGGTGGCCGAAGGCGTACACTCTTCCAAAGCGGTATTTGAGCTTAGCAGGAGTGTCGGAGTTGAAATGCCGATTATCCAGGCTGTCTACGAGATGCTTTTTAAAGGAAAACCGGTTCAGCAGGCGATTTTAGACCTGATGACACGTGATCCGAAACAGGAGCGGGACTAAACGCTTAATGGTGTTTTTTGGGAAATTCGTACCAGATGAGGTTTCCTGTATCAGGTGCAGCGTCTTTCCATGATTTGATTTCCAGATCAATCCGGACGACACCGCATGTTACGAGACTGTCGATATGGTATCCTGCCAGCAGGTTTGAAAAATCTGTTATTGTCGGGTTGTGACCAAAGAGCATTACCGTTGTGCAGCTTTCGTTGATCTGCTGAACAATTTTCAGCAGCTGGCGCGCTCCACCTTCATATATTTCAATCCGTTTTTGAATCATCTCCTTCGGGTATCCAAGGGTTTCGCAAAAGATCTCTGCAGTGGTGCAGGCCCTGTTTGCGGGGCTTGTAATAACCAGTTCAGGGGTTACCTTCTTTTGTTTCAGAATGGCAGCCATAAACGGTGCGTTTTTCATGCCGCGTTCGTTCAGCGTCCGCTCAAAGTCGCCAGCGAGGGCATTTCCCCAGTCTGATTTCGCGTGACGTACTAGGTAGAGGGTTTTCATCTGTCTGTAAAGAGATAATTTTTTTTGAGTGTCATGATTCTTTGATATGACTGGTCAATGCGCTCAGGAGTAATGATTCTTTGCTCAATCAGCGATTTGATTATTTCCGTCGCCTTTGAGGCAATGGCCGGGTCGTATGATGTATTATTGCCAAAGAGCAGCACATCGACACCCGCCTCAATGGCAAGGCGGACAGCTGTTTCAAGGCCGTAATGGTCAGCTATGGCTTTCATCTGCATGTCATCGCTGATGATGACACCCTTAAATCCGAGTTTGTTGCGCAGCAGATCGGTAAGAATCGATTTTGACAGGGTTGCCGGGTAGACGGGGTCGAGTTTTCCATTGAAGACATGTGCAGTCATTATGGCATCATTGTACCCTTTGGCAATAAGGATGCGGTAAGGCTCCAGCTCCTGAGCAGACCAGCTTGCTGTTATGTCTGTAAAATCACGGTGGGTATCGGTAGCTGAACTGCCGTGTCCTGGGAAATGTTTCAGTGTGGAAATAATGCCCTCGTTATGGTAGGCGCTGACCGTCAGTTTAAGATTGCTGATAACAGTTTCAGGGTTGTCTGAAAAGCTTCTTCCGAGTTTGCCGATAACCGGATTGTCAGGATTGGTATTCAGATCGGCGACCGGTGCAAGATTCATTGTGATATGCATGGCTTTCAGCGTTCGGGCCGTCTGTGCGGCAGCAGCAGTGGTGCTGTCGGGATTATTGAGTCTGCCGAGATACTCTGCGGAAAGGCTTGCAGGAAAACCTCTGGCAGGTTTGAGGCGGTTAACCTTTCCTCCTTCCTGATCTATGGCTATAAAAAGCGGGAGCGTTGAAAGTTTCTGTAATTCAAGTGTCAGGCTGGAAAGCTGTTGCGGAGTACTTATGTTTCGTGAAGAGGAGCGGGCAGGTACATCATAGTCAAACAGAACGATTCCACCAACCCTGTTCCGGGTGATATCGGCCGCAATCTCCGGAGCACTGCCAATGCTCATTCCCCTGAAGCCGATCATCAGCATCTGGCCGATTTTAATGGAAAGACTGTCTGGCTGTTGGCCGGCATAAGCTGGGAGTGAAAAAATGCAGAAGAACAAGCATGCCGCCGCTGTCAGAGATTTTATGTTCATGAGTGGATATTGTGCGGACAATGGGGTCAATATTATTGCTGTATTGATAAAGGCTCTGCCTATGGAGTAACAGCAGAGCCTTTGCTGTAATGTACGGAAATGTATGGCTTTAAGGCGCACTTTTGACTACAGTGATTTCGCTCCCCGTCATATTGATGACAACTGAGTCCCCTTCCTTTACTTCCCCGGAAAGAATGAGCTCCGAAATTCTGTTTGTGATGTTGCGCTGCATGACCCGTTTAAGCGGCCGGGCTCCAAAGGCAGGATCAAAACCGGCATCGGAGAGCCAGGCAACGGCTGCGTCGGAAATAGTAAGACTGATACGCTGACGCATTGCGGTAGCCTTGATATGATCAAACTGTATAAGGACAATTTTTTTCAGGTCTTCTCTTGTAAGTGGCGTAAAAAGAATGACTTCGTCAATCCTGTTGAGAAACTCGGGACGAACCTGCTGCTTCAGGAGCTGAAAAAGTTTTTCCTGAAGTCCGGAAAGCACGTTATCGCGATTCATGCCATCCATTTTTTCCATTTCAGACTGAATCAGCTGGGCGCCGATATTGCTGGTCATGATGATGATCGTGTTCTTGAAGTTCACCGTACGACCTTTGCTGTCGGTCAGGCGACCGTCATCAAGGATTTGCAGGAGAATATTGAAAACATCAGGGTGAGCTTTTTCAATTTCATCGAGCAGTACAACTGAAAAAGGTTTGCGCCTTACTGCTTCGGTCAGCTGTCCCCCCTCTTCGTAGCCAACATATCCTGGAGGTGCGCCAACCAGTCGGCTGACATTGTGTGCTTCCATGTATTCGCTCATGTCAATGCGGATCATGGCGTCCTCGTCATCAAAAAGATAGTCAGCCAGCGTGCGGGCCAGCTCAGTTTTTCCGACACCGGTCGGGCCCATAAAAATAAAAGATCCTATCGGGCGTTTTTCGTCGCCCATGCCTGCCCGTGAGCGCTTGACCGCTTCGCTGACAGCGCTGACAGCTTCTTCCTGCCCGATTACTCTTTTATGCAGTTCATCTTCTATCAGCAGAAGCTTCTGCCGTTCCGACTGCAGCATCTTGCTGAGTGGTATCCCGGTCCATTTAGAGACGATATCGGCAATGTCCTCGGCATCGATCTCTTCTTTCATGATTAAGTCGCCCGAAGCTTTTTTCTCTTCAATTTTCAGGCGGTTTTCTTCGAGTTCTCGCTCAATTGCTACAGTTTTTCCGTAACGGATTTCAGCTACCTTGCCATAGTCACCCTGCCGCTCAAACTCTTCTGCCTGAACCCGAAGCTCTTCAATCTGTGATTTAAGGTTGCGGGAAGATTGAATCAGCTGCTTTTCGCTGTCCCATTTGGCTTTGATGACAGTCTGTTCTTCGACAAGATTTGCGAGCTGTTTTTCTATTTCATTTAACCGATGTTTGGTGTCAGCGGTGCTCATGTTTATTTTGGGTTTTATTCAGGACTGTGAATAAGAATTATTGTTGTAAATTTAATGCTTATGAACTTAAAAGTCATCATCGACAAATACTTTACACTTTAAAAAAGTAACAGATAATAACGTGCAAAAGTTCTCAATCGGTTCACTGTCAGTTCCTGATGACAACAGCCCGCTTTTCATTGCCGGGCCATGCTTGATTGAAAGCCGGGCCATGGCTGTTGAGACGGCTGAAGAGCTTACGCGCATAAGCCAGAGTGAAGGGGTTCGTTTTGTTTTTAAGGGATCGTATCGCAAAGCTAATCGCACTTCAGGCTCCTCGTTTACGGGTATAGGGGACGAGGAGGCGCTTGAAGTGCTTGCCGAGATTCGCCAGACGTATAAAATGCCGGTGATTACCGATGTGCATGAAACAAAGGATGTCACTCTTGCAGCCCGTTATGTTGATGTCCTGCAGATACCCGCATTTCTCTGTCGTCAGACGGAGCTCCTGGTAGCTGCCGGAGAGAGCGGACTTGCCGTGAACATAAAGAAAGGTCAGTTTATGGCTCCTGAGGATATGGTGCTTGCTGCCGACAAGGTTGCCTCGACAGGCAATAAGAGAGTTATGCTGACCGAACGGGGATCAAGCTTCGGCTATCACAATCTGGTTGTGGATTTCAGAGGGCTTGCTAAAATGGCTGAATCAGGGTATCCGGTGCTTTATGATGCTACTCACAGTCTCCAGCTCCCGGGGGCAGGCAAAGGGGTCTCCGGAGGGGAACGTCAGTACGTGATGCCTCTTGCCCGTGCGGCTGTTGCGGTAGGCGTGGACGGTTTGTTTTTTGAGATTCATCCTGACCCCTCAAAAGCTCTGTCTGATTCCGCTACTCAGGTGGCGCTCGCTGATTTCAGGATAATTGTCAAACAACTGCTTCATCTTTACCGGTGTGTGCGGTCTTTTCATTCACTATAAATCTCTATTCTTTTGGCCGGTTTTCAATATTTTGGAATGCAGCCTTCTCAGGCCGATCCCTCTTCGAGGATAGAACATGCGCTCAAAGCAGTCAGGGCGCTTATTTTTCCGGTTGATGGCGTGCTGAATGGCGGCAGGATTACCTTTGACAGCCTGGGGGGGGAAATTTGTTCACTTTCAGTCAGGGATGCCGTTGCCATAAGGGAGGCGAGAAAACAGGGACTGCATATTGCCGTTGTTTCGGACAGGAATACCGAAGCCTACCGTCCCTTGCTTGAAGAGCTTGGGGTGCAGGATCTCTACCTCAGCGAGGGCAATCTGCTTGATGCCTATGAAGCTTTCCGGCTGCTTCATGATCTTTCCGACAACGAGTGCGCCTATATCGGCGATGATATTGGCGACATTGCGGTGCTTGCAAAAGCAGGCTTGCCCGTTACCCCTATTGACGGAGCTGATTATCTCAGAAACCGTGTCGGTTATATCGCAGGGTATGAAGGTGGAAAGGGGTGTGTGAGGGAAGTTGTCGAGATGATTCTCACGCACCAGGAAAAATGGCCATACATAGAGCGCCCTGACACTGATGAGTAAGCGCTGGTGCCTCCCTGTTATTTTTATTGTTCTTCCTGCATAAATTCAGGGTGAAGAAGTGGATTCAGGAGCTCTGCTGTTTCTGCCAGTGACAGCATGCCGACAATATTGGTGCCGTGGTTCGGTTCAACATGGACATCTCCTCTGTACTCACTCCCGTGTTCAAGTGCTTTTTCAAGTGCCTCTATTTTGCCACGAAGACTGTACGCGGCTGATTGCGGTGTTGAACAGGATACGGGAGGATTCTCTTCTCCGTGCAGAAAATAGCCTTCGGGAAGCAGTTCGCTCTGCGGATAATCATGCCAGTGGGTTATGGAAGCCCCGAACCGGGCCAGATGGCAGGGGAAGCTTGCTCCCGGCCTCAGTGTCATCAGAATGCTTGCGGCTAAAGCATTGCCCAGAGCATGTGCCAGAATGGTCAGGGTATCGAAGGATGGCTTGGCTGCATGGTCTGATGATAAAGCTTCAGGGGTTTTAAGGTAGACTCTCCCCCGTCCCTGCTCCTGAATGAGCCCGATCTCTACAAGATCTTTTTTCGGATCAAGGTTGTTTTTTCTGCACCCTGACCTGGTCGTGATGACGCTGACCTTTGGTACGTGAACCAGAAAAGTCTTCTCCCTGACTCTGATCTCTGCCATTCCCGGAGTTGGCTTGCCGCTATGCGCTATCGGGCCACTGCTGCGGCAATAGAATGCGGGTTGTACGGTGACCGGAAGCTGGCGGGCAAAAAATCCGTAGCTCATTCCGCTTCGCTGGTCGAGATATCGGGCCACAATCCGTTTATAAAAGTCGCTGCGGTATTCAAGTCCGGCAGTTGATGTATGAGATAACAGAGACGAGTTATTGCTCCATCGGGCGCTGCACTGCAGAAAATCGTTGGCAACAGTTTCAAACTCAGTGGTGCCGGTCTGAAGCAGCCCGTGTTCGATGTCAAGATCTTCAGGTCTGGGTGGAACAACCTGTGCAGTGAGTTTTGGCACCAGAGTGCAGCGCACGTCCTCTCTGGAAGGATACGGTGTATTGAAGGTTACGACTCCACCGTTCATGGTACAGATCGTCCATGAATGGCCGGTAACAAATATCAGGATATGTACCATGTCTCTGGCGAGTCTGCCGACAATGGTATCAAGGCGCTGCTGAGGCAAAGCATCTGTGGAGATCGGCGCAGGTTCGTCGTAAATGCCGACGATGATATTGTTGTAGAGGGTTGCGACACGGTTGATGGTAAGCAGGTTATCTGGAAAATAACCCGGAGCGAAAATAGCTGTTCCAGGTGCAAATCGTCCGTCATGTCCGGAGGCCTCTTCTTCTGAAAGAACGGTTATCTCCAGCGATTGCATTGCAGAGACGAGGAAATGGCAAAATTGTTCCAGTCGGCTTGAGAGAACTGGTGCAGGATATATGACGGGCTTGAGCCGTTTGCACATTTCATCGATGCTTAGGGGAGTATCGAGAGGAATGCCAAGCAGCTGATGGAGGGCGCCGGAAGAGATACTGTTACTCATGAGGATGTTCAGCCTGATTCGTTCGAAAAGATAATCGGCTGGTTAGAGACCGAAATTATGCTCGCGTCCCCAGAGCAGTTTTGTTCGCAGGACTTCACAGTAATTGCGGCTTTCATTGGCGACAAGATTGATCACCTCGGCAGATTTTTTAACAATGACGATCTCCTCAGGGGAAAGAAATTTCCCGAAATGACCATCCCAGTTGAGAGGAAACTCTCCGTCAGACGCATCTACTGAGACCTCTATAATCTTGTCATCACTGATAACGATAGGCCGGACGGTAAGCATGTGAGGGCATATCGGGGTTATGACAAAAACGCTTGATTTTGGAGCAATGATAGGACCTCCGGCAGACATGGAGTATGCTGTAGAGCCTGTGGATGTGGCAATAATAATACCATCGGCCCGGTATGAGCTTAGCAGTTCCCCATCAAGCTTTATGACAAATGTCGGAATGCGCGGATAGGTTCCTTTTTCAATGACGACATCATTCAGGGCTTTGAAACGCTGAATTTCGTGGTTAACAGTTACGGATGCCTCAAGCTGCAGACGGGTATGAATGGAGTAGCTGCCGTTGAGCACATGTTCAATAGCTCCGAACATTTCAGCCTGGGTAAACTCGGTTAAAAAACCAAGGTACCCGACATTGACACCAATAACTGGCTTTGTTACAGCATAATGCGATGTGAAAAGCAGTGTTCCGTCTCCACCCAGCGAGATAAAAGCGTCACAGTGTCTGCTGAGCTCCTCAATCGGAAGCGATTCTGCTATCTGCAGCTTTTCCGCAGATAGAGTTTCAAAAACATACTCGATACCCCGATCCGTAAGCCACATGCCAAGCTTTCTGGCCAGTTCCAACGCAGTATCCCTTGAAACATTGACAACAATCGCGAATTTCATTGCTGGTTCATCTCTTTAAGGGTTTGATAAAGCCGGTTGGCATTACTGAAACGCAACTCAAGCTGTTCAAGGTTATGCTGCCTTATGTCCAGTGACAGTTTGGCCAGCTCTTTGGAGAAAAGCTCAAGCTCGTCGGCGATGTTGTCACTGTTTGTTGCTATGATATCCCGCCATATCTGCCATGAACTACCGGCAAGCCTTGTGAAGGTGGCAAAGCCTGGTCCGGATTTACTCAATGAGTCTCCACAGTAGGTCATCAGAAGCGTCGAAAGCAACTGGGGCAGGTGACTTATTTTTGCTATGACGCGGTCATGTTCATCAGGAGTCATACAGAGCGTTGTGCACCCTGCAGAATGAAGCAGTTCGATGAGAAACGTCCCTTTTTTGCCGGAAAGAAGATTTTTGTCGTCACAAAGGATAACCCGTCGCCCCCGGAGCAGTTCCTCATGGCTTGAATGATAGCCTTGCTGCTCCTTGCCAGCCATGGGATGCATGCCTATAAAGGGAAGGTCAAGTTCCCGGGCTTTATGGGCAATAAGGGATTTTGTGCTTGATACATCGCTGACAAGTGTTGCGGGCGGTGCAAGCCGCTTTATCTCTTCGAGCAGATCAATATTGACCTCAACCGGGGCTGAAAGGATAATCAGATCGGCGCTATAGAGCTTTTTTTTGTCGTCGATAAATAGCTCAAGACCAAGTTCCCTGACCTCCTTCCTGTCGCTTTCAGAAAAGTTAGGGTCGAATCCCTGCAACAGAATATTGCTTTCTATAGCAAGCGGTGAGCTCTTTATTGCTCTCAACAGTGACATTCCTATCAATCCGAGACCAATAAACGAAATGCTTCTGATAGGTGGCTGCTCAGTCATGCATTTCAACTTTGTTTGTTTGCCCTGCTTCCGGGGGCATCGATAGTTACTCCCTTTTTGCAGAGAGGACACTCTTCGGGAGTGTAGCTTATCACTTCCATTGAAAGTACTGAAAAATGGTCGTCAGCAAGTTTGACCCTTCCGTTACTGCGGTCAACAACCGAGCCGACACCGACAAGCGAAGCCCCGGATCGGTTGATGAGTTCAATAACCTCGGCAACGGAGCCCCCGGTGGTGATGACATCCTCGATGACAAGCACCCGCTCGTTTCTGTCAAGGTTGAATCCCCTGCGGATTGTCATTATTCCATCCTTGCGTTCCGCAAAAATGGTTTTTACTCCGAGCTGACGTCCCACTTCCGTTCCGACCACGATTCCGCCGATAGCCGGGGATATGACGGTCTCAACATCCTTGTCGGCGAAATGCCGGGCAATTCTGCTGCAGACGGCTGTGAGATGTTCCGGATACTGCAGTACTTTTGCGCACTGGAAGTAGGTATTGCTGTGCCTTCCGGATGTCAGCCTGAAATGGCCATCGAGCAGAGCCCCGGTTGTTTTGAAAACATCAAGCATTGCTGAAGTACTCATGTAAAATAAGGGCTGAAAATTTTGAGCGGGGACGTTTACAATCAATGAACCTAAAGATAAAGAAGCAGTTCTGAAAAGCTAAAGGAAAAAGTCCTCTCTTCGGGCAACCGGATGAATGTGCAGTTATTTTCAATCTCACTGATGGCTTTCAAGGTATTCGCTCAGGATGACGCATGCTGCGGCACTGTCGAGCCGTCCTTTTTGCTGTCGAACTTTTCTGGAGGTGCCCGATGCAATCAGGATGCGTTGTGCATCCCTCGATGAATGATGTTCATTGATGGTTTCAACCGTTATCAAGGGGAATTCCCGGCAAAGATCCTCAATAAAGCGGTCAAGAACTCCTGTCATGGCGTTTTTTTCGCCTGAGTTGCTGAGGGGGTAACCGACAATAATTTTTTCGATATCATTATTTCCAGCCATTGCGTCAAGAACCCTGAACAAGCCTGCCCGGTCAAAGGTGCCAACCGGTTGAGCAAAGAGCCCGAGAGGATCGCTCTGAGCCAGCCCTATGCGCTTTGTTCCGTAATCGATGGCGAGTACTCGCTTTTTAAGTGTTAAAACTATGGCAGGCCCCTTTTAGTATTGAATGTTTTTGATTGTTGCTGCTGTGCATAGCTTCTGGTTATGATGCAATCATATCAAAGTTTTATAATGATAAGTTAAAGCCGATTTATGACAAATTCAATTTTTGAGGTGATCTCAAGCCATGAAAAACCTTTTCTCTGTTATGATTGTTTAGCTCTACGAGTGGCATTGATAACAAAGATGACTTAGGGAGAAGATTATGGGCGCATGGCCGGTGTTACTGATGACAAGTCTGATGCTTGCAGGTTGTTCTGTGCTGGGAAAGCGTACAGCCGATGAGCCTCATTACAAGGTTATTTCCCGGGAAGGGAATATAGAAATCAGGCAGTATGGGGAGATGATTGTTGCTGAAACTGTTGTTGAAGGCTCATACGGGCAAACAAGCGGAGCTGCCTTCAGACGTCTGGCAGGATATATTTTCGGCAAGAACCGGGCAAAACTGAAAATCGGTATGACTGCTCCGGTACTTCAGGAGTCTGTCAGTGAAAAAATATCGATGACCGCTCCGGTGATACAGGAAAAAAAAGGCAATGCCTGGGTGATGTCGTTTGTAATGCCGGAAGGGTATACTCTTGAAACGCTTCCAATCCCGCTGGACCCTGAAGTGAAACTTCGGCCGGTTCAGGGAAAGAAGGTTGGCGTTATACGTTATTCAGGATTGCACTCGGAAAATAATCTCCGGAATTTTGCAGAGAAGCTGACTCAATGGCTTGAGAAGAGAGGGAACAGGGTTCTTTCAGGGCCTCGAGCAGCAAGCTACGATCCTCCATGGACCATTCCTTTTTTGCGGCGCAACGAGGTGCATATTGATATTGAGTAAGGTAATGCTTTACAGATAAAGCGATGATGAGCTGGTTTTTTCCTGACCTTATTATTACATTTTGAAAAGGTATGGCTCACTTAATCAAACTCAGGGTATGAAGCCGCATTATTATTTTATCGGAGCATCGTTTTCGATATTGCTTTCGATTTACGTCTTTATTTTCGGAACCGGGGTAAACCATGAGTTGATTGCTATTTTTATCGGGTTATGGGCGCCGACAATCGTCTGTGTTGGTATTTTCAATACGCTGCTCGGCATTCTCGATGAAATGTGCTGTGCGCACAAGCGTATAGAAGAAGGGCAGGGTGGTCATGACCGTTAGGCTGTTAATCACTGATGCGTTGCATTCCTGGAGGTTCAGGTGAAACATGCAGGGGCGCTGCTGCTTGTCGGTACCGGAGGGTTTCTCGGTTCCGTGGCGCGTTATATGGTGACCCTGATGCTCTCCCCGTTTGCGCCGGGGTTTCCTTTCGCAACTTTTGCAGTAAATATTTTTGGTAGTTTTCTGATTGGACTTCTGAGTGAACTGGCGGTATCTACTACACTGGTATCCCCTGAAGCAAGACTTTTTCTTGTTACAGGGATCTGTGGGGGATTTACCACTTTTTCAGCTTATATGTTTGAGTCTACCGCTCTCATAAAAGATGGACAGTTCTTCTATTTCAGTATTTATCTTTTCGGTAGTATCGCAGGAGGGCTGGTTGCTCTCTATTCAGGAACGCTTCTTGCTAAACTTTGGACATAAGGGGGTAATTATGGAACTGAAAAATTTAGAATCGCTCCGGATTTTTGTTGGTGAACACGTACGCTTCGGTCATCGCCCCCTTTATGAGGAGATAGTCCGTGAAGCACGCCAGCTTGGGATGGCGGGCGCAACCGTAGTGAAAGGGGTGCTTTCCTATGGCCATGACCTGCATATCAATACCGCAAAAATTATGGAGTTCGGTCTTAACCTTCCCATGATTGTTGAGCTTGTCGATACTACGGAGCATATTGACGGTTTTCTGCCGATGCTTAAGCAGATGGTCAGGGATTCGGCAGGACGGGTTATGATCACGAGGGAAAATGTGCGTTCAGGGGTCATTGAATAACCTTTCAGCAGAAGTTTCAGACAAAAAAAAGGGAAGCGGCAGGGCTTCCCTTTTCATGTTGAACTATTTCTGCACTACTTGCCGGAGGCAACAAGAGCGTTGTAGTTTGCCTTGATGGTTTTTTCCAGATCGGCATCGGTGTGCATGGAGCTGGTGAACATTGCTTCAAACTGCGACGGAGCAAGATAGATTCCCTGGTCGAGCATTGAATGGAAGTATTTGCCATGTTTTTTAACATCTGCAGTGATAGCACTGTCGAAGTTAACGACCGGGGTTTCAGTAAAGAAGAGGCATGACATTGATCCAACGCGGTTCTGCACATAGTTCAGTCCGAGTTTTTTCAGGTTTTCACTGAATCCAGCTTCAAGAATTGCAGATTTCCTTTCAAGTTCCGGATACGGATTTTCTTCAATAAGGATTTTAAGGGTTTCAAGACCTGCGGTCAACGCCAGAGGATTACCTGAAAGGGTGCCGGCCTGGTAGACATCGCCGAGCGGTGCAACGCGCTCCATAATTTTTCGTTTACCGCCGAAGGCGCCGACAGGGAGACCGCCGCCGATAATCTTGCCCATGGTTGTGAGGTCAGGGGTTACACCATACAGACTCTGTGCACCGCCGAGTGCAACACGGAAGCCGCACATTACTTCGTCGAAAATCAGGACAATTCCTTCCTTGTCGCAAAGCTCACGGAGCGCTGCAAGGAACCCTTGCTTCGGAGGGATAACACCGGTATTGCCTGCTACAGGTTCGATGATGATTGCGGCAACCTTATCCTTGTTTTCATTGACAAGGAGCTTTACCGATTCGATGTCGTTGTATTTGGCATTGAGCGTATCCATTGCTGTGCCTTTGGTGACGCCGGGGCTGTCGGGAGCGCCGAGTGTCAGGGCGCCTGAACCTGCCTTGATAAGGAAACTGTCGCCGTGTCCGTGGTAGCAGCCTTCAAATTTAATGATTTTATCGCGGCCGGTGTAGCCTCTTGCGAGCCGAACGGCAGACATGGTAGCTTCAGTTCCGCTGTTGACCATGCGGACCATTTCGAGTGATGGTACGATTTTACAAAGGAGTTCGGCAATTTCAATTTCCATTTCAATAGGTGTGCCGAAGCTGGTGCCGATGTTCTTCAGGGTATATTCAAGCGCTGCAGTTATTCTTGGGTGCATGCTGCCGAGAATAAACGGTCCCCATGAGCCGACATAGTCCAGATAGGTGTTGCCGTCAACATCGGTCATGTAGGCTCCCGATCCTTTAGCCATGTAAATTGGATTTCCACCAACGGATTTAAATGCCCGTACAGGTGAGTTCACTCCGCCGGGAATAAACTTCTTTGCTTTTTCAAAGAGTTCAGCTGATTTTGTTAGTTGAGGCATGTCGGACAATTCTTTTGAGGATTGAACAAGACGTTATAAGTGTAGTAAAATGTTTGATCAAGATAGAAATACTCCTGAAGATATAAAACCCCAAAAACTGATAGCGGACCTATTTCAAAAGGATTTGTGAGACAATTGAGAGGTTTTTGCCGGGTCTGGCATGTTCCAGATGAAGCGCACAATACTCCTGAAGCAGATTCCAGAGTCTTTCAAAGTCATCTGGCTCAGCCTTGATTGAGTCAAAGGAAGGCGTGCGCTTTGATGCGAGGGTGTTTAACTGCATGGCGAGACGTACCGGAATGAGGTGTTTTTTTGCAGGACTTTCTCCCGCGGCTCCGGGGAGTGCGAGTCCGCCCGGGTTCATGACAAAATAAAGTTCCGTCAGCTTCATCGATTCAACCGCAGGGATGAGCTCCTTGCCGCTGAAGACACAGGTGCGAAGGGATGGTTGAAAGCCAAGGAGTGAAATAAACCGCAACAGGAACCAGGTATAGAGCTGCTGAAAATTGATGCCCTCCTGGCAGAGCTTTTCAAGCGTTGCTGCCAGCAGGGTGAAGAGTGTCAGGTTTTTATCATCGTGTTCCGTTGTGTGCCGGACAAGATCGATGATCCGGTAAAGGATGGCGAATCGATCGAGGTCCGGAGCGGGAACCATCGGGCTTAAAATAAGGTTGCCATCACTGACGAGTTGAATATCCCTGCTGTTTTTTTTATAGAGCACCAGATCTACAATATTGCCTGCGCTGAACAATCCGGAGAGCTTGTTTTTAGGATTGCGGGCACCTTTAATGATCACTGCGATTTTGCCGAACTCGCGGGTGTAGACCGTGCAGATCTTTGACTGGTCACGGTATTTGATTTCCCGTAAGATGACAGCCCTGGTTTTGACGATCACGACTTCAGCTTTTTTATTTTTGAAAATATAATTATATATGCTGACGCTTCCTGCAAAAGGGCAATGACGTTTTTTCACAATGTGCTTACCAGGAACAATAACAGTCAGAAAGAGATTAATCAAGGAGAAAAATAGATATGCCGACCTATCACTATCGCTGTAAAAACTGCGGAAATGAACTTGAAGTTGTTCAGAAAATGTCAGATAACTCTTTGACAATATGTCCGGAATGTGAAAAGGATACCTTTGAGCGTGTTATCAGTGCGGAAGGGGGATTTGTTCTGAAAGGGTCCGGATTTTATAAAACAGACTATAACCCAAGCAAAAAAGAGTCAGCTCCCGCTGCTCCGTCTCCTTGCTCTGCGGGCGCATGCTCTGGGGGGGGATGTCCTTTAGCAAAGTAGAACGCTGAAATTATTCTGCCATTATGTGGCTCATTGAAAGGCCTTCCGGATCATGGAAGGCTTTTCTGTTCTTTAAAAGGATTTTCCTTTTCTCTCCAGGCAAACGTTGAAAGATTGATCTTTTTGTCACCCCGGAAGCTTTCGGGGTACTGCTTTCCTTCAACATTTCCTATAACCTTCACCTGTTTGAGTATTCCGCCGGTGAAGAACATCCGTATCATATCTCCGCTGGAATAGTTTATGCCTGAGGGTTTCCGGTCATTGTTATAGAGGTGGTATAGGCTTTCAGCCTGATTGGTGAGGGTAATGCCTTTTATCCTGGAGTTGTCGTTGAGCAGAATTACCATTTTCTTTCCGCTGAACTGGTCATACACAACCGGCGAGAGGGAAAGTGTATCCTGTGCGGCAAAAAAAGCATTACCCTGTACCTGTATTTCATCAATAGTCTTGCGTTTCCCGCTGGTGCCGATTTCCTTGAGATGCAGAAGAATAGTGTCGCCGCTGATCTGTTGACGGTCATGCCATGCGATCGCGTCATCGATGAGCCATATCTGGCTGGTTGCCTTATTGACGGCAGCTTTTTTAGATTTCCCGACAAGGGATTTATCGAGCATTCGTCCCCGGACGTTGCCATTTAATTCTCCGATTTGGCGCTCAGTGTCGTAGACTCCATTTTCGCCATAGATTTCAACGGTATTATCGGTCATGAAGACGTTTCCCGTAAGGACGATTTTGTTTTCCTGCTCATAACTGGTGGCACGGTCACATTTGAGTGTTAAGTTGTCGTGCAGAAAAACCACATTGCCGATGACAGAACGGTATGAGCCGGATTCGGTTTCGCCGCCTTCAATAACATCAGCATGCTGGAGAATAATTTTCTTTTTTTCCGCCTGGAGTTTATTATGGTTCAGAGCCGGGAGCAGGATAATCTGAAGTGCCATAATAGTGGCGGACAATAACGTAACTGAAATGGCTCTTCGCATTGCGGATAATATGTTTGATGGCATCCCGGAAAGTGTATACTATATTCCTGATCTAATGTAACAAAGCTTTTTTTTTACTGTGAAAAAATTACTTCTCGTTGGTGGCGGTCGGCCTGCCAATCTTTTGCTTGCCCCTTTATATGACGCATTGAAAAAAAATAAGGCATATCAGCTTGTTGTGCTTCTCGTGGCTCCCGAAGGGGTAGAGCCGATCAGCAGTGATATTGCCGCATGTTTCGGTCTTGACGAAGCCGGGAGTTTCATTGTCGTTCCTCTCCCGCAAGGTTCACCGGTTGAACAGCTTGCCTCGGTTATGACCGGGATTGAAAAAATTCTTGTCAGCGAAAAGCCTGATCTTGTTTTGGTTTGCGGCAGCGATAATGCCGCACTTGGAGCAGCCCTGACTGCGACCAGGCTCGGCATGACTGTTGCTGCGGTCGATGCAGGTCTGCGGAGCTATGAGCGTTTGGATGCCCAAGAGATTAACCGCATTGTCATAGATGCCATTGCAGAATATCATTTTGTCAGTGAACACAGCGGAGAGTACAATCTTATCAATGAAGGTGTAGCCGATGAAAAAGTTTTTTTTTCCGGCAGCCTTACAATTGACAGTCTTGTCAAATTGATGGAACAGGCAAACCAGCTTCCTGTATCCAGAGCTCACGGGTTTCGTCCAAAAACATACGTGCTTGTGCTCTTGAACCCTGAAGGTCATTTCTCAAAAAAAGAGCCGCTTGAAATGATGCTCAGGATGTTGCAGGAGATTGCCGGCAAGATGACTGTTCTTATACCAGGTATTAACGGGCTTGATTTCATGGTAAAACAGCATGGTCTGGAGACCGCATTCAGTACTATTGAGAACGTGAAGATAATCGAATCGCTATCGCATGCAGGCCTGCTGATGCTGCTCAGAGATTCAGCGATGCTCCTGACCGATATTGAAGAGTTGCAGCCGGAAGCTACGGTTATGAATGTGCCCTGTCTCACAATGATGGAATCAGCTTCGCGCCCTGTGACTATAGAAATTGGCACCAACGTGCTTGTGGGTCTCGATGAGGAAGACATCGTCAGTCGTATTCACGATATACTTCATTCCGGAAAGCATAAACACGAATCAACACGCTCAAAAATTCCCGAAAAATGGGATGGTGCTGCAGCCGCCAGGGTTGTTGCAGTGCTGGACCGGATATTGTAGAATGCAAGGGCGCCGAATGTTCGTCGCGCTCATATCAGTATGCCAGTGCAGTCCATAGCCGTTCTGATATTGCTAAAGAAATGAGCGTTATCAGAAAGTAAATCTCAAGCCAAGCAGGAAGTTATCGCTTGATAAATTCTTGTTGTCAAATGCCGGATCCAGAATGATTTTTGGTGTTGCAAAGTAGCGGTAGCGAGCATCGAGCTTTACGTTGTCGCCGATTGGAATGGTGATCCCTGCTCCAAGCTGGAATGCAAAAGTGGATTTAGACGTATTTAAGGATCCCTGCCAGTTGATTCCCATCGGATTGATGTTAGCTCCTCCTGCACCTGCGGTTATATAGGGTGAGGCAAAATCGTACACAGGTATATCGTAGTAAGCGTTGGCCAGGAGTGATATCACCGACATATTAGAGTCTAAATTTGAACCATACTCTCCATTATTGCCGACGGTCTGATAGGCAACCTCAGCTTCCAGTCGGCAGTCATTCTCAAACGCCAATCCGATTGCCCCAAGCATGGCGATGGCTGAACTGTTATGACCCCGCCCGACATGGTTCATATCTGCGTGGCCGGCAAAAGCGCTGACATAAGTCTCTTCTGCTGAAACAGGTGCCGCCCACATGCCGGCAACTAATAGCATTATCGGAATCCTGGTTTTCATTTTTCTCTTGTATTTGAATGTGAAGGGGAAACCTCTTTATGCCGAACAGGATAGTTCCTTGCGTTAATATAGCGAACCGGCATAAATTCGTGTTCCAGTGAAAGATTTGAAAGCAAAAAACACTCTCTTCAAGGTAAAAAGGGAAGATCGTAAACAACGTTATCGTTCTGATTGTATATCACTATTCGATCGCTTTGCAGTTCAACCGTACCGCAGGCGAAGCGGGGATGTTCGTGCCTGTTGACAAAAGCAGGAAGCACAATAAAGTGGATGTCATCTTTTAGGGCATAGCCTCCGTAATGATAATGGCCCGATAGGCAGGCCTTTACCGATTTACAGGACACAATGAGCTCGACTATTTCCTGATGGTTCCAGAGCAGGCCGTGTCTTGTGTCGGTAGTTTCGGGCAGCAGCGGGAAGTGGCAGACGACGATGACCTTTTCACCGGCTCGTTCTGATATGCCCAGCTCCTGTTTCAGCCATGCTTTTTGCAACAGACCCACTGCTCCGCAGTAATCGTGTTTTTCTGGTTGTGCAAGGAAGAATTCAAGGGCTTGACGATCTTCCTGAGTTGCAGGAATGTTATGTATTGATACATCCATACCGTCAAGCACAATAAAACGGAACCCTTTTTCTTTAAATGAATAGTAAGGTACAGGCAATCCAAGAGTGCCGGGGAACTCCTTTTTTGGCAGGGCCAGGCAGTGGTTGCCGATGACATGGTGGATGATACCGGAAAAATTTTTGAGAATGGAGACGACCTGTCGGAGTTCTTCCTGATGAAATTCACTGCTTCCTTTGATCAGGTCTCCAAGCTGCAGAAGAAAATCAACATGTTTTTTACTGCAGCATTTCAGCCATGTCCGAAGATCTGCGACAGTGTCAGTGGCTGCCGCAGGTTCGGTCGCTGTTGAGAAGTGAATGTCAGTGATGACGCCGAACCTGAGGGCGTTGGTGTTCTCGGTGTCGAACATCAGTCGCCGAATTCAGAGAGATATTTTTCCATAAATTCGTCAAGGTCTCCGTCAAGAACGTTTTCGACATCGAACCGTTCGTAATTGGTGCGGTGATCCTTGATTCGCCGGTCATCAAGCACATAGCTTCGAATCTGGCTTCCCCATTCGATTTTTTTCTTTTTGCCTTCGATCTCCCGTTTTTTTGCCTCCTCATCATCCCGTTGACGCTGGTAGAGCTGAGCCATGAGCATTTTCATGGCGCGTTCCCTGTTTTGGAACTGTGAACGCTCCTCCTGGCAGCCAACGACAATTCCCGTAGGGATGTGTTTTATGCGAACGGCGGTTTCAACTTTATTGACATTCTGCCCCCCTTTGCCTCCGCTGCGGAACGTCGAGAGTTCAAGATCCTCCTTGCGAACATCGATTTCAACGTCGGGAGGTGCTTCGGGGTAGGTGAAAACACTCGCAAACGAGGTGTGGCGCCTGGCGTTCGAGTCGAAGGGTGAAACTCGAACCAGCCGGTGAACGCCATTTTCAGCTTTTAGATACCCGTACGCATAAGGTCCTTCAATTTCAAGAGTTGCGGTTTTTATACCGGCACCTTCGCCCTCCTGGTAGTCGTCTGTATAGATTTTAAATCCTTTTCGTTCCGCCCACCGCATGTACATGCGATAGAGCATTTCTGCCCAGTCCTGTGCCTCGGTTCCGCCTGCTCCGGCATGAATGGTGATGAGGGCATTGCCGGCATCATCTTTGCCTGAGAGCATGTTTTTAAACTCAATTGCCGCGATGTCATGCTCGATTAAGGCGATGGCAGTTGTGAGTTCATCGGTGAAGGATTCGTCCTCAAGTTCTGTGGCAATGTCGAGTTCATCCTGACAGACGGTTGTTTTGGCGGTTATTTTTTCGTACGCGTCAGTCCATGATTTATGTTCGTTCAGCTCTTTTAAAACTTTGTAAGCCTCTTTCTGGTCGTTCCAGAAGGTTGGATCAGTTGAAATTTTTTCAAGGTCGTAAATCTTTTCTTTGCGTTCATCAACGTTAAAGATACCCCCGTAACTGTTCGAGGCGACGATGAATCTCCTGCAGTCTTTCTTTTTGTGGTTCAAACATGGTTTTCTCTATGGATTGTTGACAATCAAACGGTATAGCTTACTCAAAGAACAATTTTTTTCAAGAGAAATCAAAAGCGGCATTAACGGTTTGTGATTTAATAGGGTGAGCTTTAAAATTTAGAAGAGTATCAAAGCAAAAAAGTAAAGGAGTTTTCCTATTTTCCTTTCTGTAAAAAAAACAGAGGCCCCTACAGGAACTGTTTTTGCTTTTTTGTACTGGCAGAACAATGCCCGGGAGTCCCCCGGCACCAATCAGAGAGATCCTGAAGATGAATCATACATTCAGACGGGCGGTTCCCCATTATAGCGATCATACGTTTGATGGCCGTCAAAGAGTTATTATAGAACATGTTTCGCCTGAACTTGATGGAGGCAGGTACCCCGCAAAAGCCGTCGAAGGTGGGCGGGTCGTTGTTGAGGCAGATATTTTTGTTGACGGTGCCGATACAATTTCTGCAGAGCTCTGCTTCCGGCCTGCCGGTAGAGCTGAGTGGCAGCGTACTCTGATGGCGTCACAAGGCAATGACCGATGGGAAGGTTCTTTTACCGTCGGAGCTCCTGGTATATATGATTATACGATTGAGGCCTGGGTTGATCATTTCCAGACATGGAAAAAGGGATTGACCAAAAAGATCGAGGCCGGTCAGGATGTTTCTCTTGATTTGCAGATCGGGGCTGTTTTTGTTACTGAGGCAGTCACAAGAGCAGGAAAAGCAGAAGCTGCGAAGCTCAGTGCATTCGCATCCCTTCTTCGTGCAGAGGACAAGGACGAGGCGGCTGCCATAGCGCTTGATGGAAAGCTCGAACAGCTCATGGGTTGTCATCCCGATAAGGCACATGCAACCGTCTATGAAAAAGTGCTCAAATTGACGGTTGAGCAGAAAAAGGCCGGATGCAGTGCCTGGTATGAGCTTTTTCCCCGTTCATGGGGTGCCCTGCCCGGCAGGCATGGGACTTTCAAGGACTGTAAGCGAATGCTGCCTCTTATTGCCGGTATGGGGTTTGATGTCCTCTATTTGCCGCCGATTCATCCGATAGGCAGCACCAAGCGTAAGGGGAAGAACAATGCCCTTGTTGCCGCACCAGGCGATCCTGGAAGTTGCTGGGCGATTGGCAACAAGGAGGGAGGGCATAAGGCAGTTCACCCGGAACTTGGTACTCTAAAAGATTTTAAAGCATTTGTTGTTGAGGCGGAGAAGCATGGTATATCCGTGGCCCTTGATATTGCCTTTCAGTGTTCACCGGATCATCCCTATGTTGAGGAGCATCCCCAGTGGTTCAAGTGGCGTCCTGACGGTACGGTGCAGTTTGCCGAAAATCCTCCAAAACGATATGAGGATATTCTGCCCATTGACTTTGAAACTGCCGACTGGCAGAATCTCTGGATTGAGCTGCAAAGTATTTTTCTTTTCTGGATTGACAATGGCGTGAAAATTTTTCGCGTTGATAATCCCCATACCAAAGCATTTCCTTTCTGGGAGTGGGCTATTGCCTCAATCAGGGAGGAACATCCCGATACCGTTTTTCTTGCCGAGGCGTTTACCAGGCCTAAACTCATGGCCAGACTGGCCATGACAGGCTACAGTCAGTCGTACAGCTACTTTACCTGGCGCAATACCAAGCGTGAGCTTCAGGAGTATCTGAACGAACTGACCTCATCACCGCTTAAACATCTGATGCGGCCTAACTTTTGGCCGAACACCCCTGATATTCTTCATGAGGAATTCCAGACCGGCGACAGAAGCAGGTTTATTATTCGGTTAGTGCTTGCTGCTACTCTTTCATCGAACTACGGAATGTACGGGCCAGCTTACGAGCTATGCGAATATATCCCGGTTCCCGGAAGCAGGGAGGACTACCTTCATTCCGAAAAATATGAAATCAAGAAATGGGATCTTGATCGTCCAGGCAATATCCGTGCAGAAATTACGCGTATCAACAGAATCAGAAAAGAGAATGCTGCCCTGCAGCAGACGAATGACATCACCTTCGTTCGCATAGAAGCATCTCCGGGTCAGGAAAATGACCAATTGATGGGATATGTCAAGCGCTCCGGTGATGGTAGTAATATTATTCTTACTGTTGTCAGTCTTGATTCTGCGAATACCCAGGGGGGGTGGTTGCGATTTCCCCTCGAGCTGTTCAAACTCCCGCACACTTTTGCGTTCAAGGTTGAGGACCTGCTCAGTGGCATCCACTATGACTGGAATGGTGAATGGAACTATGTCGCAGTAAATTCCGGGATAATGCCTGCTCATATTTTCAGGGTAACCTTCCCATGATGGATTTTTTTTGAATCACAGTAATCAATTTTCACAGCATCCCTAACTGACTATCATATTATGTATCAACCCGAAAAGCTCTGGTACAAGGACGCAATTATTTACGAAGCACATGTCAAAACATTTTTTGACAGCAACAATGACGGCATTGGAGATTTTCAAGGATTGCGCCAAAAGCTCGGTTATCTGGAAAGTCTTGGTATTACTGCTATATGGCTGCTTCCCTTCTATCCTTCACCGCTTCGCGATGATGGATACGATATAGCCGACTATATGACCGTTAATCCCGATTACGGTACGCTGGAAGATTTTAAAGAGTTTCTTGATGAAGCTCACAGTCGTGGTCTGAAAGTTATTACCGAGCTGGTTGTGAACCATACCTCCGATCAGCACGAATGGTTCCAGCGCGCCAGAAAAGCCCCGGCCGGATCACCTGAGCGGAATTTCTATGTCTGGAATGACGATCCGAACAAGTACTCTGAAACCCGCATTATTTTTCAGGATTTTGAGGCATCTAACTGGACGTGGGATCCTGTTGCCGGCCAATATTTCTGGCACCGCTTTTTTCATCACCAGCCCGATCTTAATTTTGAAAACCCTGAAGTTCATCAGGCCCTTTTCGATGTGCTTGATTTCTGGCTTGGCATGGGCGTCGACGGACTCAGGCTTGATGCAGTTCCCTACCTCTATGAGGCTGAAGGCACCAATTGCGAAAACCTTCCCCAGACCTACGAGTATCTGAAGAAGCTGCGCTCTTACGTGGACGAGAACTACCCTAACCGCATGCTGCTTGCTGAGGCCAATCAGTGGCCAGAAGATTCTGCCGCCTATTTCGGCAAAGGCGACCAGTGTCACATGAATTTCCATTTTCCTCTGATGCCGAGGATGTATATGGCCCTTGCCACAGAGGATCGCTTCCCTATTATCGATATTCTCGATCAGACACCTGAAATACCTGAAGCCTGCCAGTGGGCATCGTTTCTTCGCAACCATGATGAGCTTACGCTCGAGATGGTAACCGATGAGGAACGCGACTACATGCGCAGGGTATATGCCAACGATCCCAAGGCCCGCATTAACCTCGGAATCAGACGCAGGCTCGCGCCGCTTATGACCAACGATCGTCGCAAGATCGAACTGATGAATATCATGCTGCTCTCATTGCCGGGTACCCCGGTACTCTATTATGGTGACGAGATCGGTATGGGCGACAACTACTACCTTGGTGACCGTGATGGCGTGCGCACTCCGATGCAGTGGAACTCTGACCGTAATGCCGGTTTTTCGCGTGCCAATCCGCAGCAGCTTCTCTTGCCGGTTATTATTGATCCTGAATACCATTATGAGGCTGTCAATGTTGAGGTCCAGGAAGCCAATGTCAACTCTCTTCTCTGGTGGACCCGCCATACTATTTCAACGGCTCGCCGATACAAATCCTTAAACCGGGGCTCCATCGAGTTCCTGCAGGTAAGCAATCCCAAGGTGCTGATTTTTATCCGCAGGTTTGAAGATGAAACCATGCTGACGGTGATCAATCTTTCCAGAAATGCTCAGGCGGTAATGATAGATCTCTCCCGCTTTGAAGGGTTTATTCCTGAAGAGGTGTTCAGCATGAACCGGTTCCCGAAAATCAGGAAATCTCCTTATATGGTTGCTCTCGGTTCTTTCGGTTATTTCTGGCTGAATCTGGTCAAGGATACTCAGAATGCTGAAGGCCGGTCCTATCTTGAGACGCCGTTTGCCAATGTCTATAGCTGGTCGAGTCTTTTTTCCAGCAAGAGCCGTGAGCTTCTTGAAACCGAGATTCTGCCCGACTATTATAAAACAAGTCGCTGGTTTGGTGGCAAGGCACGCAATATCATGCGTATTTCCATTATTGATACTGTTCCAGTTGCAGGGATGGAGTTGGGCAAACTGCTGATCACGGAGGTGAGATATTCAAGCGGTGAAAACGATCTTTATCAGTTGCCGGTTTCTTTTGTCTCGCTTGCAGCGCTTAACGAGTCCGACGATAATTTCTACAAAAAGGTTATCGCAAGAGTTATTGTTGGTGATCATGACGGGTACCTGTGCGATGCAACCTTTGACAATAGCTTCCTGAACCGGCTTTTTCACCTTGTCACAGGCAAAGAGGGGTGGAAGGGAACGTCCGGTCTTGTTTCAGGCTTGAAAGGCAATCAGCTTGATAAGTTCAGTAAAAACACCGGCCATGTTGAGCAGGAACCCGCGCTGATGGCTGTCGATCAGACGAATACATCAATCAGGTTTCATGACAATCTGTGCCTTAAGCTCTATCGTCGCATAGACAAAGGAGTTTCTCCCGAGGTTGAAATGTGCAGTGCGCTCAGTGAGCGGACAGCATTTAAAAACCTGCCGGCATATTTAGGCTCTCTGAATTATGAACAGAATCGAACGAGCCGTTATTCTCTGGGTATTTTACAGAATTATGTTCAGAATGAAGGGGATGCCTGGCAGCTCTCACTCGGTCAGGTACAGCGGTATTATGAGGAGGTTCTGGCAAAAATCAATACAGGAATTGCACAGCCTCCGCTTCCGGCACTGAGTGGCAATCCTGTGCAGATCCCTGACATCATGCACGAACTTCTTGGTGAAGCATATCTCGGCATGATTGAAAAGCTGGCTGAACGGACTGCTGAAATGCATCTCTCGCTTGCTTCGCTCGAGAGCGATCCAGCATTTGCGCCTGAACCTTTCACCACGCTTTACCAGCGCTCTATTTATCAGGCCATGTGCGAACAGGTTAAACGGGCAGTTATTCTTATCCGTGAAATCATGCATTCCCTGCCTGAAGAGCAACGGGAGCTTTGTTCCCTTCTTTTGCAGAAGCAGAAAACGATTCTCCAGCAGTTCGACCCTATCAGACTTGAAAAAATTGATACGCTGAAAATCAGGATACACGGCGATTATCATCTTGGTCAGGTGCTTTTTACCGGCAAGGACTTTGTGATCATCGACTTTGAAGGGGAACCGGCCCGGCCTGTTTCTGAACGCAAAATCAAACGCTCGGTTTTTCGCGATATTTCAGGTATGCTCCGTTCCTTCAACTACGCGGCTTTCAATGTGCTGCAACATAGCCAGTCGGTGTTCCGTACTGAAGATAAACTGGTTCTTGAACCATGGGGCGACCTCTGGAGCTTTTTTGTGGGTCAGCATTTTCTTGATACCTACTTCGAAAAAACCAAGGGTAGCGAAATTGTGCCTGAAGATCCGAAACAGCGCGAGCATTTGATGCGTGCTTATTTGATGAATAAGGCGGTTTATGAACTGAATTACGAGCTCAACAACCGGCCTGAATGGGCAGGAATTCCACTAAGAGGGATATTGAAACTTCTGGAATTGTAATCTGCGTTTGAAGGCAGTGCCTGCTGCTGCATCAGCAGGCACTGTGTTCAATACAAAAACTCGTCACCTGCCCCTCTCTTATGCAGGAATATACCATTCAGACTTCCGTAAGCGGGCGGTACCTGCTACAATTGCCGTCAGACTCGGCCCCGGCCCCTCTTTTCGTGGGTTTTCATGGTTACGGACAACGCGCCGAAGATGAGCTTGCAATACTTAAAGCTATTTCTGGTTCCAAGAGATGGCTCTGTTGTTCAATTGAGGCTCTGCATGCAGTATACACCTCGAGGGGAGAGCCCGGTTCAAGCTGGATGACCAGCCGACATCGGGAGCAGCGAATTGCAGAAAATGTACACTATGTCGATGCGGTTATCAAGCGTGTCCGTGACTTATGTTCAGTGACCGACACGCTCTTTTTCCATGGCTTTTCACAGGGGTGCTCAATGGCCGTTCGTGCAGCCCTGCTTGGCAGTTATCGGGCAAACGCTCTTATGCTTCTCGGTGGCGACATACCTCCCGGGCTTTCACTGGAAGGTTGTGTGGAAAGAGTGCACCTTGCCCGCGGCAATAGAGACAGGATCTATCCGCAGGAACAGTTTGAGCTTGATTGTGCACGTGTCAGGCAAACCGGTCTGCCTCTGGTAACGACTCTTTTCAGCGGTGACCATGGTGCAAATGGAGAATACTGTGATGCAGCAAGTGAGTTTCTAAAGGATTTATCATAAGTGCCGTCAACACGCTATATTTTTTTTGCAAGTTTCCACAGTCCGTCAAGTTCTTCCGGAGTGTACTCTTGCCAGTGACGGCCTGATGACTGTACTTTTGCTTCAATTTTTTCGAACCGGCTTATAAACTTATTGGTTGCTTTCCTGAGAGAATCTTCAGGGTTAGCCCCGAGAAATCGGCTGTAGTTGACGATGGTAAAGAGCAGGTCGCCGAATTCTTCTTCCTTTTCTTCTTTACTTCCCGCGTTTTTCAACTCTTGAATTTCTTCAGCAATTTTATCGAGGACGCCCTCATCGCTGGGCCAGTCGAAGCCGACACCGGCAACTTTTTTCTGAACGCGGTAAGCGCGGAGCAGTTCGGACATGGATTTCGGTACGCCGTCCAGGAGGCTCTGGCGTCCTTCTTTAAGCTTCAGGGTTTCCCAGTTATTAAGCACATCCTGTTCGGTTTCAGCAATGGTATCGCTGAACACATGCGGGTGACGGCTGATGAGCTTATGGCAGAGAGCTTCAAAAACATCAGCGAAGGAGAATGCCCCTCTTTCTTCACTGAGCAATACCTGAAAACAGATATGCAGAAAGAGATCGCCTATCTCTTTTTTCAGTTCTGTTTCGTCCATCTGGTCGATGGCTTGAACCAGTTCGTAGCTCTCTTCAAGAAGCAGGTGGGCCAGAGATTCAGGAGTTTGTTTTCTGTCCCATGGACACTCCTGCCGCAACACTTTTACAAGGCTCAGCACCCGTTCAAACTGCTCCTGAAGAGTTCTCTCCTTTTGGGCGGCTATTGTGGCTTTTAATTGCTCTATTGAGGTTATTTCAGGCATGACAAATGGTGATGACGTTCTCCTTTAAACTGTTTTTGAATTTACTATTTCTTGAAGCTATTCCTTATACTTGGTGAACGTATCATCAACCCTTAATAGCTTGACGCTGCAGAATCAGGTAACCAGATTATAATTATGACAACTTCATTCCCGCCGCCCGAACAGGGTTATCCTATTGCTGCGGTAGCAACACCGCTGGGTGTCGGAGCTCTGGCGGTTGTTCGAGTCAGCGGTAAAGGTGTGTTTGATCTCGTCCAACGGGTGTTTCGCAAAAAGAATAACCCGAAGTTTCTGTTCTCGCAATCGAAGGGCTTTCGAGCTCATTTCGGCAGCGTCTATGATAGCGAGGGGATGATTGATGAGGTTGTTGCCCTTGTATTCCGCTCGCCGAACTCGTTTACGATGGAGGACATGGTTGAACTCAGCTGCCATGGAGGGCCGGTTGTGGTCAAACATATACTGCAGCTCTTGCTTGACGAAGGATGTCGTCTGGCTGAACCCGGAGAGTTTACCCGGCGGGCGTTTCTCAACGGGCGTATTGATCTTCTTCAGGCAGAGGCAATCGGTGAAATGATTCATGCGCGAACCGAATCAGCGTTTCGAACGGCAGTAACTCAGATGCAGGGTACTCTTTCCCTGCGACTTGACACCATGAGAGAGCAACTCTTATGTTCATGTGCCCTTTTGGAGCTTGAGCTTGATTTCAGCGAAGAAGATGTTGAGTTTCAGAACCGAGGTCAGCTCAACAAAGAACTCGGGGTATTGCAGGAAGAACTTCGCCTTCTTGTGGACTCCTATCAGAAGGGTCGGCTCCTTAAGGAAGGAGTTGCCACGGTTATTGCCGGTAAGCCGAATGCCGGCAAGTCGACGCTGCTCAATGCACTGCTTGACGAAGAGCGGGCTATTGTAAGTCATATGCCGGGTACGACACGCGATTATATTGAAGAGTGTTTTCTCTACGACAAAACTATGTTTCGTCTGACTGATACGGCCGGACTGCGTGAAGGGAGCGAGGAGGTCGAGCACGAAGGTATTCGTCGCAGCTACAAAAAAATTTCTGAGGCAGATCTGATTCTCTATCTCCTCGACATAAGCAGTGAGGATTATCTGAATGAAGTCCCTCAGATTCTCGGGTTTCTCGAGCGATACAGCACTGCCCGCATGATTGTTGCAGCCAATAAAATTGATCTCGTTCGGGAAGCACAGAAAAGAGAGCAGAAACTTCGTGAAATGACGGGTTGTGATGTCTGCAGCATATCGGCGGCAAAAGGCCTCGGGATCAACACTCTGAAACTGCTGATGAGCAGTATGGTTGAGGGGCTTGACAAGCTGCATGAGGCAAGTGTGCTTGTAACAAGCCTGCGTCACTATGAGGCGTTGCGAAACGCCTCGGATGCCCTTGAAAATGCCCGGGAGCTCATTGAGAGCGGATCAGGTACCGAGCTTATAGCGTTTGAGCTTCGCTCAGCGCTTGAGTATGTCGGGGAAATTACCGGCAAGGTGGTTAATCAGGATATCTTGAATGTCGTTTTTGAAAAGTTCTGTATCGGAAAGTGAAGTTCAGATACTCATAAACCAAAATTGAGACGTTCTTTTTTTCTCAGCGCAGAAAGTGATCGACAATCAGAACGGTGATCGATGCTCCAATGCAGTAATACCCGAAGAAATGCCACCGTCCATGTTCAAGCCAGCGGGAAAGCCATCTGAGAGCCAACAGCCCGGCCACAAAGCTGAAAAGCATTCCTGCCAGACTAGGCCAGGCGATGCTGAAAAGGTTGTTTGCAGCCAAGAGAGAATGTTCCTGAGACTTGATCAGCCGATAGAGCTCTTTCAGGATGACGGCTGGTGTCAGCACAACAGCCAGGGCGAAACTGAACTCTTCTGCACGCATCTTGTCAAGTCCAAGAAGCAGGCCGGTTGAAATTGTAGATCCGGATCGTGAAAACCCCCTGAAAGGGAGGCAGATTCCCTGTATAACTCCAATCCACGCCGATTCTTTTATGCCGAGATCCTTTGAGGCTCCAATACTCTGCTGTTTTGCTGAAATGATAATCATAACCCCGACCGTTGCAAGTCCGGCGGCCATCACATAAGCATTTCCGAACAGCTGCTCAATTTCAGCATGAGCAGATCCATGAAACATTACCCGTTCAATGAGAGCCTTCAGTGTAAGACCTATGATTCCAGTAAATATGGTCGACACGCTCACAAGCTTGGCAAACTGCCAAAACATTTTTGAAGAGGCGAAATAACGCTCCTTCCACGATTTCCAAAAGTAGACAATGACGGCAAACATCGTCCCGGTATGGAGCATGACAAGAAAGAGAGTCATCTCGGGAGAGGTCGGATCGAGCCCCATAAGTTTTTCTGCGATAATAACATGTGCTGAACTCGAAATTGGAAGGAGTTCACAGACGCCCTGAACTATTGCGAGTAAGAGAATGTGAAAGAAGTTCATCAGGAATTTGTTTGGCAGGTTATATAATCAGGCAATAAAAGAGCGATATGCGGTCAGCAGGCTTGTTAACGCACAAGTATGGCGTTCGCCAAATCCTGATCAACTATGACAATGTCAGTTAATTTGGCGAAGTGAACAAATGATTATTTATACATCCGGACATCAGGAAACTTTCAGAATCATGATAAATCTGTGTATGCGTTATCGTTTGGAGAGAAGAGGGTATGAGTATTTCTGTTTTCTTTAGCTATAGATGCTCTTATTTGCATTGATATACTGTCCATCATGGCATAGCGTCTGTGATACATGGCCCGCTTGTTCGACTTCATTTCTTTGTCGGTTCTGCGCTCTGTCTCCAGTGGCAGTTCAAACCAGCCATCAGGTTCGGGAACGCCACCCAGTTCCATCCAAAGAGAATCATAATCGAAGGTCGTTTTGTGTACGAAAGGCAAGTGGATCAGATATTTTTTATGATGAGGGTGTATAGAATTGCCGATGCCGAGCAGCTGTTTCATATTTAAGGCTTTCATGATCTCCTGGACGATGAATATCATGACAACATGCGGTCTCAATCCATGCATGACCTTGGTAAGTGCTTTAAGTTCATCTTTATTGGATCGTCCCTGAAGGCAGCCGATATAACAGACACCGCTTTTTGTCGATTTCTGTTCAAGTGAAAATGCTATCTGAATAACCGGCTCATGCACAGATGGGCCTTTCAGTGACAACATCAATACTCCTTCTTTTCGAAGACTGTCGTCATAACCAAGGATGATTTTTATTTCGCCATATCCGTCAAGGTTAACGCTTGCAAGCATAGAGCCCTCAGCATTCAATATAGCTTCCAGCAGGGCGCCTTTGTATGTCCGGATAACTTGACAGGTATCCGCAATGACTTTTTTTCTTTGAACAATGTTCCATCTCGTAGACATAAAGACGCGGATTGGCTTAAATGTCAGATATGGTATGGACGTTGAAAACGAGCGCATATCGTTGATATGCATCCTGTTAAACCAGTCTAATGACTCGCTGGGTTTCATAGCGGCCATGACTGCCCAGCGAAATTTATTTTTATATCGTAAGGCGAGGCCCGATGAGGTGTAAATTGAATGTGATAAAATCCAGGCATTCAGCCCTGCCTTCATCGCGGTATTAAACATATGACGTTGTTCTGGTGAGGGGGAACAGACCGGTATACTCAATCTCTTACTCGGTTATCGATCAGTTTTTCTCATATTCTTGTTATTCAGCCGTAATGTACTAAAGTTTTATGCATGAAAAGCATTTCTTATGTCATCAATAGTGCTCTATGTTTTACGGCGTTCTGCATGGCCTCCTCAGAGAAGGCATGGTGCAAAGGGTTTTTAACTTTGTGTATAGGTGTGGACACTGTTTTGTGCTGATGGAAGGTAGTTCACTCCGAACCAGCAGACAAGAAGCACAAGAAACGCAAGAGCCAGATACCACTGCAGTTTACTCTGGTCGATTTTATAGCGGAATGCATGAAGGTATCCCAGATAGGCAAGCCATGAAAGAAATGCCCACGTTTCCTTTGGATCCCATGTCCAGTAATGCCCCCATGCCTCTTTTGCCCAAAGAGCACCGAATATCAGACCGAAAGTCAACAGTACAAAACCAAGCAGTGCAAGATAGTGTGAAACGGATTCGCCGGTTTGATTTCCTTTGGTCCTTAACTGGAGATAGACATTGTGCAAGGCGGTTACAGAAGATGCTGCCAGAAGAACATAGCCGACAAGATAGACAACGACATGCGGGACAAACCATGGACTTTGAAGTGCAGGCATCAGGGTTTTGTCAAAAACCTCGGGATGAAGCATGTTTATGCTTAGAAAAAAAGCTGCAAGCGCCATACAGTAATACTTGAGCCATCCGATTTTCCAGCGATACTCAACAAGAAATCCGACAAGTGGAATCAGCGCAGCATACCAGAGTCGTGTCTCGCCCAGTGTTCTCAGAGGAGGACGGTCGAGGGCCGACCAGTAAAAAGCAATAAAGCAGGCCATCACAACCGAACCTGCAACGGAGAGTACAAAAGAAGGCAGTTTAAGAGCCTTGGTTTTATTTGCCAAAAGACCAAGAAGCGAACCAATCACCCAGAGGATAATGGCCAGTTGAGCTGCGGTATTGAAATTAATCATCATGTTGTGACCTCTCTCGGTTTAATCCCATTCCAGAAAAACAGAATGTTCCCTGCCATAATCATAAAAAATCCAAGATACACCGCTGGAAGCCATGGGTCATGGATCACTTCGATCAGGCTTAATTTTGACCATCGCCCAAGTTTTTCATCGTAGCCCATCTGGTAGAGTTTCCAGCCCATAAAATTTACCGGATGGTTAACTTCAAGATTTGCCATGGTTTCATGGCCCTTTTCGTCCTGAACTGTTACGGCTGAACGGAATGATTTTGGTGAACCCGGCATCATGATCAGGTAGAGCCCGTCAAGTTGTGCGGCATCAGGTTTCAGTACGGGGCTGCCGGTACTTACCCAGGCTTCGCGCTGAGCAGAAGCGGTGTTGATTCTGACCTTTGCAAAAGGAATCCCTGTTTTGCGGTCTGCAGGTTGAGGGATACCATCTTTTCCTGGAAGAGCATATGGAAGGTAGTCGAGTACAACAACCTCAATTCCCTGCCATGTAGCCGTAGTTCCTTTATGTACCTCTAAGATAGCTTGTGACTTGTTCATAAGGAGCTTGTCGTTATGCGGGTCGTAAAGCAGTAACTGCGGAGGATACTCTTCAAGAGAAAAGTCATGCAGAAAAACGGAAAATGGCAGATGCTGCGGAGTGTCACTTTCCATCGTATAACCAAGGTTATTTGCCTTCCCTACATTGATCGGTACCACAAGTCGTTGTAGGTCAGAACTTCCGACAATGGCGCAAGAGAGGGCAATCCAGAATCCTGCGTGAAAAAGGATGAACTGAAGATTCCTCGGCTTAAAGGGGATAAGCTTCCACGAAAGCGAAATTCCAAGATTCACGAGAAACAGCAGAACTGTCAGGGCAAAAGGCCAGCTTGAAAAAATCCGGTTCATTCCAAGCAGTGACTGCAGTGAGCTGTCATTAGTCGACTGCTGAGGGATGACACCCCCTATAAGAGAGAGTGCCGCAATTGCAAAAATAAGGCATAGTCCAAGAGGTATCCCGCCTAACCATTTGACTGCAGGAGTGTTTTTGAAAGCCAGGCCGGCACTTAACGTCACAAAGGCCAGAAACAAGAGAGCTATAGCGTTAAAGGGAAGGTGAAGCATTGCAATGCCACTCCCTGAAACTGCAAGCTGAATCACAAAGCCTGTCGTAACGGCAAGAGCCGTAAAAAAAGCAGATTCCCTGAACTCCCAGGGAGTCTGAAACCAGCGACGCCGGACAACTGCCATAATGAAAACCCGAATTAAATTATAATACCCTGAAAATGGGGTTACGATGCTTGTAGGGTGATAACTGAAACCATAAATATAAAAACTTCATTTATTGACTCATAGAGAACCACTGTAAACAAATAGAGCGGGTTGACTTACCGGTTATCAGGTAACATGAACCTTGGGCTATTCGTTGATGCAGCCTCAAATATCTCGCAAAAGCATTTATTTGTGGGAGATAGCAATAAATTTCATTTTTTTGAAGCTTTCAAATATAATAGCGTAACAGTTGTTAACCAAACAACAGCTATTTCCTTTTTATAGGTTGAAAGAGACGCTGTTTCTGTTGCAAACAGATAATGTGCTTGTTTTGTTGTCTAAGCCGCAAGCTCCAGGCGTTATTTCACAGGTATTGAATTGGATGTGATTGTGTCCCGGTTGAACAGTAATCCAAGGGTTTAACCGTTCGTATTTGATTGCAGCTGTTTATTTTACGTAACATTGCCAGGTAGTCAATATTTTTTTTGGCGGAAATATTTTAACAATCAATTAACAATCGTTATACTGTCGTGAGATCAAGTGGTTTTATTCATGCTTGAGGCTTGTTATCCTTGTAGTGAAAGAGTAAGAAAGTCCTGATTTTGTCGAAAAGTATTTTTTTTAAAAAAATTTTATACCATATTAGTGGTAATATTGATCGATACATTTTGATTTGTTGTTGATGTTTTTGTTGTTTCGTTGATACAGTGTGCAATATTTCTACGTTGCAGTTTTTGATTTCCTGAGGCGAATATTTGTGGCTGAAAACTATTTGATGTCTTTCATCCTGCAATCCCTCGAATACTATCGTTTGGTCTTTCATACCTGCCGGTTTGGCTTTGTGTCATCTGGTCGTTGCTCAATCAAAGATATGATGCACTGATGACGGGTGCGGTATTTACGATTTGCCTCTATGCATTTCTTCGGAATTTTGTGTCTCTTGTAAAAACAAATCATTAACAAATCAAAAAAAGATCAATCCATGAAAAAATTGACCATTGCTAAGGTTGCCTCGCTTTGTATGGTGCCTGCGCTGTTTTGGAGTCAGGATGGTTCCGCTGTCCCGGCGTTTGCAAGAAAGTACCAGACTTCATGCTATACCTGTCACTCCGGTTTCCCTAACAGAAATGCTTTTGGTGAAGCATTCAAGAATAACGGTTATCGCTGGCCGGGTGGAGAGGAAGAGGATCATGCCAAGCAGGAGCAGACAAAAATGGGTGGTGACGGATGGAAACAGACATTCCCTGATTCGCCGTGGCCTTCTGATATTCCAGGCTTCGCTCCTTTCGCGCTCTACGTTACCGGGCCTATCGTAAACTATGCTGATAAGGTTACATCAAGCACCGGCAAGGTAACCTCCGAACAGACATTTTACCAGGGTGGCCCGATAGACGCCCGTATTCTGTTTGGCGGCACTGTTGGCGAGAATCTCGGCGTTGTTGGTGCTCTTGAGGGTTTTGCTGCAAACTCAGTGAGGACTAACCTTCGTGCAACGTGGTCGTTTGCCCCTGGAATCAATCTTGGTTTCGGTAATGGATTCAGTGCGTTTTCTGGTCTGGCGACCCCTATATCTGCTTATACAGCAGTATTCCCATCATCCGGAACAAGCACCGAAGTTAACTATGTAGCAGGTTGCAAGGAAGGCGGATTCAACCTTATTGCCGGTATAGCCAGTGCTACTACATCGACAGCTACCATTCCTACAGTCAGCTCCGACAGGTTTGATGATACCCGTTATGTGAGGATGAAGTACAAATTCTTTGGCGCAGGATTGCTGAGCGGTGCAGGCGGGACTTATGGCAATGAATTTGTCGGTCTGGATAACAGTCTTGATATCGGCGCTGGTCTTGTCAGCTTAAGGCAGAATTTGCTTTCAGGTGCAGTGGCCTCTAATTGGTACGATAGTAGTAATAAAGTAACTGAGACGTTGGTTTATGGCTTCGATATCGCAGGTAACTACGGCAATTTTACCGCAGGCGCAGCCTATAGCCGAGACAGTGATTTCGGTTTGAATAACTATGCTGTTGATGCAGGCTACTATATTTATCCATGGCTTTTGGCGAGGGTAAAGTACACTGATCTTGGTGTAATTGGTGGTCTGAACAATCCCTTCTGGACACCTTCCCTGACGGCATGGCTCAGGGCTAACGTGTCTCTCGCTGCTTCATATAAGGGATTTACAAAGAGCACTCTGCCTACATCGACAACGGGTGAAAACAATAAAAATACCTTCACTCTTACCGGCGCGTTTGCGTTTTAATGGTGAGTTGAGTTAGGTTGTTCGGTAGATGCAGGTTCACATGTTTCATCGGCGATGGAGTATTGGACCTGCATTTCACTGACACTCGGATTGATTCAGGGAGTTTTTTTTATGTGAATGAAGTGTGCTTACAACATGGGGAATATTTTTTCTCGTTTAATGGATTTTTCATGTTGTCAGCATGCATTTTTTACGCTCAGATAATCAGCTGCGTGTTTGATTAAAAGTAAAGGTTTCGGTTCAGAGAAGTTCTTATTGAAAGCAAAAAAAAAAGCTGCTATGCAGGATGAAAGAGAGCTCGTAACAGAGCACCAGAAAGAAATCATTGGTCAGGCAAATTCCGAAGGCGGGTCTGCCGAGTCCAGCAACCGGCGGAAATTTCTGACTCGTGTTGGTTGGGGAAGCGTTGTGGGTTTCCTTGCGATAAATTCAGCGGCCTTTTTGAGGTTCCTTTACCCGAGAGTGCTGTTTGAGCCAGCCTCACAGTTCAAGGGCGGGCTTCCGGCTGACTATCCTCTCGGGACGGTTAATTCACAGTTTCAGAGAGAGTACCGTACATGGATCATCAGGCTGCAGGATGGCGCATTTTTTGCCTTGGAGTCCAAGTGTACCCATCTGGGATGCACGCCGAACTGGATGGATGCCCAGAAAAAGTTTAAATGTCCCTGCCATGGCAGCGGGTATTATATAACCGGCCTTAACTTTGAAGGACCTGCTCCGCGTCCTATGGATCGGTTTAAGATCAGTATCGCCGAAGATGGTCAGATACTTGTCGACAAGACAATAAGGTATCCGGGAGTTCCGGGCAAGGAGTCAAACGAAGTGTACCCTGAGAGTTTATTAAGAGTTTGATTTGTCTTCGATAATTGAAATGTCATGAACATGGGTAGTGGTGAAAATATAGCGGCGGCACAGGAAGAGACTCCGCTTAAGGGAGTGTCGGCAGCCCGGAAACGCGCTGCGGCAAGAGTCATTTCTGAACTTTGTACCGGGTGCAGGATTTGTGTTCAGACCTGTCCATCGGACTGCATAACAATTGTTGAGTCTGACTTGAATTTTACTGGCATTGCTCAAGTCGATGAGAGTTGTACAGGCTGTAATATTTGTGCCATAGACTGTCCGTGGACCGGTGTCGAAATGCTTAATCCGGACGGTTCGCGCAAGGATGAAGTCGAATACGAGAGGCAGTTAAAGAGGCTGCGCGGGTATCAGTAAACTGTTTAGCAAATAAAACGTGACGTGACTATGAAAAGCCTACCAGAGATAACTGACAAGGTTAAAAAGAATCTGATATGGAAATCCATATTCAGACGGGATTACCGCAATACTGTGAGAGACCGGGCTCAGGCTGTTTTCGGCAACGTATTCCTTCACCTTCACCCTGTGCAGGTGCGCGAAAGTGCCGTAAAACTTCGCTTTACCTGGGGAATGGGGGGGATAACCTTTTTTGCCTTTATTATTTTGGTGATCACGGGGATTGTCTTGATGTTTTACTACCATCCGTCAATCGATCAGGCATACAATGATATTAAAGATTTGGAGTTTCAGGTACCCTTTGGTGTCATTCTCCGTAATCTCCATCGTTGGGGAGCGCACTTCATGGTTATTGTCGTGATGATCCATATGTTCCGGGTATTCATGACAGGATCCTATAAGGCCCCCCGTCAGTTCAACTGGGGGGTCGGTGTTATTCTCCTGGTTATGACTTTAATGCTGAGTTTTACCGGTTATCTCACTCCATGGGATCAGCTCGGGTTCTGGGCCATCACTGTTGGAACCAATATGGGAGCAGCGACACCCTTTCTGGGTTATCAGGGGCCATTCAGTGAGTTTCTTCATATAACCCCATTCAATGATGTGCGTTTTGCGCTTCTTGGTGGCGCATTGGTCGGTGGAAATGCACTGCTCAGATCCTACATCTGGCATTGCGTTGCTATTCCGCTGGTTGCGACCATTTTGATGATGGTTCACTTCTGGAGAGTCAGAAAAGATGGCGGAATTTCAAAACCTCAAAAATAACAGACCGGGCATAGTCGATTATGAACCCTTTTATTGAAATCATTACCCAGCCGGATAATATCGCCATCGTGATCATGATTGTCATGGTGTCGTTTTTCATGGTATGGGCTTTTCAGCAGGCCTTTCAAAATGACAGGCTTCTTGCTGCGGGACTACCCGTGGATGGTGAAAATGACAAATTTGTTGACACATTTAAGCCTCTTGTCCGCATAGAGCTTATCATTGCGCTCGTAACCATGGTAGGGCTTACGATATGGTCGATAGCTGTCGATGCTCCTCTCGAGGAGATTGCCAACCCGACACTGACACCAAACCCGGCCAAAGCCCCATGGTACTTCCTGGGACTTCAGGAGCTGCTGGTTTATTTTGACCCATGGCTTGCCGGTGTTGTACTGCCCTCTCTGATTGTTGTCGGTCTTCTTGCAATTCCCTACATCGATATCAATCCTAAAGGGAACGGTTACTACACCTTTGCAGAGAGAAAGTGGTCTATCATTATTTTCTCCTTTGGCTTTTTTGTCCTTTGGCTGCTTCTCATTGTTATTGGCGTTTTCTTCCGTGGACCCGGATGGTTGTGGTACTGGCCCTGGCAGGAGTGGGATCACGCAAGGGTTGTTTTTGAACCGTTCAGGGATTTGAGCTCAGTTGTCGGAGTTGACTCCCGCTCGCTGGCTGGATTTATTCTGGGAGCGGTTGTTACCGGAGTTTATATGGTTGGAGGCATGGTTGCCCCGTACTTTTACTGGAAGAAGAACCATCCTGAGTTTCTGACCAGGTTGGGTATGGTCAGGTACATCACAATCGTGTTCTTGTTTATAACCATGATGTCTATTCCAATCAAAATGGTTTTGAGGCTGGTATTTCTTATTAAGTATGTATGGATAACACCCTGGTTCAGTATTTGAGTTCTGCTCATTGAGCCCCAGTATTCGGTAAAAGGTCATTCTAAAAGCCCAAAAAAACTCTTGAACAATGGCGATTGAGCATAAAAACAATTCATCCCTTAGAGTCTATCTCTTTGCTTTTTTTAGTGTATTACTGTTAGCACTCTCCGTATGGGTTGTGTGGGACGACGAGTTTGGCCTGAGGCCATGGAAAAAATACCAGGAAGATTATAAGGCTCTCAAGCAGGATAAGCTTGAGAGCGAGTACAAAAAGGCTGTCGTCGACTTTGAGCGATCCGGCGGACATAAAAAACTCGAGGAGCTTGAAGCAAAACTTGCCAAGGCTGAAGCAGCTTTTCAAAGCAGGGAAATTCAGGAGCAGTATGCGAAGCTCAACAAGCAGCTTGATGCTGTTCATATTGTGTTGACCGCTGCCCAGAACGAGCTTCGGAATTTTAGGGGTCAGTTCCTTGAAACTGAGTACTATTTCACCAAGACCCAGAAGCCCGAATACAAAGCTAAAATGGATCTTCTTGAGCGTCAGATTGACGCTGTAGGCTTGCGCGTAGCGGCTCAGCAGAAGAGTGAGGACTCTGTCAAGGCATCCTTATCAGCTCTTACAGCCAAAAAAGCTGGTGTACAGGGTGAAATCGAGAGAATGAAAAAACCTCTCGAAGAGGCAAAGGAGAAAATCGCTATAAATAATAAGGTCTCCGTTGAGATCAAACAGGTACATATCTCTGACGTAGATAAAGCAGATCGCTGTCAGTCCTGCCATATCGGCATTGATGCTAAAAGCCCTGTTTCATCGGTACAGCCTTTTACAAAGCACCCCCTGAGCTTTATCTATATCGACCGTCATGATCCAGGCAAGTTCGGATGTACCTTCTGCCATCGCGGACAGGGTCGTGCCACAACCTCTACGCTCAAAGGGCATGGCTTTGAAAAACATTGGGACGAACCAATGCTTGTTGGTGATATGACACAGACAACCTGCCAGACCTGTCATGGTGATATAAAAACGCTTCGTGGTGCTGAAAAAATTGCCCAAAGCACGGAGCTGTTTAAAAAGTACGGATGCTATAGCTGCCATAAGATACCGGGTTACGAGACAGCAGGTGAAGTTGGTCCTGGTTTGACGCAGGTTGGTACCAAGGTCAATTATTCATGGGAAGTAAAATGGCTGATGGATCCAAAAGCATACTCTGCGACTGCCCGGATGCCTAAATTCTACTTTACCAAGGATCAGGCGGAATCTATTGCTGATTATCTGTTCAGCATGTCAGGAACAACACGGCATGATGTGGATAATACAAAGACAAAGCCGGATGCGAAGCTGGTTGAACAGGGAAAAGCGCTATGGGCTCAGTCACGTTGTAATCTCTGTCACATTACCGGTGGCAGGGGCGGAAACAATGCAAAGATCTACGCACCTGAACTGAGCAAGGTCGGAGGCAAGGTGAACAAGGAGTGGCTGTTCAAATGGATCAAAAATCCAAACGCCTATAACCCTAATACAAAGATGCCTCGCTTCCGCTTTAAAGATGAAGATATTAACTCTCTTGTAGCGTACATCACGAGCGAGTACCAGGATGAAGATATGGAATATCCCTATGTTCAGCCTGTAGAGATCAAGCCGGCCTCCATTGCGAAAGGTAAAGAACTGATCCAGAAATATGGATGCTATGGCTGTCACAAAATACAGGGAATGGAGGATATGGTTCAGGTGGCGCCAACGTTGCTGAAACAGGGTGTTACTTTCCTGAGAAATGCCGAGATGCGTGAAAAGATCGGAATGGAGCTCTCTTCCATTGGCAGCAAGCCTGTTGATATGCTTGATTTTGGAAAGCTGAAAAAATCGATGTCCAATGACAGGTTGTCCTATATCAAGCAGAAGCTGAGAGATCCAAGAGGCTACCGGCTTGGATTGCGGATGCCTAATTTCCGACTTGCCGAGTCTGAAATTAATGAATTGGCATCTGTTCTTTACGGCTTTACCGATTCAAGTGTGCCTGTGCGTTTTCTTGTCCCTTCACGCCAGCAGTTGGACAAGATGGCAGGTGTCCAGTCCTATAAGTTTACAGGCGACTTTGCCAAGGTTATTGCTGATGTCAAATGCACAAACTGTCACATGATTCGGGGTATCGGAGCAGACTATGCTCCGGATATTTCGATTGCCGGAAGCAAATTGCAGGAAGGCTGGATCCGCAACTTCCTTGCGAATCCAGATGTTATCCGGCCGCTCCTGCAGCAGATGCCGAAGTTTGGGCTGACCTCTGGAAAGCCACAGGCCAAGGTTACGATGCCAAAGTTTAATCTTGGTCAGCAGAAGGTTGAGGATACCAACAAAACGGATGTTGATGTTGTGATTAACTTCTTCCAGCAGGAGCTTCTCTCAAGCGATATTCCGAAGACAATACCAACGATTGCGTCAGTGCCATTAGCCGATCAGGTTGTCAAGGGCAAGCAGCTTTATGATCTCAAGGGTTGCAAGGCTTGTCATCAGATTGGCACAGAAGGGGGCGCTCTTGGACCTAACTTGACCAATGTCGGGAATCGTCTGACTCCGGGATTTATTTTCAAACATCTTGAAAATGCACGGAAATTCAAGGCTGATATTGTTGAACCAAACTACGGTTTCACAGAGACGGAAAGAATTTACTTAACAAACTTTTTGATGACCCTGAAACTGAATACCAAGTGATGCAAAAAAACTTAAATATCAGGAAATTCGCCGCTCTGGCAGTACTTTCGCTGCTTGTTATTGCCGGATGCGGCAAGAAGCCGGGCGCATCAGGAAAAGCAGACCTTAAGAAATCGATGACTGCTGCCGATTCAGCACTCACCGCCACAAAGGTACCCTATGCCCTGAAAGAAGGTAAGCGGTTGTTCTCTCACTACTGTGCGGTATGTCATGGTGAGACAGGTGATGGAAGCGGTCAGTATTATGGCTTGACTCCGACTCCTGCCAATTTCACCGATAAGGCCTTTATGAAGAGTATGACCAATGAGAAGCTTTTTAAGGCGATCATGGAGGGTTCAGCCTCTATGGGCAAGTCCAACATGTGTCCGCCCTGGGGCAAATCGTTTAATAGCGAGGAACTGGAGTTCATAGTTGCCTATATCAGGACGCTCTCTGGCAGCTGAATTTTACTTTGATTGATTTTGTGGTATTTTTGGATTTTACGAGTAATTATTTGCAACAATAAAAGAATGGAGAACCAAACAATGAAATCTACAAGCAAGTTTTTGAAAACCGCACTGTTAATGACCGGCTTCGGATTTATGGCATCGAATGCATTTTGCGGCGGCACAATTACCGGTACAGTTGATGCAAGCATTCCCAAGTACAAAGCTGATGCCGTTGTATACCTTTTAGGAGTAAAGGCTCCTGTTGTTCCTCAGCATGCCTCAGTCGATCAGAAAAGTCTTGTTTTTGTTCCACATGTTACAGCGGTAGCAGTGGGCTCAACCGTTGACTTTAAAAATAATGATAAAGTCAATCACAATATCTTTTCAGCATCTACAGCAAAGAAATTCAATCTTGGCACATACAATCCAGGTATGTCAAAGCCAGTTACCTTTGATAAGCCGGGTGCAGTCAATTTGCTCTGCAATGTTCACTCAGAAATGTCAGGCTGGGTCGTTGTAACTGAAAATCAGTATAATGCAGTTTCCGAGCACGACGGAAAGTTCACCATCAATAACGTCCCTGCCGGAACATACAAGATTACAGCCTGGAGCGAAAAACTCAAAGCTCAGGAAGGTACTGTGACTGTTGCTGATGGAAAAACTGCTACTGTTACCATTAAGCTGGCTAAATAAGTAGAACCTCTCAAGCAGTCTGATAAAAGGGGTACCTGTTATAATGCAGGTACCCCTTTTATTAAGAAAGTTGATTTACTCTATATTATTTGAAACCGATTAGAGTATAGAAGAGTTATCACGCTGCTGTTTACAGATTCAATACCGCTCTTCTCCCATCAAATAAAAAATTCTGTGTTTGCATATTTAACAGCAAACCAATTTATCCGGATACTTGCATCTCGTAAAATGAGACAGCTCATTTTGATACGGGCTATGACAGTAAGTTGGGTGGAAATTTATGTCTTTTTTAAGGATCTCTTAGTGTCGCATTAAGACTTTTTAGGTTACTTTTATAATTGAATTGTAAGTACTTCACTATTCAATTCGTTGCAATATCTCCCTGATAATTAAAGAAGGTGTCTGAGCTATTTTCTTAAGTATCTCTTGCCGTAATAGAGCAAATACTCTCGGTATAGAGAGACGCTTGAATCTGGCAAAATTATAAACCCGCAATAATATGTCAATGAAAATAATTCCACTTAAGAACATCAGGATTTTTCTTTCTGCTTTTTTCTTTTTCGTAAGTATCAGCGGGGTATCATCTGCAATTGATAGAGGGAGTAAAGCGCCCGATTTTGAATTGCCGGGAGAGAATGGTACGGTTATTCTGTCGAAAACAGCGGGTTCTGTTGTCTACGTTGATTTCTGGGCATCATGGTGTGGCCCGTGCAGGGAATCTTTTTCATGGATGAACGATACTCAGGAAAAATATCGTTCCCAGGGCTTTAAAATTATTGGAGTTAACCTTGATGCTAAACATGAAGATGCGAAAAAATTTTTAGCTCAGATACCTGCAAAATTCACTATTGCCTTTGATTCCAAAGGTGTTGTTCCTCGGAATTATGGTGTAAAGGGAATGCCGACAAGTTTTCTCATTGGTCGTGATGGCAAAATAATATTCCAGCATTTGGGATTTAAAGCAGCTGATCGCGAAAGTCTTGAAAAACAAATTAAGGCGGCATTGGAGGCGAATAAATGAAAAGTGATGCTATACAAAAAATGTTTCATGTTCTGCTATTGATGACCATACTTGCTTTGTCAGGCTGTGCTCTTGGAACAGCGGTTCAGCCATGGGAAAAAGAGACCCTTGCCAGATCTGAAATGACTTTCGATGGCGACAAGCTTGATACAGCCTACACGGAGCATATATACAGCAGCAAAGAAGCTGCTTCCGGGGGTGCGGGTGTCGGGGGTGGCGGATGTGGATGTAATTGACATAATTTTAATTTCTCGATACTCCCATGAAATCAGTAACGACAAAAACGACAAATACTATCGGGGCAGCGCTTTTTGCAGCAGCCATGACCCTGCCGTCCTCTCACTCCGCGTTTGGTGAGGCTGCGCCGGATCGTGGTTTGGTCAGCTTCAAATACCTTAATTACGAGGACAGTCAGCCGGGTCAGGAGAGAATTGGCGTAAATGCTTTTTCAATAATGGGTATGGCACCGATAGCCGGAAAGTGGTCCATCAGTACGACCTATACCAATGATTCTGTCTCCGGTGCCTCCCCCGATGCTCATACCACCATTTCCGGTGCCTCTAAAATTAAAGAAAACAGGCAGGCTGTAGATCTGGGTCTTACCCGCTACTTTTCTATGGGATCGGTTACCCTTGGAAACAGCTATTCACAGGAAAACGATTACATTTCACGCGGTTATTCTGCGCAGGCAAGCATCTCGACGGAGGATAAGAATACTACATGCACCTTTGGCGGCAGCTATACTACCGATACTATCAACCCGACTATTGATAAAACATCCTTTTACGATAAAAGGGTTCTCTCCTGTATGATTGGTGTTACACAGATCTTGACCAGGCAGGACATCGTGCAGCTCAACGTTGGGTATTCAAACGGCAACGGCTATTACAGTGATCCTTACAAGTTATTTGATCTAAGGCCGGATAAGCGGCAAATCAAGACGGTTCTGACCAGATGGAACCATCATTTTGACCGTAAAGACGGTACATCGAGGTTATCTTACCGCTACTACACAGATTCATTTGGTGTCAATGCGCACACCTTTGGTCTGGAATATGTCCAGCCCTTACCTCACGAATGGACTGTAACGCCTTTGTTCAGGTTCTACTCTCAAACCGCAGCGAGCTTTTATATTCCGACATCTGATCCTTTAACAGATCTTCCCGCATATTACTCCATGGATCAGCGTCTTTCAGCGTTTGGTGCGATAACGATCGGTCTCAAAGTTGAAAAACAAATTGCCAGGGATTGGCTGGTTGATGCAAAATTCGAGAGTTATCAGCAGCGTGCTGAATGGTGCTTATCCGGAGGTGGAGACCCCGGGCTGTTGCCGTTCAATGCTCGAAGTGTTCAGCTGGGCCTGTCGCGGACCTTTTAGCTTGATGGGTGTGAAAATTTGATCTTTCGTCATCATCTGCCGCTTCAAATCCTAACCAATATCAATGTGGATTATGACGTCACGTCTCATGGCGTCAGGATGGGCATTGTATAATGGTAAACTGTCATCTTCAGCCGTCATGAAAAAACATAGCTCAGGGCTGCCAGATGTAACGAAAATATAACCTATTAAAATACCGGAGGATAATATGGCAACAATTAACTATACGGGGACTACCGGGAATGACTCCCTTAGATTAGCCTCTTATGGCCAGCCTGGTTCAGCAAATACTTATACATTCAATGGTCTGGCCGGCACTGATACATTTGATTTTGTTACTGGAAATTCCTATGCATCAAGATTTATCAGCACAAATTTTACAATAGGCGCTGCTGATGCTAATGGAATGATTGTCGTCTCCGGTGCAAGTTCCGGGGGGAAAGACCAGTTTACATTGAACCTGACAAGTGTTGAATCCATAAAATTTTCAGACAAAACCGTTTCTTTATCTTATCCTGCACCTGTCACTCCAACTCCAACGGATACCACCCCCCCGACGGTTTCTGCATACAGCCCGGCAGGCGGTGCTCTCGGAGTCGCTCCTGCAAGCGATATCGTATTGACCTTCAGTGAGGCGATCCAGAAGGGCAGTGGCTTGATTGAAATCCATAGTGGTTCGGCAGCGGGGGCTCTTGTAGCGAGTTACGATGCTGCAACAAGTGCAAACCTTTCGGTCTCCGGCACTACCCTTACCATCAACCCGACAAATGATTTAGCCAATGGTACACATTATTTTGTAACGCTTGCCGCCGGATCCGTCAAGGACTTGGCGGGTAACAGCTATGCGGGTACAACGGCTTATGATTTTTCAACGGCGGCACTTCCGGTCGATACTACTCCGCCGACGGTTTCAAGCTTCAGCCCGGCTGGTGGTGCTCTGGGAGTGGCAGTAGCAAGCGATATCGTATTGACCTTCAGTGAGGCGATCCAGAAGGGCAGTGGCTTGATTGAAATCCATAGTGGTTCGGCAGCGGGGTCTCTTGTAGCGAGTTACGATGCTGCAACAAGTGCAAACCTTTCGGTCTCCGGCACTACCCTTACCATCAACCCGACAAATGATTTAGCCAATGGTACACATTATTTTGTAACGCTTGCCGCAGGATCCGTCAAGGACTTGGCGGGTAACAGCTATGCGGGTACAACGGCTTATGATTTTTCAACGGCAGCACTTCCGGTCGATACTACTCCGCCGACAGTTTCAAGCTTCAGCCCGGCTGGTGGTGCTCTGGGAGTGGCAGTTGCAAGCGATATCGTATTGACCTTCAGTGAGGCGATCCAGAAGGGCAGTGGCTTGATTGAAATTCATAGTGGTTCAGCTGCGGGGACTCTTGTTGCGAGTTATGATGCTGCAACGAGCACCAACCTCACGGTTTCCGGCAATATACTTGATATCAATCCAACAGCTGATTTGGCAAATGGCACGCATTATTTTGTAACGCTTGCCGCAGGATCCGTCAAGGACCTGGCGGGTAACAGCTATGCGGGTACAACGGCTTATGATTTTTCAACGGCAGCGGCTTCCGGAACACCTGATACGACACCGCCGACGGTTTCAAGCTTCAGCCCGGCTGGCGGTGCTCAGGGAGTAGCAGTAGCAAGCGATATCGTGTTGACATTCAGTGAACCCGTCACGAGAGGGACAGGCTTTATTGAAATCCACAGTGGTTCTGCCACTGGTACTCTTGTTGCAAGTTATAATGCCGCAACAAGCTCCAATCTTACTGTTGCCGGCAGTACACTTACCATCAACCCGACGGCGGATTTAGCAACTGGTACACATTACTTTGTCACCCTTGCCGGAGGCTCCATCAAGGATTCGGCAGGGAACAGCTATGCTGGCACAGCTGCGTATGACTTTACAACGGCAGCAGCAGCAGTTACGACTGACACCACCCCGCCTGTCGTAGTTACATTCAGTCCGGCTGAAGCGGCAACAGGTGTAAGCATAAGTACTGACATTGTTCTTACGTTTAACGAAGCGATCCAGAAGGGCACAGGTACGATTGCAATTCACAGTGCTTCTCCAACAGGCTTGATTGTGGCAAGCTCTGATGACCCAATGACCGAAAGTATATCAATCTCGGGCACAACACTCACGATTCATCCTGTCAATAACCTGTCACCAAATACACATTACTATGTAACGTTCGGACAGGCATCAATCAATGATCTTGCTGGGAATCATTTTGATAGCGCCACTCCTTTTGACTTTACAACAGTTCCGTTAGCAAATATAGACACAGTTACGGCCAGTAACTATACAGCACCAGTTATTGCTGGTGTCGGGGTATTGGGTGTTCTCGCATGGATACTTATTTAGTCGGCGATCTCCCCGCCGATGAATCTGATCAAGAATAATTCAAAAGAGTATGGGTTTCGATCCGTTTATCTTTGCAGGTAAATGCTGATGAAATTATTATGGCGTTTTAGCGGGTATTTGTTAATTTATTTAAGAATTATTTTGTGTCCCCCGCTTGTCCATAATTTTTTTTATTGCAGGACATTATGCGCCCATTTCTGCGCTATAAAGGGTATTTATTTTTAAAAAGATTATTCCTGTCGAAACTTCTTTGTCAGGCAGGAAATAAGAGAGTTCTCGGTTTGTAACCTTTATAATTAAAGATTCGGATTATGATAACAATTCAGCGTGGAACATTAAAAGGATTTATTCTCTCGTTATTGATATGTATCAGCTTTAGCGCGGATATATATGCTTTGGAGCCTGGCAGCAAAGCGCCTGATTTTGAACTCCCTGGAGCAAAGGGAACTGTGAAGTTTTCGAACCCGGCAGGTTCAGTTGTCTATGTTGATTTTTGGGCTTCGTGGTGCGGTCCATGCAGACAGTCATTTTCCTGGATGAATGCCATGCAGGAAAAATACCGTTCGCAGGGTCTGCAGATTATCGGCGTTAATCTTGATGCTAAAAATGAGGATGCACAAAAGTTTCTGCTTCAGATCCCTGCAACATTTACTGTTGCATTTGATTCGAAAGGTATCGTCCCAAGGCTTTATGGTGTAAAGGGCATGCCGACCAGTTTTCTTGTCGGCAGGGACGGTAAAATTGTTTTTCAGCATTTAGGATTTAAAGAGGCTGATCGTCAACATCTTGAACAACAAATTAAGGCTGCGTTGGAGGCAAAGAGATGAAAAAAAAGGTACTGCAAAAAACACTGTATGCACTGTTGTTGATGATCATGCTGGGACTGTCGGGCTGTGCGCTTGGCACCGCAGTTCAGCCCTGGGAGAAAGAGACGTTGGCAAGGCCTGAAATGACCTTTGATGGTGACAAACTTGATACTGCCTATACTGAGCATATCTACAGCAGCAAAGAAGCTGCTTCCGGTGGAGCGGGGGTTGGCGGCGGCGGATGCGGATGTAATTGATAGAATCTTCATAATCAGAATAACTATGGTATCGGTTTCGACAACGAAGTCAAGGGTTCTTGGTGCTGCTCTTGTTACGGCGGCAATGGCATTGCCATCATTGCAGTTCGCCTGTGCTGAAGCTCCGCCGGAGAGGGGTATTGTGAGCTTTAAATATCTTAATTATCAGGACAGCCAGGGAGTTGTCACGCAGTCCGGGAGTACTGCCAACGGAGTAAATACAATATCCGGAGCATCTGGCATTGTCACACCCGGCTCGTCAGGAGGTTCCCAGGACAGGATAGGCGTTAATGCATACTCAGTTATGGCACTGGTTCCGGTTGCAGGTGAATGGTCCATAGGGGCAACGTACACTTCTGATTCGGTATCCGGTGCATCCCCAACCTATCACTCTTCCGGTATGGCAAAGATGACTGATTTGCGGCGAGCCATTGATGTCGGGCTTACAAAGTATTTTTCAAGGGGAAGCGTCAGTTTTGGTACCAGTTATTCCTCGGAGTCCGATTATATCTCCCGTGGTTTGAATGTTCAGGGAAGCTTGTCGACAGAAGACAAAAACACCACACTTACTCTCGGTGGCAGCTATAATGACGATTCCATTCATCCTCTTATTCAACCGACCTTTGACGAGAAAAAACAGGTTGCATCAGGCCTTATTGGAGTGACGAGAGTGTTGACCCCGCAGGATATTGTGCAGCTTGATTTTACTTACTCAAACGGGAACGGCTATTACTCGGATCCTTACAAAATCAATGATAACAGGCCGCGATACCGTAATAGTGTGACGGCGTTAGCTCGATGGAACCACCATTTTGATGATAATGGTACAGACGGTACCGTTCACCTCTCCTATCGCTATTACTCCGATACCTTTGGTATACGGGCGCATACGTTTGATGCTGAATATGTTCAGCCATTGTATAAAGGGTGGACGGTTACTCCGCTGCTCCGGCTCTACGCACAAAATGAGGCTGATTTTTATGTTTCTGTAGGTGCGGCAGAGATTAAAGATCCAACCCAGGCAACACCCCCGCCGGCTGGTGCTGTCTATTATTCTGAAGATCAGCGTATGTCAGCATTTGGCGCAATGACGTTTGGTTTGAAGGTCAGCAAACAAATAAATAAGGACTGGCTTGTTGATGTCAAATATGAGCAGTATGAGCAGCGTGCACAATGGAGCTTGTCGGGTGGCGGCGATCCGGGACTGACCCCGTTTAAGGCCAGGAGCATTCAGGTTGGCGTATCCATGCAAATTTAACGTAATGATCAGGGATAGCGCAAAGATGTTTTCTGTTTCGATCTCAAAGTCGGCACGTTGTGGCGCGGCTCTTGCAACTGCCGCGATGGCACTGCCTTCACTGCAGTTTGCCTATGCGGAAGCTGCTCCTGATCAGGGAGTGGTAAGCTTTAAATATCTGCATTACCAGGACAGTCAGATCGGTAATGGTGTCAATGTTATAACCGGTGCCTCTTCGGCTGGTTCGTCAAGCCGGATGGGAGTCAATGCTTATTCATTGAATGCGTTGGTGCCTGTTGCTGGTGAGTGGTCAGTAGGAGCAACCTACACTTCTGATTCAGTTTCAGGTGCATCTCCCATGTATCATACCTCGGGTTTGACAAAGATGACTGATTTACGACGGGCTGTCGATGTTGAGCTTACACGATACTTTTCAAGCGGAACCCTGAGTTTCGGAACTGGCTATTCAAAGGAGTCCGATTATCTTTCCCGAAGCTGCTCGCTTCAGGGAAGTCTCTCAACGGAAGATAAAAATACTACGTTTACTCTTGGTGGCAGCATGAACAATGATGACATCAACCCGGTTATTCCGCCCTACGGTGCATTCAAAAAGAAGGTTTATTCAGGTATTATTGGCATTACAAGGGTCTTAACGAAGAATGATATTGTTCAGCTGAATCTGGGTTACTCTAACGGGAATGGTGATTTTTCCGATCCTTATAAGGTAAATGATAACCGGCCAACCGAGAGAAACAATACTACAATTTTAATCCGGGGGAACCATCATTTTGAATGGTCAGATGGCACGGCAAAACTTTCATATCGATATTATTCAGATACTTTCGGCATTCGGGCACATACCCTTGAGGGTGAATATGTTCAGCCGTTAAGCCATGGTTGGACAGTGACTCCTCTGCTTCGACTTTATAGTCAAAGCGAAGCTGACTTTTATGTCGCTGTCGGAGCTGTTGAAAAAGCAGACCCTACGCAACCGACGCCCCCCCCCGCCGGCGCAGTCTATTATTCCGAAGACCAGCGCATGTCGGCTTTCGGGGCAATCACCCTCGGTTTGAAGGTTAGCAAACAGTTGACTCGTGATTGGCTTGTTGATTTAAAATACGAGGAATATGAACAAAGAAGTAACTGGAGTCTGAATGGCAACGGTGATCCGGGATTGGCGCCTTTTGGAGCAAGAAGCATTCAGGCTGGTCTTTCGATGAAATTCTAAGTGGTTGATGATGTATAATAAAGAGTGGTATGGATAGCTTTCATTTTCGATTTGAAGCCATGGGAAGCGGCTGCGAAGTAGTTATTGCAGCTGACAGTAAAAAGGAGGCTCAGCGCATTGCCGGGTTTGCCATTGAAGAAGTTTCGAGAATAGAGCGCAAGTACTCCCGGTACCGCACAGACAGCATTGTTTCGCGAATCAATGCCGCAGCAGGTCATGAGTGTGTGGAGTGTGATGACGAGACACTTTCCTTGTTTCAGTATGCTGATACGTTGTACGAAAGCAGCGGTGGACTGTTTGATATTACTGCCGGTGTATTGCGTAATGCATGGAATTTTAATAGTGCGGCTGTTCCTGATAAGGGTGTATTGTCCCGCCAATGTGGATTGATTAACTGGGAGAGTGTTGAACGACAGGGGAATTCCGTTCGTTTGCCGGCTGCCGGCATGGAGATCGATTTTGGCGGCTTTGGAAAAGAGTATGCCGCTGATCGGGCTGCAGCCCTCGTTTATGGAAAAGGTGTCCGCAATGGCTATGTAAACCTTGCCGGTGATATACGGGTTTTGGGTCCGAGGCTTGACGGGACTCCCTGGATGATAGGAATTCAGGATCCACGTCATAAAAACCGGACGATTGCCTCAATTCCCCTTTACACCGGTGCGTTAGCGACAAGCGGAGACTATGAGCGTTATTTTGAGCTGAACGGCCATCGCTATTGCCATATTATTCACCCCCGATCAGGATATCCCGTTACATACTGGCGTTCAGTAACTGTAGTAGCCCCTTTAGCCATTACGGCAGGCAGCTGCTCGACCATAGCGATGCTTAAAGAGGCGGATGGTCTGGCCTTTCTGGAACACTCAGGGATGGGATATCTTGCAGTAGACCAGCTTGGAGAGATGTATCACAAGAATACATAATGCACAATGGAGTATTCTGTAACATATTTAAAGCAATAAAAGAGAATGAATCATTTTTTTTTCAGGCGTTTCGCTGCATTTCTTTTTGTAATCATTGCCCTTATTCTTAGGGTGAATGCTTGTTTTGCAACTGATTTTCTTGATCCGGAAGAGGCTTTCAAAATTCAGGCCAAACTGACCGATAGCCACTCTGTTGTACTGCATTGGGATATTGCCAAAGGGTATAAACTGTATAAAGAGAGGGTTAAGGTTGGCGTTGCAAGCGGTAAAGCGCGGTTGCAGACCCCGGTTTTACCGAAAGGCATCAGGGTTACAGATCCTGCTGCCGGCGAGATGGTTGAGATTTACCATGATGCATTGACGGTTGAGGTGCCTCTTGTCAAGGCTGATGCTATGTTTACGTTGAGCGTTGAGTTCCAGGGGTGTGCTGAGGATGGGCTTTGTTATCCCCCGATGACTCGTCTTTTCAAGGTTGATCCGGGCAAGCCGGGTGTCATGCCGGTTGCTGGTGACCAGCCCGGAAAAGACGCTATTGCCGCTGATAAGCCGGTCTCACCAGTGCAGCCGAAGAATACTCAGACTAAAGAGGGTTCGGCAGGCAATGATCTTTCCCTCGCCAAAGCCACTCTTGCCGGAGGGAGTTTATGGAAAATCGCTCTTGCTTTTCTTGCGTTCGGGTTGCTGTTATCCTTTACGCCTTGTGTTCTTCCGATGATACCGATTCTTTCTTCGATAATTGTGGGAGAAGGTGATGTCAACCGGCGTCGCAGCTTTTTAATGGCGGTCGCATATTGTTTCGGGATGGCACTGGTTTATACCAGCCTCGGTGTTGCGGCTGGATTGGCTGGAGAAGGACTTGCCGGTGCTCTCCAAAAGCCATGGGTACTCTCAGTGTTTGCGCTTCTGCTCGTGCTTCTCTCCCTTTCCATGTTCGATGTTTATCAGTTGCAGATGCCGGTTTCAATACAAAACAGACTTAACAGCACATCACGAAATTTAAAGGGTGGCCGGTTTGCCGGTGTCTTTATAATGGGTGCATTATCGGCGCTTATTGTAGGCCCCTGTGTAGCGGCACCCCTTGCCGGTACATTGGTCTATATAAGTCAGACGCGTGACGTGTTTCTTGGTGGCCTTGCACTTTTTTCGATGGCTGTGGGAATGAGTGTTCCCCTTCTTCTTGTTGGTTTGTCTGCAGGCAGTCTATTGCCGAAGGCCGGGGCATGGATGATCGGAGTCAAATATGTGTTCGGGCTTTTGCTTATTGCAGTTGCTGTCTGGATGGTTTCGCCGGTTCTGGCGGTTCAGGCTGTCATGCTCGCCTGGAGCTTTTTTGCCATTCTGTGTGCCGTATTTCTCGGCGTTTTCAACGCTGCACCTGAAAAGATATCTATAGCCCATCGTTTTGGAAAAACCGCAGGTATTGTCTTGTTTATTATTGGGGTGCTTGAACTTGTCGGTGCAGCTTCAGGTGCTACAAATGTTCTTGAACCACTGTCGCAATTCCGTAAAGCGTCTCTATCTGCTTCCGGTTCAGGTGAGGAGAGAATGTTACATTTTACCCGTATCCGATCGCAGGAGGAGCTTGACCGTATCCTTCAATCCGCAAAAAAACCTGTTATGCTTGATTTCTATGCAGACTGGTGCGTAGCATGCAAGGAGATGGATCGCTTTACCTTTCATGACCCTAAGGTTATTGAGCACCTCAATGGCTTGACGTTGCTTCAGGTGGATGTCACAGCCAACACCGAAGATGATCGCGCGTTAATGAAGCGGTTTGGACTATTCGGGCCTCCAGGAATAATTTTCTTTGATAAAGCCGGCAGGGAGATTCCTGAAAGTCGAATTGTCGGTACTCTTGATGCAAATATATTTATTGATCATATTGACAAGTATTTGAAGGCTCAATAAATATCTGGGTCAAGACGTAACAGATACCTATGTCTTTTTATTCGGACTTCGCACCATATTACGAAAAGGTATTTCCGTTCAGGGAGCAGGTCTATTCTTTTCTCAGAGAGCATGCCGGCAGGCTCGGTGGAGCTGTGCTTGATGCAGGATGCGGGCCGGGTCACTATTGCGGTATGTTTTTGCGCGACGGCTTTCGGGTTACCGGGATTGATCTTGATCAGATGATGATTGATGCGGCTTCGGCAGCCTACCCGCAGGGGATATTCAACTGCATGGATATTGCAGAGATTGGTTCCCTTGAAAACTCTTTTCAGTTGGCTTATTCGATAGGGAATGTATTGGCCCATTTACCCTTTGAACGGTTAGGCACTTTCATTGAGGATAGTTATGCGATTCTTCAAACCAGGGGGTACTGGATTGTTCAACTGGTGAACTGGGACTATCTCCTGACGCAGAAGGATTATACTTTTCCTGTCAAAACCATTTTTGATGGATCGGTGACGTTCCATCGTCGTTACTCTCGGATATCGCCCGAAGGGGTGGTTTTTGAGGCGAAGCTTATCATAGAAGGAGCAACAGTGTTCAACGAGCAGACAAAGCTCTATCCCCTTGCCTCGGATCTCTTTTTCAGGTTGCATCAGGCGGCAGGATTCTTACTGGAAGGTGTTTATGCTGACTTTGATAAATCGAAGTTCCGGAAGGAGTGCCAGTCCGGACTGATCATGGTTTTTAGAAAGCGATAAAGTTGTTTAGTCGTATGCCTCAATTCGAACGTTTGCCGTCCCATTGCCAAAAAGTCCAATCTCTTTGGCCGCAGCAGGTGAAACGTCAATAATTCTTCCTTTCATGTGAGGACCGCGGTCATTGATGCGGACAACGACATTCTTTCCGTTTTCAAGATTGATAACCCTGACACTGGTACCGAATGGAAGTGAACGGTGGGCGGCTGTAAACTTGCGAAGGTTTAATGATTCGCCGCTTGCTGTTGTTTTTCCACGAAAATTGTTTGCATAGTATGACGCTTTTCCTAAAGTAACAATATGTCTTTTTCTTGTGAGCTTCGTTCTTCCCATCCCATGAAGGGGGCATGTCATCAGTACAGTACAACATGTTACTGGAAGGAGTACGGAGAAAAAAGTTCTATGGCTGAGTCGTTGTATTTTCCTCATAAGACGCAAGAGTTATGAGCGTTTTTTACGGTTGCCATAGCGGCACGTTTCGTGTAGCTCTTTGTTGCTGTGTTTATTGTTGCTGTATCGATGCCCTCACGCACTCCTTTTTAGAGTGGCTGTTCGGTATTTCCGGGCAGCTTATACAGAGGGTTCCGATCTGAGTGCTTCAAGTTTTACACGCACGGTTCCCGATTGCATGATTCCTATTTCTTTGGCGGCATCAATAGAGAGATCGATGATTCTTCCTTTGGCAAACGGTCCGCGGTCATTAATTCGTACAACGACATCTTTGCCATTTCTCATGTTGGTTACTCTTACCCATGTTCCGAACGGCAGCGAGGGATGGGCTGCAGTCAGTTTATGCATATTGAAGGTTTCGCCGTTTGCTGTCCTCCGGCCGTGAAACTCATCGGCGTAATAGGATGCTTTGCCTTCACCGACAAGAAAGAGCTTTTTGTCGTTTTTTGAAGATGTTGTTGTTTCGTTCTCGCTTACTTGCTGAGACGCTTCTGCGGAATTATAGAATGGGTTGATAGACTCGGTTAAGCCTGAAAGATGTATGCCATTCTGGCTTAATGAGAAGCAGATTGCGATGATGAATGCAAAAAATGATAAAGAAGAAATTTGTTTTTCATACTTCATAGGCTCACAGGGTTAACACTGCTGTTAATGAAACAGTACACATGAAAAAACCGATAAAATGAATAAAAATTAATAGTCTATTCACTTCAGTCTATAAATCTAATATAACAAAAATTAAATAAAGCAAGCAATATCTATTGAAAACACTGTTTTTAAAGGGTTTATGGTTTAATTTCGAGCAGAAACGCTATAATCTTGGTCGATATTTGTAAGGTGGCCTTAATTCCGCCTGCTTGGTTTTTAGTGTTTGATGGGCTGATTCCCATTCATTATTATGAATAATATGCATTGTTGATAGGGTATTTCTCTGTTCTTGTTTCGGTCGCCTTTTTTACTGTATTATTATAAGATTCAAAGCTCTGCGGTGGGGCGAAGGGTGTGAAAAAAAACAGGTGTTTCTAAGCAGGTATGCAAGGTGAATTATGTCGGTCGATATCTTGGATTTTTTTATTTAACTATTAGCTATATTATCACAGTGCTTTTCTATTGTCGACAATACCATTTCATCATATGTACAAACGGGGTTATTACCGTTTAGAAGTATTTTGATCTATCACGCGGATAAGCCTGATCACTTTTTTTAGGAAATGTTGAATTGATCTCTTGGAGCAATGGTCGCTTTATTCTCTTCCATTTATTTCCTTGATCAGCCATGTCAATACATTCAGAAGAGACCGAATTTACAATCCATTCAGAGGGATCGGGTCTTAAACGATTTGCAGGCATCTCTCTTGCCGCTCTTGGTGTAGTATTTGGCGATATTGGCACCAGCCCGCTTTACGCTCTTCGAGAGTGTTTTCATGGTGATTATGGCATTCCAGTTTCTCAGGCCAATGTTCTGGGAGTTCTTTCACTTCTTGTATGGTCTCTTATTCTGATTGTCAGCCTGAAATATCTCACATTTATTATGAAAGCTGATAATGATGGAGAGGGGGGGATTTTGGCTCTTGCTGCATTGATTATCTCATATAGCAAAAAAAATGGGTTTGAACGGTGGTTTCTGGTAGCTATCGGTTTGTTTGGTGCGGCATTGCTCTATGGTGATGGTATGATTACTCCGGCAATTTCAGTACTTAGTGCTGTGGAAGGTGTACAGATTATTGCCCCGGCCTTTAAGGATCTTGTTATGCCGGTAACGATTTTGGTTCTTGCCGCTCTTTTTTTGTTTCAGCATAATGGCACTGCAAAAGTAGGAGCTCTTTTCGGACCGATAATTTTTCTTTGGTTTGCTGTTATAGGTATTCTTGGTATCGTTGAAATTCAACGCTACCCGCAGGTATTGCAGGCGATACTGCCCTGGTATGGTATATCGTTTTTGCTGAGCAACCATATTCAGGGATTTATGGTTCTCGGGGCAGTTTTTCTTTCTGTTACAGGAGCTGAGGCGCTCTATGCCGATATGGGGCATTTCGGGAAAAGTCCTATTCGGCTGACTTGGGTACTGCTTGTGCTTCCGGCATTGCTGTTGAACTATTTTGGACAGGGCGCGCTGCTGCTGAATTTTCCTCAAGAGTCCCATAATCCTTTTTATGGTCTCGTGCCCGCATGGGGCATGATTCCAATGGTGCTTCTTGCTACATCTGCAACCATTATTGCCTCTCAGGCGCTGATAACCGGCGTTTTTTCATTGACTCAGCAGGCTATCCAGCTTGGGTATCTTCCCCGCCTGACGGTGACGCATACTTCGGCCAAACACATGGGGCAGATTTATGTTCCGGCGGCCAACTGGTCGTTAATGATTGCAACAATCGGATTGGTTGCCGGCTTTGGTTCGTCCAGCCAGCTTGCTGCAGCTTATGGCGTTGCGGTAACAGCGACTATGTTGATTTCTACAGTGTTATTTTATTACGTCGCACGTGACATCTGGAAATGGAACAAGGTGGCTCTCAATGCAATGATAAGCTTTTTTGCGATTATTGATCTTTCATTTTTTGCAGCAAGTATGACAAAACTGTTTCATGGTGCATGGTTTCCCTTGCTGATAGGCTTTGCGGTTTTTATACTCATGCTTACGTGGAATGAAGGAAGAATTCTTCTGCTCCAACAGTTGAGGGAACGGACATTGTCAGTCGAAGAGTTTTTGCAGAGCATCTTGTTGCAGCAGCCTCAGAGAGTGACTGGTCAGGCGATTTATCTGACAGCAAATCCCGATATGATACCTATGGCTATGCTTCATAACATTCGTCATAATAAGGTTTTGCATTCAGAAGTTGCGCTTTTTCATTTTAATGTAGAACGGGTGCCGAGAGTTCTCGGAAGTAATAAAGTTGAGGTAACAAAATTAAGTGACGGCTTTTTCAAAGTTGTTGCGCGGTTCGGATTTCTTGAATACCCTGATATCGGCAAGGTGATTGAACTGGCAAATAGTAAGGGCCTTCATTTTAAGCCGGAGGTGATAAGCTTTTTCCTGAGTAGGGAAAAAGTTGTAACAGGGGTCAAGTCTAATATGGCTATGTGGCGCAAAAAACTTTTTGCATTAATGGCTCGTAACGCTCTTAGCGCAACGGCATACTATAATCTTCCTGCGGGTCAAGTGATAGAGATAGGCCTTTTGGTTCAGATATGAACGTTTGTGTCGTATAACTTATTACTCATAATACTATAAATTGACAAAGCAGTACTGCAAACAAGATATATAGGATAAAACTGCATAGAAAAGTTAATCAATTAGCTTTATATTTAACGTACATATAATATATCAATCAGGCTTTTTTGACTACAATGGTATTGATGAACGAATCACCGGTTACTGCTGCTGCAAATAAGGGATTTAGTCAGCGGCTCAGGGAATACATTTTGAAAAAACATGGTTCCGTCAACTCGTTTTGCAGGACGACCGGGATAAAATATCCGGCCCAGATGACCCCGTATCTTAAAGCGAAATGTCAGCCTGGGAAAAAAATGCTTGAGCGTCTGGAAAAAGATGGTGCCGATATACAATGGTTACTGAGTGGTTATTCAAAAGGAGACGCGCTGGTGCCTCTCAGTAATGCCATGGCGTTGTCGCGGTATCGTGTTGAAATCGATAATTTTGTCAGGCAGGTCACTCTGCACTCCGGCAGGGGCATTGATATGTACAAGCCTGAAATTGAAGCTTATGCGGTCATTGATTACGCAGAACGTATTGTTGATTTGACTGGGTCTATTGAGGAATTTTTAGGGTATGAAAAAAATGCGTTAACAGGTGTTGGATTGGGCAGTTTAATCCATCCGGACGATTATGTTGCTGTGCGGAGTGCATTGGAGCAGAAAAGACCGGATGATGATATACTGTCATTTCATTCCCGTTTCAAAACCGGTACAGGGTCATATATCAATGTTGATTGGTGCGTGTATATAAAGAGTAAAAGCATGTCGGAGTTAAAGGAGTATTCTGTAATTTTGAGGCGTTCGGAAAATTAGTGATTGTCGTTTAAGGAAATCCCTCCTTATAGCAGTGAAACAGGCGGTTTTGAAACCCTTGAAAATCTCAGGGGGTTGCTTTTGGGGATGAAGATCCCCTTTCAGGTTTGCATGCAATCAGGCTTTCTTCAAGGCCAATCTGCCGGGTTTATTTGGAGTTCTGTATTCTTCGATTCCAAAAGATCAGATCGATCTCAGTAAAAGTGGAGACGGGATTGATAATGCTTGTCTCATTATCAGCTTTGATGAAATAACGGCTTGCGGAGTCTGAACTTGTTTTTTATATAAAAAGTATTTTTATTGTATACTAATTGTATATTGATAAGTCATATAAATAATAATAAAATTCGGTTCTTAAACCGGAAAGGAGGTCGAGATGGTACAGTTCAGGGTCGGCGATAAGATAGTTTACCATAAGCCTAAAAGCTCTTTTTGTCCAGGTCCAAGGGCAAAGCAGGTATATCCTCTTGAACATGGCGAGGAATATCATTATGTGGTAGACAAGTTTTGGAAGGTTTCCAAGGTTAACGAAGATGGAACACTTGATGTGGTTACCCGGACAGGCAAAAAACACAGACTTAAAACCAGCGATCCCAATATCACTAAAGTCCATTTTCTTCAGCACATCCTTTATCGCAAGCGCTTTCTCAGGCTGAACGAAGTGACCTGACAGCCTGGTCAGTTGCCTGGCGGTACTGCGTTAACGTGTAGAGAGGAGCTTACTGCTGAGTTTTGTTTATAAATCTGGCTTCTTTTAATGTCGCCCAGCCCGAAGTGGCCTTTTTCCCTGAAGGAAGAGTGGTAAGTGGAGACAGGGTGGCATTCTTGAAATTTGTATCTGTAATGTTAGCTCCATTCAGGTTGGCCCCTTCAAGATTAGCCCCTTCAAGATCAGCATCAAATAAAGTTGCCCCTTCAAGATTGGCTTCACTCAGGTTTGCGCCGGCGAGTATGGCCCCATAAAGTACAGCATTGGAGAGATCAGTTTTACTGAGATTTGCTCCTTTGAGAAAGGCACGATCAAGATTGGCTCCCTTTAGGTTAGCCCCCTGCAGTTGGGCCGACTTCATGTCGGCTTTATGGAAATTAGCCTTGCTGAGATCTGCTCCCGCCATGTTTGCATTATCAAGAGAAGCGCCTTCAAAACTTGAACCGGCAAGGACACTCCGTTCAAGATTGATTCCTTTCAGATGGGCGTTTTCCAGTTTTTCTTCTTTCAGAGTTACAGTTGCTTCAGGGGTTTTGCTTCGCATCTTATTCCATGACTCAACATCTTCTGTAATCAATGCCTCCTGTTTTCTGCTTTCGCTCAGAGGTGTGGCCGTTTTTTGGGCTGGCGGGGTAACCGGGTTATTCTCATTTTCTGTAAGCTCAACAGTTGGAGGTGTGTCGCAGGCGATGTGGCTCGTTTCAGGTTCAATGATAAATTTTGCATTGTGTCGGGCACTCCATGACATGGAGGCCCTTTCTCCTGTTGGCAGGATGGTATTATTGGAGAGTGAGGCTCCTGCAAGATTAGCCTGTTCGAGGGATATGGCTCCCTGGAGGTTTGCTCCTTTAAGGTTCGCATTTTCCAGATTAGCTTCAAAAAGAATGGTATTAGCCATGTTGGCTTTGCTGAAATCTGCGTTTTCAAGTATGGTCCATCTCAGGTTTGCACTCTGAAGGTTTGCTTCAATAAATTTTGCCCCTTTCATAAACGACCTCTTGAAATTTGCCTTGACAAGGTATGCTCCTGACAGGTCTGTACTTTTCAGATTCGCTTTTTTAATAAAAGCCATCATGAGGTTTGACGCCTTCATGTCGGCCATGTTGAGAGTTGATCCGCTGAGTTCAGCTCTTACAAGGACAGCTCTGCTGAGATTTGCGCCAGACAGATTGGTATGTTCAAGATTTGCCTTGTAAAGGTCTATGCATTGTTCCGGTTTTTCAAGACGCATGGCATTCCATTCCGGAACGCTTTTTTTAAGCGTACTGAAAGTTTCAGGGTCATATGCTGATGCAGGTTTTGTCATACCAAGCGTCATAGCGGAAACGAGAATTGCAATGACATGCTGTTGATGTTTCATAAGTGTTTTTTTATGATTGACGCATGAAAAAGCCTTATATGAGTTCTCTTGAGAGAGCTGAAACTTATTAATTATAAAAAATAATCAAATAACTGCGGTGTTGAGAAACTTTATTGCCGCAACAGTTGGTTTATCTGATTAATACATTTATAGATAATAAGTTGTATGCAATCTATTCAGCGACTGGAACCAATATGAATGATAAAGCAGCATATAAAGGCAAAGTTCTTGTTGCAGGGGCAACCGGAAAAACCGGCCAATGGGTAGTGAGAAGACTACTGCATTACAGGATACCGGTAAGAGTGTTTTCGAGGCAGATGGATAAGGCCGTGAGTATGTTTGGCGAAAGTGTTGAAATTGTAACAGGCAAGATTCAGAATGCTGCTGATATTACAGCTGCTGTAACGGGTTGTGATGCTGTTATTTCTGCGCTTGGTTCAAGTTCTGTTGCCGGCGAATCATCTCCTGGTGAAGTGGATCGGGATGGAGTGATAAGGCTTGTTGATGCAGCGGCTGATAAAGGGGTTAAACATTTTGCACTTGTCAGCTCTATGGCCGTTACCAGATGGTATCATCCGCTTAATCTTTTTGCTGGAGTTCTCCTGAAAAAATGGGAAGCTGAAGAGCATCTGAGGAAAGTATTCTCAAGGGATGGCAGGTCATATACCATTGTAAGGCCTGGCGGATTGAAGGATGGAGACCCGCTGCAACACAAGCTTCATGTCGATATCGGCGACAGGTTGTGGAGCGGGTGGATTAACCGTTCTGATGTCGCAGAGCTTCTTGTTGTGTCATTATGGGTTGAAAAGGCTAAAAATAAAACATTTGAAGTCATCAATGAAGGCGATGAGGAACAGTCTGGTCTTGAGCAATACTATGACAATCTTCCTCAATAGAGGAATGCAAAGCCATCATGATGATATGTATCCTGCCTGACGTAAGGATATCTGAGTGATAAGGTTACAGATTTTTGATGGCACGTAACAGTTCCTGACTGCTAAACGGTTTTTTAAGAGTGGTATTTGCTCCGAGAGCATCGGCCAGTACAAGAAAGTTTTCCGGGCCGACTTGTCCACCACCTGAAATGGCAATGATTTTAATTGCAGGATATTGTTTTTTGACCTCAATAATTGTTTCAATACCCTCCTTTTCGGGCATGATGAGGTCGGTGATTATCACAGCAATATCCTTTTGCTCCTTCAGGAGCATTAGGCCGTTTATGCCATTGTCAGCTTCGTACACCGTATAATTTTCTCTTTTCAGCAGGGTGCAGATAAATTTTCTGACAGCCGCGTCATCTTCTATGACAAGAATTTTCATGGTAGACAGGTTATTTGGGTTGTTGCTTTCTGCTCGTGCATTGATGGACGGGACACATGAATAATCCCGGGTTACATTGCCGGCAAATGTTTTATTGAATAATTTTAAAGATACGTGTTTTCAGAATAAAAAGTTTACCGGGAATTCAGAACCCGTTTTTTAAAAAAGGTTATATCTATACCCAAAGTTGTCAGGATATTTACTGAAACCGATACGGTAATATACCATGTCCATGCCAGTCCCAGAAATTTCAAGAGAAAGACGATGCCCATGCTGGCAACCAACCCGATGCCAAGACTCGCAGGATGAAAAGTTCTTCTGCTTTTTGATAGCAGAAAAAGTCCCAGAAGTCCCCCGTAAGTGAAAGATGCGATTTCAAGGCCGACCATGACAATTGCCTTGTTGCCTGCGTCAAACAGAAGTGCAATGATAATAAGCAGAATCGCCCACCCGAAACTGATGACCCTGGAAAAGCCGAGCGAAGCCCTCCCTCCGAGGATATCGTTCACTGTTGATGAGGCAAGGGCATTGATTGCCGAACTGTGGGTGGACATGGCGGCCGACAGCACACCGGCAATCAGTAATCCCTTTAATCCTGCAGGAAGATAGTGAACAATAAAAAAGGCAAATTCACGATCTTTTTCCATAGAGACCCCATGCATGAAGACTGAGATCAGAGAGCCTGCAAAAAGGAAAACTGAGAACTGGAAAAAAACAAAAAATCCACTGCCTATCATGGCCTTTCTTGCCGCTCCAAGATTTTTACAGCCTAGCACACGTTGTACCATCATGTAGTCAACTCCGTGCGAAGAAAGGGAGAGCAGGATGCCTCCGATGAAAGCGCTGAAAAATGCGAGGGGGTTGGTGAAAATATGCGTATCTGTGTTTACAATGGTAAGTTTTCCTGAACTGCTGAGTGATGCCAGTATGTCAGGAAGAGTTTTGTCAATGGTATGAAAAAGGAATACGATGGAAATAATGCCGCCGAGGAGATAAAGAGCAAACTGAAAACTTTCAAGCCAGATAACGGTCTTAATACCTCCCGAAAGAGTGTAGACAAGGGTGACAATACCAATAATCATGATTGAGAGTGGCAGGGACCAACCGGTTACAACCTGTACAACCACACCGGCAGCAAGAAACCTGATGGCGTCGCCGAGAGTTCTTGTGACAAGAAAGACAATAGCTGCCAGTTTCTGCATGCCATGCCCGAACCGTATGCCGATGACTTCATAAATAGAGCTGACACCATGTTTGAAATACATTGGCAAAAGCACAAAACTGACAAGGATCCTGCCGATGATGTAACCCATTGCCAGTTGAAGGAACGTCCAGTCGCCCCGATAGGCAAGGCCGGGAACGCTGACGAAAGTCAGTACCGAGGTTTCGGAGGCGACAATGGATAGCATTGAGACAATCCAGGGCAGATTATGACCACCGTGAAAGTAGTCTTTTGAATTTTTATTGCTTTTGCCATGCCATAGACCGAAGAGCGTATTGCCAGTGAGAAACAGAATAATGATGGCAAGATCGATGGTCTGCATTGTCTGTTATATTCATGAGATGTTAATAAAAAAAGTGTCGATGCAGCTTCTCTACTCTGACGGTTAATCGTAGAGATGAAAGCCTTGTTTGATTGCTGAAAATGCAGCTTCGTCATTTTTCCATGATGCAATAATGCTGTCAGTATTACAGCCATCAAGTATCAAGGTGCGGATATAACTGTTTCCGGCAAGGAGATCGAAAGCTGGAATGGTATCGTTGAATTCATACACACTGTTGAGAAAGTGCATATGTTCCGGGTAAAGCTTCTGCATCGCAGCAGTCATTGCCACTCCTGTCGCGAATGAGGTGAACTTCAAGTGATCGGTAACATGCAGCCAGATACCGCCGATAACTTCCCCGCAAAATTTGTGAAATGTAGGCTTGAACCATACCGGGCGAAAAAGAACCCCTTCGAGCCCGTATCCGGCACAATATTCGGCAAGTTCACCGGGGTTGATGAATGGTGCTCCCGAAAGTTGAAACGGGGTTGTTGTACCCCTTCCTTCAGAAACGTTCAATCCTTCGAACAGGCACATTCCCGGATAAACCTCGGCAGTAGAAAATGTCGGCATATTCGGGGAGGGAGGAATCCAGGGCAGGCCGGTTTCAGGGAAGAGCATAGAGCGATTCCAGCCTTCCATTGCGATAACGTTCAGATTGATATCGAGTTTCTTGACGTCATGGTAGAGATGAGCCAGCTCCCCTGCTGTCATGCCGTGTCGGACGGGTACAGGAAAGATCCCTACAAAAGAACGGAATGCAGGATCAAGCAGCGGGCCTTCGATAATGGTGCCCCCCAATGGATTTGGACGGTCAAGCACCATGATCTCTATATCACTGCCGGAAACTGCTTCCATAAACAGTGCAAGGGTGTTGACATAGGTGTAATAACGTGATCCAACATCCTGAATGTCAAAGAGTATAAGGTCGATGTTGTCAAGCAGTGCTTTATCAGGAATGAGTGATTCTGCACTGGCGCCGTACAGGCTGACCACGTCGCAGTCCGGTCCGGGCTGGTAAGTGACGGAAATCTGATCCTGTTCGGTAGCAAAAAGGCCATGTTCAGGAGAAAAAATCCTTTTGATATTAAATCCACTTGCTTTCAGAACGTTCCATGAGTATTTCAATTCAGGAGTCACAGATGTCTGGTTGACGATGAGTCCTATGTTCCTGTTTCGAAAGTTATTGGCGTTTCTAAGCAGGATGTCCAGTCCTGTTGCTACCATGAGTTGTTCCTGTTTTATTTCTTAGGCGTCATTACTGTTGTACTGTATGGATCGACAACTGCATTGATGATGTCAGTTCCCGGTTTGACTGTTACTCCTGGCAGAAGCACTGAATTCGTGATTGTACAGTCTGCTCCAATGTGACATCCTTTCCCGATGACTGAGCCGGATACTGCAGCATCTCTACTGATGAAAGCCTCCTGAGAGATTGAATGTGGACGCATGCCGATCGCAAGGTTCATGTTGTCCGACATGTTTCTGATGACTGAGTCGGCATCGAGATTTGCCTGCCAGTAGTTCTGCATCGAACCGATATCTTTCCATACTCCCTCATGCCGGTAATAGCTGAGCCCGCCGTGATCAATAAGTCCGGTAAATCCTGTATCAACAATTCCCGAAAACTCTTCTTTCAGAAACCCGAAGATCTTCGGGCTCAGAACCGCAGTGCCTGTGTATATATACGAAGAAACAAGTCCGGTATTGCGGCTGTTTCGAAAGTCTTTAACAAGACCACGTTCAACACCGATATATCCAATGGCTGCAGCTTCTGCTGTTTCATACAACGTAAGAGTTCCCGGTCGCCCTGAGAGCTGATGGCTGCGTATCAGTGCCTTAAAATCAATATCGGTAATAATGTCGCTGTTGACCAGGAGAAAATCATCAGTTCCAAGAAGGGTTTCGCATTTTTTCAGACCGCCCCCCGTGCCGAGAATTATTGCTTCTTCTGAAAACGTGATGGTAAGGCCTTGGAGTCCGCTTGACTCTATAAAGCGTCTGATCGCACTGGCCTGATAATGGATGTTGCAGATAATTTCAGTGATTCCAGCCTGCTTTAACAGAAAAAAGGTATAGAAAAGGCTTGGGATATTAAGAATAGGGATCAGGGGTTTCGGTATATGATCAGTTAATGGGCGCAATCGGGTGCCGAAGCCGGCGGCAAGGATAAATGCTTTCATCTTGTAGTACCGTCAAGAAGAGTCTGAAGGATTGTTCCGGCTTTTTTCAGTTCTTTTCTTGCGTTGATATAATCGGGCAGATAGGCCAGTGTAGGTGCAATCGAGTGTTCGAAGCTGCTGTTTTTTTTAACGCTGGTCTGGTAACAGAAGGTACCTATTGCCTTGATATTTCGTTGAAAGGCCATGATGTCAAAATAAAATAGGTATTCGTCTAAACTTATGGTGGTCAGTCCATGAAGTCGGAGAGCACTGTAGTGATACTTTTTCAGCTCTTCGGTCAGTGATGGGTTGAGTTTGACATAGGAGTCCCTTATCAGGGAAACGGCATCATATTGCGGCAGACCCATGCGTGCATCCTGAAAGTCAATAATTACAGGCTTATCCTGGTGAACAAGAATATTGCGGCTGTGAAAATCCCTGTGGTTCAGAACAAAGTCTCGGGGCTTGACAAGGATCGTTGCAATGGTTTCAAATTCCTGCCGCAGCCTGCCGATCGATTGGCGATTGATCGCTGGATAAAAATACTCCAGCAGGCCATGCTGGATAAAAAAATCGAACTCAAACATGAGTTTTTCATGATCAAAACTTATGCTGAACGGAATTTGGTTTTTGTGGCCGGTTATTGTCTGCAGCTGTATGAGGATATCAATGATTTTCCTGTACAGGTCTGGGATAGTATTCTCTGATGATGAACCGGATATGTTCTGCAGGAGGAGATCGCCGCAGTCTTCTAAAAGCAGAAGTCCGTTCCCTGGATCAAGGGCTATAAGCGCCGGAACAGGAATGGCATGACTGGATAACAAGTTGTGCAGGAGCAGAAAAGGGTAAGTGTCGGGTGCTGATGCTTCAAATGATGGATCGTAACAGGCAATGGAAGATCCGTTCGTGCCAGTTACTCTGAAATATTGACGACTTGATGCATCGCCCTGTATTTTTATGATTGAAAGGGTTTTACTGCAATGAGCACTGAACAGGGTGGTGATGTTTTTCTGGATGGTCATACAGGTAACCTTCTCTATAGGTCTCTTTTCAATTGGGGTCAGCTCACCCTATATCATGCATAAATCCTTTACGGCAAGCAAAAAAAAAAGCACCCTATACTCTTGTATAAGGTGCTTTTTCAAAATAAGCAGCTCTTACTTCTTAATGAGAGCTGAAGATAGTGACTGCAAAGCCTGAGTTAGTGCATTTACCAGATTACCGGCAAGATCGGTAGCTGTTTTTCCAAGAGGCTCAATAAGCGATGTTGCTGTTTTGATTCCGCTGGTCAGTAATTCAACCTGCTGCTGGGCAAGCTTTCCTACGGTTTCAATAAGATTGCTGATGGCGCCTGATACATCATTTGTTCCGTTTGACATGGCTTTTAATGTTTAGAGTTGTAGAAAGATATTTATGTGAAATTTGTTTACGGTAATTATTACCATTTTTTTTTCAATTTAAAACATTTTCAACTCCAGAGCAAATGGAAAAATATGATATAAAGGCTTCAAGCAGCCCTCGTATTCTTTTTCAGGATAATCCCTTAGACGCAAGCAAATGCCGAAAAATCATCTGGCATCCGTATTATATATGGGCATCATTTTTTGTGGTGGTTATCGGTGCGTTGACATGCTTTTTTTATAAGGTAAAGCTCATCCTATTGGGATGCGAGCTGTTTTATATAATATATTGTTCAATATTCAGGTCAGTTTAACTTGATGGCAAGTATGCTGCATGAAACGAAACCTTTACCTGTTAAGCAATGAAAGCTGTTATTTTATATGATAGCAGAACTGAAAGCGGTTCTACGGAAGCTCTAATTGATACGATTGGTTTGAAACTGGCGAAAAGAGGGGTTTATGTCGAAAAGGCAAAATGTAAAGCACTTGCAGATTACAGCTTTATAAGGGATTTTGATCTTGTCATCCTTGGCGCGCCGGTCTACTATTTTGTAGTTGCCTCTCAGCTTTTGGGGGCCTTGAATTATGGTAACCTCAAAATAAATCTGAAGCGGAAGAAAATAGCGATGTTTCTGACATGCGGAAGCCCTGAATCCATGGCTGCGGTTCTTTATCTGCCGCAGTTGAAAATTCATTTAGTCCGTAATAAAATTCTGGCTGAAAAAATATTCCCTCCGGACGTTCTTTCACGGAGCAGTGTTATCGAGTCGTTTGTTCATGATGTTCTTCATGCGTACAATAAAACTTCGAGTTCCGGAGGTCTGTCAGCGAAATGGAGTGATGAATCTCTCGAATGGCTTCAGACTATCCCTTCTTTTTTGCAGAGGAAGTTCAAGACTATGGCTGAAGAGTATGCCGACAACATGGGCTACAAGGAAATTACGCTTGAGATGCTTGAGTTGGCCAGAGATGAAATGGGCGGTACATAATTTTAAAAAAATAAAAATCCTTAAAGTATGGGTAATGACGAAAAAAAAGGTGGATTTTTTGCCAGATTCAGGAAAAGTACGGTGTCTGGTAATGAAAGTCCAGGCTCAAAGAATCCGGTTCCTTCAGCAGTTCAGGGTCAGAGCCGCAATAATGCACCGGCAGAGAGCCCCTCTTTGGTAAGTGCTGAGCCGTCTAAACCTGTCGGTGTTCCAAAGCCTGCATCTGCACCGGTAAATGCAGAGCCGGTTATTGATACGGTTGAAGCGTTTAATTCTTTGTGCAGCTCTCTGGCTGATATAGGTGCGTCGCAATTAAAGGTTGTTGATATGACGCTGACTATGCTCTCCAGTTCACTCAATAAAATCGTTGATGGATTGAAGACGAAAGGATAAATGAAATTATAATTTTCCGCCTGTTACCTGCTTCATGGTTTGCAGCCGGAACTCTCTGCCAATCGCAAACGTTAAAAAAACCACAGTTCAACAGTGGTCTATAATTATTTTGTACATCATGGAAGTTGTTGGTAAAAGCAATGCGCACATCGTTCTGGACTCTTGCCTGCATGAGTCCAGCATATATTTTTCAAATCATGAAAAACTGATCAAGTGTAATCCATATTGCACTAATGTCAAGTATTTTATGGAGTTGGATATATTTCAATGGGTTTTTCAGGTTACTGATCCCCGAAGCCATCCAATTACTGCGGTTTTTTTTGTCCGTCAGCAGGAAGCGAGTTTTTCTCTTGATGACCCTGATGATCATTATGGCCAGAAATTTGTCGCCAAGTTGAAAAATGGAACTCACTTCCATGAAAAAGCAAAGCGGATTCAGTGGAGTCCCGTGCATGAATATCCTGAATTTGAATCAGCCAATCCCAATACCTTTATCGGGAAGGCAAGTTCCGAGATATGTCTTCTTCATCAAAAGGATAATCGAACGTCAGTTTATTTTGATACGGATATCTCTCTGGATTTTACTCTCACTTTTCCCTTGAACCTTATGCCGGAGGGCATCCTCAAATTTATGAGCGATACGATCATGTCGCAGATCATGCAGCAGGCAACAGAAAGCATGCTCTGTCAAGTGAAATCGGATATCTGCTGTTCTACTGCTGAAGTGGCTATTGCGAGCCAAACGAAATAAACATTCCTGTCTGCTGTCATGTTTCAGACAGAATAAAACCGTTTGTTGATTATCTTTTTTTTTAATATTATTATACCCATACGGGGTATAGGTATAATAAATAATTCATTAACACTATGGTTGCAGCCGGGAGTTCTATGAAAGATGTGATTCTTAGACTGAAAAGGGTCGGCGGTCAGGTTGAGGGGTTGATCAGAATGATTGAAAAAGAAGAGGAGTGCGCCCAGATTATTACCCAGTTTCAGGCCGCAAAAGCTGCTCTTGATAATACCTTTTCGCTTGTGCTCCAGCGTAATCTCAAGGAGTGTGTGAATCATAACGACTCGAAAAGTGTAGAAAAGATTTTAAAACTCATTACAAAACAGTAGCACACTATGAAGGTCTATAAAGCATTGGTCGTTTTTTGTGTTGCCGGAGCGATGACGTCACCGCTTCAGGCTAAAGGCGATGAAACAACCATGAAACTTTCCCTTTCCGACGCCATTACAATGGCACGTCAAAACAATAATTCCATTAAAGCGGCTCGCAGCCGCATCGATCAGGCTGAGGCAAGGGTGGTTCAGACCCGTCAGTCATCGTTGCCGAAAGTTATCTTGTCGGAGACGCTTATGGTGACGAACGACCCTGGAGCTGTACTTGTCTTTAAGCTGCAGCAGAGCAGTATTCAGGCCAGCGATTTTTTACCTGAAAAGCTGAATAATCCCAACGTCATCAACGATTTTAATACCTCTCTTCAGGTGATGCAGCCGGTTTACAATGCCGATGCTGCAATAGGCAGAACAATCGCGGTCACTGCAAAAAAAGCCGAGGAGCATATGGCCGTCAGGACAGAAGAAACTATCGGTTTTCAGGTCAGCAAAGTCTACTACGGACTGATTCTCGCCCGAAAAAATATTGAAGCTGTAGAGCAGTCTATAAAAACAATGCAGGGGCACAGCAACGAGGCAGCAAAAGCCTTTAGTGCTGGATTGATGACAAAATCAGACAAGCTTTCAACAGAGGTAAGGCTTTCAGAGCTTCAGGAACAGAAGCTTATGCTGCACGATGCGGTAAAAAATGCGACAGATGCCCTAAAAGTTATGTTGCATCTTGATTCCGGGGTGGCAATTGTTCCAACCGGAGATCTTGTCGTTGACGGTGCTGTGGCGGGTGGAGATGATAACACCTTACCTGAAAACAGAGCAGATCTCAAGGCGCTCGAAACTGGCAGGCAGATTGCCGGTTATCAGGCTGATATGGCCCGAGCTTCAAGGCTTCCCCGTGTGAATGCATTCCTGCAGACCAACCTGCATAGTGACAATATTTTCAGTGGTGGCTCAAGTTGGGGGCTTGGTGTGAATGTGCAGTGGAATATTTTCGATGGTCAGGCTTCGGCCGGTCGCATTCAGGAGGCTAAAGCCCAGGAGCGTGAGGCAATGTACAACTATGAAAATGCCATAAGCAACAGCATTGCTGACGTGGACAAATCGGTACGGTCAATGAGAACTGCGAAAGCAAGAATCGCTGTTGCCCAGAAATCATTGGAAGAAAGTAAAGTCAGTCTTGACTATATCGGGTCGCAGTACAGGACAGGAATGGCGATGACATTTGAACTGTTGATGAGGGAGCAGGCCCATACCTATGCTAAAATGAGATTGAATCAGGCGAAGTATGATTACTGCATTGCAAAAAGTGAGCTTGCATACTACCGGGGAAACTAAAAGGATTTAATAACTGAAGTTAACACAGTCCATGGGTATACATTTCAAAAAGCAATTACTTGTTCTGAGTGCAGCCGGGTTTCTGTTTCTTGCCGGTTGCGGGAGTAACGAGTTACAGCCGTTAAAGAGCGGGACGGCCGAAGTTCCTGTGGTGGTCGATAACATTGTGAAAGTTCGCACTGCCGGTGCAGCAGGGGAAACAGAGGTTTTGCTGGTACCGAGGTCGGCAATTGTGCGTCAAGGCGAACTTACCGGTATTTTTGTTGTCGGAGATGATGACCGCCTGTCATTGAGATGGATAAGGACAGGAAGGTTGATACATGGTGATATTGTTGTTCTTGGGGGGTTGGATAAAGGAGAGTTTGTTGTGGGAATATATAATCCTGCACTTAATGAAGGAGTAACCGTTAAAAAAAGTCCGCGTGTGACTGAGGAGGTTCAGAGCAAATGAATGAAGGTATTGCCGGTAAACTTGCAAAACAGTTTATCAATTCGAAGATTACGCCGCTTTTGATGGTGGCCTCTCTTCTTGTGGGTATTATGGCGACATTTATGACACCAAGGGAGGAAGAACCTCAGATTGTCGTGCCCATGGTTGATCTTTTTATCCCCTTCCCTGGTGCTGCACCAGCGGAGATTGAAGCACGAGTTGCCAAGCCGGTTGAGAGGACATTGACCGAAATTCCGGGAGTTGATTATGTCTATTCTACCTCAATGCCTGATGTCGCCCTGGTGACGGTCCGCTATAAAGTAGGAGAGGATGCCGAGAAAAGCATGGTCAAGCTCTGGTCGACCCTCATGAAAAACATGGACAAGATGCCCCAGGGTGTCCAGTTTCCGTTGATGAAAAAGGTATCAATTGACGATGTACCTGTGCTTAATCTCACGTTCTGGAGCAAGAGCAAAGATCCTTACCAGATAAGGAAAACAGCTGTGGATGTTGCCGATGAACTGAAAAAAATAAAAAATATCGGCGATGTTGAAATAAAGGGAGGCTTAAAACGCCAGATAAAGATTGTTCTTGACAAAGAAAAACTCTTGAAGTACAACGTGAGTCCGTTGCAGATCACCCGACAGGTGCAGATGGCCAACAGCCAGATGACATCCGGTGATTTTAAGCAGATTAACCAGGAGATTATTGTTAGAACAGGAAAATTCCTTGAAAGCGCCAGCGATGTTGGAAATATTGTAGTCGGTATTTACGGTGCATCACCGGTTTATCTCCATGATGTCGCCAGTGTGGTAGACGGGCCTGAAGAGGTCAATAACTACAACTTTTTCGGATGGGCGGCAGCGGCTCCCAAAGGTTCTGTTTCCGGTGAGTACCCGGCTGTGACGCTGACGGTTGCCAAGCGGAAAGGTGGCGATGCCTCTCTGCTTGCCGACAAGGTTATGGCAAGGGTCGCCGGAATGCGCCAGACGGTTATTCCAGCAGACGTGACGGTGACCGAGACAAGGAACTACGGAGCGACAGCATCTGAGAAGGTCATGACCCTTCTTGAGCACCTGCTTATGGCCGTTGTGGCTGTTACTATTGTCGTCGGATTTTTCCTTGGCTGGAGAGGGTCACTTGTGGTATTGGCATCGGTGCCGATAACCTTTGCCCTTACCCTGCTGATCTATTATCTGCTCGATTATTCACTCAACAGGGTGACGCTTTTTGCGCTGATATTTGTTACCGGTATTGTGGTTGATGATTCAATTATCATTGCCGAAAACATCCATCGTCACTTTGCCATGAAGCGACAGCCAAAACTGCAGGCAGCCATTACAGCGATTAATGAGGTCGGAAATCCAACCATTCTGGCAACGTTCACGGTCATTGCCGCAGTGCTCCCAATGGTCTTTGTTTCCGGTTTGATGGGTCCTTATATGAGTCCAATGCCGATTGGCGCTTCACTTGCCATGATATTTTCTCTTCTGGTTGCCCTGATTGCAACGCCTTGGCTTTCATTCCGCCTTTTGAAAGCAGAAAGCGGCCATCACGAAGAGTATGATGTTACGAAAACCGGGTATTACAAGGTATTTAACACGATACTCTCTCCGTTTATTGAAAGCAGTATTAAAAGGTGGCTTGCTTTTAGTGTTGTTGGTTTAATGCTTCTTGGCGCGATTGCACTGGTTCCGCTCAAGGCCGTGCAGATGAAGATGCTGCCGTTTGACAACAAGAACGAGTTTCAGGTTATTCTGGACATGCCGGAAGGAACCTCGCTTGAGCAGACAGCCAGAGTCACCAAGGAGATCTCCGCTTATCTGAAAACCATTCCGGAAGTCAGTAGTTACCAGTACTATGTTGGCACCAATGCACCTATAAATTTCAATGGTCTTGTGCGCCATTACTATCTTCGTCAGAAGGCGAATATGGCCGATATACAGGTTAATCTTGTTCATAAAGGCGAACGTAAGGCACAGAGTCACGACATTGCCAAACGTGTCAGGCCGGGAGTTCAGCAGATTGCTCAGCGTTATAACGGCAATGCAAAAATTGTCGAGATTCCGCCAGGCCCCCCTGTTATGTCAACGCTTGTTGCTGAAATTTACGGACCGTCACAGAACGAACAGATCGCCCTGGCAAACCAGGTGAAAAAAGTTTTTAAAGAGACTCCCGGCGTTGTCGATGTTGACTGGCTGGTTGAAGCCGACCAGAAGGTTTACAATCTGGTGGTCAACAAAGAGCGGGCAGCGTTCCGGGGTGTCAGTACTGAGCAGATAGCCCAGACGTTGCGCATGTCGCTTGCCGGCATGGATGTAGGGCTGATTCATACGGCAAAGGAGCTTGACCCTGTAACGATTCAGGTTCGGTTGCCGCAGTCTGACAGAACATCGCTGCATGATCTTACAGGTATTTTCGTGCAGTCACAGGGTATGGGTACACTGACAACACGTCTGCGTGCCGGAGAAATGATTCCCTTGTCGGAACTTGTGAAGGTTGAGGAAAAAATTCAGGATAAAAGCATTTACCGCAAAGATCTTCGCAGGGTGGTTTATGTGACTGCGGATGTTGCCGGTGCAACGGAAAGCCCTGTCTACGCCATGCTCGACATGGATAAAAAAATCCAGAACATCAAGCTTCCCGCCGGATATTCCATTAATCCGCTTTACACGGCAAGCCCAACAACCGAAGACAGGCTTTCAATGAAGTGGGATGGTGAGTGGCAGATCACTTTTGAGGTATTCCGCGATCTTGGAACTGCGTTTGCTGTTGTACTTGTTATTATTTACCTGCTGATTATCGGGTGGTTCCAGTCCTTCAAGACACCGCTGATCATGATGATAGCTATCCCCCTGAGCCTTGTGGGCATTATTCCCGGGCACATGCTGCACGGAGCTTTCTTTACTGCCACAAGTATGATCGGTATGATTGCTCTTGCCGGCATTATGGTAAGGAATTCGGTACTGCTTATTGATTTTATCCAGATACGCAGGGCGGAAGGAATTGAGCTTAAGCAGGCTGTCATTGAATCAGCGGCGGTCCGCACACGCCCGATTATATTGACATCAGGTGCTGTTGTTATTGGTTCAATTGTCATGCTGTTTGATCCTATTTTTCAGGGTCTTGCCATATCGTTGATATGGGGTGGCATTCTTTCAACCGTTTTAACACTCGTTGTTGTGCCTGTCGTTTATTATATGGCTGAGAAGAAGTCAAAATAAACGTATACGTAAAAAATGGTCAGTACGACAAAAACCAAAATCTGAAAAGAAGAATCCTGAGTCGGAAGTATGTCCGTCAAAGTCCACGAGGCGGAATGTCTCGTGGAACCCGGGCAGTCGTATCAGTTTTTGCACCGGATAACTGCCTTTGCTGATATGATCGTACGTGAGATTCGATTTATTTCCTGTTCACCCTGTCACAAAACAACGACTGACAGCATTGAGCGCTGCCGGACAGAGTTGCCTGAGTATTATATGCTGTTCGTATATAATATACACCCCGAAAAGCGGAGACCGCGGTACATAAAGATCTGATGTTTAGGTATCGGAAGAGACAGGGCATTGCAAAGCAGCTCTAAGGATTCCTGCGTTGATTAATGCAAAAAGGCGATGAAGAGGGATTTTAGCCGGGGATTTTGCATCTTTGAGGTAAAATATTTTGCTTATGCAGGAGTGGTTTGCTCATATGCCCGGCATTGAACTTGCAGAGCCTTGGTGGCTGCTCCTGTTGCCGTTGTTTTTTTTTGTAGCGTGGTATAGGGAGATGCGTGATCGACTGGGGAAGCGTCCCGCTATACTTTTCCCCGGTCTTGAGCAGTTGCGCAGTTCTGGCTTTGCAGCCGGCCGTTTGTTGCGCCTGCTGCCTCAATGGCTGCGGTGGTGCACTCTTTTTCTTTCGGTTGTAGCGCTTACCGGACCTCACCTCCTTTACCGTCAGACTGAAGCTGAAGCGATGGGCATCGATGTTATGCTGGTGCTTGATATTTCCGAATCAATGCTGCAGAAGGATTTTGCGGGCGAAAGTCGTCTTGATGCAGCAAAGGATGTTGCCCGCAATTTTGTGCTGCATCGCCCGAACGATAGAATCGGGCTGGTCGTGTTTCGCGGAAAGGGATATACGCAGTGTCCTCTGACGCTTGATCATGAAGTGCTTGCCATGCTGATTGACCGACTTTCTCCAAGGGTGATACAGGACGAAGGGACTGCCATTGGTACTGCTGTTCTCATCGCGATCAACAGACTTAAGGCATCGGAGTCATTGCACAAGGCTGTAATTCTTATTACCGATGGTGAGAATAATACGGGCGAGGTCGGGCCGGCAACGGCCGCAGGGTTTGCAGTAGAGAGCGGGATCAGGATATATCCGATTAACGCCGGTGTTATAAGTTCGGCTGATCGTCTTGATCTGTCAGGTGAAAAAGGCAGTCATACGGTGATGGATGAAGAGTCGCTTCGTGGTGTTGCCCGAATCACCGGTGGCAGGTATTTCGCTGTCAATGATCCGGCAGCATTTGATGAAACGATGAGAGCCATCGACCGGCTGGAAAAAAAACGGATTTCAGGTTCGATTATGGAACGCCGTTCAGGGCTGTTTACGCGGTTGTTGTTGACGGTGCTCGCGTTACTTTTCCTTGAAATTCTATTATCAAATACCCGATTGCTCCGGATACCGTAGTGGATAGAAATTTTTTTGTTTTTTTCAAACAGGTGTAACTGAAATGCCAACAGGACTGGATTACAGGTATGAGCTTTGCATGGCCTGAAAATTTTGGCTACTTGCTGCTTCTGATTCCTCTGGCCGTTCTTCTCGGCTATGGTGTTATAAGGCAGCTTCAGGCTCGTGAGGCAGTTGCCGATCCGCTTATGGCCGATACCATGATGCCCGGGTCACGGTTGTGGGTTCTCATTTTGAAAAAAGTGATGTTGTTCTGCGGCATTGCTTTGTTGATGTTCTCTTTAACTGGTCCCAGGCTTTGCAGTGGAGGGCGACCGGTATTGCGCAAAGGCGCCGATATGGTTTTTGTGCTCGATGTTTCCCGAAGTATGAGGGCAAGGGATGTACATCCAGATCGTCTTGGCCAGGCCAAACAGGAGGTTTTTGGCATCAGTAGGGCAGTTAAGGGTGGCAGAAGGGCTATTCTTCTTTTTGCGGCGGCACCTCTTGTGCAATGCCCTCTTACCACTGATCGTGAAGCTTTTGAGGCCCTCCTTGGTATGGCCTCACCCGATCTTATCGAGGAACAGGGAACAGTTTTTCGCTCTGCACTTGAGCTTTCAGGAAAATTGCTGAAAGCAGATACGGAAAACCTTCCTCAATCCGGTATAAAAGGAGAGAAGATTGTGGTACTGTTGAGTGATGGCGAAGATCATGCCGGTGATTTCCTGGCGGAGGCCATAAGGATGAAAAAAGATGGGATTCATCTGTTTGTGGTTGGTGTTGGCATGAGTTCGCCTGTTGTTATTCCTCTGGAAGGGTCAGCAATCAAGATGGATGAACACGGCAAAGCTGTGACGACGAGTTTCAAGGGCGAAATACTGCAGAAGATGGCTCATGAAGCGGGTGGATTGTATTTCCGCAGCAAAGGTGATCATACAGTGAACCATGAAATATCCGAAATGATTAACCGCATTGCAGCATCATCGCGCTGGATGATGGAGCCGGTTGAGCGTGTTTCTCTGGCCCGGTATTTTCTTGCAGCAGGTCTTTTTTTTCTGTTTGCTGAAACCCTGACAGGAAGAGGTGTAAGGAAACGACGCTGAAAGGGTTTCCCTTACAGGTTCTATAGAACCGGACTTGCTGATAGTTGTTGAAAAACAATGTTATATTTATGTTATTATAAGCTGGTGATAGTATTTTTATAGATGAAAAACAGAAATGTTATGGAGCAGCAGAACACTGGTCTTAAAGCACTTGACTCTCTTGAGAGAGCAAAGCTTGGTTTCAGGGTTTTTAACATGTCTTTTGCAGAAGCTGAAGAGGTTATTGATGCCTATGTCAGCCAGGGGAATTATGATCCGGCGAGTGTTGAGCTTTTCAAGGAACAGCTTGATACGCAGCGCCACATTCAGGAGAAAGGTGCTGAACTGCTTTCTACCAGTGCGCAGATTCTTCGCCATGTTGTCAGTTCTGTCATAAAGAATTGGCCGACACCTCCAGAAGATAATCCCTCTCATTCCGGATAAAGGATGGGGCAGGCCGAGGGAGGAAATAACCCCGTTTTAAGAGATTTTTTAAAGGTTACGGCAGTGTCTCATGTCGCAGCCTTTTTTTCTTTTCTGTATGGCGAGCAGTCGGGTTGCAAGCGTTAACTTTTTTCGCATTTACATTGTTATACAGAAAGTAGTTTCTATGCCTTCCGGTATGTTCCCCGACGGAATGTACCTCCAGGGTAAGGACCGAAAACCAAAACGATGAAAACCATGCAGTTTGACCCGAACAAATTTACTCTAAAAGCCCAGGAGGCATTGCAGGCGGCATCCACCCTTGCGAGCAGCCGGCAGCATCAGCAGATAGAACCGGAACATCTGCTTTTTTCAATGCTTGAAGATAAAAGCAGTATTGCTGTGCAGATAGCGCAGAAGCTTGAAGCGCCGGCGGAAACCCTGCTTGCGGCGCTTGATCGTGAAATAGAGAGAATCCCCAGGGTGACGGGAGCTTCGGCCACAGGGCAGTATCTTTCACAGAACCTCGGCAAGGTATTCGATCTTGCATTGAAAGAGGCTGAAAAGCTTAAAGACGATTATATCAGCTCAGAGCATCTGCTTATAGCGCTGAGTGAAGCCGGGCTCAATGTATCGCGTATGCTGAAGGATTCTGGCATTAATCGCGACGCTATTCTCAAGGTGCTTGCTACCATCAGGGGAACGCAGCGCGTAACCAGCCAGAGTGCAGAGGAAACATACAACTCGCTGAAAAAATATTCGCGCAACCTGAATGACCAGGCACGCAAAGGTAAACTTGATCCGGTTATCGGTCGTGATGAGGAAATTCGAAGAGTGTTGCAGATACTTAGCCGGCGCACCAAGAATAACCCTGTGTTGATTGGTGAGCCGGGTGTCGGCAAGACCGCTCTTGTCGAGGGGATCGCACAGCGTATTGTGGCCGGCGACGTGCCTGAAAACCTGAAGAGCAAGCAGATTGCTGCGCTTGATATCGCTCTCCTTGTCGCTGGAGCGAAATTTCGCGGTGAGTTTGAGGAGCGCCTGAAGGCTGTTGTGCGTGAGGTACAGGCTTCTGATGGCGAGATTATTCTTTTTATTGATGAAATCCACCTGCTGGTTGGAGCTGGCTCTGCCGAAGGCTCTATGGATGCGGCTAATATTCTCAAGCCTGCTCTGGCCCGTGGTGAGCTGCGCTGTATAGGCGCGACAACACTTGACGAGTATCGCAAGCATATTGAAAAGGATGCTGCTCTTGAGCGCCGGTTTCAGACCGTGGTGGTCGATCAGCCAAGCGTTGATGACACTGTTTCCATATTGCGGGGACTCAAGGAAAAATACGAGATTCATCATGGCGTTCGGATCAAGGACGCGGCTATTGTTGCAGCTGCCGAGTTGTCGAACCGCTATATTTCAGACCGTTTTCTTCCCGACAAGGCTATCGATCTGATTGATGAGGCATCTTCTCGTTTAAGGCTGGAAATAGACAGCAGCCCGGAGGAACTGGACAGGATCAACCGCGAGATTCGTCGACTTGAAATTGAGCGCGAGGCGCTGAAGAGGGAGCTTGAGGCCGGGGGATAGTAAGGTGAAGATTTATCAATGTTTGTGCTGAATGATAGAGTAGTCGTGCATTATTTTAATTAACCATTAAAGTAATTGGCAATGATAAAGACGATAAGAATTGGTGTCCTCGCATTTATGCTTACGGGACTGTTTTTTTCTGCGCTTCATGCCGGGTGGGACCCTGCTGAGCAGGAACGTGCGAGGGGGGCGGTTGAGTATGTCAGGAAGAATGCTCCTGCTCTGAATCGTTTTTTTAAGAACTCCTACGGTTATGTTGTTTTTCCTGATGTGTTCAAGGCTGGATTTATGATTGTCGGAGGGGGACGTGGTAAGGGGTATGTCTATGAGAAAAATAATCTTGTGGGGAATTCATCCATTACTCAGGTTAATGTAGGCCCTCAGCTTGGTGGTCATACTTTTTCGGAAATCATATTTTTTAAAGACAAGAAAGAGTTTGATAATTTCAAAAAAGGGAATTATGAGCTGAATGCCCAGATGGTGGGCACCGTTGTTAAAAAAGGGATGGCCACTAATATTGACTATTCTTATGGTGTAGCTGTTTTTGTGCTTCCTAAGGGAGGGGTAAGGGTTGAAGCGACGGTGGGTGGACAGAAGTTTTCCTATCGGGCGTACTGAGAGGTTTTTTTTAGCAGGCAAGGCTGCGGTATAAGAATCTGTAATGGGTCGGTAGAGATTTCTCACACTGTTTCGGAATGACAAAGGATAGAGGATGACTGGAGATTGGCGGGGTAGGATTTATTGTGGTGAAAATTGTACATTAACGGTTGCATATCATTGTATGTTTTCTATGCTGTGATTTTATTAACCATAAAAATATGTGTCAATGATGAAAATGATGAGAATTGGTGTCCTCGCGTTTATGCTTGCCGGACTGTTTTTTTCTAAGGCTCAGGCGGGGTGGGATCCTGCTGAACAGGAGCACGCCGGTATGTCGGTAGAATATTTCAGGAAAAATGCTGCGTTGAATCGTTTTTTTGAGAAAGCCTATGGTTATGTTGTTTTTCCAGATGTGTTCAAGGGTGGATATCTGATAGTCGGAGGAGGGCATGGTAATGGTTATGTCTATGAGAAAAATAATCTTGTGGGGAATTCATCCATTACTCAGTTTAATGTTGGTCCTCAGCTTGGTGGACAGGCTTTTTCAGAAATCATATTCTTTAAGGACAAGGAAGAACTTGATAATTTTAAAAAAGGGAATTACGAGCTGAATGCCCAGGTGGCTGGAGTGGTTGTTAACGCGGGAATGGCTACCAATACAGATTTTTCTCATGGTGTAGCTGTTTTTGTGCTTCCCAAAGCTGGGGTTATGGCTGAGGCAACAGTCGGCGGGCAGAAGTTTTCCTTTAACCCGTTCTGAGAAGTTTTTTATAAGCGGGGAGAGGCTCCAGCGTACGCTTTGTGGTGTTTATCAATAACGTTAATTTTTGCAATGAAGTATGAATTAGTAGTGGGCCTTGAGGTTCATTGTCAGCTGAATACAGCAAGCAAGGCGTTCTGTAGCTGTTCTGCGCAGTTTGGAAAACCTGCCAATAGTAATGTTTGTCCGGTCTGCCTTGCTCTTCCAGGAGCCCTGCCAGTACTTAACCGTCGTGTGGTGGAGGATGCGGTTAAACTTGGGCTTGCAATGGGTTGCACGATTGCGTCCAGTTCCGTTCTGGCCCGAAAAAATTATTTTTATCCCGATCTTCCAAAGGGGTACCAGATTTCGCAGTTTGAAGAGCCTATCTGTAGTGAAGGGGTTCTTACCATTGATGCCGGTGAAGGTGAAAAGGTTATCAGGCTGATCAGAATTCATATTGAGGAGGACGCCGGCAAGTCGATCCATGATATTGGTGAGGAAACCTATATTGATCTTAACAGGAGTGGTGTTCCATTACTTGAAATCGTGAGTTATCCTGATATGCGGACTCCGAAGGAGGCTTCCGCCTACCTTCAGAAAGTCAGGCAGATAGTTAAATATCTTGGTATTTCGGACGGGAACATGGAGGAGGGAAGCTTGCGCTGCGATGCCAACGTTTCTCTGCGTCCTGTCGGGGCTACTGAGTATGGTACCCGAACAGAGATCAAGAATATGAACTCGTTCAAGAATGTTGAAAAAGCCATTGAATATGAGGCCTGGCGCCATCAGGAAATTCTGGAAAGCGGTGGAGTCATTGTGCAGGAGACCCGGCTTTGGGATGCTGACAAGGGGGAAACCCGTTCAATGAGAGGAAAGGAGTTTGCCCACGATTACCGGTACTTCCCTGATCCCGATCTGATTCCGGTCCTTGTTGATCAGGAGATGCTTGATCGGATGCTGAGTGAACTTCCGGAGTTTCCGGAAGTTCGTGCAAGTCGTTTTGTCGCTGAGTATGCCATTCCGGCCTATGATGCGGCAGTTCTTACCGTTGAGCGGGAGATTGCAGATTATTTTGAGGAGACTGTCATTGTTTCTGGAGATACCAAGACCTCCTCGAACTGGGTGATGGGGGAGGTGATGCGTACGCTTAAAGAAAAGTATCTTGATATTGCTGATTTTTCGATTGAGCCAGTCAGACTTGGGGGCCTTGTGCGTCTGATAGGTGATGGAATGATCAGTAATACCATTGCCAAACAGGTGTTTGAACTGATGCAGGAGAATGGAGATACTGCATTGGAGATTGTTGAGCGGGAAGGGCTTGCTCAGGTTTCAGACAGTGGAGTGATTGAGAGTGTTGTCGATGAAATTCTTGAGGCTAATCCTGGTCAGCTTGTCGCTTATCGCAGCGGAAAGACTCAGCTGCTTGGCTTTTTTGTAGGACAGTGCATGAGCCGAATGAAAGGAAAAGCTAATCCAAAGATGGTCAATGAGGTTCTTCTGAAGCGGCTTGAGGTGTGATCGATTTCAGACTTCGTTGTCGAACAGGTCTTTGGTGTGTGGAGTATCGGGCCAGGTTTTTGCCAGTTCCGGATTGATGACTTCTATTTTTTTTCTGGCTTCGAGCAGTCGTTTTTTACAGTTGTCGGCAATGGTAAGTCCCTCTTCGTAGAGCGAAATAGATTTTTCGAGGCCGGTTTCTGGATTTTCAATATTCCGGGTTATTTCCTCAAGTCTCGATATCAGCTCCTCTATAGCTGGTTTTCCGGAATGTGTTGATGTCATTGGTGTAAGAGTTTAGACGTTGAGTATGAAAATAGTTAAAGAGAAAGATTATTCAAAAGGCAGGTGTGTGAGTGAAGTTTGTTGATAGTGCGTCCATTTTTGTTCAGGCTGGAGACGGCGGAAAGGGTTGTGTGAGTTTTCGTAGGGAAAAGTTTGTTCCAAAGGGGGGCCCTGATGGTGGCGATGGCGGTCGTGGAGGCCATGTATGGCTGCGAACTAACAGGCAGTTGACCACTCTTTTGGATTTCAAGTATAAAAAGAAGTATCTGGCAGTTCGTGGCGTTCATGGACAGGGAGCGAGAAAAACAGGAAAAGATGGCGCTGATATTGTTATAGATGTCCCGTGTGGTACTATTGTCCGAAATGCGGAAACCCATGAGATTATTGCTGATTTGACGGGTGATGATCAGGAGGTTTTAATTGCCAGGGGTGGAAAAGGGGGTCGTGGAAACCAGCATTTCGCAACTCCCACGCGTCAGGCTCCCCGATATGCTGAGCCAGGCCAGAAGGGTGAAGAGCTGACGCTCGAAATGGAGCTGAAGCTTATGGCCGATGTCGGTCTTGTTGGTTTTCCGAACGCGGGAAAGTCGACGCTTATTTCTGTGATAAGTGCGGCGAAACCAAAAATTGCCGACTATCCGTTTACCACTCTGGTTCCTAATCTCGGTATTGTACGTTACGAGGAGTATAAATCGTTTGTGATGGCCGATATTCCTGGAATAATAGAGGGTGCAGCAGAAGGAAAGGGACTTGGGCTGCAGTTTCTCCGTCATATCGAGCGTACGAAAATACTTGCAGTTCTTGTTTCGGCTGATGCACCTGATATTGCCGAAGAATACCGGACGCTTCTCGGAGAGCTTGAGAAATTTAACAAGGGACTTCTTGACAAACCTCGGATAGTGGTTGTAACTAAAATGGACATTGCAGCTGGGGATTTTGATATTCCTTCTTTTGAAGAAGGAGTTAAGGTACTTCCGATTTCAAGTGTTTCCGGACAGGGACTGAAGGAACTAAAGGATGAACTCTGGAAAGAGGTATCAGCCCGCATCCGGGTTGACGAACCGTTGGAAGCGGGTCTCGAGTAAATGATGCAGCACAGTGAACTCTATGTCAGATCCGCTCGTCTTGCTGATGCTGCGGCAATTTCCGCCATTACTGCGGAGTATGCCCGTCAAGGTATCATGCTGGAGCGTTCCGGTGAAAATATTGTTGAAAATATTCGTAATTTTTTTGTTGCTGAATATGACGGCGAGGTGATAGGGTGCTGCGCTATTGCATTCTATACGTTAAAGTTTGCTGAAATACGCTCTCTGGCTGTCTTTAATCGTCATAAAATGAAAGGAATCGGACGCCTGCTTGTGGAAAAGGCAGAGTCTGTTCTCCGGGAGGAAGGGGTAAGTGAGGTTTTTGTTCTGACGCTCAACAGTGATTTTTTTAGGCATCTCGGATACTGTGACATTCAGAAAGAGTATTTTCCTCAGAAAATATGGAGGGATTGCACTCATTGTCCCAAGCTTATGGCGTGCGATGAGATAGCCATGGTGAAAAAGCTGTAAAAAGTCGAAATATACCATTCCGGGCATTGGGTTAATCAACCAAACAGGTCGTGCACATTTGTGATCGTAAAAGAAGTTATTATTAAAAATAAGGCCGGTCTGCATACCAGACCCGCAGCGTCAGTTGTCAAACTCGCATCTCGATTTAAATCTGATTTTTATATCGAAATGCAGGGTGTTGAAATTAATGCCAAGTCAATTATCGGTGTTATGAGTCTTGCTGCACCCAAAGGAACCCGGTTGATTCTCAAGCTTGACGGAGAGGATGCTGTTGAGGCCGCACGTCAGTTGGTTGAGTTTTTTGAACAGGGGTTTGGCGAACAATAGCTTGAAAACCGCTCCAGGAGCGTTATTGAAACCGTTGCGGATTGCATTTATCACTCCATTTTTTCCTCTGAAAGGCGGTATCGCCCGATTCAGCGGGCATTTGAGGGATGCCCTTCGTGACAGGGGATATGATGTTATTCCTGTTGCCTTCAAGGCTCTCTATCCTGATTTTTTAACGAAGGGCGCCGTTGATGCAGCTTATAGTGCTGATGCCACGTTCCCCGCAGATGTTCATCTCGTTCTCTATAACCCCTTTTCCTGGTTAAGGACCATCCGGTCTGTGAGACTTTTGAAACCGGATATTCTGCTCGCAGCATACTGGACAGGACTGTTAGCTCCATTCTATTATCTGCTTCGCCGTTTGACCGGCATCAAGATTGTGGTTTTGCTCCATAATCTTTCTTCACATGAATCCTTTTTTTTCGATCCGTTTATGCGTCGCCTGCTGGCGGCTTTTGCGGATGGGTTTGTGACACTCTCGAATGCAGTTTTTCAGGATGTACGCTCAGCCATGCCGCAAATGCCAGTGCTGCCGCTTTTCCATCCGCCCTACGAACCGGAAGTGGAAATTCCTTCATTACCCTATGCACGTAAGGCTCTTCATCTTGATGAAGCCTCTCCTGTTCTGCTTTTTTTTGGTTACGTGCGTCGTTATAAAGGCCTTGATATCATGCTCCGTGCCATGCCGGCGATTCTAAGAAAGGATCCTTCACTCAGGCTTGTTGTCGCTGGACAGTTTCTTGAATCTCCCGATATTTACAGACGACTGGTTGAGGAGCTCGGGATTAGTGCCAGCATTGATCTTTATCCTGGTTATGTTTCAAGAGAACGCACTGCACTTCTATTTGCAGCGGCTGATGCAGTCGCGCTTCCCTATCGCAGTGCAACGCAGTCTGGAGTAGTGCAGCTTGCATATGGTTATGGAGTTCCTGTTATTGCTACTCCGGTCGGGTCACTTTCTGAGGTGGTGCGTCATGGCGAAACGGGTTGGGTTGCCGGTGATTGTTCGTCTGAAGGAGTTGCTGAAGCGGTTGGAGAATTTCTTGCGTGCAGAAAGAATCTGATGCCTGTACGTTCAGCAATCGAAAAGTTCCGTCAGGAGTATTCCTGGGAGGCTTTTGCAGATGCTGCCGGACATTTTCTTGAAGCCGAAGTTTACAGGAGGTGACTCCATGCAGCCATTGACCTGGATTGTTGTATTGAACTGGAACGGTGCAGACGATACGCTTGCCTGTCTCACATCTCTTGCAGGGGTCATCTCTCCTTCATGCAGGGTGATTGTTGTCGATAATGGATCGACTGATGGTTCTGCAGAGCGTATTCATGATGCTTTTGCGGATATCGAGCAGCTTGTTTTGCCTGACAATCAAGGTTATGCTGCGGGAAATAATGCCGGTTTCAGGCGGGTTATGGAGTTTCATGCTGAGTATGTGATATTTCTGAACAATGACACCATTGTTGATCAGGGTTTTTATGGCCCGCTTATCGAAACTCTGCAGAGAAACTCCTCAGCAGGGATTGCTGTACCGAAAATATTCTATTGGGATCAACCGGATACTCTTTGGTATGGAGGTGGAATTGTCAGGCTTTCGACCGGTCTCATCAGTCATGTCGGTATCAGGAAAAAAGACTCTCCTGAATTTGATCGTCCCGGCACAACAGGCTATGCAACAGGGTGCTGCCTTGCCATGAGATGCAAGGATTTTCAAGCAGTTGGAGGTTTTGACGAAACCTTCAGGATGTATGCCGAAGATGTTGATCTCTCTTTGCGGATTTGCTCTTTGGGGAAGAGTATTGAATATGTTCCCTCTTCAAGGGTATGGCATAAGGTGTCGGCATCGCTTCATGGCAGTATGTTCCAGAAGCTGCTAAAAAAAAGTTCAGGGGTGCTTCATCTATTAAGAAAGCACCGGGCATGGAACGGAATGGCATGTTATCTTATTCTGCTTCCTCTGCGTCTTGCAGGTAGTTTCAAAGAGTTGATAAGAGTAAAGGATTCAGGGATGCACAAAACAGGGAGGGTGCAGAATGCAGAGAACGTTCAGAAACGTCATTGACGGGCACTATCTTAATGATCCTGCCCATACTATCCGCTGGCGGAACACCGTCAGCTTCATCCAGCATTCTTCTTCTGCAGGTACTTTGTTTTCAAAAGGGCTTGATCTTGGTGACCGCACGCCGTTTACCGCTTCGCTTGAACAGCTTTTCAGTTGTCCGTTCGAGAATACAACTGTTGATCTTGACCTTGAACCGCTTAAAGGATCTTATTGCGTTATTACTGCTTTCGAGGTGCTTGAGCATCTTTTTAATCCGCTCCATGCGTTGCTTGAAATCAAGCGCCACCTGAAGGGTGATGGTGCCCTGCTTTTTGTGTCAATGCCACTCAGGAAACCGCTTTTTCTCGCAAGTCCCGATCATTTTCATGAGATGAGTCGTCAATCGGCCCTGTCGCTTTTTTCCCGTGCGGGATTCAGGGTTGTCAGAAGCGATGAGTTTCGTATCCGTTCCATGTTGTTTTATCTTACGGGACTGAAGCCGCTTTTGCGGGCAATGTTTGAAAAAGTGCAGATTTATGAACTTACCGCTCAATAAGACAATGCCATGTACTCCTTTCAGACTTGTCTGGTTTTCTGAGATACAGTGGGATTTTCTTTCAACCCGTAAACAGCGTCTTCTTGCGCGGTTTCCTGAAAACTGGAGGATTCTCTTTATTGAACCCTATGCTCTTGGGCGTCGCCATCACTGGCTTCCAGTCAAAAGGGGGCGGGTGTGGGTTGTCAGTGTGCCGTTTTTAAAGAGTGTCCCCTTCAGGATTGGGCAGCTGCTTGATATTCCGCTGTTGCGTTTGCTGGTTTCGCTTCCAGGAATTGTGATGATGCAGTTCTGGGTTACTGTTCTCGGCTTTGCTTCCAGGGAAAGAATTATTGGGTTGAGCAATCTCTATTGGAGCAGGGTTGCCGCTTGTTTGCCTTGCCGTCTCCGCTTTTATGATGCCAATGATGATCATCTCGCTTTTCCTGGAAGTCCGCCATGGCTGAAGAGGTATCTTGACACCTATCTGTCAAGTGTGCAGCTGCTTTTCAGTGTGAGCCCGGAGCTGACGGCCCGTATTCGGGTGCCTGTCGGTGTTCGCTGTATTGAACTTGGTAACGGGGTTGAGTTCACTCATTTTGCCACCCCGATTCATCAAATCCCGGAAGCGCTTTCCGGCTTGAAAAGGCCGATTCTTGGTTATGTAGGGGCTATGGACTGGATTGATACAGCGCTTGTTGCCGCTGTTGCAAAGGCATGGCCTGACTATTCGATTGTTCTTATTGGTCCGGCTTATGAACGGGAGTGGTGGAAAAAACACGTGGCTCTTAATGCAATGCCAAATGTGCACTATGTTGGTAAAATAGACTATGCTGAACTGCCGGCCTTGGTTCAGCACTTCGATCTAGCACTGATGCCGCTGCTCAGTAATGAACTGAAAGGGGTTTCTCATCCGAATAAACTTTATGAATATAGTGCGTCGGGTGTGCCGGTGCTTTCAATGAACTACTGCAGTGCGGTTGAAAGAGCCAGAGAGGTTGTGCATGTTGCTCTTTCGCCTGAGGCATTTGTGCGCATGGTACCGGAAGCTCTTGCCGATAAGCGCAGGGAGGCAAGGCAGGCATTTGCCCGACAACATAGCTGGGATACTCTGGCATCTGTCATGGTGGAGGAATTGCAGAACGCTTATCAGGAGCAGCCTCGTTGAGCCGTAATAGTGTCATAGCTGGTCAGGCAGGTTTTTCCTTTGCCGGATTTCTTTTCGGACAGGCCTCCCGGTTTGGTTTCAACCTGCTTGTCGCCAGAGTGCTTGACGCCGATGCACTTGGCACGTATGCGCTTGCCGTTGCGGTTATACAGATTTCGGAGGTGCTTGCTATTGCCGGGCTTGATTCGGCTTTATTGCGCTTTGTGAGCAGTAACAGCAGCGATCCTCATCGTCAAAAGGCAGTTATTGGATCAGCACTTAAAACGAGTCTGTTTTTTTCACTCCTTGTGGCGATGTTTCTGCTTCTCCTTTCAGGGTATATAACTTCGATGCTTCACGGAAGTCATCTTCTGCAGCTTACTCTCTGCTGTTATGCAGCGGCTGTTCCCTTTAATGTCGCAACAATGCTTTATGGACATGCTATTCAGGGCTTCAAGAAGCTTCAGCCGAAAATTATTGCAACCCAGGTAGTGAGTCCATTGCTGCTGCTTCTTTTAACACTTCTCTTTCGCTATACCGCCGGGCAGAACGCCGCTCTTTTTTTCCCTTTTGCCCTCTCGGCGGCGATGGCATTTTTCTGGATTCGTCCCTATTTGTCAAAAATAACCGGTGTTCTTCCACTGGACATTGTTCATGCCGCTCCCGACAGGGTCATGATGCTTTATGCCTTGCCTTTTATGGTGGTTTCGCTGTTGAGTATGATGACACACTGGCTTGATGTTGTGATGCTCGGTATGCTTACTGATACGGCAACAGTTGGGCTTTATCATCCTGCTGCCAGAACCGCAGGGCTTATCCGTGCAGTGCTTCTTGCTTTTGCCGGTATTGCTGCGCCGATGATTGCTGCACTGCATACAGGGAGCGATAATGTTGAGATAGGAAGAATCTATAAAATGGTGACTCGCTGGATTCTTGGACTTGTTGTTCCTCCGGTTATTCTTTTCCTGCTCCTTCCTGAACCGGTGCTTGGGGTATTTGGCACAAGGTTTACCGCAGGGAGTAACGCCCTGCTTCTCTTGACAGCAGCTTCTTTCATGCAGGTCTGTTTTGGTCTCTCTTCGACAGTATTGGCTATGACGGGTTATGCACGGCTCAGTTTATACAATGCTCTCGGTGCTCTTGGTTTGCAGGTTATCCTTAACCTTCTTCTGATTCCCCGGATGGGAATAAACGGCGCAGCTCTTGCGACATTGCTTGTATTTTTTCTTCTTTCAGTCGTCAGGCTGTCTGAGATATTCCTTCTATTAACGATTCATCCATTTGGTAAAGCGTTATGGAAGCCGCTTGCAGCAGGTTTTTTTGCGGGTGCGCTTCTCGCAGGTGCACGTCCATGGCTGCTTGGCCTTCCGGTATTTGCCGGATTTATAGTTGGGGCTCTGCTTGCGGCCTGCAGTTATACAGCATTGATGCTTCTCCTGAAATTGGAACAGGAGGAGCGGGAGATTATTGTTAAATTCATACCCTTTATTAACAAGGAAACAAAGTGATAACGTTGTGAAGAAAACCATTCTGCTGTTTCTTGCTGTTTTTGCCGGCTATACAGTTCTGGCTGTGTTACTCTATTACCCGCTTGTTTTTCAGTCAAAAATTCTGATTGCACCCGACACTCTTGTTCCGCTGGCTTCAACGATGGCTCTTGACCGGGTTCATGATGCAACAGGAAGCTATCCTCTCTGGCAGCCCTGGATTTTTTCAGGGATGCCGACCGTGGAGGCATTCAGTTATCTCAGTGGGCTCTATTTCCCAAACATCTTATTTAACGTGTTCCATCCCGATGGTATTTTTCTGCAGCTGCTTCATCTGGCATTTGCAGGTTTTGGAGTATTTCTCTTTCTCAGGGCGTACAGGTTGACACCGCTTGCTGCGGTTTTCGGCGGCGCGGTTTTCATGCTTAATCCCTATATGACGGCCATGCTGGTCCATGGTCATGGCAGTCAGCTCATGACGGCGGCATATATGCCATGGATGCTCTGGGCGGCAATGCGTCTTGTTGAGCGTGGAGGACTGGCTGACGCAGGCATTCTTGCTCTTCTTGCCGGGTTTCAGCTGCAGCGGGCACATGTTCAGATTGCATACTATTCCTGGATGCTTACACTGCTTTTTCTCCTGTTTCTTGTCATTTCACGGAGAGAATCTCTTCATAAAAATGTTCGGCTTTTTTCACTTCTTCTGCTGGCACTTGCCTGTGGTGTTGGCATGTCAGCTTCGATTTATCTTCCTGCCTCCCAGTATGCGGCCTACTCGGTGAGAGGAGCGGCTGCCGGGGGAGCAGGTGCTTTATGGGAGTATGCCACAATGTGGTCCATGCACCCAATCGAACTTCTGACCTTTCTTGTTCCTGGGTGTTATGGGTTTGGCGGGGTTACCTACTGGGGTTTTATGCCGTTTACTGACTTTCCGCACTATGCAGGTATTATTGTTCTTTTGCTTGCTATTGGCGGTGCCGGATTTCGCCGGAACGAGCCTGTGACCTGGTTTTTTGCCGCGGGATTGCTGCTGTTCCTGTGTTTATCATTCGGGAGTTTTTTCAGCCCTGTGTTTAACCTGTTCTATTATGCAGCGCCGTTGTTCAGCAGGTTCAGGGTTCCTTCAATGGCGCTTATTGTGGTTTATCTGCTTCTGGCCTTTTTTGCCGCCACAGGAATTGACGGGTTGTTTCAAAGCCAGCCGGGGAAGCTGAAGAAGCCTCTTTATTGGGGTGGGCTTCTTCTTGCAGGAATTATGCTTCTTTTTCTTCTTTTTGAGCAGAGTATTGAGAGCTTTTTCCGTTCTCTTTATCCTGATCCTTCTGTTGGGAGTTTTAATCTGGCCTTTATGGTCAATAAAGTGCGTTGGGAGAACCTGAAGGAAAGCTTTCTCGTCGTTATGCTGCTTGTCTCTCTTTCTGTCGGAGTACTCTGGCTCTTTATCAAAAATACGCTCTCTCGAAAGTTGTGCGCTACGGTGCTGGTTCTGATAGCTCTTGGCGATATTATATGGCTTGATATGCAGATAGTTAATCCATCTGCAGCTTCCCTGCGCTCCCCGGTTTTTATCGATCGAAGTATAGTGGATCGTGCTTTCATGCATGATGACATTACCCGCTATCTATCATCAGGGAAAGGGTTGTTCAGGATTTATCCCGCAGGTTCGCTTTTTGCCGAAAACAAGTTTGCTTTATTCGGTATAGAGTCAGTCGGCGGCTATCATCCGGCAAAACTGAAGTTATATGAAGAGTTTCTTGCAAAAACAGGAAATCTTGCCAGCCTGAATATTCTTAGAATGCTTAATGTCGGCTATGTCATTACACCGGAACCAATGGTACACCCTGCTTTTGGGCTGGTGAAGAGTGGTATGCTTCAGCTTGCAAGCGGTCCGGTCATGGTCTATGTCTATACTCTTCAGGGGGCAAATCCGAGGGCATGGTTTGCAGGACGTGTTACTGCACTCAAGAGCAATGAGGCGTTGTTGACGAAGATGCTTGATGATCATGCTGTTTCCGGCGAGGCTTATGTCGATGGATCTCTCTGGACGGGAAGCCGAACATTTGCAGCTGCGAGAGTTACTTCGGTTACCGTAAAGCCTGAGCTGATGGAACTGCAGGTTTCAGTTCCGGGTGAGGCATTTCTTGTTGTCAGTGAAATCTATTATCCCCTTCGATGGAAGGTACTGGTTGATGGTCGGGATGCGGCAATGGTAAAGGTGAACGGATTACTTAGGGGTGTCGTAGTTCCTGCAGGAAGCAGGGAGGTGCGTTTCTATTACGATCGAAGCGGGTTTGAAAAAGGGCGTAGAATATCTCTCGGATCATTCGCCGTAGCATTGGTTCTCATCGCGATTGCAGTGGCTGAAGCTCTTTTTCGTAAAAAACCTTTTTCAAAATAGAAGAAGACAGTCAATTCCATAATGAGTTTACTGCAGTCTGATGAGCTGTCAAGTCCGCTATGGAACAGGGCGAAAGGTGGAATACAGCATTTTTTCTCAAGAGAACAAAAATGATGATTTAGGTTTTGCTTTTTTAATAAATTCGCTTACATTGGTTGTCCTTATGGATTTTTAGGATTGCGTCTTTTGTAATCAGAGGTTTTTAAATAGAAAGAGAGTTTCAGTATGCCGACGATTCAGCAGCTCATCAGGCTCGGAAGAAGTGTAAAAGTATCAAAAACAGCGTCACCGGCGCTTGATAAATGTCCGCAGAAGCGCGGGGTTTGCACTCGTGTTTACACGACTACACCAAAAAAACCTAACTCGGCGTTGCGGAAAGTTGCGCGTGTAAGGTTGTCTAACAAGATTGAAGTTACGGCATATATCCCGGGAGAGGGTCATAACCTGCAGGAGCACTCTATTGTTTTGATCAGGGGCGGCAGGGTGAAGGATCTTCCTGGTGTGCGTTATCATATCGTGCGTGGTTCGCTGGATACATCCGGTGTCGCCGATCGTAAGCAGAGTCGTTCGAAGTATGGGGCCAAGCAGCCGAAAGCCGGTGCAGCTGCTCCTGTCAAGGGTAAAGGCAGATAGGTCCAATCATAAATTTATAGAAGAACATGTCGAAAAAAGGTGGCTATAAAAGAATAGGCGTTGATTTCCGTTACGGGGATGAAAGTGTTGCCCGTTTTATCAATGCTGTAATGCTTGATGGTAAGAAAGCGGTTGCGACAAAGATAGTTTATGATGCTTTTGCTATTATTGGCGAAAAGATGACTGGTGAGGATCCTCTGGAGGTTTATCGTAAGGCTATGTCGCATATTGCGCCGGTCTTGGAAGTTCGCAGTAAAAGGGTGGGCGGTGCAACCTATCAGATTCCTATGGAAGTTAAAGCTTCAAGAAGGGGTGCTCTTGCATTCCGTTGGTTGAAGATGTATGCTGCTAAGCGTGGTGGTAAATCCATGGCGGAAAAACTTGCTGCTGAGTTGATGGATGCTGCTAACGAACAGGGTGCGTCGGTGAAAAAGCGCGATGAGGTGCACAGGATGGCTGATGCAAATAAGGCGTTTGCGCATTTCAGGTTTTAAGTGATTGTTTAAAGGGTTGATAAAAGGTCAAAATAATTGTTATGGCAAGGCTGGTTGATTTAAATAAGGTCCGCAACATTGGCATCATGGCTCACATTGATGCTGGAAAGACGACGACGACAGAGAGGATATTGTATTACACTGGTCGCTTGCACCGGATGGGTGAGGTGCATGAAGGCGGTGCTACGATGGACTGGATGGATCAGGAGAAAGAGCGCGGGATTACAATCACATCTGCTGCTACAACTTGTTTTTGGACTCCGAAGTTTGGGAACTATACTGGTGTTAATCACAGAATAAATATTATTGACACACCTGGCCATGTAGATTTTACGGTTGAGGTTGAGCGTTCACTTCGTGTGCTTGATGGTGCAGTTGCGCTTTTTTGTGCTGTTGGCGGTGTGGAGCCTCAGTCAGAGACGGTCTGGCGTCAGGCGAATAAGTATGGTGTGCCCCGGATTGCCTATGTCAATAAGATGGACAGGACCGGTGCAAACTTTTTTTATACGGTAAAGGCTATAAAGGAGAGGCTCGGTGCGAATCCGGTGCCCCTGCAGATTCCGATTGGCGAGGGTGAGATATTTGCCGGTTTCGTCGATCTTATCAGGATGAAAGGTATTATTTATGATAAGGAGGATGGTAGCACCTATGAAGAGGTGGAGATTCCTCATGATCTGCAGAACGAGGCGCGCACATGGCGGATCAATATGCTTGAAGCTGTCTCCGAGCATGATGACACTCTTCTTGAGAAATATTTGAATGGTGAGGATATTACTGAGGAGGAAGTAAGGAATGTATTGCGTCAGGCAACGCTTAAGGTTACGATTATACCGGTGCTTTGCGGTTCATCCTTTAAAAATAAGGGCGTTCAGTTTATGCTGGATGCTGTTGTCGAGTATCTTGCTTCACCGGTTGATGTCGGCGCTGTCGAAGGTCACCATCCTCGTACCGAAGAGCCGATATCGCGTGAACCGAAGGATGAAGAGCCGTTTGCTGCTCTTGCCTTTAAAATTGCGACTGATCCCTTTGTTGGAAAGCTTACGTTTTTCAGGGTGTATTCCGGTATACTCAAAGCCGGCAGTTATGTATTGAATACAATGACTGGCAAGAAGGAGCGTATTGGTCGGATCCTTCAAATGCATTCCAACAAGAGAGAGGATATAGATTGTGTTTATTGTGGTGATATAGCGGCGGCAGTAGGTTTGAAGGATGTTAGAACCGGTGACACGCTCTGTGAAGAAAATAATCCGGTAGTTCTCGAAAAAATGATTTTTCCTGAACCGGTTATTGAGATTGCTATTGAGCCGAAAACGAAGGCCGATTCTGACAAGCTCGGTATGTCGCTTGCGAAGCTTGCTGAAGAGGACCCCACTTTTAAAGTAAAGACAGACGATGAAACCGGCCAGACTCTGATTGCGGGTATGGGCGAGCTTCATCTTGAAATTCTTGTCGACCGGCTTAAACGTGAGTTCAAGGTTGAGGCAAATGTTGGCCAGCCGCAGGTTGCTTACAGAGAAACTATCAGAAAAAAGGTTGACTTTGAAGGCAAGTTTGTTCGTCAGTCAGGCGGAAAAGGACAGTTTGGACTGGTTAATATTACTGTTGAGCCGCTTGAGGAGGGAAAAGGATATGAATTTGTTGATGCTGTTAAAGGTGGAGTAATCCCGAGAGAGTATATACCGGCAGTTAATGCTGGTGTGCAGCAGGCCATGAAGAGTGGTGTTGTTGCCGGCTTTCCGATGCAGGATATCAAGGTAACGCTCTATGATGGTAAGTACCATGAGGTTGACTCTTCCGAAATGGCGTTCAAGATTGCCGGTTCCATAGGTTTCAAGGGTGCTGCTAAAAAGGCTGACCCTGTGCTCCTTGAGCCGATCATGAAAGTTGAGGTTGTCACACCTGACGAATATCTTGGTGATGTTATGGGTGATCTCTCAAGCCGCCGCGGTCACATTGAAGGTATGGGGCAGAGAGCTGGAGCTCAGTTTGTTAATGCCAAGGTTCCTCTTTCAGCGATGTTCGGATATTCAACAGATCTTCGTTCAATGAGTCAGGGTCGGGCAAATTATTCTATGGAGTTTGACTGTTATCGCGAAGTTCCTCGCAATATTGCGGAAGCTTTGCAGGAGAAGAGAGTAAGCAAGGATTCGGAATAAGCGGGAAACAGAGACTATCAGTTTTAAATACTTACAATCAATAAAAGATAACCGTACGGAGATAAGTTATGGCAAAAGAGTCCTACAAAAGGGATAAACCCCATGTCAATATAGGAACCATTGGTCACGTTGATCATGGTAAGACAACCTTGACTGCTGCAATTACTTCGGTTCTTGCAAAGCAGGGTCTTGCACTGCAGCGCGATTTCGGCAGTATCGATAAAGCTCCGGAAGAGAGAGAGCGCGGTATTACCATTTCAACTGCTCACGTTGAGTATCAGACCAAAAAACGTCACTATGCGCACATTGACTGTCCTGGTCACGCAGACTACATTAAAAACATGATTACCGGTGCTGCCCAGATGGATGGCGCTATTCTTGTTGTTGCAGGTACTGATGGACCTATGCCTCAGACTCGCGAGCACATTCTGCTTGCCCGTCAGGTCAACGTCCCGGCTCTTGTTGTTTTTCTTAATAAAGTTGATATTGCTGATCCGGAACTCATTGAGCTCGTTGAGCTTGAGCTGAGGGAACTTTTAAGCCAGTACGATTTCCCGGGTGATGACATTCCGATCATTAAAGGTTCAGCACTTAAGGCACTCGAAGGCGATCCAGAGGGCGAAAAAGCTATTATGGAGCTTATGGATGCTGTTGATGATTTTATTCCAGAGCCTGTTCGCGACGTTGACAAGCCTTTCTTGATGCCGGTTGAAGATGTATTCTCTATTTCAGGTCGTGGTACCGTTGGTACCGGAAGAATAGAGAGAGGTGTTATAAAGATTAATGAAGAGGTCGAGATTGTTGGTATCAGGCCGACTCGTAAATCTGTTGTTACCGGCATTGAAATGTTCCAGAAGCTTCTTGATATGGGACAGGCAGGCGATAACGCCGGACTCCTTCTTAGGGGTGTTGACAAGACTGAGCTTGAGCGTGGTATGGTTATTGCAAAACCCGGTACCATCAAGCCTCACACCAAGTTTACGGCTGAGGTTTATATTCTTAAAAAGGAAGAAGGTGGTCGTCATACACCGTTCTTTAACGGATACCGTCCACAGTTCTACTTCCGTACAACAGATGTTACTGGCTCTGTAACATTGCCGGAAGGTGTTGAGATGGTTATGCCTGGTGATAACCTTTCAGTCAATGTTGAGTTGCTTGCTCCTATCGCGATGGATGAGAGCCTGCGTTTCGCTATCCGTGAGGGCGGTCGTACCGTCGGTGCGGGTTCCGTAACCAAAATTATTGAATAATAGATTGTATGGCGTCGCGGGACGGGGCCGAAAATCCCGTCCTTTTTTTATTGATAACACGAAACAGGGTTGACAAGTGGCTGTACAGCAAAAGATCAGGATAAAGCTAAAGTCTTACGACCATAGTCTGGTTGATAAGTGGGCGTTAAGGATTATTGATGTAGTCAAGCAGACAGATGCGATCATCTTTGGTCCAATACCGCTGCCTACAAAATCTCATGTGTATACCGTAAACCGGTCACCGCATGTTGATAAGAAGTCTCGTGAGCAGTTTTCTTTCTCCTCTCACAAGAGGTTGATAGAAATAATAAACCCGACATCCAGAACCATTGATATGCTGATGAAGCTTGAGCTTCCGAGTGGTGTTGATGTTGAAATTAAGTCTTAAAGAAATAGAATAGTTAATTCAATATGGGTGCGATTCTTGGAAAGAAAATCGGCATGACCCGTTTATTCAATGATAAACGCGAAGCAGTATCCTGCACGATTATCCAGGCAGGTCCATGCTTTGTGACACAGGTTAAACGTGTTGAGACAGACGGATACGATGCTTATCAGGTTGGTATCGGTGAAAGGGACGAGAAAAAAGTAAGCAAGCCGCTGCAGGGTCATTATAAAAAAGCTGGTGTAACTCCAGGTTTCAAATTGGCTGAGTTTGACTTTTCAGAGCTTAACCAGGACCTTCAGCTCGGCAGTTCAGTGAGCGTTGAATCGTTCAAAGAAGGCGAGAAAATTAATGTTCTCGGTGTTTCGAAAGGCAAGGGGTTTGCTGGTGTTATGAAACGCCATAATTTTAGCGGCAGCCAGAGAACGCATGGTCAGTCTGACAGGCAGAGAGCACCTGGCTCTGTAGGTGGTTCATCTGATCCGTCAAGGGTTTTTAAGGGTACCAGAATGGCCGGACGCATGGGTTCAGACAATATTACGGTCAGGAATCTTGAGATATTCAAGATCATCCCTGAATCCAATCTTATTGTTATAAAGGGATCTGTTCCGGGGCCTAAGAATTCCTATGTCAAGATTGTTTCTACAAAAAAGTAAAAGCTGAATGCACGAAGCTATGGAACTTAAAGTCTTAAATACCGGCGGCACTGAAACCGGGGAAGTGGTAACGCTCCGTGATGATATATTCGGCGCTGAAATATCGGAACATGCGATGTATCTCGACGTTAAGTCGATTCTCGCACACAAGAGGCAGGGGACGCACAAGTCCAAAACACGAGGTGAAGTAAGGGGTGGAGGCAGAAAGCCTTTACGTCAGAAAGGAACCGGTAATGCACGTCAGGGTTCGTCCCGTTCGCCCCTGAACGTCGGTGGCGGTACAATATTTGGACCTACTCCTCATGCATACGACCAGAAAGTTAACAGGAAGGTTAAACTACTGGCAAGACGATCGGCGTTGAGCTCTAAGGCTAAAGCCGGACAGATTCTTGTGGTGGAGGATTTCAGATTTGAGCAGATCAAAACAAAGCCTTTTGCAGATATTCTCAAAAATCTTGGTCTTTCTGCGAAAAAAACCTTGATGCTTACACCTGAATATGATATGATCATCGCAAGATCGGGCAGGAATATTGAGATTCTTAATATCATGACCGCAGATAAAGCATCAACGTACGATATTCTCCATAGCCATACGGTACTTGTTCAGAAGACCGCGTTGAAAACAATTGAAGATACATTAGGGTAATTGCAGTTTTCCAGAAAAAGGAGTTAAAGAGATGAAAAACCCGTTGTTGCGTCCTTGGTTGACTGAAAAAAGTACAGGGCTGACAGAGAAGAAAGGGCAGTATGTTTTTATCGTTAAACCCGATGCAGACAAGACTGATATTAAGATAGCAGTAGAGAAAAAATTTGGTGTAGAGGTAAAATCGGTTCGCACGGTTAACTGTCTCGGGAAATCCCGAAGCCAGAATACCAGAAAAGGGTTGATTACCGGAAAAAAGAGTGACTGGAAAAAAGCTATTATCACTCTGGAAAAGGACCAGTCAATAGACTACTATTCAGGTTCAGCCCAGAAGAGCGAAGGATAGAAATAATAAAACGGATAGATCATACATTCAAATGGCTATAAGGAAATTAAGGCCGGTAACGCCAGGGTCAAGGTTCATGTCCTACCCTGCTTTCGATGAAATTACAAAAAGCACTCCTGAAAAAGGTTTGCTTGTTTCACTCAAGAAATCGGGTGGCCGTAACAGTGCAGGAAGGAAAACTTCAAGGCATAGAGGCGGTGGACATAAAAGGCATTACAGGATTATCGATTTTAAGCGCAACAAGGATGGAGTTCCTGCTTTGGTTGCCGCTATTGAGTATGATCCGAATCGTTCATCAAGAATTGCATTATTGCATTATAATGATGGAGAAAAACGTTATATTCTCGCCCCGAAAGGTTTAAATGTGGGTGACAAGGTGGAAAGCGGTGATAAAGTCGAAATAAAGGCAGGGAACACCATGCCGCTGAAAAATATACCTCTCGGTACTGATATTCACAATATTGAGATGAAAGCCGGAAAGGGTGGGCAAATTGTCAGATCTGCCGGTGGATTCGCTGTTTTAGCTGCACGTGAGGGTGACTATGTTACTCTTAAACTGCCGTCTGGTGAAATCCGGAAACTCAGGGTTGAGTGTCGCGCGACAATAGGTGTCGTAGGCAACAGTGATCATGAGAATGTTGTTTTAGGAAAAGCCGGCAGGAGTCGTTGGCTTGGTATCCGTCCACAGACAAGAGGTATGGCGATGAATCCGGTCGATCACCCGATGGGTGGTGGTGAAGGTAAGTCGAAATCCGGTGGCGGTAGAAAACATCCTATGTCACCATGGGGTCAGCTTGCAAAGGGTCTGAAGACCAGAAACAAGAAGAAGGCTTCACAGAAATTGATTGTACGCGGCAGAAACGCCAAATAACTATAGCGGATAACAACAACAAGCAGAGAAACTATGCCAAGATCACTTAAAAAGGGACCGTTCATTGATATAAGACTGGAAAAACGGATCCTTGATATGAATGCCAAGGGTGAAAAAAAGGTTATAAAGACCTGGTCCAGAAGTTCAATGATTTCGCCTGATTTTGTCGGTCATACAGTTGCTGTACATAATGGTAAAAGTCATGTTCCTGTCTATGTAGGTGATAATATGGTAGGTCACAAGCTTGGAGAGTTTGCCCCGACGAGATCGTTTCGCGGCCATGCTGGTGGTGGAAAGGCCGAAAAAGGCGGCGCAGCACCAAGGAAAAAATAAATTGAAAAACGCGAAAGGGTAAAGATATCATGCAAGCTAAAGCAATATTGAGGGATACGCCGACATCGCCAAGAAAAATGCGTCTTGTGGCTGGCCTCGTTCGTGGGAAACAGGTCGATCTGGCAAAGGCTATTCTGCTAAATTCAACCAAAGCAGCTTCACGTAATGTTATGCAGACACTTAAGTCCGCAGTAGCTAACTACGCGCAGCTGAATCCGGATGAAAGGGTCAGCGATCAGGAGCTTTTTGTCAAGACTATTTTTGTTGATGAAGGTTCGACATTGAAAAGAACACTTCCTGCACCTATGGGTCGGGCATTCAGGATTCGCAAAAGATCTAATCATCTGACAATAGTCATTGATAAGGTTAAAAATCCAGTAACAAAATAAAACAAGGAGAGCGCATTGGGTCAGAAAGTTAATCCTACTGGATTCAGGCTCGGAATTATCAGGGACTGGTCTTCACGTTGGTATGATGATAGTCCGGTTATATCTGAAAAAATTAAGCAGGACCACGTTATACGCACTTATGTTCTTGCTCGGTTGAAGAAAGAAAGAGCAGGAATCGCACGTATAATTATTGAAAGAACGACAAAGCATGTCAAAATCAATATTTATGCCGCACGTCCTGGTGCCGTAGTCGGAAGAAAGGGAGAGGAAATAAATAATCTTTCTCAAGAGCTGAGCCGTATTACCGGTAAAGAGGTTAAAATAGATGTTGTTGAGGTTGTAAAGCCGGAAATTGAGGCACAGCTGATCGGTGACAATATTGCCTACCAGCTTGAGAACCGTGTTTCATTCAGACGAGCTATGAAGCAGGCTATCCAGCAGGCAATGCGTTCAGGAGCTGAAGGTGTCAGGATCAAGTGTGGAGGTCGTCTTGGAGGAGCTGAAATAGCACGTTCCGAACAGTACAAGGAAGGCAAGATTCCGCTTCATACAATTCGGGCAAATGTTGATTATGCAAGCTGCACAGCACATACAATTGCAGGCACAATCGGAATAAAAGTTTGGGTTTACAAAGGTGAGGTTCTCGTTCAGCGAATTGATGCGATTGAGGAAGATGAATTGAAGAGAATTAAGGAAAGACGCACTGACTCAGGTCCAAGAGGTCGCGATAATCGCGATGGCCGTTCAAAGCGCCGCCAACGCACAAAGCGATCTTAATATCAAGTACCATACAATAAGAAAACGAATGGAGTTGCCTGTATGTTAATGCCAAAGAGAGTTAAATATAGAAAGACACAAAGAGGCCGCATGAAGGGCAATGCTGGGCGTGGTACAGATGTTTCCTTCGGTTCTTTCGGTTTGAAAGCAATTGAGGGGGCATGGATCACTGCCCGTCAGATAGAGGCAGCCCGTGTTGCAATGACCAGATTTATGAAAAGAGATGGTAAAATCTGGATCAGGATATTTCCAGATAAACCGGTAACAAAAAAGCCAGCAGAAACCCGAATGGGTTCTGGAAAAGGATCACCTGAGTTTTGGGTAGCGGTTGTTAAGCCTGGAAGAGTTATGTTTGAGGCAGACGGTGTGCCGAAAGATGTTGCTACTGAGGCCTTCCGCCTTGCAGCACAGAAGCTGCCTATCAAGACAAAGTTCATTGTCCGTCCTGATTACGAAGGTTAAAAGAGCAAATAATTCGACAAGAGGGTTACTTATTATGAAAAAGTATGAAATTGCGGCATTGAGCAAACAGGAACTGATCGACAGGCTCAAGGAGCTTGAAGACAGACTTGCCGATATCAATTTTTTTAAAGTTATTGAGCAGCCGCAGAATCCTATGGTTATTCGCAATTCGAAACGGGATATTGCGCGCATGAAAAACCGGCTCCATCAAATTGCCTCTGCTGAGGCGTGTCAGGCTTGAGAGCCCTGGTAAACTAACAAACCGTTTATTGACAAATGGAAGAACAGAAAAAGGGCAGTGTATCGAAGGAACAGAGTGTTCCTGTAAGAGGAAGAAAAAAAAGCTGGTTAGGTAAGGTTGTCAGTGATAAGATGGATAAGGCTTGTATTGTTGCCGTAGAGCGCAGTGTACAGCACCCGGTTTATAAGAAGTATTTCAAGAAAACGACCAGGCTTATGGCTCATGATGAAAAGAATGAGGCCGGCATTGGTGATCTTGTCAAGGTAGTGGAGTGTCGCCCGCTGAGCAAGAGAATGAGCTGTCGTTTGGTTGAGATTATCGAAAAAGCCAGGTAAGAGAGGAATTTTTTACATTTAATAAAGTTTGAAACAGGATGATCCAGAAAGAAACAAATCTGGTTGTTGCCGATAACAGTGGAGCAAAGAAAGTTCGTTGTATCCATGTTTTTGGTGGGACCGGGAGGCGTTATGCCTCATTGGGTGATCAGATTATTGTATCAGTAAAAGCAGCTGTTCCGGGTGGAATTGTTAAAAAGAAGGATGTCTGCAGAGCTGTTGTTGTACGCTGTGTCAAGGAATCGCGGAGAAAAGACGGTTCATATATTCGTTTCGACGAAAATGCCGTAGTTCTGCTTAATGCGCAGGGTGAGCCGAGAGGAACGCGTATCTTCGGGCCTGTAGCAAGAGAGCTTCGTGACAGAAAATTTATGAAGATCGTTTCATTAGCGCCGGAAGTATTGTAAGGTGCTTCAGGCGGGAGTAACTCAGTTGGTAGAGTCACAGCCTTCCAAGCTGTTGGTCGCGAGTTCGAGTCTCGTCTCCCGCTCAGGATTTTATGAATAATATCATAGTAGAGAAAAATGAAAACAGGAATTAAGAAGATTAAGCTGCACGTCAAGAAGAATGACTCAGTCGTCGTTATAAGCGGCAATGATAAGGGAAAGGCGGGCAAGATACTTAAAGTATTTCCTTTAAAAAGCAGGGTGATAGTCGAAGGTGTTAATATTAGAAAACGCCATATGCGTCCTACACAGGGGCAGCCCCAGGGCTCGATTATTGAAAGGGAGTTTCCTATTCATGCTTCAAATGTGAAGAAGAGTTAATTGTTTCCACTAAATGTCGGGATGACAAAGACCATCCTGATTAACTGATAAAGAATAAGATGGCCAAGAACAAAGACCAGAATAGCGGAGTAACCTCCGAAAATCCTTCAGTTGCAAGACTCCAGACCTTTTACAAGGAAAAGGCAACGCCAAATCTTATCGAGCGCTTTCAGTACAAAAATGTAATGAAAGTCCCCAGGCTGAAGAAAATATCCATTAACATTGGTGTCGGTGCAGCTGCTTCAGAACCGAAGCTACTGGAAATTGCATCGCAGGAGCTTGCCCAGATTACTGGTCAGAAGCCACAGATAAGAAAATCAAAAAAGGCGATATCAAACTTCAAGCTGCGCGAAGGGCAGGCTGTAGGTTGCCGTGTAACTCTTCGTCGCAAGGCCATGTATGAGTTTTTTGACCGTTTTGTCAGTCTTGCAGTTCCAAGAATACGTGATTTCCGGGGCCTCAACGATACCAGTTTTGATGGTCGCGGCAACTACACTGTCGGTGTTAAGGAGCAGATAATATTTCCGGAAATCGATATTGATAAAGTACCGAGAATATCCGGAATGGATATCAGTTTTGTAACTTCAGCTTCTACAGACGAAGAGGCCTATGTGCTCCTTTCGGAACTTGGAATGCCATTCAAAAAGAAGAACTAACTAAATAATTCAGAAAACAGATGGCAAAGAAAAGCGTTATAGCAAGAAACGAGAAAAGGATAAAACTTGTTGAAAAATATGCAGTTATCCGTGCCGAGCTCCTGAAGGCAGGCGACTTTGAAGCCCTCCGTAAACTTCCGAGAGACAGTTCGGCAACAAGGGTTCGAAATCGTTGTGTACTGACTGGAAGAGGTAGAGGCATTTATGCTAAATTTGGATTGTGCAGGCATATGTTCCGCAAGTTTGCCCTTGAAGGGAAATTGCCTGGTGTAAGAAAAGCAAGCTGGTAAAACGGTTTGCAAGTGTTAAAAAGAGATATTTGTATCATTTTCGAAAGTAACCAACGTTTGCTATGCCTGTAACGGATTCAATTGCAGATTATATCACCCGTATCAGAAATGCGGGAAGAGCAAAAAACAAAACAACCGACATCCCGTATTCGAAGCTCAGGGAGAATCTCTCGCAATTGCTCGTGGATAAAGGGTACATTAAAAGCTTTACGGTCATTACAGCCGAAAAATTTCCCTTTATACGGGTTGATCTTAAGTATACCGCTCATGGCGACCCGGCAATAAGGGAGATTACGAGGGTAAGCAAGCCAGGTCGGCGTGTTTATGACGGAAAGGATATTAAAAAGTATCTTGGAGGCCTCGGGCTGTACATCCTTTCTTCATCGAAAGGTGTTATAACTGATAAAGAGGCAAGGGCGCAGGGAGTTGGCGGTGAAATCCTGTTCCGTATCTATTAATCCATAAGCCACAGAGCATTAGAATACCATGTCAAGAATAGGAAAAATGCCCATACCCCTGAGTAATCAGGCGAAGATAGAGATAAAAGACTTGAACATCAGGGTATCAGGTCCTAAAGGCACTCTTGAACAGAGTCTTACGGATCAGGTGAATGTTACAGAGGAAGCTGGTGTCATTACTGTTAATAGAATCGATGACAGCAAGAAGGCAAAAGCACAGCATGGTCTCTACCGTATGCTTATCAGCAATATGGTTGAGGGAGTGACAAAGGGTTTTACGACTAAACTTGAGATTGCTGGTGTTGGATATCGTGCAGAACTGAAAAACGATTTGCTCGCCTTGACACTTGGTTATTCACATATGATTTATTTTAAGGCTCCTGATGAGATTAAAATTGAGGTTCCTGATCAGGTTACCGTTCTTATAAGCGGTATTGACAAGGCTCTTGTTGGCCAGGTTGCTGCCAAGATCCGCTCATTCAGGAAACCTGAACCTTACCGTGGAAAGGGTATCAAGTATGCAGGTGAAGTTATCCGTCGTAAGGAAGGAAAGGCTGCAGGCAAGTAAGTAAGGAGTGAATGAATGCAGAACTCAAGTAGTCAGGCAATAACATTATACAACGGTTCAAGAGAATGAGTCAAATCGATAAAGCCTCCAGGAGGCAGAAAATCAAGGACAGAAGCAGAGGCAATGTCCAGGGCACAGAAACAAAGCCAAGGCTTTGTGTATACAGGAGTCTTACGCAGATATACGCGCAGCTTATTGACGATGTGAACAGCAAAACTATTATCGCTGCATCAACGATGTCAAAGGATAATAAGGCTCTTAAAGGCACAAAATCAGAGGTTTGTCGTATTGTCGGCAAACAGATCGGTGAAAAAGCCCTTGCCGAAGGTATAACAAATGTAGTATTTGACAGGAATGGTTTTCGTTATCACGGTAGAGTCAAGGCATTGGCTGATGGTGCGAGAGAAGCAGGACTGATCTTTTAACAACTTTTCAAAGAGAAAGTAAATGGCGAAAACATCTGCTAAGATTATCAGGCCCGGAGAATTAAATCTGAAAGAGAAGCTGGTTCATATCAACAGGACTGCAAAGGTTGTAAAAGGCGGTAAGCGTTTTGGATTTAACGCTATTGTTGTAGTTGGCGATAAAGAAGGTCATGTCGGTTACGGCCTTGGCAAAGCAAACGAAGTTCAGGATGCTATTGCAAAGGGTATAGAAGACGGCAAGAAAAACGTTATCAAGGTGCCGATTGTCAAAGGGACAATCCCACACCAGATTATTGCAAGGTATGGTGCTGCCAAGGTCATGATGAAACCGGCAACACCTGGTACCGGTCTTATTGCCGGAGGAGCTGTAAGGGCTGTACTGGAAATGGCCGGTATACACGATATTCTGACCAAATCGCTTGGATCATCCAATCCGCATAATGTGGTCAAGGCTGCTATAAAGGGCTTGCAGAGTATATCTGATGCCTACGACGTCGGAGAAAGACGGTCTAAGAGCCTGCAAGAGGTTTTTGAAAGCTAAAATAAGAGAATGCGATCATGAGTGATAAAACACTGAAAATTACGCAGGTGCGAAGCATCATTGGTGGTACAAAAAAGCAGAAAGCCACTATCAAGGCGCTTGGACTTGGCAGGCCTAACTACCAGGTTGACAGACAGGATAATCCTTGCACAAGAGGGCAGATCAGGGTTGTACAACACCTTGTAAAGGTTGAAGAAGTCTAAGTTTTTTTACTAATAGAAAGTCGGGAATTGAAACCATGGATTTAAGTTCACTTCGTCCAGCTAAAGGCGCAGTAAAAGATAAAAAGCGGGTTGGCCGCGGTCAAGGTTCCGGTAATGGAACAACAGCCGGAAAGGGCAACAAAGGTCAGCAGGCGCGCAGCGGTTACAAGAGACCTATCAATGAAGGTGGACAGATTCCGGTTTACCGGAGGTTGCCTAAATTTGGTTTTACTCCGCTTGACAGCAGACCGGTCAATACGGTCAATCTTTCGCAGATTGACAAATGGTTACAGGATGGACTTCTTGAGAATGAGATTTCTGTTCTCGACCTTAAGGCGCTCCTTCATGCAAGTAATGCAGACTATTTCAAGATTCTTGGTAATGGCGAACTTACGAGTGCGATTACTATCACTGCTCATGCATTCAGCAAGAGTGCAGAAGAAAAAATTACCGCTGCAGGCGGCAAAGTAATTAAGGCATTCCGTACGCTTGAAGAAGCTTCAAAAGTCAGGGATCTATCATTTGAAGATGCGCTCTTGAAACCAAAGGCAGCTTTGGTAAAAAGAGTGAAAAAATCTCCTAAGCCCTGAATCCGTTAAAAGGACGCTATGAAGCTTAATGAAAGTATAAGGAATATTAATAAAATCCCTGAACTCCGCCAGCGGATCCTTTATACGCTTCTTCTGTTATTTGTCTACAGACTTGGTTCTCACATTACCATCCCGGGTGTCGATGCGGCTGCAGTGTCAGGCGCATCACAGTCACATTCTAACGATCTCTTCGGACTTTTTGACCTTTTTGTCGGAGGAGCTTTTGCCAGAGCCTCGATATTTTCCCTCGGCATTATGCCCTACATCTCTGCTTCTATTATCATTCAGTTGCTTGGTGCGGTTACCCCGTATTTCCAGAAACTGCAGAAAGAGGGTGAAGATGGTCGGCAGAAAATCAGCCAGATGACCCGATACGGTACGGTTGTAATAGCTGCGCTTCAGGCGTGGGGTGTCAGTGTAAGTCTCTCAAGTCCCACTTCTTTTGGTAAAGTCGTTGTACCTGATCCCGGCCTATTTTTCTCTGTAACAGTTGTTATTCTTTTAACAGCTGCAACAGTATTTGTAATGTGGCTTGGTGAGAAGATCACAGAGCGCGGTATCGGAAACGGTATATCGCTCATTATCATGATCGGTATTCTGGCGCGTTTCCCTCAGGCTCTTGTCGCTGAGTTCCGTTCAGTCTCTCTTGGAAGCAAGAACTGGATTATCGAGATCATTATTCTCGCCGTCATGGCTGCAATTGTAGCTTTTGTTGTGGTATTGACCGTTGGTACCCGGCGCATACCTGTACAGCATGCCAAAAGAGTTGTCGGACGCAAGGTTTATGGTGGAAGCACACAGTACATTCCGATGAGGATAAATACAGCTGGTGTTATGCCGATTATTTTTGCGCAGTCAATTATGTTTCTTCCAGGCACTTTCCTCTCTTTTTTCCCTGAGAATGAGGTGATGCAGAGCATTGCGGCTGTTCTATCTTATGATTCATGGTGGTATGCCCTTATGTTCGGTACCATGATTGTTTTCTTTACATATTTTTATACAGCGATAGCATTTAATCCTAAAGAAGTTGCCGATACCATGCGTCGTCAGGGAGGTTTTATTCCTGGTGTGCGTCCTGGCAAAAGTACAGCTGACTTTATTGACAACATATTGACACGTATTACGCTCCCAGGGGCAATATCGCTTGCAATAATCGCGATACTTCCAACATTTCTTACAAAGTTTGTAAATGTTACACAGGGGTTTGCTCAGTTTTTCGGTGGGACAAGTCTTCTGATTATTGTCGGTGTAGGCCTTGATACGCTACAGCAAGTTGAAAGTCATCTGATGATGCGTCATTATGATGGCTTCATGAAGTCAGGAAAGACACACGGGCGCCAGTCCAGGTAATTAAACCGAAATGATTACTATAAAAAGCGAACGGGAGATAGAGCTGATGAGAGTGGCCGGTGCCCTTGTGGCACGAGCGCTTGATCTGCTTGAGAAGGAAATCAGACCGGGCATGACGACCAAAGATCTCGACACAATGGCTGAAGAGTTTATAAGAGATAATCATGCTGTGCCAAGTTTTCTGAACTACGTTCCGAAAAGTGATCCCGGTGTTACTCCATACCCGGCTACACTCTGTGTTTCCATTAACGAAGAGGTCGTTCATGGGGTGCCGAATAATAAGAGAGTTGTAAAGGAAGGCGATATTGTTTCAGTTGACTGCGGTGTTTACAAGGGCGGATATCATGGCGATGCAGCCAGGACTTTTGTTCTTGGTATTATTGATGATAAGGTGCAGCAGCTTGTTGATGTGACAAGAGAAAGTCTTGAGAGGGGAATTGCCATGGCAGTTGAAGGAAATAGACTCCATGATATTTCTTCAGCCATTGAAGATTATGCTCGCTCTTTCCGCTTGAGTGTTATTGAAAACATGGTCGGACATGGTATAGGCAGTGAATTGCATGAAGATCCGGCAGTGCCGAATTATGGCAGGAAACATACTGGAGTTAAGCTGGTTGAAGGCATGACGCTGGCCATTGAGCCGATGATCGCTCTTGGAAGATCCCGCAGGGCGGTCAGCAGGCGAAACGAATGGGTCGCGGTAACGGAGGACGGAAAGCCCTCTGCACATTTTGAACATACGATAGTTGTAAGGCCAGGGAAAGCAGAAGTACTGACCCGGACTTTTCTTGAGTGATCAACACTCTTGGAGTTTTACAAAATATCGAATAAAGGAGCAAATAACTTGGCTAAAGAAGAATCAATTGAGATTGAAGGCGTGATTCTGGAAGCACTTCCAAATGCGCAGTTCAAGGTGAAACTGGAAAACAGCCTTGAGGTGCTTGCCCATGTTTCTGGCAAAATCAGGATGCACTATATAAGGATTCTGCCCGGTGACAAGGTTAAAGTTCAGATTTCACCGTACGATATTTCAAAAGGCCGGATTACCTACCGGTATAAATAAGTGATGAAATAACCATACAGAGATTTGATTTATTGATCTATATTTATTACATTACAAACCTTTTCAGATTTCGGATTTAGTTGGATTAATTATTGCATGTGGGGTTATTATGAAAATATATTCTTCGATAAAAAAGCGTTGTGAGCACTGCCGAATTGTGAAGCGTAAAGGCAAAAGATTTGTGATTTGTAAAGTAAATCCAAGCCATAAGCAACGCCAGGGTTGATCTTCAGAAAAAACAATAGAACTTTAAAGAGCATATGAGGATAGCTGGGGTAAATTTGCCGTTAAACAAACATGCAGTTATTGCTTTGACGCATGTTTATGGTATTGGGAGAGCATCAGCAGAAAGCATTCTGCAGAGAGCAGGTATTGCGCAAAACAGAAAGATTTCTGAGTTGAACGATGCGGAAGCGCATGCAATCAGAGAGATTATTGCCGAAGAATACAAGGTTGAGGGGCAGGCTCGTGGTGAACAGCAGACTGCTATCAAGCGTTTAATGGATATTGGTTGTTTCAGAGGACTTCGTCATCGTCGCTCACTCCCAGTTCGCGGACAGAGAACCCGGACTAATGCAAGGACCAGAAAAGGTAAACGTAAGACTGTTGCTGGTAAGAAGAAGGCGGCTAAGAAGTAGAAGTGTATAGGCAATAAAATCTTCGATACTAAAGAGTGTAAGTTCATGGCTACAATAAGCAAGAAAAAAAAGAAAATAAAGGTTACCCCTGAAGGTGCTGTACACATCAAGGCATCTTTCAATAATATCATGGTAACCATTACCGATGTGCAGGGTAATACGGTTTCTTGGTCAAGCGCTGGCAAAAACGGGTTCAAAGGTTCTAAAAAGAATACTCCTTATGCTTCACAGGTGACCTCTGAAGCTGCTGCAAAAGAAGCCTACGATCTAGGGATGAGGTATGTCGATGTCTTTATTAAGGGTCCTGGTGCAGGACGTGATGCTGCCATCAGGGCTTTGCAGGGTGCTGGTCTTGATGTGCGGACTATAAAGGATATCACTCCTCTTCCGCATAATGGCTGCAGGCCTCCTAAGCGCAGAAGGGTCTGATTTTATATATTCATAGAATTTCAATGAAGCAATTGACATGGCAAGATTTAGAGGCTCAATAACAAAGGTATCCCGCAGGTTAGGTATTGCGCTTGCACCTAAAGCAGAAAAATATCTCGAAAGACGTCCTTTCCCTCCAGGTCAGCACGGTCAGGGCAGGAAGGGTAAGGTTTCAGAATATGCTCTGCAGCTTAGGGAGAAGCAGAAGATGAAATATCTGTATGGCATTCTTGAAAAGCAATTCAGAAACTACTTCAAAAAAGCGGCTTCACAAAGAGGTGTTACCGGTGATAACCTTGTCAGGCTTCTTGAACGACGTTTTGATAATGTCGTTTTCCGTGCGGGTTTTGCACCTTCAAGGTCGGCAGCCCGTCAGCTTGTAACTCACGGTCATCTCCTTATTAATGGTAAGAAGGTCGATATTCCTTCGTATCTCGTTACCCCTTCTGAACTGATTGAGTTCCGTCAGAGAAGCAAAAATATGGGAGCTGTTACAGACTCTCTTAATAAAACAACTGAATCACGCATACCTGCATGGATTCAAGTCGATAAGGCTAACCAGAAAGCTGTGTTTCTAGCTGTTCCCGAAAGAGCAGATATACAGGAGCCTTTCAATGAACAGTTGGTTGTTGAGTTATATTCTAAGTGATCTTAATGAAATCTAAGGTATCAATACTATGATATACCAGATGCAGATGCCTGCAAAAATAGAAGTTGACGAAACTACGCATACAGATCGTTTCGGCAGGTTCATTTCGCAGCCGCTTGAGCGTGGTTACGGTGTGACCCTTGGAAATGTTATGAGAAGGGTATTGCTTGCCTCACTTCCAGGTACTGCAATTACGGGAATAAAGATTGACGGAGTTTTCCATGAGTTTGCTGCAATAGATGGCGTCCGCGAGGATGTTCCACAAATCGTGCTCAATCTCAAAAAAGTCCGTTTCAAGTCGACATGCAAAAGAAATTGCAAGACATCTCTTACTCTTGTGGGTCCAATGGAGTTTACTTCTGGAGATATCGTCGCACAGGAAGGCGAGTTTGAGGTGTTGAACAGTGATATGCATATTGCTACAATAAATGCCGATACGACAGTTAAAATTGATCTGTTTATCGGGAGAGGTCGTGGTTATATTCCTGCTGAAGAAAATAGACCCGAAGGCATGCCGATCGGTTATATAGCCATCGATGCTATTTATACACCTATCAGGAACGTAAAGTTTACGGTCGAAAATACCCGTGTCGGTCAGAGAACTGATTACGAGAAGATGATTCTTGATGTCGAAACCGATGGTTCAGTGACTCCCGATGATTCTATCAGTCTTGCCGGCAAGATTATCACTGAGCATGTTACGTTTTTTGCCAATTTCTCGCCGACAGAGGAAGAGTTCACAGAAGAGGAGTTCAAGCAGCAGGATGATGAGTTCGAAACAATGCGCCGTCTGTTGCATACCAAAATTGAAGATCTTGATCTTTCAGTCCGTTCGCATAACTGCCTGAGGCTTGCCGAAATCGATACTATCGGTGATCTTGTTTCGCGCAAAGAGGACGAACTGCTGAACTACAAGAATTTTGGCAAGAAATCGTTGACTGAGCTTAAGGAACAGCTTGAAAAGTTTGAACTGAAGTTTGGTATGGATATTACCAAGTATCAGGGTAAATAAAAAAGAGTAACCGTTTTTTTGAATTATTGAGATTAGGATACAGTCATGCGTAAAGTTAAGCCGGTAAGAAAACTTGGAAGAACCGCAGCCCATAGAAAGGCGACCCTCAGCAATTTGTCAACTCAGCTCCTTGTTTACAAGCGCGTTGAAACAACGGAGGCAAAAGCTAAGGAAACCCGCAGGGTTGTTGAGAAGATTATTACGAAAGCACGCAAAGGAACAGTACATGCCCAGCGTGAAATCTTCAAGGATATCAGAGATAAGCAGGCTATCAGGATGCTTTTTGAAGAAATCGTTGCCAAGGTGGGTACACGTAACGGCGGGTATACCAGAGTTATAAAGCTTGCTCCGCGTTTCGGTGATGCTGCAAAAATGGCTGTTATTGAACTGGTTGATTATACAGAAGCACCGGCAGCAAATCAGAAAACCGCCAGGCAGGATCGCGCCAAACGAGTCAAGGGTTCCAGGAAAACCAGCGAAGCTCCAGCAACAGTATCAACGGCTTCTGCTGAGTAAAACTTTTGGTTTCTCGTCTCCCCCTTCATCATTATTGTTAGTCATTGCCGGCAGGATAGTTTTTATCCGCGGGCGATGACTATTTGTTTTTCAGAGAAAAACGGACTCATACTGCTGATTGAATGCAGTTCTACTTTTGAGGGAAAACAGTGATGATCCTCGCGTGATTCTATGGCTTTTGTTATTTCATTTTCCAGATTTCCCCCTTTCAGGCAAATCAGTATGCCTCCCTGTTTCAATAGGCCACCAGCGTAGGCGCAGAGTTGGTCGAGAGGCGCAACCTGTCTTGAGAGTACCGTATCAAATACCACGTCCTTCAGCTCTTCTACACGCGTATGCATTGCAATGGCATTCTTTATTCCGAGTGTTTTTATCATTGCCTGGCAGGCAGCAATTTTTTTCCCGGTTGCATCGACAAGAAGAAATTGAGTGTCTGGAAAGCAGATCGACAGCGGGATGCCGGGCAGCCCCCCTCCCGTGCCAAGATCAAGTACCCTTTCACCTTTACAGAAGGAGTGGTAAAGAGAGATGAGAAGAGAATGAAAGATATGTTTGACGATGACAGGAGCGTCCTCTTTACGGCTTATAAGGTTTATTTTGCGGTTCCACTCTTCAAGTAAGCATCCATATCGAACCAATTTATTTAGCGTTAGGGGATCGAGATCTATAGCCTGCTCGGCACATAAACTCCGCAATGTCTCGAAATCATTTTTCAGTCTTTCCATTCGTTCAATCCTTCTGTTCAGTTGTTTACTGAAAAAACGACATTTTAAGATGAATGACAAATTGGCTTTTATATTTAAGTAAATTAAACCTGTATTGCATGGCTGGTGTTATAATGGCGGACAAAATCCGGAAGATATACCGTTATGGTTAATGGTGTGAGAAAAAATGTTTATGCGCTTATCATGGCAGGTGGTATCGGCAAGGAGCTATGGCCGGTTTCCAGAAAAAAATTGCCTAAGCAGTTTGCTGATCTGTTTGATGATGGTACCATGATTACCAGAACGGTACAACGCATGAGAGGTACAGTGATTGATGACAATGTTTTTATTATCACCAGCGAACTTGGACGCAGGCAAATATCGACATCGCTTCATAATTTCAGGGTTGACAATATAATTGTTGAGCCATCCAGCCGAAATACAGCCCTCTGTATAGCCCTTGCAACCGCTCACATAAAGAAAAGGGACCCTGATGCCGTGACCATAGTTCTTCCTGCCGACCATCTGGTGCTTGATGATAAGGTATTTAATAACATTATCGAGGCAGGTATTGAAATAGCATCGGGCAAAAAAGGCCTGATCACTATTGGAGTCAAGCCTGACAGACCGGAAACTGACTATGGCTATATTCAGGTTGATGAACAGCTTTCAATTCCTTTGGCATTTGCAGCAGGCTGTGATTATATGCTCTTCAGAGTCAAGGCGTTTGCTGAAAAGCCTGACCTTGCCACAGCTGCTGAATTTCTTGAAAGTAAGGACTTTTACTGGAACAGCGGGATATTTATCTGGCATATTGATGCGATATGCAGAGAGTTTGAACGATCAATGCCTGATTTATACAAGGATCTGCTCAATATTTACGAAAGTTTGGGCACAGAAAATGAACAAAAAGTCATCGAAGATGTTTATTCCTGGATTCATCCGATTTCTATCGATTACGGCATTATTGAAAAGGCGGACCCTGTTTTTGTACTGACAGGAGAATTCGGCTGGACTGATCTTGGATCATGGGATGAAGTATTGAAAGTTGTCGGAAGACGCACTCTCACGACAGAGGAACGGCCCGAAGATCGGCTGGTGCAGATTGATTGTGAAAATCTTTTTGTCAAGAAGCCCTCGGGTAAAGTTGTTTGCACAATAGGGGTATATGACTTGATCATTATCGATACCGATGATGCACTTCTGATATGCCAGAAAGGGGAGTCTCACAGGGTGGGTGAAATTGTTGATACCCTGCGGCGTGACGGGCTTGAGGAATATCTTTAAGCTCGTTTACTTGGCGGACCAGCTTACACCTTCTTTTGTATCCTTGATTTCAATTCCGACAGCAAGAAGCCTGTCCCGGATTTTGTCACTGAGTGAAAAATCCTTTTTATTTCTGGCTTCAGCCCGCAGTTCGAGCAGAATATCCATAAGTCCGTCAAGCTTTTTCACGCTCTGCACATTATTTCCTCCGACACATTCTTCATTGCTGCTCAAAATTCCAAGAATCTCCGTTCCAGCTGTATAAAGAAAAGCTTCACTTTTTTGACAGGACTCTTCAGAGATGCCTTCACGTCGATCAAGAGCGGAATTTATGGCTTTTGACAGGTCAAAAAGAACAGCTATAGCTACGGGTGTATTGAAGTCATCATCCATTGCATCGGTAAAGCGCTTGCGGAAAGGTGCTATGTCAAATGCTGCAGTTCCTGTTTTTTGTTCCCGGAGGCGCCGACGGGTTTCACGGAGTTTTTCAAGTCCTGTTGTTGATGCATTTATGGCAGATTCGGAATAATCCAGTTGCGAGCGGTAGTGTGATTGAAGAATAAAGAATCGGATAACCAGCGGATCGGTAACTTTAAATATATCCTTCAGATTGACCGAATTTTTCAGGGACTTACCCATTTTTACCCCATTGACCGTCACCATATTGTTGTGCATCCAGAATCTGACGTATGGTTTTCCTGTTACGGCTTCGGACTGGGCGATTTCACAGTCATGGTGAGGAAACTTGTTTTCCATGCCTCCGCCGTGAATATCGATGGTCTCTCCAAGGTATTTCATCGACATCGCCGAACATTCCAGATGCCATCCGGGATAGCCGACACTCCATGGTGAATTCCATTTCATCAGATGCCCTTCCTCTGCCTTTTTCCATAGTGCGAAATCGGATGGGTGGCGTTTTTCAGAGCGCATTTCCACTCTGATGCCTGATTGTAAAGCATCCTGCTCTGTTCGTCCGGAAAGTTTTCCGTATCCAGGAAATGATTCAACAGAGAAATAGACATTGCCGTTGACCTCATAGGCGTGGCCGGTATTAATCAACCGTTCTACAAGCGCAATCTGTTCGGGAATGTGGGCTGTGGCAGCAGGGGCGATATTGGGTCGGAGAACATCGAGCCGGTCCATATCTTCATAGAAACTTCGGGTATAAAACTGTGAAATTTCCATCGGATCTGTTCTTTCAAGGTGCGCCTGTTTAGAGATCTTGTCTTCACCTTCATCGCCGTCATCGGTCAGGTGACCGACATCGGTAATATTCTGAACATACTTTACACGGTATCCCTTATGACGCAGCCAGCGAACTGCCACATCAAACGATACATAGCTTTTTGCATGGCCGAGATGGGCATGACCGTAAACAGTAGGACCACACACATAGATGCTGACAATACCCGGAATCAAAGGTTCAAACTTTTCTTTGGCTCTGCCGAGGGAATTGTATATGAAAAGTGACATGTTCTGCTGTTCTTCCTTTTTATAGAGGTCTGATGCGTAAAAAGCCTGATCAAAGTTAAACATTTGGGTTTTTAACGCAAGGTTTTTAGCTTCCTTTTTGTTGCTCTTTTTTGTCCGACCGGTTTTTACTTTATATGAAGATTATTTCTGCCGCCTTTCATATCAGTGCGTCTGCTCTTTCCGGTCTTCCGGAAGGCTCGTCTTCTGAAATCGTTTTTTCAGGAAGATCCAATGTCGGCAAATCAACGTTGCTTAATTCACTTACTGAGCATAAAGGTCTTGCCAAAACAAGTTCAACTCCCGGAAAAACCAGACTGATCAACTATTTTTTAATTAACAACCAGTTTTATTTTGTCGATCTTCCCGGTTACGGATACGCCGCTGTCGGGCATGAACAGAAGGCAGCATGGGGCAATCTTCTAACTTCGTATATTGAGCACCGCCATAATATTTCGCTTATTGTGCTCCTTCTTGATTCCCGTCATCCGGCAATGCAGTCCGACAGGGCAATGATTGAGTTTCTGGAGTTTCATGACAAGCCGTATGGTATTGTGCTGACCAAGTATGACAAGCTTACGCAAAAGGATAAAGTCCAAGCCCGGCGTATAATGGAAAGTTGCGCGGCGAAAGCCAAATTTATTGTAAATTATTCATCTTTTTCCGGCAAGGGAAAGAGTGAGCTTCTGGCTCATTTTGATCATTATATCTGTTAAAAAAAACAATCGTCGTGGAATCAAAAAAATTCAGGATACCCTCGCAGTCTGCAACTGTTATTGTTGGTACTCAGTTCGGTGATGAAGGCAAAGGAAAACTCGTTGATTACCTTTCGGACAAATACGATATCGTTGTCCGTTACCAGGGCGGGGCGAATGCCGGTCATACTATCTGTTTTGATAATAAAACCGTTGTTCTGCACCTTATTCCTTCCGGAATCTTTCATAATGGATGCGTTTGTGTGATCGGTAACGGCGTTGTCATTGATCCTGCCGCATTGCTCGAGGAAATTAAAAAGGTAGAGGAACTTGGTTTTGAGGTGACTGGCAGGCTTTTTATCAGCCATAATGCACATCTCATCATGCCATACCATAAGCGGCTTGATTCATTGCATGAGACCGCTCAGGGCGACCAGAAAATCGGTACGACCGGTCGGGGTATCGGACCAAGCTATGAGGACAAGTTTGCCCGCAAGGGTATAAGGGTTGTTGACCTTCTCAATCCTGAAGTGCTGCAGGAAAAACTCAGAGAGAACCTTGCAGCAAAGAACAAACTGTTTAAAAATATTTATGACAAGGAAGAGATTGATGTTGAGAACCTGGTACGCGAGTATGAAGAGTTCGACAAGATTATCGATCCCTATGTGACCAATACCCAGTTATATCTCAACAAACAGCTTCAGGAAGGAAAGACGGTACTCCTCGAAGGCGCACAGGGCTGTCTGCTTGATGTCGATCACGGGACCTATCCCTATGTGACCTCCTCAAATCCGACTTCAGGAGGAGCATGCACCGGATCCGGTATTGCTCCGAACTATATCGGTAAGGTTATCGGTGTCTGTAAAGCCTATATGACAAGAGTCGGCAACGGGGCGTTTCCCTCTGAACTGCTGGATGAGACCGGGGAACTTCTCGGTCAGATCGGGCACGAGTTCGGGGCTACGACCGGAAGAAAGCGCAGATGCGGCTGGATTGACCTTGTCGCTCTCCGTTATTCGCTTACAGTCAACGGCGTTACGGAAATTGCGCTTACCAAGCTTGATGTGCTCGATACATTTGAAGAGATCAAGGTGTGTACCTCATATATGCTTGATGGTAAAGAGATTTATGATTTCCCAACCGATCATCAGACGCTTTCACGTGTGACGCCGGTATATACCACGTTGAAAGGGTGGAAAGCTTCGAATGCCCAATCGCGGACCTTCCCGGATATGCAGCCTGAAGCGCAAAACTATGTGACCTTTCTTGAAGATGAACTGCAGGTTCCGGTTACCTTTATTTCAGTTGGCCCTGGACGGGAAGAGACTGTTTTTAAATAACATTCGAGTTTTATTCCATGGCTTTGATGGATATCGCTGTTATTCCTCTCGATAGTAAAGAGGGGAGCCTGAGTGGTTTTGTGGCCGGATTGCAGGAGCTTCTGGCCGCAAGTGGCTGCAGTTACAGGCTTCATGATATGGGTACGACGGTTGAAGGACCTGCGCATCTGCTTTTTGAGCTTGCACAGAAACTTCATGAGTACTCGTTCAGTAAAGGCGGCAAGCGTGTCTATACGGTTATGAAAATTGATGATCGACGGGATCGAACTGTTAGGCTTGGAGAAAAGACAGCTTCGGTCAAAGCGAAAATAGCCCCTGCGGCGGAGTAGGGGGATTGGCGAAAATATTTTATCTTCACATTCTTTAAGTTTGGCCGTTGTAACGCTTTTGCACCCCATCGCCGATGGAGTTGATGCAGGCAGTAACTATCAGGAGAAACACTTCATGATGCAGGTTTCCGGAGATGTCCAGATAATCAAAGAAGATAACGTTACGCACAGTTTTTGTGGTCTTGCCTGTGTCGGCTGGATGTATCAGAAGATCAAAGACAGTTTTTTTCTTATTCTCGGAACGCATACATGCGCTCATTTTCTGCAGAATGCACTTGGCATGATGATTTTTGCCAAACCTCGTTTCGGCATTGCTCTCATGGAGGAAGGTGATCTTTCCAAGAATGAGCCCACTCTTGAGGAGATTATACGTGAAATCAAGGCCGACCATAATCCGTCGGTGATTTTTCTTCTCTCTTCATGTACTCCTGAAGTCATGAAGGTTGATTTCAAGGGTCTTGCCCATCATCTCAGTACACCTGATGTCCCTGTGCTTTTTGTTCCGGCCAGTGGTCTGGTCTATAATTTTACTCAGGCTGAAGACTCTGTGCTGCACGCTCTTGTGCCGTTCTGTCCCGAAGCTCCCGCCGGTCAGAAAAGTGTGGTATTTCTTGGTTCAGTGAATGATGCCACAGCTGATGACCTCAGAGCGGAAGCCGAAGAGCTTGGTATTCATGTCGCTGGATTTCTGCCTGAATCCCGTTTTGATAAAATGCCCGCTATCGGTCCCGATACCGTGCTTGCTCCGATCCAACCTTATCTTTCGAGGGTTGCCGTCAAGCTGGAGCGTGAGCGTGGAGCGCGTGTTCTCCACTCTCTTTTTCCTTTCGGTCCTGACGGATCGAGGGCTTTCTGGGAGGATCTTGCCCGTGAATTTGGTATCACCGTTGATCTTCGCGACCGCGAAAAAGCTGCATGGGAGAAGATCCGCAATCAGACAGAACTCCTTAAGGACAAAAAGGTTTTTCTGACTGCTGATACCATGATGGAGCTGCCTCTTGCACGTTTTCTCAAAAGTGCCGGCGCCGATGTTGTTGAATGCAGCAGCGCCTATATCAATAAAAAATTTCACGCTCGTGAACTTGATGCTCTTGCCGGTGTCCGTGTTGTCGAGCAGCCTAACTTTCACCGTCAGCTTGAGGATGTTAAACAGATCCGGCCAGACCTGATTGTTACGTCGCTGATGACAGCCAACCCTTTTGCAGGACATGGCTTTGTTGTCAAGTGGAGCATGGAGTTTATGCTTATGCCTATTCATAGCTGGTCGGGGGTTATTCCACTGGCTAATTTGTTTGTTTCACCGCTTCTTCGCCGCAGTAAGCTGCCGGTGTTTGATAAGGAGGTATGGCTTGAAGGTGTCATGCCGAGCGCTGAATAATTCACGGAAGGAAATCGTAATAACAAACGTTACAGAGTATGCGCTTAGCTTTCTGGCTCTATGAGGGAACAGCCCTCCATGGTATCAGCCGAGTCACCAACAGTATGAAAGGTGTCCACACCGTCTATCATGCGCCCCAGGGCGACGACTACATCACGGCCACTTACAGTATGCTTGAACGAACCCCTGATTTTCCTGGATTGTCGATCAGCGTGGTTCGGGGAAGAGACCTTGCCCAGGGAGTTTCAAGACTTCCAGGAACACTGCAGCAGGTTGATCAGCACTATCATCCCGACCTTACGGTCATCGCTCCGAGTTGCAGTACAGCTCTCCTTCAGGAAGATCTTCACCAGCTTGCAGCCCATTCCGGACTTCCACCGGAAAAAATTCTGGTTTATGCACTCAATCCCTTCAGGGTATCGGAAAACGAGGCAGCTGATGGTCTTTTTACTGAACTGGTAAAACGATACGCAGCACCTCAGGAAAAAACAGCTGTGCCCTCGGTAAACCTGCTTGGTTTTACCTCGCTTGGTTTTCATTTGCGTGCTAACCTGACCAGTCTGCGGCGCATGCTGCAGACACTCGGCATTTCTGTCAACGTTGTTGCACCATGGGGAGCGGGTATAGACGATCTCAAAAAACTGCCTGCAGCCTGGCTCAATATTGCTCCTTACCGCGAAATCGGATTAACGGCGGCTGAATATCTTGCTGAAACGTTTGATATGCCGGAAATTACTGAGGCCCCGATAGGGGTTGAACCCACTCTTGCATGGCTTCGATCAGTTATTGGCCAGCTTAATCGGATAGGCGCGGAAAGAGGAGTTCCTGCAATTGCCCTGCCGAAGCTTAGCGCCTTTTCGCTTGATGGCCTGAGTGCTCCGAGCGGTGTCCCATGGTTTGCAAGGACTGCTGATATGGAAAGCTTCAGCAACAAGAGGGCTTTTGTGTTTGGCGATGCTACGCACACTGTTGCAATTGTGAAGTTTTTGCGCGACGAACTCGGTATGAAGATAATTGGTGCAGGCACCTACATGGAGCGTCATGCCGATTGGGTACGTAAAGAGTTGGAAGGCTACCTTCCAGGTGCACTTGTGGTTACTGACCGGTTTCAGGATGTTGCAAAAATTATTGACGATGAGATGCCTGATCTGGTCTGTGGTACCCAGATGGAACGTCACAGCTGTCGAAAGCTTGATGTTCCCTGTATGGTTATCTGTCCTCCGACACATATAGAGAATCATCTGCTCGGTTACTATCCGTTTTTCGGTTTTGATGGATCTGATGTTATTGCAGACAGAGTTTATCTTTCATGCAAACTTGGTCTTGAAAAACACTTGATCGACTTTTTCGGCGATGCCGGTTTGGAATATGAGGAGAATGGAGCCGCCGCATCACCTGAGCTTGAGCCATCAACAGGGAACGGGCATATCTCCCCGACGGACGACATTAAGAAAGAGGCTGCTGCTGAAGATGGAGAGATGAAGTGGTCCGATGATGCTGAAACAATGCTTAAGAAAGTGCCTTTTTTTGTTCGCAAAAAAGTCAGGAAGAATACTGAAACCTTTGCCCGTGGCATCGGCGAATCCAGCGTTACTGTAGAGGTATTCCGAAAGGCAAAAGAATCTCTCGGCGGGTAAGGTTTTTCTATTAATCATATTCTCTGTAATCATTATGAGTTTAGTATTAGCCGTATATGGTAAGGGCGGCATAGGAAAAAGCACTACAAGCGCAAATATTTCAGCAGCCCTTGCCCTTAAAGGCGCCAAGGTTCTGCAGATTGGATGCGATCCAAAGCATGACAGCACATTTCCTATCACCGGCAAGCTGCAGAAAACAGTTATTGAGGCTCTTGAAGAGGTGGATTTTCATCATGAAGAGCTGTCAGCCGAGGATATTATCGAAACCGGATTCGCAGGCATTGACTGCCTTGAAGCAGGCGGTCCTCCCGCAGGAAGCGGATGTGGAGGTTATGTTGTCGGAGAATCGGTCACTCTGCTCCAGGAACTCGGCCTATACGATAAATATGACGTCATCCTTTTCGACGTGCTTGGTGACGTGGTATGCGGCGGGTTCAGTGCTCCGCTGAACTATGCCGATTATGCCATCATCATCGCCACCAACGACTTCGACAGCATCTTTGCGGCCAACAGGCTCTGCATGGCTATCCAGCAGAAAAGCGTTCGCTACAAGGTCAAACTCGCCGGTATCGTTGCCAACCGTGTTGACTACACCACCGGTGGAGGCACAAACATGCTCGACCAGTTTGCCGAAAAAGTAGGAACACGACTCCTTGCCAAAGTGCCCTATCACGAACTGATCCGCAAGAGTCGCTTTGCAGGCAAAACCATGTTTGCCATGGAGGATACTCCCGACAAGGAAGAGTGCCTTCTCCCCTATAACGACATAGCCGATTTCCTTATCCAGGAAAATCCGGTAGCCGCAGTTCCGGTTCCAATCGGCGACCGCGAAATCTTCGCCATGGTCGGCGGCTGGCAGTAAAACCAGGATATCGCATAGAGCATAAAAAAAGCGGATCATTTGATCCGCTTTTTTTATGGCCATTCTGCACGAAATTCTTCTTTTCTGAAATAAGTCCTATAAGTCCTATAAGTCCTATAGGACCAATAAGACCTATAAAAAATCCAGTCAAAAGCTTATTTCAACTTTTATTTGTAATATTTCTTATAAATACATTTATTATTCTTTAATTTTACAATTAAAATACGTTATTTTATTTGGTGCATAAGTTGTGTTTGGGTCGAACATATTGGCTCACAAATCAGAACATACAGCAATGATTGAATCAATTAGAATAGCAGGTGTCGCAAGTTACAGCAACAGTCCGGAGTTTTTGACTGGGTTATCCAAATTCAATTTTCTCTATGGAGCTAATGGATCAGGTAAAACAACAATTTCCCGAGTGATTGCGGACGACGGAGGTTTTCCGAGCTGCAGCATAAGTTGGAACGGTTCGAAGTTGCAGACGATGGTCTATAATCGGGATTTTGTCACAAAGAACTTCAGCCAATCTGCTGAACTCAAGGGTATTTTTACATTAGGTGAAAAAAATATTGACATTCTGAAAGAAATTGCTGTCGCAAAGACTGACCTTGATTCCATCACAAAGAGAATCGAGAACATGCATTTTGTCTTGCATGGTGCCGATGGTACTGGTGGCAGGTTTGGTGAGTTGGCGGCCCTGGATGAAAAATTCAGAGAAAAGTGCTGGTCTTCTTATACAAATCACAAAGTAAAGCTTTTCCATGCATTTGATGGGTTCAAAAAAAGCAAAGAGAAGTTCAAAGATAAAATTCTAAAGGAGCGGGCTTTCAACTCTGCAGCAATAAAATCGTTAGCTTGGACTTTGAAAAAGACAGGCCTCGAATCAAAGATACAGAAGCTCAGTTTAAACTATGCGTGATTTATATAAGTCCAATAGGATCCCTAAGCCCTATGAAAAAGCCAGCCCACAGCTTTATTCCGCCTCATGGCAACTATCGTGAGCTGCTTTCATATCAGAAGGCTGTGGCAGTCTATGACCTGACTTTTCGCTTTTGTCAGCGTTTTCTCTCACGGGGAGATCGCACCGTTGACCAGATGGTTCAGGCTGCACGTTCAGGGAAACAAAACATTATCGAAGGAAGCAAAGCCTCAGGTACCTCAAGGGAGACAGAAATCAAGCTGACCAACGTGGCACGTGCCAGTCTCGAAGAACTTCTCGAAGATTACATCGATTTTCTAAGGGTGCGAAATTGTACGATCTGGGAAAAGAATTCCAGAGAAGCACGTTATGTCAGAAAACTTGGAAGTAAAGCCAAGGTGACATATGAGAGTTACCGGGAGTTTGTTGAAACCCGTACTGCCGAAGTTGTGGCAAATATTGCAATCTGCCTGATTCACCAAACAAACTATCTGCTCGATCATCAAATCCATCGCATGGAAGCGGATTTTCTAAAAGAGGGCGGCATTCGGGAACGAATGACCCGCGCGCGTCTGCAATCAAGGGAACAACAAGGGAAAAGGCTGGCCTAATCCTGTTGCATACCTGCTCTATTTTTTATAGGACCTATAAGTCCTATACGACCTATAGGTCCTATAAAAACTCACCCGACAGCGATATTTTATCACCGGTAACTATCAAATTTCGCAACGGTATCGGCACCGAATGGTTTTGTTCTCCTGCCGGATGTCCGCCTTGATTTTTGTCTTCGGGTTTACAAGTTCCTGCAGAAGAGCTGTGAAAGTGCCAAGGTAGAAGTTTCCAACAACCGGATGCGTTGGGTAGGTTACTTTAACTGTTATTTCGGGCGGGCGGCTCATAGTGTAACTGAATTCGCCACTGCCAGCAAAAGTCCATGCGTTTTTGCTGATGGCAAAGAGAAAAAGTTTAAACGCCGGTCTTGTGGGCAGAAGTTTCACCAATTTCTGGAATATGCCGGGTATTCGGACTTTAAGAAGGTAGCGGGCCGTGCGTATTCCTGATTCTTTCAGTATGCTTGCAGTTGCTGCATCACCAATCTCTTTTTGCAGTGAGGTGACCATCGAATGAAATTTTGATTCTTCAATCATCTCTGTCGGCAGGTTTCCGATAAAATGTCCCTGGCCAATTTTTTTCAGTATGGTGTCAGCTTCTGTTTTACCGAATTTGGCTTCAAGAGCTGCGACGGTCTGGATAATGGAATTAGGTCCTATTTTTGATGGTGCGTTCATCGTGTGAAAAAATCTGTTTTATTATCGGGACGTTATGATCTGAATATCGATGTGCTCTGTTGTCCATCCTGCCCGAACTTTTACTGATTCAGCATAGAAACCGAATGGTTCGGCTGGTCTATATGGTTCGATTGATCCTGGATTCCATTGCTGGTAAGAGGCTGGAGGGTTATTGCCTGAAGGAATAAACGCACTGACAGTATAGCTGCCGGGCGGGAGTTCCGGGAAAGTGTAGCGAAATGTTCCGTTCCGGTCACAGAGTGCTATTGTGCGGTATGTTGCTGATGAACCTGATACTTTTGCCTCTATTACCGCATACTTTCCTGAAGCATATCCTTTTCCGGAAATGCTTCCGGTATCTTTTTTCTCAGCTGTCCTGAATTGCGATACTACTGGTTTTGACTTATCAGTGTTGTCTCTTGCTCCCTTACTTGTCAAAGGATTAATGCTGATGCTGTATGCCCGGCCCGGTTGAAATCCACTGGCGGGTTTCAGGGCAAACGTGCGTGGATCAATTGTTATCAAAGAAAAATGAATGGGTTCGTTATTGTCTGTACCTGTTTCTGAAAGGGTTATTGCCTGATTGAGTGCTGATACAGGGAGCGGAGCAGATAACTTTATCAGGACAGCCTTGCCAAGTGAAGGCCATTCCATATCAAGGTATGCCGGATTACTGTTGTTTTCGGGAACGATGGTTATAGAAACTGTGCGGTTTCCTGTAGGTCGGTTAGAACCGTAAAATGAAACTGTTCTGATTGCTTTTTGTCCCTCAAGAGCATTATAACTGATGATGTAGGGCTGGTTTGGCTGCAGCTTATCAGTTATAATAAGAAATTCTTTTTCATGCAATGAGCGGCTTTTACTGAACCAGGTAACAACGGGAATCAGTGCATGAGACATCGCGTGCCGGATCTCAAGCTTTTCGGGGCTGAATGATGTGATGTTCAGAGGTCGGCCGAATTTGATTTCGAGAAGCTGTTGTTCCAGAGGCGTGCACGATACAAGACTCTCTGTATCGCTGTGTACGCCGTCAAGCCGTAACATCAGATTGGAAGAATTTTCGTGAACAATAGAGGCGTTGCTTAAGCCAAACTCTTCTGTCTTGTAGTTATAGCGCAGGTCATTGTTCCGGTTGTTAACAGCAAAAATTTTATAAGCTCCGGCGACAATGTTATTGAAAGAGAAAGCACCGGAAGCGTTTGCCTGTATCAGGTAATCAGGATCTCTTGTCAGCAGGGTTTCTTTCGAAAAGGGTTCCGGATGTTCGGCAAAAGCCAGCAGCAAGGCATTGGTGGCTGGTGAAAAGTCTGCGTTAATGACCTTGCCGCTGATAATTCCGGTATCGATTACCGGTCCAGTGGAAAAAGCAAAGGTATAGGGACCTGCAAAGGTGCGTCCTCTGTAGTCTTTAAGATTTTTATCGAGGGTGACAACATAGGTGCGATTTTTTGCAAGAGGTTTGAACGCTTTTATATCCACCTCTTTTCCTTTAACCGCAATGTCGTAGCTGCCGATTGAGGGTGCAAAGAAAAGTGCATTGAGCAATTGCTTTCCTGAAATGTAATGGCTGAAGGTCAGGTGAATTCTGTCTGAGGATACATTGACGGAAGATGGCGCAGGATTGGAAGATGCCACATGTAGTGGCGTGTTATCAGCAGGCCCTCCTGTAGGTGGACGGTCAGAAGCGCAGCCACCTGGGAGCCATAACAGGAGAATGAAGAACATCTTCATGATACGCATTAAACTCTGCATGAAAATCCTTCGGTTCTCCGGTAAAAGAGGCTTGATTGTATGTGTCTGTGAAAATTCGTAAATTAAAAACTAAAGTAGTTCTATGAAAGTTTTTCGTGAAAAATTATAGATTGATTGTGATATAGATGGCCAGACGAAATATTAAAGTTCTTTATGTCTCCGGTGAAGTTTCTCCTTTTGTAAGAATCAGCGCACTTGCTGATTTTATGGCATCATTCCCCCAAGCTATTGAGGAAGAAGGGTTCGAGGCACGCATCATGATGCCAAAATACGGCACGATCAATGACCGGAAGTTCCGGTTGCATGATGTTTTGCGTTTGTCAGATATAGAGGTTCATCTGAAGGAGAAAATAGACTTGCTGAATGTAAAGGTAACGGCTTTGCCTTCGAGCAAGATTCAGACATATTTCTTGTATAACGAAAAATATTTCAAACGTAATGGTCTATTTACTGATCTTTACAGCGGAAATGATGTGAAGGGAAGTGCCGACAAGGTTGTTTTTTTCAATGTAGGTGTTCTTGAAACCTTGCAGCGGCTTGGATGGAAACCCGATATTATTCACTGTCATGACTGGTATGCCTGTCTTATTCCTCTTCTGTTGAAAACAGTTTATGCTTCGAATGAGTTTTTCAAGGACATAAAAACAGCACTTACCATTCATAATATTTACCGCCAGGGTCTTGTTCCCTTCAAGTCTTTTCAGAAGCTGCTTCCCGATGAAGTATGTTCCGGACTTTATTGCAACAATGACGAGGTGAATATGCTCTATACCGGTGTAGAACATGTCGACCTGTTTACGACGACATCGAAACGGTATGCAGAGGAAATTGTGCAGGATGGGCCGCTTACATTCGGGCTCGGTCCGGTTCTTGAGGAGCATCAGGAAAAATTTTACGGCATTCTTAACGGCATTGATAGCCGGCAGTGGAACCCTTCTGCTGACAAGCTCATAAAAAAGCGATACGGTCTTGATAATATGGATGGCAAGCTTGACAATAAAAAAGCTCTTCTTGAGGAAGCAGGCCTTCCTTACCGTGAAGGTGTTCCTCTTGTGGGGGTTATTGCCAATTTTGATGAATTTCAGGGGGCGGAGCTGCTTCTGCAAAGTCTTGAACGGCTTGCATCTCTTGATATTCAGCTCGTGATCAGTGGTTCAGGGGATAAAAAATATGAAAAGGAGTTTCAGAATTTTGCTGCTGCGCATCCAGAGCAGGTGAGTTTGCATGCCGAATTTTCCGATACTTTTTTTCACCTTGCCATAGCGGGGCTGGACATTCTGCTTATGCCCGGTATGATTGAATCGTGCGGGATGATCCAGATGTTTGCCATGAATTACGGAACCATACCTGTGGCTTATGCCGGAGGCGGGATTGTTGAAACCATAGACGATTTTGCCGATGAACAAGGGTCGGGATTTATTTTTCATAACTATACCGCCGATTCCCTTCTTGGCAAGCTCAATGAGGCTATTGAATGCTATCATGATGAAGAGAGCTGGGAGCAGATTGTCACTGCAGCCATGAACAGGGATTTTAACTGGAAAAACTCCGCTGAAGAGTATGATCAGCTCTATCGTCAACTTCTTGACAAATAGGGAATGACGATGCAGACAATAAAGGTTCTTTTTCTTGACAGGGATGGCACGATCAATCTGGATACAGGAAGTTACATTTACTCCAAAGAACAGCTCCTTCTGATTGATCGGGCTGACGAGGCTATTGCACTTGCAAAGAGTGCAGGGTTTCGGATTGTCATTGTGACCAATCAGGCCGGTATTGCAAGGGGGATAGCTACGGTGGAGCAGGTTGAAGAGGTGAACCACTATCTGAACGAACTGCTTTTGGCCAATAATGCCGGCTTTGATCGTTGCTATTACTGTCCGTACCATCCTGAATATCCCCATCCGGATTACGATCGTTTTATGGAATTCCGGAAACCGGCTACAGGTATGGTTGAGCTTGCCATTGGTGAATTTCGTGCCGAAGGGCTTATTGTTGATAGAAGCGCATCTTTTTTTATCGGAGATAAAACGCTTGATGTTGAATGCGGTATTCGTGCAGGTCTAAGGACGGTGCTGGTAAGAACAGGGCATAATGAGGAGAAGCTCTGTCTGCAGCGCAACATCATTCCCGAATTTGTAGCTGATGATCTCTATAAAGCTGTTACGGAGTATATTCTTGCCCTTGCCTGATTATAAGCGCCTCTCCTGCGCGAGTTTCTTTACAGTATGCTGAGTCTTTATGTGCATATTCCCTTCTGCAAAACCCGTTGCAGCTACTGTGATTTTTATCTCGTTACGCGAACGGACCATATCGGAGCTTTTTTCAAGGCTCTTTCTCTTGAAACAGCATATCGCTCGTCTGAATTGAAAGGACGGACGATAAGCGCCATTCATTTTGGAGGAGGAACTCCCTCGATTGTGCCTGTGCGCTATTTGGCCGAATGGCTCGACAATGTTGCCGCTTTGTGCAGCTTTGCGCCCGATATTGAGATAGCGCTTGAGGCTAATCCGGAAGACCTTGGGGGGGATGCCATGGATGAACTCCGGGTTGCCGGCATAACAAGGCTGAGTCTTGGTGTTCAGTCTTTTACAGCAGAAAAGTTGAAATCGCTCGGCCGGGCGCATACTGCGCTTGAGTCGAAAGAGACAACTGCAAGGGCGCTTCAGAAGTTTGAGTCTGTAAGCGTTGACCTTATCTGCGGTGTTCCCGGAGAGACACTTCCGTTATGGGAGACCGATTTGCATGAGGCCCTCACGATTCGACCCCAGCATATTTCGGTTTATATGCTTTCATTAGAGCCCAAGACCAGGCTTTGCCGGGATGTTTTACGGGGCAAGATAAGCGTTCCAGATGATGAGCTGCAGGCGTCCCTGTATGAACATGCGCTCAGTGAACTGGTGAAGCAGGGATACTCTCATTACGAGGTATCTAACTTTTGTCTGCCGGGCTGTCATTCTCGCTATAATCTCTCCAGCTGGAAGCGGGAGCAATACCTTGGATTTGGCCCATCTGCACACAGTTTTTTTGTTGCTGATGAGCAAGAGACCCGTATCGCAAATGTTTCGAGCCTGACCCGCTATATGGCGACTCCAGCAAGCGCTGTGGCCTTTAGGGAAGAGCTTTCGGCAGAGGAGCGGTTTACCGAACAGGTATTTCTTTCACTTCGAATAAACAACGGTCTTGATGTTGAGTTTTTGCGAAAAGAAAATAAATTAGGACTTCGTCTTGCACAGACTATTGCCCGATTTGAACAGAAAGGATGGATAGAAGAGCAGGAAGGGCGTCTTTACCTGACACAAAAAGGTTTTTTGTTTGCCGATCTTATTGCCGGGGATTTTATTTTCGGGTAACAGGGCTATTGAAATGATATTTTTTTTATGACACACCGGACGATTAACCGCACTCTTGCAGCTGTTCTCTTTTTTGCCGCAGTGATTTTATATCTCCGTACCATGGCTCCCACATTTTCTTTCTGGGATTGCGGGGAATCTATAGCTACGGCCTATACTCTCGGTATCCCTCATCCTCCAGGTGCACCGCTTTTTCTTTTGATCGCCCACCTGTTTTCAATGATTCCTTTTTTCAGTGATATCGGTGCGCGGGTTAATCTGATCAGTACTCTGGTAAGTTCAGCAACAGTTATGCTGACCTACCTTATTACCATTCGCTTTATCATTCTTTATCGTAAAACCGATCCTGACAGCTGGAGTCCGGCTGAAAAAGTATCAGCTTATGGCGGAGCCATAGTCGGTGCCCTTGCGCTTGCAGTGTCCGACAGTTTCTGGTTTAATGCCGTTGAAGCGGGGGTCTGGGCCTCGTCATCGTTTTTTACGGCCATGGTAGTCTGGCTGATTCTTCGCTGGTATGAAGAGGATCCAAAACCTGGTCACGAAAGATGGTTATTGCTTGTCATGTATATGATCGGGCTTTCTATTGGGGTACATCTTCTTAGTCTGCTTGCGATTTTTGCCGTAGCAGTTGTGTACTATGTTAAAAAATACGAGGTAACGGTCAAATCCTTTTCGCTCTTTATTCTATCGGCCGTAGGAGTGTTTTTTCTGATCTATATCGGAGTCATTAAAGGGCTTCCGGTGTTGCTGCATCTGACCTCATGGTGGGGTTTTTTTCTGCTTGTCGGGGTGCTGGGTTATGGTGCGTGGTACTCTCACAACCATCGGTTAGCACTCCTGAATACCGTCTTCATGTCGCTGTTTCTTATTATTATCGGCTATACATCCTATAGCCTTATCTACGTTCGTGCACAGGCAGGGCCACCCCTTAACGAAAATAATCCTTCCACACCCGAAGCTTTTTTTTCGTACGTAAACCGTGAGCAGTATGGGGAGATGCCGCTCTGGCCGAGACGCTGGTCCCCCGAACCGGTACATCAGTATTATTACCAGCAGTACTCGAGTGATCTCGATTATTTTCTCACCTATCAGATGCAGAAAATGTATTTCCGGTATTTCGGCTGGCAGTTTATCGGTCGTGAACATGATATGGAAGGCGCCGGAGTCGACTGGTCGGTGCTCTGGGGAATTCCTTTTCTGGTGGGCCTTGCCGGAGCTATTTCACATTTCAGGCGCCAATGGAAGATGGGGCTTGTTGTTTCTGCACTGTTTGTTCTCACCGGTGCTGCACTTGTAATCTATCTTAACCAGACTGAACCTCAGCCGAGAGAGCGTGATTACAGTTATGTCGGCAGTTTTTTTGCTTTTGCCCTGTGGATTGGGATAGGAATCGAAAGTATCTGGTATTGGCTTCATGAGCGTTTTAAGGTTACCGGTAAAAGGAATCAGCTTCTGCTTGCCGTGCTGACGGTTACCGCCGGCTTTCTGTTGATCAATGCGAGGATGCTTGAGGTAAACTACAGGGTGCACGACAGGTCGGGCAACTATGTGCCCTGGGACTGGGCCTGGAATATGCTGCAGAGCTGTGAAAAAGATGCTATTCTGTTTACCAACGGTGACAACGATACTTTTCCGTTGTGGTATCTTCAGGAGGTTGCAGGTATAAGAACCGATGTGCGGGTGGTCAACCTCAGTCTGGCAAATACCGGCTGGTATCTCGAACAGCTTAAAAATACCAGGCCAAGAGGAGCTAAACCAGTTATGTTCAGCATGAGCGATGGAGAAATTGCTGGTATTACCTATATGCCGATTGATTCGGTTGATGCGGTGCTTCCTGCATTTTCCGCCCGTCAGAAACTTGTTCGAGAGTCTCGTCTTCATGGGTACTCTTTACCCACAGCACCATCTGATACGATGACCTGGCTATTAAAGCCCGGAATGACCTATAATGGTCAGGGATATTTCAGGCCACAGGATATAGCCGTTTATGAGATTCTTATGAACAACTTTTCCCAACGTCCGGTTTATTTTGCCCTGACAGTAGATCCCGAAAGCATGATCGGGCTTGAGGGTTATCTTCGTCTGGACGGGCTTGTTTATAAAGTGGTGCCGATTAAAAGCGTTGACCCTATGAGCTATGTAGATCCGGTGCTGCTTTACAAAAACCTTATGGAGGTTTACCGGTTTAGAAATATTAATAATCAGCAGGTATTTCTTGAAGAAACGTCCAGGAGACTATGCGGCAACTACTCACCTCTCTTTGTAAGGCTGGCTCTTGAGCTGGCAAATGATCCTGAGGGGATGCTTAAAATACCGGATTCCTCAGGTTCCTTCAGGGAAGTATCGCGGGGAATGCTTGCGTTGCAGGTGCTTGACACCTCGGGGAAACTTCTTCCACCTGCCCTGTATCCCTTAAATCCTGAACTTGCCGGTTCAGTCGTAGCCCTTTATGTTCGGCTTGGTGAAAAGCAGAAAGCTTCTCAATATATTGTCTACCTTGAAAAATTGACAAACCACTCTTCACCAGGATCTGACCCAAGACTTTTTTATGTTCTGGCAAGAGCGTATCGCAATGTCGGCAGGAATGAGGATGCCAGGCGCATTATTCACTTTCTTGCCAAGGAGTTGAAGCAACCCGGCCTGGTGGAAAAGTTTGAAACAATGAAAGAATAAATTATATGCAAAGCAGCATTCATGCAACTGCAGTGATCGGCAAGAGTGCCGTTCTTGGAGAGGGTGTAACCGTTGGCCCTTACTCGATTATTGAGGACGATGTCGAAATCGGAAACGGTACGTTGATATTTCCCCACGTTCATATAGCGTCGGGTACAAGGATTGGAAATGACTGCAGGATCCATTCCGGAGCTGTACTTGCCACAGAACCGCAGGATCTAAAATTCGCCGGCGAAAAAACCTATCTCTATGTTGGCGACAGGACGGTTATCCGGGAGTGTGTTACACTTAATCGGGGGACGATGGCCAGTGGTAAAACAGTGATTGGTTCTGATAACCTTATTATGGCCTATGTTCATGCAGGCCATGATTGTATTATTGGTAATCACGTTGTTATTGCTAATTCCGTCCAGTTTGGCGGGCATTGCGAGGTTGGTGATTATGCTGTGATAGGTGGTCTTACCGGTGTGCATCAGTTTGTGCGAATCGGCCGGTTTTCGATGGTCGGCGGCATTGCAAGAGCGTCGCTTGATGTACCTCCCTTTGTCATGGCCGGCGGGCACGACTCTTTCCGTTACGAGGGTCTTAACGCCATTGGGTTGAAACGGCGGGGGTTCAGTTCTGAAAAGATAACCCTCATTAAAAGTGCCTACAGGATTCTTTTTCAGTCAGGCCTTCTGCTTAATAATGCTCTTGAAAAGGTTAAGTCGGAACTGCCTCAGGAGCCGGAAATTATCGAGATACTCGACTTTTTTGCAACAGGATCTTACGGCCGGAAATTTTTGAGGCCATTTAATAGCTAAGCATTCAATAACGCAGTGTAAAGAGACCGAAACAATGTCCCGATGGGCAATTGGTATAGACCTTGGAGGTACGGCAATCAAAGCTGCAATAGTCGGCGAGAAGATTGGAATAATAACTGACAGGACGATTCCGACTGATACGGCATCAGGACCGGGGGGTATTGTCGTACAGCTTGCTGGAATTATTGCTGATCTTTATCATGTTGCTTCCCTGACCTTGAATCCGGACGATTGTGCAGGAATCGGGCTTGGGGCTCCAGGTGCTGTCAATGCCGATACGGGCACACTGAGTTATCCACCGAACCTTCCAGGATGGGCAGTTGTTCCTTTGCGCGACAATCTTCAGCAATCACTGACGCAGCGCGAAAAGCTGTCGATTCCGGTTTTTATCGACAATGATGCTAATGCTGCGGCATTTGGTGAAGCGCTTTATGGCGCAGGACGCGATTTTCGGGATTTTCTCATGGTGACTCTTGGTACCGGTGTGGGCGGAGGAATTATTTTGAACAAAAAACTTTATCGCGGTTCTAACGGTACAGCTGGCGAGGTTGGATTCATGATTATTGATTTTGAAGGACACGGAATGCATGCAGGCATAAAGGGCACTCTTGAGAGTCTTATCGGCAAAAAGCGTATTGTGGAACTTGCACGCCGGATGATTGAAACCACTCCTTCCGGTTCATCTGTTGGCAAGTTCTGTGATGATGACTTTACAAAGCTTTCACCGCGTCATCTCGAGCATGCTGCCAAGGAGGGCGACCTGGTTTCTCTTGCTGTATGGAACAGGATAGGCTCCATTCTCGGTGTAGGGCTCGCAAACGTTGTGTCGCTTATGGATATCAGAAAATTTGTGATAGGTGGAGGCATTTCAGCAGCTGGAAACCTTATTTTCGATCCGGCGCTCGATCAGCTCCGCCGATCTACGCTTCCTTCCATGCATGACGGACTTGAACTGGTGCCTGCCCTTCTTGGAAACAAAGCCGGGATGTATGGCGCAGCCGCCTTGTGCTTTAGTTAAACCTGAACAAGAGGTTATCGTGCTTGAAGAACTGCTTCACCTGCTTTTCCCCAATGTCTGCGTTCTCTGCAGGAAACTTCTTCTTCCTTCAGAAGAGGGTTGTTGCAGCTCGTGCATGACTGATTTCGATCCGTTTAATAACTCTTTGGAGGCTGAACAGGTATTGCGAAATGTTATTACTTCAAGATTTGGCGCAGCATTTCAATTTGAGAGAGGATGGTGTCGATACCAGTTTCATAAAAAAAGCCCGCTGCAGAAGGCTTTATATGCCATGAAGTATGAAGGCTTGTTTACTCTTGGTACCATGTTTGGACGTCAATTAGGTGAATGGATACTTGCTGATGGTGATATCGGGGATATAGAGTGCATTGTTCCGGTTCCACTGCACCATCTAAAAAAAATTGAGCGATCCTATAACCAGTCAGAGAAAATAGCTGAGGGCGTTGGTAAATCGCTGCATAAACCTGTCATGAGTCAACTTCTTGTAAGAAAACGGTACACTGTTTCGCAGACCGGACTTTCAGCTGCGGAGCGGAAAAAAAATCCTGAAGGAGCCTTTCAGTTAGCAAAAGGTTTTACGCCGCATCATGTGCTTCTTGTTGATGATATTGTGACAACCGGATCGACCCTGGCAGCCGCTGCCTCGGCCTTGCTTCAGGCAGGGGTTGAAAGAGTCTCTTTTGCTGCAGTGGCTTTAGCCGTGAAGGAGTAAGAACGGATGGAACTATTTTATACCTCTAAAGAGAACATCACACTCGATTCCGGTCGGCTTGCTATTGATGGTGATGAATTTCATCATCTTGTTCGGGTACTGAGAAAAAAAACTGGTGAAACAATTCTTGTTACCGATGGTAACGGCTTGCGTTGTAATGTCAGGATTTTGGATGTTGGCAAAAAATCACTTGAAGGTGAAATTCTCGATTATTCAGTGGTTGAACGGCCTAAAACCCGGGTTACCGTTGCACTCTCCCTGCTGAAGGCTCCTCAGCGCTTTGAGCTTTTTCTGGAAAAAGCTGCCGAGCTCGGGGTCTCAACTATTATTCCCATGATTACGGCACGTACCGTCAGTCAGCCAACGAGTGAAAGAGTTCAGGGCAGGCTGAACAGATGGAGAACCATTCTGCTTTCAGCCTCAAGGCAGTCAAAACGTTACTACCTGCCCGAGCTCAGTGAGCCACTCTCTTTCAGGGAGGTTATCTCTCTTTCGGGTTACGACCTGAAATTGATTCCATACGAGGTTTCGGAGGAAGCGCCTGGAGTGCATTGCGCTGGAAAAAACATTCTCTTTCTAATCGGAGGTGAAGGTGGGTTCACAATAAGTGAGGTGCAGGATGCTCGAAAAGAGGGTTTTTCCGAAATATCTTTTGGAAAAACAATTCTCCGGGCTGAAACAGCAGGAATTTTTGCCGTTACCATTGTTCGTACACAACTTCTCAGTGAGGAGTCACAGGAGTGGTTTTAAATGTGGCAATGGTTATAAAAAGAAAAACACAACATAAAAGACTATGAACAGCATAAAAGCAAACAAGGTGATCCTTCTTCTGATTGTCCTGTTCATCTCCGCCATTTTTTTTGCCATGATCCGTTATTTTCTCATGGTTATTGTTCTTGCGGCTATTTTTTCAGCTCTCGCTATGCCGGTGTTCAATCGCTTTGATCTCTGGTTCAAAGGACGCAAAAGCCTGAGCGCGGCAATGACAATGTTTACGTTGTTTCTCATTGTAATAATTCCATTGGCTGTTCTCCTGGGTATTGTTGTTGGCCAGGCGAGCAGTATCGGCAGTGTTGCAGTGCCATGGATCCAGCAGCAGTTTAAGGAGCCCGCAGCGTTCAACGAACATTTGCGTTCTCTGCCGTTTTATGATAAACTTGAGCTTTATCGTGATAATATTCTTCAAAAAGCCACTGAGCTAATCAGTAAAGCGGGTTCTCTGCTTTTCGACACCGTATCAACGGTTACATACTCGGCTCTTAATGATCTATTTCTGCTCTTTGTCTTTCTTTACACCATGTTCTTTTTTTTACGGGATGGAGGGCAGATTCTCGAAAAAGTACTCTCATATCTTCCTCTTACAGAGAGTGATCAGCATCGACTGCTTGACAAGTTTCTCTCGGTGACCAGAGCGACCATAAAGGGGAGTATGGTGATAGGTATCCTGCAGGGCACTCTTGCAGGGGTTGCCATGCATTTAGCCGGTATTGAAAGTGCAATATTCTGGGGCGCTATTATGTCGATGATTTCCGTGTTGCCTATTATCGGTTCCGGGCTTGTCTGGTTTCCGGCGGGCATCTATCTTCTTGCGACAGGTCATTATCCTCAAGCGTTAGGCCTCCTCCTGTTCTGCATTCTTGTTGTCGGTCAGATCGACAACATTCTCCGACCCATCCTGGTCGGGCGCGATACCCAGATGCACGCACTCCTAATATTTTTTGGAACCCTCGGAGGAATAGGCCTGTTCGGAATCTTCGGTTTTATTATCGGCCCTATTATTGCTGCACTCTTTATGACAGTATGGGAGATGTACGGCGAAACCTTCAGCTCCTTTCTTTCCGAAATCAAGAAGGAACCCGCAGAGTAGAACGTGCGGCTGAGTTTTGTCGTGCTGTCCAGCAAATTCTCTGATTTTAGGTTGGGGTGATTCCTGAACCCCAACAAACCGAAAGCTGTCTTGAGCTTGTAGCTTTTTGTGCCGAAAAAATCAAGTGAAAGTGTATATTTCCGAAATACGATAGAGAGCAATATGTGATCGAAAAATTTATGTTTTCTTGGAAATCAGCAGTGATGTCAAGGTGTCAGGGCAAAATAAAGTTGGTTTATAAATCTGATAAAAAGCGATACTATGGGACAGGAATCAATCAAGCTTGAATTGATTCAATGGTTGGCTAATCTTGAAGACGATGAAACCATTGATTATCTCAAAGTGGTAAAAGATTCAAATGAAACACAAAAAGATTGGTGGCATGATTTGACGGATGAACAAAAATCAGGTATAGCCCGTGGCCTTAAGGATGTTGATGAAGGAAGAGTTCATTCACATAATGATATAGTCACTAAGTATGGACTCTGATTGTAAGGTTGTTTGGACAGATGAAGCAATTGATAATCTGGAATCGATGTTGGATTACCTTGATCATATATGGACACATCGCGAGATCGACAATTTCAAAAAAAGTTGGTTAAGAAAATTGAGTTGATAGAGCAAAATCCGAAAATATTTTCAGTTTCAACATATAACCCAGGACTACGAAAAGCTGTGTTAAGCAGGCAGACTACCATTTTTTATGAGATAGCAGATCAGGTGATTAATTTGGTTTATCTCTTTAATACCAAGCAAGATATTGAGAGTATAGCACAATAAAAAAAGCGGCCTTTCGGTCGCTTTTTTTATTGTGCTATACTCTATCAGGAATCAGTTGCTTCTGACAACCTCTTCAGCTGAAAAGAAAAATCCTGCCTCAATGGCTGCGTTCTCTTCAGAGTCGGACCCGTGGACAATGTTCTCGCCCTTACTGTCAGCATAAAGCTTGCGAACAGTACCTTCATCAGCCTGCGCTGGATCGGTTGCACCGATAAGCGTGCGGAAGTCAGCAACGGCATTTGCTTTTTCAAGGATGATCGGTACACAAGGTCCTGAAGACATAAAGTCAACAAGTTCGCCATAAAAAGGGCGCTCACGATGTACCGCATAAAATTCACCGGCAGTTTCCTTTGTCAGCTTGATTTTTTTCATGGCGACAACACGGAACCCTGCACGTTCAATTTTGTCGATGACTGCACCGATAAGCTGCTTGCGGACGCAATCGGGTTTCAGAATAGTAAGCGTTCTTTCCATTGTGGTGTGTGCATTTTCGTTTCTTAAGAAAAAAGTTCGAGCGAAGATACATAAACTCGCAAGATTATTGAAACGTCTGTACCGTCCATTTTATCTCTCATTATTGTTTCACTCGCCGAAGTTCTTTTCCTGATAAAGGATAACATTTTATCCGGCTTTTATTTGCGGTGCTTTGTATACGTTAAGTAAAGGCAATCCAGATCGCCCTGTTCCAAAAGAAAAGAGATATTTTATAGGGGATGTAAGGGATCATAAGTCGGTGTTTCCTCTTGCGGAAGGATTAACAGAAGATGGTGTATGGAGGAAAGAATATTCCTTCGTATTTGAAGGTTTGCCTGAAAACATCGCCGATATGTGTCACTGCGGTTTTACCGAAATGGTAAATAACGTCAACCCGTAAACATGGAACCGAATGTAGAGAAAATGGTTAAGTGGACTATTTCATCAAGGTGAGAGAAAAAAAATGCCATTGTTATACGAAAATTTTTCTTTCCCTGTGTCCCCTTTTATATTAATTGCATATCGCCTACACTATAATATTTACACTTAATTATAAACGGACCGACTCATGAAACTTTATGCAAAAAAATATGCTAACCGGCTCTGTACAATCATCCTGCTTGCCGGCCTGAGTATGGTGACTCTTTTTTCACTTTCCTCTGCGGCAACACCAAAAATTGGTGAGAGCTATAATGGCGGGGTTGTCTTTTATGTTGATGCTACCGGTCAGCATGGTCTTATTGCAGCCAAAGCAGATATGACGGGTTCTTCTGGCAAGGTGGAAGGGTTTTTTAACTGGTATGGAGCAAAGGTTGCGGCTAATACTTTTGTTGACGGATATTGTGACTGGTTTTTACCAAACAAGGAACAGTTGAATCAGATCTATATCCATCGCAGTGCTCTCGGTGGCATTATGAATACCTATTACTGGAGCTCCTCTGAGAGCGATGCCGGTAAAGCGTGGGCCCAGGACTTCAGCAATGGTCAACAGCTTGATGGAAATAAGACAAACACCAGCCATGTCAGGCCTATACGGTCGTTTTAACCGGGATATAAGCTTTCACCACCAGAGTAACAAGCACGACTGCTGATACAATTTCAAACATGTTCCCCTCATTTCGGGAAGGATTGGCGATCCACTTGGTGATATTAAGACCAAGAGAAGTGTACAGCGCATTGACTGCAATACCGGATAAAAATGTCGTGCCGGCAATGACTGACAGATAGATCAGGGAGGCTTTTTTACCGAGCATTTTAAAGATCACGGTAAGTGAAGCTGCGTTGGTTGCCGGTCCTGCAAGAAGAAATACAAGGGCAGCTCCGGGTGAAAATCCTTTAAAGGCAAGTGCTGCCGCAATTGGGGTTGATGCGGTGGAGCAGACGTTAAGAGGCACAGACATTGCCAGCATCAGGGCCATTGAGAGGTATTCGTTGGAAAAGTATCGGCTGATCATTTCAGGGGATATGAAAACTGAAATCAGGCCTGACAACAGGATGCCGGCAAAAAACCATGGCCCGATATCTTTCAGGAGGTCACCAAATGCAAAGCTCATGCCGTTCATAAATTTTTCGGCAATAGTTTGTTTTGCATGATATTTTTTTGAACTGCAGCATGAAGAGTCGCAGCTTGAAACCTGAACTGATACAGATTCATACTCCTCTGGAATGCCGTCAATGTTTCGACTCTCTGAAAGAGAGACAGCAATGCCAGCCGCTACAGCGGTAATAAAGGCAACCACTGGTCTGAGAACTGTCATAAGGGGATCAAGAAGAGCAAAGGATACAGCTATGGAGTCCACCCCGGTTTCTGGTGTAGATATTAAAAAGGCCGCCACAGCACCTTTTCCTGCACCCTGTTTTTTTAAGCCTGCCGCAGTAGGCAGAACGCCGCAACTGCATAAAGGAATTGGGATGCCGAATGCTGCAGCTTTTAAAATGTTTTTTATTCCATTTTTACCGAGATGAGTTGCAATAAAATTTTCAGGAAGAAATGCTTTTAGCAGGGCTGCAACAAAAAAACCGATCAGTATCAATGGGGCTGATTCGAGGAGCACAAGCCATGCCTCATAGAGCACACTATGCGTAATAGAAAGGATTTCTGTCATAGAAGGTTACGGAAAAATCTGGAACATATTAAGGCTGAACAATATAATGTGGAGTAATATCCTCCTGCTGTTATAAGGTATTGATAGTGAGTTCAATAAAGAAGAGATCTTTTTCTGATATTTCTATGTCGCCCGGGATATCTCTTCTTTTAATACTAATAAGTATTATTTTTGCATTATTGAATTGCGTTGCATATAAAATACCTATTGATTTGCGGATTAATTATAGGTATAATACAATGATAGGTCAATATCTTCCGGGAGCTGGAGGCTCTGTGTTATGAATATTTTTTTCCGGCGGTTTACGTCAGGAATAGTACTTCTAGGCTTTTATTTCCTTTTTTCAGGATGCAGTGCTGATCATACTCCACTTGAATCTCCCGAGTCATTGTACAAACAGGCAATTTCCTTCAGCAGTCGCGGGGACTATCGGAAGGCACTTGATTATTACAATAAAGCGATAGCCCTTGATACTCTGAAAGCAACCTTGCCAAGGGTTGTCCAGGCATTGAATGAGAAGAGGGTCATTGAAGGCCTGAGCGGGGAGTATTACGATGCGCTCAAAACCACGGCACGCCTTGAAAAACTCCCGATGGGGATACTTCCCGATTCAATGCGTACGGTATTGTTTACCGATAAGGCAGCATGGCTTCGCGAATTGGGGAGCTTTGGCGAGGCTGCGGCTTCTCTTGAGCACATAGTTGCTCCATCTCCTTCTCTTCTAAGTGAGCTGGCATCTCTGTATCAAAAGTCTGGGGATTTTCAAAAGGCCGCACGTATATATCGCCATTTATCGGGTTTGGTGCATGATCCGGCTACCAGGATGACGGCATATGCCGGCCTTCTGCAATGCAAGATGGTGCGGCCGGAACTTGTTTCTGAAAAAGCTGATGCTATTGCAGCAAAGATTGCGGCTGAGTCGGGAAGGGTTTTAGCGATGGAGGGTGATTTAGAGCAAAGGATTCAGGCGCTCAGAGCGGCATCAAAAAGTGTTCAGCTTCTTGACAAGCATCGCAGAAATGCCAGCTTTTATTTGTTCAAGGCACTCATTCTTGCTGAGGAGTCCCGCAACCCTTTGCTTTTACAGATACTCCGTCTCGAATCGAATGCTGTCATTGTGCGTAAACCTGATCCTTTCCGCGAGGCTGCCGAATATTTCCGCATAAAAAATATGCAGTATGCCCAGGCCTCTTCCCTTTTGATGCTTGGTGGAAGCAAATCGCTTAAAGATGAGGAGCGGATTAGTGCTTTGCAGCAGGGCTTTTCGGTCAACAGATATTTCGCACCACCTTATCCGACAAATGAGCTTCTACAGCTTGAAAAAAAATCAGCGCGGCGTCTGACAAGCTTATTACTCGAAAAATCAAGAATTTTTGAGCTGTTTGAGGCGGGAGAACAGGCTGGTAATCTGGACCTGCAGCGTTCATTGCAGATTTATAGAAAGAGCTACAGCCTTGGTAAAGGTCATGAGGCTCTCGAAGCTGAAATCTCTCAATTGCAGCACGAGATTTCAGGACTGCTTCAGCGAAAAGCCGATATTTTTATCCGCGCAGAAGGATATGAAAAAAACAAAAGTGCCGATCAGGCTCTTAACATCAAAAGAGGCCGATTAATCGAGCTGCTTCCCCAGGTGAGGGTAATAAATCCTGTAGCAGCTGAAGCCATTCAACTCATCCCGGTCACGCTTCGTACTGTTCAGTCGGGTCTGAAGGAGGATCAGGCAATCATAAAACCGCTTATATCAGACAGTCTTTGCGGTACCATGCTCATCGGAAGAAGGCAAGTACAGATAGCTCGAAGCGAAGTTTGTTTCGATTCCCTTAATACGCCGGGTTCAAGAATAGAAGCGTTCAGGCGTGAGCTTGCTTCGAGTCCTCCCGGCAGTCAGCAGAGTTATGCTGAACAGGAGTGGTTTAGAAAAGCATTCTATGAACCAATTTCCGGTTCACTTGCGAGTTACAAACATCTTATTGTTATTACCGATGATCTTATTCCTTATTATACTTTAAGTATTAATAATCGTTTCGCAGCGGAAAAAAGGTATTCATATCTGCAATCGATTAAAGAGTTTTCATTGTTATCTGAGCACCCAGAATTACTCCAGACTCTTTCGAGAATTTCATTCTATCGTGTCGACAATGTGACGGGAGCAAGGTTGCAAAAACTGTTTTTCCCTCGCGACAGGGTTTTTCTGCTATGGAAAAACTATAGTGGTGTTGAGCTTGAACGGCTTCGTCAACAGATTGGCCAGGAGATGCAGGGGACGGTTTCCGGGTCGGCAGCATTGTCTGCTCTTGGTGAAAGCTCTAATGTCAGTCGTGAAATATGGATGAATATTTCCTCTTACGGAATTGATTAAGGAGTGATAAAGAAACTGTTTTCGAATGAATTCTTCGTTTTTTTGTTGAAATGATCATAACGAAGAACGTAAAATCATGGCTTTTGTTGATAAGCATTATGGCTTTTTTGTAAATTAACAAGACTGAAAGTTTTTGAATTTCCTTCATTTATTGTAAGTAAGCAGGATTATTTTATATGACGGAAAAGACATCAACCAGCATGGCATTGGAGCTTCTTTCAAGGGAGCTGAAAAATGCAAGAATGGAAAGAAACCTTTCCATTGAAGATGTCAGTCGGTTAACAACGATTCAGAAGAATTATCTTGAAAAAATTGAGGAAGGAGAGTTCAGCTTTCTCCCCAAGGCTTATATTTTCTCCTTTATCAAGGAATATGCGCTCCTGATGGAGGTTGGAAACGATGAAACTTTTGAACAATGCAAGAAGGAACTGCAGTTTACAAGTGTACTCAAGCTTGACCTATCAATCGATAAAGATTTCAAAAAGAAAGAAACAAGGCCGATCCCGGATACGAACTATCGTACTCTACGGTCGACCGGATCTTTGATATTGTTGATTATTGGCATATTATTTGTCCTCGTAGCTGGACTTGCCTTCTTTTCTTTAAACGGTAAGAGCCACTTTTCAGCTCACCACTCTTCCGTTGCTGTAAGTCTGCCTGCAGCAACAGGAGAAGATACGGTGGCTGTTGCCGAACAGATTGTTGATTCTCTGGTGATTTCCAGAGAGAATAAGCCTGCCCAAAATGTTGTGCCGTTACCTGCTGATCAGCCCACGCCCTCCAAGGTTCATTCTGTCGCAAAGGCGGCTTCTGCTCCTGTTGTTTCCGCTGCATCAGTGCCTAAAAAAGCAGCATCTGCAGTTTCCGTTCCTGTCTCAAATTCCAGAAAGTGGGCAAAAAACGTTTCTTTTCATCCATCGTCACCTTACCGAAAGGTCCTTGTTGTTCGTTTAATGGAAGAATCTTCATGGGTTAAGGTTATCGCAGATGACAGCTCCAGGGCATACCCTGGTGGAACGTTTAAAAAAGGTCAGGTGCTTCGATACGAGGCTCGCAAAAATTTTTGGGTTAACATTGGTCGACCAAAATATGTCGAGTTGTACCTCAACGGAAAAAAACTCCCTCCGATTACTGACCGTATACTTAAAATGCATTGACTATTTTTGTGAGGATAACTTTTTTTTAAAGATAGATTGGTTTTTTTGCTAAAAACTGGATAAATTAAGTCCTCTTAGATGCTGGTTGTGATGGTTAAACATTTTTTGATGCATAGTTCATCGGTATGCTTATAATTTCACTTTACGGCCAAATTTTGCTATTTCAAGAATTGAAGAGGAGTGAGTTTTTTTTGCCGATTTATTTGAAGTGATTTAGTAGCTCATAAATTATGGACTCTTGAACAGGTTGTTTTTTGTGATAACGTGTGTTTATTGGCTATTATTTTATTGCGTATTGAACGGAAAGATTACTGTTGTGCATGCCCGATAACAGTCGTAGATATATGTTGAAAAGGATTTTTGAATAATAGTAAACGCTATGAATAAAGTATACTTGAGTAATGGCATACCGCTAACCCCAGAATATTGAGAGTATTATGGAAGAAATGAAGGTTTATTTTGATAACAATGCCACGACTCCGCTGCATCCTGAAGTAAAAAAGGAGATGATTGCCGCCATGGAGATGTTTGGCAACCCTTCCAGCATGCATTCGTACGGGCGTGAAGCAAGGGCAAATGTTGAGAATGCCCGCCGGATGGTAGCTGATTTTATTGGGGCCACCGAAAAGGAAATTGTTTTTGTGGGTAGTGGATCGGAAGCAAACAATACAGTGCTTTCACTTTTCATCTGTGGAGCCAGCCAGTGTATTCCCGGTTCGAAGATGAGAAGTTCAATTATTACCACTAAAATTGAACATCCCTGTGTTCTTGAGACATCTGAATGTCTTGCTCACCGGGGTGTGCGGGTAAAGTATCTTGATGTTGATCAATATGGCAAAGTAGATCTCGATCAGCTCTCAGGGATGCTTGGAGATGATGTCGGTCTGGTTTCGATCATGATGGCTAACAATGAGATCGGAACGCTGCAGGATATTGAAACTATAGCAAAAATGGTGCATGAAAGCGGCGCATTGATGCATACCGATGCCGTTCAGGCAGTAGGAAAAGTTCCTGTTGATGTTAGAAAGCTTGGTGTGGATTTTCTTACAATATCGGCTCATAAAATTTATGGTCCGAAAGGTATTGGCGCCTTGTTTGTAAAAAAAGGTGTGCCCTACTGCCCATTGATACGGGGTGGTCATCAGGAGCTTGGTCGGCGTGCAGGTACCGAAAATACCCTCGGTATTCTCGGCCTAGGAAAAGCGGTTGAAATGAGAGCCCTTGAAATGCCGGGGGAGGAGGAACGATTGCTTGAGCTGAAGCACATCCTTAGAAACGGGATTGCGGCAAGTATTGATGATATCCATTTTAACGGCCATCCTACGGATTCTCTTGCCAGTACGCTTAATGTATCATTTACAGGAGTGGAAGGAGAGGCTATTCTGCTCTATCTCGATATTGAAGGTATTGCAGTCTCAACTGGATCGGCATGTGCATCCGGATCTCTGGACCCTTCGCATGTACTTCTTGCGACTGGAGTGGATGCTGAACTTGCACATGGCTCTATACGATTCAGTATGGGTCGTGAAAGTTCAAGGCAGGAAGTGCATTACCTCCTCAATGTGTTACCAGGAATTATTGAAAGAATCAGAAACATGTCAACGGCTTATATAAAAGGAGGATTGCATGCTGCAAGCAGGTGAATGGGCATATAGTGAGACACTGAAGGAACATTTTATGAACCCGAAGAATATTCTTCAGGGAGAGAATACTGATGAATTCGATGGTGTTGGTATGGAAGGAAACCTGCAGTGCGGGGATCAGATGATGGTTGTGATAAAGGTAGACAAGGAAAAAGAGGTGATAACTGACTGTCAGTGGAAAACCTATGGATGTGCCAGCGCTATAGCCAGCACTTCCATCCTTTCCGAAATGGTCAAGGGCAGGACGCTCGATCAGGCATTTCATATTTCACCCAAAGAGGTAGCTCAGGCACTTGGAGGTCTGCCGGATCACAAAATTCATTGTTCAGTGCTTGGTGATAAGGCTTTGCGGGCTGCAATCAATAATTACTATACCCGCAACGGTCGGGAGGACAAGGTTAAGCAGGAAGAGGCCAAAGTGATCTGTCAATGCATGAGCATTACCGATCATGATATTGAGGATGCAGTACTTGAGGGGGCACGTACCTATTTTGAACTGCAGGAGCGCACCAAACTTGGTACGGTTTGTGGTCAATGCAAGGACGAAGCTGAAGTGCTGCTTGAAAAATTCAAACATATTCATTTCGGTGTCTGAAGGAATATGTCAAAAGCCTGTCTGGAGAGTCCCTTATGGATACTTCGGGATTGTGGTAAAGTAAAAAGATGGGGGGCTATTATGTCCCCCATCGTTCTTTTACATGATTCTCGATACCTTTGTACTGCATTATGGAGACAGCCTCGAAAAAACCGGTGATTTTTTTTATCGCGCTTGCAATAACAGCTTTTTTGACCAATTTCTGTTGGGAGTCCCTGAATGGACTGCTTTATAAGGCACATCCTGAAATGAGGGCATCGGACTACGTGCCAATGATGCTCTTGATGGCCGCTATGGATACCCTGTGTATAATGGGGCTTTACTGCATAACGGCTCTCTTGGCTCGCAGATGGTTTTGGCCGCTTGGTTTGTATAATAGTCTGTGTTTTTTTCTTTCCGGAGTTGTTTCTGCTTATGCGGTTGAGTATGTGAGTATCTTTATCTTGCATCTATGGCAGTATGGGCCGTCAATGCCGATCTTGTTTGGAGCAGGGCTTTTTCCTCTTTTACAATTCTCGGTTACCGGTCTTTTATCGGTTTTTGTAGCCCGGCAAGTTGCCGAAGAGGAGGGATGATTTCTGGAAGAGAAGTTCCTTTTTTGTAAGGTGTTACTATTTTAACAATATGGTACAGGAACAAACGGTTTCATGATAAGCTCAGGTTGGGATAACACTTTTTATCTTTATACGTTCGGATGCCAGATGAATCAGGCTGACACCGGAATCATAACAGCCTTATTGCAGCAGCAAGGATATTCCCTCGCAGATATGGAGGCTGATGCTGGTATTATTCTGCTTAATACCTGTGCTGTCAGGGAAAATGCAGTCGATCGTATTGAACATTATCTGCAGCATCTTCAGGGGTTGAAAAAAAGGCAAAAAGGTTTGATTGTTGGTGTAGTCGGCTGTATACCTCAATACCAAAGGCAGGAGATGTTTTCTGTCTCTCCGGCAATTGATTTCCTTGCTGGCCCGGATTCCTACCGTTCTCTTCCATTGCTTATTGAGCAGGTTCGCGCCGGACAGAGACCTGCCTCTTTAGAGTTTAATGCAGCTGAAACCTATGAAGGTATTGATCCTGTCAGACAGGGGTCAATAAGTGCTTCTGTACCGGTCATGCGGGGGTGCAACAATATGTGTGCATTTTGCGTTGTCCCGTTTACTCGAGGAAGAGAACGCAGTCATCCCTTCAATGCAGTTATTGCCGAAGTACGGCAGCTAGTTACGGACGGCTACAGGGAGATTACCCTGCTGGGGCAAAATGTTAATTCATACTGCGATCCGGAAATTGGTCGTGACTTTGCTGCTCTTCTGGACGCGGTCAGTCGCGAAGCGCCCCTGGCAAGAATCAGGTTTATGACCTCCCATCCGAAAGATATCTCAGAGTCACTTGTGCGTATTATTGCCGATCGACCAAATATCTGCAATCATATTCACTTGCCGGTACAGTCAGGTTCTTCAAGAATGCTTGATCTTATGAACCGCGGGCATACCATTGAAGAGTACAGGCAAAAAATAGCGTTGATTCGTGAGGCTATTCCCGGAGTGGTACTGACAACCGATATTATCGCCGGATTTTGCGGTGAACAGGAAGAAGATCATCAGGCTACGCTTCAACTTCTTTCACAGGTCAGATTTGATTTGGCATTCATGTTTTTTTACTCAGAAAGGCCTGGAACTCTTGCAGCGCGAACACTTGAGGATGATGTTCCTGAGGCGGTGAAAAAACGCAGGCTGCAGGACATTATTGATCTGCAGAACAGCATTTCTGATGAACTGTATCAGGAAGCAGTCGGAACGGTGGTGGAGGTTCTTGCTGAATCAGAAAGCAAGCGATCTTCTCAGCAGCTGAGGGGACGCACTGACACCGGTCGGGTTGTTGTTTTTGATCGTGAACATTATCAGGCAGGCGATCGGTTGAACGTGCTCATAACGTCCTCTACTTCAGCCACATTGATCGGCCGGCCAGCACTCTCTGTAGGTCATGTTTCTTGAAACGGCAAGGATAAATCTTCTCACTATTAAGAGTTTTTTATCTTGCGCTGGATTTGTAAATTGTCGTTTTAAAACCATTATACAAAAAGGCTCGTATCCGGGCTTCGGAGATAAGAAAAAGCATGTCAGTTCCCCTAAAACTTGGGTTGATCGATAAAGTAAGAGCACATCTTGAACTGCTTGATCCTGTTACCTGGATCAGCGTTTTTCCTTGTCTCGCTGGAGGTGTTATGGCTTCAGGGGCTATGCAGCCAACTGTTCACGACTATCTTCTGCTGTTTGCAATTTTTCTGATGTTTGGCCCTCTTGGTACCGGTTTCAGCCAGTCAGTCAACGACTTGTTTGATCTGGAACTTGATCTGGTCAATGAACCCTCCCGCCCGATTCCTTCAGGTCGTTTGACTGAAATGGAGGCATTATGGAACAGTATTGTTGTTCTTTTACTCGCAATGGGGATCGGAGTGTTTATCGGGGTGCATATCGGTGGTGTTCGCGGGATGGTTATTGTCTTCTCAATTATGGCAGCTCTTTTTGTTGCCTATATTTATTCTGCTCCGCCACTGAAACTGAAAAAAAATATTCTTACCTCAGCTCCAGCTGTCGGGTTTTCCTATGGCTTTGTTTCTTTTTTATCAGCGAATGCACTGTTCGGGGATATTCGTCCTGAAGCCTTATGGCTTGCGACCTTAAACTTTTTTATGGCTGTTGCCTTGATCATTCTTAATGATTTCAAGTCAGCCGAAGGCGATAAGGAAGGAGGACTCAAGTCTCTGACCGTGATGATTGGAGCTAAAAATACTTTTCTGGTCTCTTTTTTGATTATTGACCTTGTTTTTGGAGTTCTTGCTTACCTGTCATATACATGGGGCTTTATAATTCCCTCGGTGTTTGTGTTAATCGGTCTTGCCCTCAATCTGGCCATTCAGGTTCAGCTTTTACGCGATCCAAAAGGCGGCATATCATTTATGAAGGGTGCTGTTGAAGATGGATTTGGGCACGCAATTGGTAAAAGTGATGTCCAGGAACACAATACATTTCTCCGGTTTCAGGTTATAAATAATATCTTGTTTTTAATCAACAACTTAATGGTCGCTGGAATGGTAGGATTGAAATACATTAAGGATGTATGAAGTAGTGAGTGGTATGAAGGCTCTATCAGCATCAAAAGGGTTACAGTAGCAGTTTTTTTCAGGGATCGCTGAACCAGTCTATTTTCAATAATTTTTTGTTCAGGAAATAGCGTAATCTTAAATTATAATGATGCTATGAGTACTTTTTTTTCGCTCCCGGTTGTGTGGCATAATGCACTCATCACCTTGCTGACCTTTGTCTACGTGTTCAGCGTTCCACCCCTTATGGACTACCTTGTAACCAATCACGCGCTTCCAAGGGATATCAGTCGCAAGATTACTCATATCTGTGCTGGTTCAGTCATTGTTTTTCTTCCGCTTTTTATTGACACAGACTGGTCACACGTTCTTAATATTACCGTTTTTGCTGTCTGGACGGTGTTGCTGATCCAGAAAGGTTTGTTTGCCGCACCTGACGATCAGGCGGTGAAAACCATGACCCGTACCGGGGATAAGCGTGAGTTGCTCAAAGGCACGCTCTATTTTGTCATTGTAGCCATGATATGTGGTACACTCTATTACAAGCAATTTGCCGGAGTGCTGGCGATGGCTATGTTAGGTTGGGGAGATGGTCTGGCACCGATAATCGGTACCCGGTTCGGCAAATTGAAATATCGTGTGCTTAGTGATAAAAGTGTTGAAGGCAGTCTGGCCTTTCTTCTCGGCAGTATATTTGCCGGATTGTTTTTTGTCCATCTTATTGTCCCGGAATCATTTGATGCGGGAAAGATTTTGACTATTGCTGTGATTGCCACTATTGTTGAAGGTATAAGCCCCAAAGAGCTTGATAACCTTACCATTCCTCTTGCTGTTATTGCCGCTGCCCGATTTTTATGAAATGAACACATGAAAACGGGGGATATGCCGGCAACTTATTTTATCAGCGACATTCATATAGGACTGCAGGACCAAAAAAACGAGCAGCTCAAACTGGACAATCTCGAACGGCTTTTTACCATTATCAAGGCGGAAGGTCGTTCACTCTATATGCTTGGAGACATTCTTGATTACTGGATGGAGTTTTATCATGTCATTCCAAAGGGTTTTTCAAGATTTATATCCTTATTGTCTGATCTTGTACGTCATAACATCGAGGTGGTTTATTTAGCAGGAAACCATGATTTTTATCTCGGGCGATATTTTGATGACGAGCTTGGGGTAAAGACGATATATGGTATGCATGAGCGGTTGATTGATGGACGTAAATTTTTGATTGCCCATGGAGATGGTCTTGGGAAAGGGGATATCGGCTACAAGCTTTTTGCCCGTGTTGTAAGGAACCGCTTTAATCTCTCACTTTTGGAGTTTCATCCGGATCTCGCTATCGGGTTGATGAAATATTTATCACGCTTAAGTCGTAAGCATAAAAAAGTCGATCGTGTATTTGAAACAGATCGCTTGTTAAACTTTGCGGAATCGTTGGCGGCTGAAAGGAAGTTTGATTATTTTGTGTGCGGCCATAATCATGCCCAGGGTTTAAAGGAGCTTTCTGTTTCTCCCTGCAGGTATATCAATCTTGGATCATGGATTGAAGGTAAATTGCCTTATGGAGTTTTCAAAAACGGAGTTTTTCAACTCAAAGAGTTATAACGTTAATATATAGACAGCTGATGCTATGAGTAATTCAAACAAGGTTCTGAAATTAGGCTTACCGAAAGGAAGTTTGCAGGACTCAACAATCGATCTCTTTGCTCATGCAGGATTTCATTTTTCTGTTCAGAGCCGATCCTATTTTCCTTCTATAGATGATGATGAGTTGGAAGCTATATTGATCAGAGCACAGGAAATGGCTCACTATGTTGAACTTGGAGCCTTTGATGTCGGGTTAACCGGTAAAGACTGGATAATCGAAACTGATGCCGATGTCGTTGAGGTAGCTGATCTCGTCTATTCAAAAGCCTCCATGAGGCCGGTGCGCTGGGTTCTTTGTGTTCCTGAAAACTCTTCTGTTCAATCGGTCAAAGACCTCGAAGGCAAGCATATTGCAACCGAAGTGGTTAATATTACCAAGAAATACCTTGCCAAAAACGGAGTCAATGCTGTGGTTGAATTCAGCTGGGGAGCTACGGAAGTCAAGCCTCCCGATCTTGCAGATGCCATAGTGGAAGTGACTGAAACAGGCTCTTCTCTCAGGGCAAACAAGCTGAGGATTGTTGATACTATTCTTGAGTCCAACACAAAACTTATTGCCAACAAACTTTCATGGAATGACCCATGGAAACGTGAGAAGATTGAGAATATGGCCATGCTGCTGCAAGGGGCTATCAATGCACAAGGCAAGGTTGGATTGAAAATGAATGCGCCGAAATCTTCTCTTGACAAGATTATTGCGATTATTCCAGCATTGCGCCAGCCGACCATATCTCATCTTTCTGAAGAAGGCTGGGTGGCACTTGAAGTTATCGTAAAAGAAAAAATTGTTCGTCACCTTATTCCTGAACTCAAAAGGGCAGGCGCAGAGGGTATTTTTGAGTATGATATCAACAAATTGATCGACTGAAAGGTTGTCCCGATCGGCTCATGAACTTGCAGGCTGCCCGTAAGGGTGGCCTTTTTTTTATTGCTCGTATGTTATTTTTTTATCAGTTAGCGGTTCTGTTCTCCCTGCTGTTTTTTTTAGGGCTATTGCTGAGAAACCTGATCGACTTTCCCCGACTGCCGGAGAATTCGACATATGCAGAGCCCTTTGTTTCTGTTATGGTTCCTGCCCGCAATGAAACGCTGAACATCGAAGCCTGTGTTCGCTCTCTCATGCTTCAGGACTATGGGTCATTCGAAATTCTAGTGCTGGATGACAACTCAACCGATAACACTCCGGAGCTTTTGGATTTTCTGCTCAAGGAGTCGGATGGAGGGCGCATGCAGGTATTTCGTGGTGAGCCATTGCCCATGGGATGGCATGGCAAGGCATGGGCCTGTTCACAGCTCAGCCGTCAGGCAAAGGGCGAACTGCTCCTTTTTACAGATGCCGATACCATACATAAGCCCGATGCCCTGCGCCGCACGGTTGGTGCCATCCAGAGATCAGGCGCGGACATGCTTTCACTTATGCCTCATCAGGAACTTCAATCGTTTTGGGAGAAGCTTCTGGTGCCGCTGATCCATGTTATTCTCTTGTGCTATCTTCCGCTTCGGCTTGTGAGTACAAGCCCGAGGCCGGCGTTTAGTTTTGCAAACGGCCAGTTTATTCTTTTTCGTAGAGGATTATATGAGCGTATTAATGGCCATGCTGCTGTCAGAGATGCTATCGTTGAAGATGTCTGGCTCTGCAGGGCAGTGAAAAAAGCCGGAGGCAGCGTGGTTGCTTTTAATGGTGCCGATGTGGTCAGTTGCCGGATGTATCGAAATTTAAAGGAGATCTGGGAAGGGTTCTCCAAAAATTTATTTGCGGCCATCGGCTACAGCACACCAGGGCTTTTTATTCTGGTGGTGATGATTGCCGCTTTGTATGTTCTTCCCTATGCATTTTTGTTCCATTCTCTTATGGCAGGGGAATCAAGAGTTTTATTGTTCTGGCTTCCTCTTTCCCAGATTACCATAGCCCTTCTTTGCAGGCTTATTATTGCAAGGGTATTTCACCAGTCAATCCCCATTGCTCTTCTTCATGTCTTCTCCCAGATTATTTTGATTGCCATAGCCTTCAACTCGTTTATTAAAATAAAATTTGGCAGGGGCGCTCTCTGGAAAGGAAGGAGCTACAATTTTTCCTGAGTGAGATGAGAATTCGTGGAAGGTGATAATTTTTTTTAAATTGCACGATTAAAATCAGCGCCGTCAACCAGGGACGGACTGTATCGAGTACAAGTGTATCAATCAAACAAGACTATTGTTATGGGTTTCTTATCGAACATATTCGGGAAAAAGGAAGTAGAATTGAAGCTTCCAAAGGTTATTGAGGATGTGAACCTGATAAAAACGATGGAAGGTCACTTGGACAGGGTGTTGGGTGTAAAATTCAGCGCCGATGGAAAAAAGCTTGTCAGCGGTAGTTTTGATGAACAGGTTATGCTGTGGGATGTGGAGTCCGGTAAACCACTGCATACGATGAAAGGTCATGACACCTGGGTTGAGTGTATCGATTTCAGTCGTGACGGCAAAAGTCTTGCCAGCGGAAGCACCGATAGTACAGTTAGAATTTGGGACGCTGCGACCGGCCGGTGTTTGCATGTCTGTAAAGGTCATGATACGGCAGTACGAATGGTCGCCTTCAGTCCGGACAGCAAAGTTGTGGCGAGCTGTTCACGTGATACAACAATCAGGCTATGGGATGTAGAAACTGGTAAAGAGCTGTCCAGACTTCTCGGTCACAAATCATATATCGAATGTCTTGCATACAGTCATGATGGTAAAATAATTGCCAGTTGCGGAGAAGAACCAATCATAAAAATCTGGGATGTCGCAACCGGTAAAAATATTGCGAACTTCAATACAAACGACAGGCTGTCGCACGCCTTAGCCTTTAGTCCGGACGATAAGTATATTGCTTTCTGCGGTCGAGATGCCAAGGTAAAGATTCTCGATGCCGCAAGTGGCGAAATTACTACGGTGTTTGAAGGTCATGAAGATGCTGTACGCAGCGTCTGTTTCAGCCCGGATGGAACTAAGGTTGCCAGTGCGGCAAATGATGAATCGGTTCGGCTTTGGGATGTAAAATCAGGTAAACAGCTCCATTCCTATCGAGGTCATGTTCTTGAAGTGCAATCAGTTGATATCTCTCCTGACGGAAAAATAATTGCCAGTGGAAGCGATGATCGCAAGATTAAGCTCTGGGCAATGAGGTAGGAAGCCTATCACTTCTGGTTTACAGCAGCTGAGAGTCCTGAAAAAGGGCCTATTGCTTTTTTTTTCAAAAAATAAAAAAGTAGTGTAAACTGCACAACTTCCTTTTTGAATTGGCTTAAAGTGAGTAAATTCATTTTGCGAAAAATAAATTAGTTTTTGAGCGCCTCATGTCGAGGTTTGCTCATTGTAACGCCAAATTAAAAATGGCAAAAATAAAAAAGAGGTAGATATGGGTACTCAGGTTGAAGGAACTGTTAAATGGTTCAACGAAGAAAAAGGTTACGGCTTCATCGAGCAGAAAGGCGGAAAAGATGTTTTTGTACATCACAGTGCCATCAATGGTACGGGTCGCAAAACACTTGTCGAAGGCCAGAAAGTCTTGATGGAAGTAACTCAGGGAGCAAAAGGCCTTCAGGCTGAAGATGTAACTCCTCTCTAAATCATTTTCGAACCATAGAACGGTTCTTTACGCCGTTTTGTCCGGGCGGCTGTCTGCGGATTATTTTTCAGCGCTATCATAATTCTATGAATGTGGTTGTTTTGATGAACCGCACAAGGCTTTTCGGGAGAAGCCGAACAGTTTTAACTATGGCAGAAACACCAAGGGCGCATAACCATGCGCCCTTGGTGTTTCTGCTAATACGAAAACCATCACCAGAATATACAGAAGAGATCGTATGAGCATTATTTTACTTGATATTGGCAATGTCATTGTCTCGGTAGATTTTTTAAGATTTTGCAGGAGTGTTATCCCTGATGGAACTTCAGATCCGCATGCGGTTTCCAGAAAATATTGTGAAGGAGATCTGAAAATCAAGTTTGATCAAGGCATTATTGCCCCACTGGACTATCTCTCTATGATTGGTCGTGATTCGCTGACTGGAAATATGAGTCACGGTGAAATAAGGGAACTTTGGCAGGATATCTTTTCCCCGTTGGAGGGAGCTGAAGAGGGCGTCGAGATTCTATGCAGTGAACATAAGCTTTGGATCATCAGTGACACCGATCCCTTGCATTTTGCTTTTCTCTTGAAAAATTATCCGCTTTTAAGGGAGAGGGAACGTTACTATCTTTCCTATGAACATGGGTTCCTGAAAAGTTCACCTGAAGCATTTGAGCATATTCTTAATGATTCAGGTTTGGCTGCACATGAATTTGTACTGATTGATGACAAGCTTGAAAACTGCAGCGCGGCTGCCGCAGTGGGGATAAAAAGCATCAGATTTGAATCATGGCCGGCAACAATCTCCGCCTTTGCATCATTGCAGTCAAATCTGTCATAATTGGAGCTGATGACCTATCCCGAATAGTGGCAAAAGAGAGCTTTATAATGACTCATCTCAGTAAAAGCAAACAAAAGGTAACTGTCCCGGTTTCCGAAATCGAGCTGCATGCCATACGTTCTCAGGGATCTGGTGGTCAGAATGTCAATAAGGTTGAGACCGCAGTTCATTTACGTTTTGATATCAGGGCCTCTTCTCTTCAGGAAGAGATAAAAGAACGTCTGCTCAGTTTGAGTGATCATCGCCTTTCAAATGACGGAGTTATTGTCATTAAAGCACAGCGTTTTCGTACAAGAGAGAAAAATCGCGATGACGCTCTTGAACGGCTTTACGAAATTCTGGGCAGTGTTGCCGATATTCCAAAAAAACGCAGGAGAACAAAACCAACCTTCAGTTCAAACGTTAAACGACTTGAAACAAAGGAGAAACGCTCAGATGTCAAGTCGCTGAGAGGCCGCATCGAATGGTAGCGTAGGAGTGTAAGGATAACTTAAGAGTGCAATCAATGGGCGCTAAACCGGACTTGATTCCTGGTATATATAACTATTGCGATCGCTGGTGTGAACGATGCGCCTATACTTCACGTTGCCTTCAGTTTCAGATTGAATCCGAAGAATCAAAGAGTAGTGATTCCTTGAGCGATTTTGATGTTTTGAATGCCGGGTTTTGGGAGGATATGGGTGACGCTCTTGTTAAGGCTATGCGTCTCATCAGGGAAATTGCCGCCAAAGAGGGTATCGATCCCGAAGATCTGGATAAAGAAACAGCATATTCAGAGCTTTGCGAGAGTTTTCATCGGAACGCTCGTGAACACCCTTGTGCAAGCGCAGCTCTGGTATATTCCGGTATGGTTAACGAGTGGTTCGCAGCTCTTGACGATGTTGAAGCTGAAGAAGCGCATCCCGCCAATTATCCTCTCTTTCTTGATGAGCATCTCCAGGTCATCAGGCACTATCAGTATTTTATCTATCCAAAAATTGTCCGTGCAATCGAAGGTCGCTTGAACGAACCCTTTTCAGCTCAGGACGAAGCACAAAACGATGCATGTGGCAGTGCTAAAGTTGCCCTCATAGCTATTGATCGCTCTCTTGCTTCATGGAGCATCCTCTATGCCGAGTATCCTGATTATGAAGATAAAACTCTTTCTATTCTGGTTCATCTTGACCGGCTCCGCCGTTCACTTGAAGTTGTATTCCCCGCTGCAAGAGCCTTTCTTCGTCCAGGCTTTGATTCATAGACTTATTAAGACAACCATCATCAAAAAAAAGTTATGCTTAACACAAACGAACAGCATCTTGTGGAATTTTTACTCCAGTGCCAGCCTGGACAGCCGAGAACAAGAGGAAACTGGGAAGTTGACCACCACGGGACTCCATTTCTTCTTCCTTCGATCGGAGGCATTACCCTGAACGTTCAGGTAGGTGACCCGGCGTTTGGGTGGCAGGGTGATCATATTGAGCCCGGAGTAAGCTGCACTGCCGATACCAATAAACCCTTCGAGCATCCAAACGTCGGTCTGCAGATTTATTCCTGCGCAGGCAACATTGCCACAGTTGTAACCGGCGAGGCTAAAGGAGCCGAAGGCCGTGTACTCGGTCATCACGGAGGATCGGAACATGTGATAGTTGATTTTGTTCGCGAAGTAAAAGAAAAGCTGCTTTACAGCGATACCATTATGATCCGGGGAAAAGGCCAGGGTTTGAAGCTTGCCGACTATCCTGATATTACTCTTTTCAATCTTGATCCAGACCTGCTTAAGGTCATGAATATCAGGGAAGTTGAGGGTGGCGTGCTTGAAGTTCCGGTTACAACGGTTGTCCCTGCAGTCTGTATGGGATCAGGAATCGGCTCCGCTCATGTGGCAAAAGGAGATTACGATATCATGACCAGCGATGCTGAAACAGTAAAAGAGTTCGGCATCGACAAAATCCGTTTCGGTGATTTTGTCGCACTGCTGGATCACGACAACCGTTACGGCAGGGCATACCGCAAAGGTGCCGTCAGTATCGGAATAGTCGTACACAGCGATTGCATGGAAGCCGGTCACGGTCCGGGCGTCACCACCCTCATGACCTGCGCCTCACCGCTTATCAGGCCGGTGATCGACCCGGAAGCCAATATTGCAGATCGCCTCGACATTGGAACGACATTGAAAGACAAAACAAAAGGGCAGAAGTAATCCCGAAGAAGAACGTGAACGACAATAAACCGTTAACATCATTATGCGTGTTAACGGCTTATTGTCGTGGAAAAGACATAAATATCCCGCTGCATAAGAGCATAGTCACTCCCTAAAAGCAATTACTCCCTTTTTTATCGCGCATTAGATCTTCCTTCTGTAATCTTCTTGCCTGAATTGGCACGGAAATTGCCATGTACTTATTGTGGCGTATCACTCCTTTAACGGATAAGACACTAATAATTTCCCCGGATTTATACCGGTGAATCTATCAGCTTCTGGGGGTTTAAAGATTTAAAGTCATGCTAAACATATACAGTAAATGAGTACAACCAATACAACTCGACCGGCAAATAGTGCTGCTTTGGAATGGGTCGCCAAACTTTTTAAAGTGTTGCTAACGAAGCTGAAACCTATTTCTGCGGTCATGATTATGCTTTGTATCTGGGCGCCTCAAATTGCAGTGGCCGATCTCGTTACGGTACGGGATGCCGTGGAGAAAGCATTGAACACGAACCCTGAAATTAAAATAAGGTTTCATGCTTTTCGCGATGTGTATAATGAGGGGGCTGTCGCAAAGGGAGGTTTTTTGCCGAAGGTAAATGTCTCCGCCGGTGCAGGAAGAGATTGGCTTCGCTCAGATTATCCTGGCAATCAGGATTATTGGCAGCGAAGCGTCAAGCTGGAACTTTCACAGATGCTTTTTGATGGGTTCTACACCAGAAGCCAGGTAGGTCAATTGAAAAATTCCGCACAGGCAAGGTATTTTGAATTCATGGATGCTGTCCAGAATATCGGCCTTGAAAGTTTCAAAGCTTATACCGATGTGCTGCGTTGCCGTGAAATGGTATGTCTTTCCAAACGCAATTACGACTACCATCTTAAAATTTCCGATCAGATCACGAGACGGGTTCATGCCGGTGTCGGTGCCGGTGTCGACATGGATCAGATCACAGCCCGCGTGGCGTTGGCAAAGTCTAATTACATGACTGAACTGAGCAACCTGCACGAGGTTTGTGACCGTTATCAGCGTTATGTTGGTGATCTGCCCGAAGAGAACATGCAGGAGGTTCTGCTTCCGGATGATGGGATACCCGGTAATGTCGGGGATGCAATTAAAGAAGCCTACCAGTATAATGCCGGATTTCTTTCCACCATGTCGGATATAAAGTCTGCAAAGTACGCTGTGAAAATGCAGGAATCAAAGTTTTATCCGCGCCTTGACTTCAAGGCAAGCAATTCCATTTCATGGGATCCGTATGCCGATATCGGTATATACGGCCGACAGAACCTCGGTGTTGTTGAGCTGGCGTTGACCTATAATATTTTTAATGGAGGTTCAGATGCAGCCTCACTGCACCAGTACAGGGAAAAGATGTACCGCGCAATTGATAGCAAAGACAAGGCAGCGACCGATCTGCGCCAGTTAGTTTCAACTGCATTCAACGACAAACAGACGATTACGCAGCAGATGAAATATTTTGACCAGCACCGCAAAAGCCTTGAGAGTGTAAGATTGGGATATCAGGACCAGTTCAATATTGGCAAACGCTCATTACTGGACCTGCTCGATACAGAAAACGAATATTATCAGGCTCAGCGGGCTTACTTTACAGGATTTTTTGATTTGAAAATTGCCAACGCACGGACGCTGGCGGGAATGGGCAAACTGTTGAGCACAATAGGTGTTGTTCGCGCAGAGATGCCGAGCCTGAAGGATCTCGGTATCCCGATGCCGGGCGTGACGGAATCGGATGTCCCTTCATCGGTTGTCACCCCGCCGGTGACATCAAACGAATTGGAGAAAGAGTGACGATGAAAGGATTGGAAAGTTGATCCGTCCGCATGGAAGACTGAAAGTCAGGCCTCTGTCGGTATGGTCAGGCGCTCTTATTTTTCTGTAATTTTTTGAAAAGGAGATCTATGTCTGTTGAGGTTACGTTAGGCAAGAGGCAGCTGCAGGCTGAGGCTTTGCTGCCCATGCTCTCAGGTCACAACATCTGGTCTCAATTGATGCCAGCGATCGTTATTGACCAGGCGCTCCGGACTCTCAACTGTACAGTTGGGGAGACAGAGGCCTATTATAGCGAGCAGATTGCGGCCGATGGTGACTTTATTGAAAAAAAGAAAGCTCAAATGGTTCGCGAAGGAACCAGGGAAGATGACCTTGATTTTTTTATCAGTCGCCCGGTGTTGCTTGCCCAATTTAAAGAAAAAATGTTTGCGCCACAGGTTGGTAGCACTTTTTTGAAATTAAAAGCCGGTCTTGACAAAGTTGTATTCCTCATGTTACGCAACAAAGACCATGAACTGCTTAGAGAGTTGTATTTCCGTATCGAGTCAAGTGAAGAGATGTTTGAGCCTCTTGCAGCGAGGTATGCCGAAGGTTCGGAAGCCACGGGCGGAGGCCGAATTGGCCCGATTGAGATCAGACAATTGAATCCTTCTCTGGCAAGAGTATTGTCAACAGCCAAAGTCGGGGTGGTTAATCCGCCTGCTTTCATTGAAGGGGTTGGAGTGATTACCCGGCTGCAGGAACACATATCAGCGAAGCTTGATGATGCAATGAAGCAGAAGCTCATCGATCAGCTGTTTAATGAATGGGTCAATAATGAGGTTCAGTCCTTTTTTTACTGAGCGTAATGGTCTTTTTGCTGTTTGAAACAAGCCGTATCATTAATTGCAAACTGCCTGAAAATGAGACGATTTTACGTACACATAGTTATTCCCGTGCATATGAAAATGAGCGATTGAATCTTTCTTGAATCATTTTCCGGGTGCTGTTTCTGTATGAGGTGAAATTTCTGGTACGAAAATTGCAATCGTATTGTTAAGACGTAATTTTCTGAACTTAACAAGGAAACCCCTGTTTTGAACACCCTTGAAAATACTGAGTTAAATATTCGCAAGGTGATTGCCGATATCCCTCTGTTTTCCGGTTTGACAGAGGAGACGCTCGCAATGCTAGCTGCGGTCACAAAAGTAGGCCGTTATACCATCGGTAAACCGGTTATCAGCAAAGGTGAGTCGCCTGATGCTCTTTATGTAATAAGTTCCGGACGTGTTCGTTCCCTTTATCAGGACGGTGACAGCGGAGCGGTTCAGACAGTTAGGCTCCTCGGCCCTGGAGATCTGTTCGGCTGGGTAAGCCTGATGCGCAGACAGTCAACCGAGATTGTCATTGCATCTGAAGAAACTCTCTGTCTTCAGATTCCATCTTCTTCACTGGGCAGAGTGGTCAATGCCATTCCGCCTCTTTATGAACGGGTTTCCGGTGCAACGGACCCTGCTGAAATTTGTACGCTTCTTGAAAGCGTCTACCGCAATGACCCGAAGAAAAAAAAACATATCCAGGAGAGCGGGTTTTCCGGAATCAAGGAACTTGCTATCTATCTTTATCGGTCGGCTGCTGTCATTGATACTGCATTCAGTACGACAATTCCCGAAAAAAAGCTTCAATGGTTTGTCAGCAGAAGCGATGAACCAGCATACCCTCAGGGCACAGAGTACAAACCCTCTCAAAGCGAAATACCCGCTTCACTTTCCTTGCGTCTCGTAGGGCTTGATTTTTCATCCTTTAAAAAGCCATCGGTTAACACCAGCTTAGATGTTGCTCAAGAGGTAAAATCAGGGACGAATGGCTATAAGGCGGCAGGAAAAAAGTTCAGTTTTCACGAGGGAGGAAAGCATGGAAACGGCAGCTCAAAAGAGTTTCCATTTTTCAAAGGTCGGGGCCCCGTTGAAGAGACGATGGCCTGTTTTCAGATGTTGGGCAAGCACATGAACATTCCGGTCAAAAAAGATTTGGTCCATAGTGTTATAGAAAACCAGTACAACCGTAACGGGCATATTTCGCTCCAGGATTGCGGCGGTATCGGGGTTGTGCTTGGATTAACGGCTCAGGTCGTGCGTTTTGGTCAGGAAGCTTTAAGGAGGCTCAAGGTTCCTGCTCTTATTCGATGGAACGAGAGCTTTGCAGTGCTTTACAAGGCTTCATCCACAGAGGTTACTGTGGCAGTTCCCTCTTCATCCGGGCTCAAGGTGTTTGCTGAAGCAGAATTCTGGGAAAAGTGGGAGCATCACGGAGAAGCACTTGTGCTTGATTCGAGGGAAGATACTCCTGAAAAAAAATTCGGGTTTGACTGGTTTGCACCCTCAATCAAAAAGTATCGCAATGTCCTTGCAGAGGTTATGATCGCTTCGTTTTTTACCCAGATCATGACGCTGGTCACTCCCCTTTTGTTTATGATCATTATCGATCAGGTCATTGTCAGAAACAGCTACTCAACGCTGCATGTTCTTGGCTTCTTTATGCTGACCATTGCTGTACTGCAGGCGGTACTCAACAGTTTAAGAACCTATCTTTTTGTTGATACAACCAACCGTATCGACGTTGCTCTCGGCATTGAGGTGATTGATCATCTCTTGCGTCTGCCCCTTCGTTTTTTTGAAAAAAGGCCTGTTGGAGAACTCAGTTCCCGTATCGGTGAGCTCGAGCGGATTCGTCAGTTTTTAACAGGAACTGCACTTGGTGTCGTTCTCGATGCAATTTTTTCAATGATTTATGTCATTGTACTCTTTGCTTTCAGCTGGAAGCTGGCATTGATGTCCCTATCAGTTGTTCCTCTCATCGGTTTGGTAACCTTTGTTTTGTCGCCGGTTATCAGAAAACAGCTGCGAGAAAAAGCCGTAAAGCACAGCATTACAAATGCCTATTTGATTGAGGTGCTTTCAGGAATTCAGACGGTCAAATCCCAGAATATTGAGTTGCGCGCACGCTGGAACTGGCAGGAAAAATATGCCGGCTATGTCCGGGAGGGCTTCAAGCCAGTCGTGTCAGGCACGCTGGCCAATTCCACCAACTCATTTCTCAGCCAGGCCTCAGGGCTAATTGTTATCTGGGCAGGTGCCTGGCTTGTCCTCAATCACGAAATGACTCTCGGTGAGCTCATCGCATTCCGGATTATTGCCGGCTATATAACAAGTCCCGTCATGAGGCTTGCCCAGCTTTGGCAGGAATTTCAGGAAACCGGAATGTCGCTTGAAAGGCTTGCCGACATTGTCGATACTCCGCAGGAAGGAGGCAAGGAGCAGCTGTCGCAAATTCCTCTGCCTCCTGTCAAGGGCGAGATTCTCTGCGAAAATCTTTCTTTCCGATTCAGGGACAATACTCCCATGGTGCTGAAAAATGTAAGCATTGCAATACCTGCAGGGACTTTTGTCGGAATTGTCGGAGAGAGCGGATCAGGCAAAAGTACCTTTGCCAAACTTGTCCAGAGGCTCTATACGCTCGAAGAAGGTCGGATTTTTATCGACCATTACGATATCGGGAAAGTTGAGCTTAACTCCCTTCGAAGCCAGATTGGTATTGTGCCGCAGGATCCTATGCTGTTTAATGTGTCAGTCAAGGAAAACATCGCTCTGACCAATCCAGAGGCAACAGATGCCGACATTATCCGTGCAGCAAAGATTGCCGAAGCCCACGACTTTATTATGGCTCTTCCAACCGGGTACAATACACCCGTTGGTGAAAAGGGCTCTTCAATCTCAGGCGGTCAGCGCCAGAGGATTGCCATAGCCAGAACAATTCTGCAGAACCCCGGCATTATCATTCTCGATGAAGCAACAAGTGCTCTTGATTCCGAGACCGAAAGCCGGTTAACGGCCAATATGATCTCTGCTTTCAGAGGCAAAACAGTGTTATTCATTACCCACAGGCTTAATTCAGTCAAAGGAGCATCCATGATTCTCTGCTTCCATGACGGATGTATCGATGAAGCCGGCCCTCATGATGACCTTATGGAAAGACAAGGCCGTTATTATTCATTGTTTAACAAACAGTCTTTTTCAATTCCTGTTATGGAGGGCAGCCTCTCATGAAAAATCCATTTCGCGATGATCTGATAGGTCAGGGAGAGGTGTTCACGCAGTCTGTAGCAGTTCCAAGAGCCATATTGTGGGTTTTTGTGCTTGCCTTTTTCGGTTTCATCGTCTGGGCCGCTATTGCCAAAATAGATGTATCCATACCTGCAATGGGAAAACTCGAACCGACCGGCGAAGTAAAAAAAGTGCAGGCTGCCATTGAAGGCGAAGTCAGTTCCCTGCGTGTTGAGGACGGGCAGCGGGTTAAAAAGGGCGAAGTGCTTCTTGCACTCGAACCTGTGTTGTCTGTCGGCGAGGAGTCAAAGCTCAAGTCACTGAAAATCAATCTCGAAAATGCCAGCAAGCAGTACGCCACTGAATCCGTACTCCTCAAAAAGTTGCGTTCTCTCTTGAGTACTTCCGCTGTTTCAGAATTCGAGGTTGAACAGAAAAAACTTGATGTTTTAAAACTGCAGGCACAGGTTGCCGACCTCTCTGAACAGATCAACAAACAGCAGTACATGGCCGGCCAGGCAACAGGGTACGAATCCATAACAGCCCCGGTTGACGGCACAATTTTTGACCTTCAGGTCAAACCCGGTACTGTTGTCAAATCTGGCGAGGTAATCCTTAAAGTCGTCCCTGACGACAATCTGACTGCAAGGGCATTTATTTCAAATCAGGATATCGGTTTTGTGTTTGAAGGGCTTCCAGTCGATGTCAAGTTTGATGCCTTTCCCTTCGCGGAATTCGGTGACATCAAGGGAAAAGTAGTACAGGTAGGTTCCGATGTTCTTGCCCCCGACGATATCATCAAATACTACCATTTCCCAATTAAGGTACGTCTCGATCACCAGTACCTGCAGGCCCAAGGAAAAAAAATCTATCTGCAGTCAGGCATGTCGGTCACCATGGATATCAAGGTAAGAAAGCGCACCATCATGAGCATTTTCACCGATCTCTTCTCAAAACAGGGTGATGCCTTAAGTCATATCAGGAAGTAATTTTTCCGTTCTCTCTTTATTTATCCCCCCCCGAAAGAGTCAGACGGAGCCCGGTTCAAAAAAATCACTGATTGTCTCATAAATAATGTCTTTTTGAGACAATCACTGATTAATCAAACGGTTATCGGTTTTATACACTTTAATGACGTTCTGACTTAATGTTGTATGGCATGGTAATTGTAAGAGGTTTTTATATCTGCAAATTGATGGCGGTCTGCAGACGATCTGAGATCGAAGATACCCTGCCGTATGAGGAATAAATATTTATAGTCAAAGCTCATAAACCAATAATAACTATTGCTATGGCACTCAGTACTCCTACAATTGCGTCGATTACAGACAATTTCCTACCTGTTACCGGAGTAGTGGCCTCTGGAGGCAGCACGAACGATACTTCTCCGACAATTAGGGTTAGTTTTTCAGGTGCATCACTTAATTATAGGATCTATTTGTATAATGATAGTACGCAGATAGGTTCATATTACACACTTTCCTCTGCTGATATTGCAAATGGATACATAGATATTACACTTTCAGGTCTCGCGAATGGTACTACATTCAATTTTAATGCTATACTGACTAACAATTCTGGATTGAATTCTTCTTCGCATTCTAGTAATTATACAATTATTATTGATACGACAGCCCCGTCAGCACCGACCTTGGTATTGACCGTTGATAACGGCACCAGCTCGACTGACGGCATAACGAGTAACGGCAGTGTGACGGTGAGCGGCCTGGAGACAAACTCGACTTGGCAGTACAGCACGAACAGCGGCTCGACATGGTCGACAGGCACGGGCTCGAGCTTTACGTTAGCACCAGGCACCTATGCCATTGGGGCAGTAGAGGTCAAGCAGACCGATCTGGCAGGTAATGTCAGCAGTGCGGGAAGTAATGCGAAAGCGATAACTATTGATACGACAGCCCCGTCAGCACCGACCTTGGCATTGACCGTTGATAGCGGCACCAGCTCGACTGACGGCATAACGAGTAACGGCAGTGTGACGGTGAGCGGCCTGGAGACAAACTCGACTTGGCAGTACAGCACGAACAGCGGCTCGACATGGTCGACAGGCACGGGCTCGAGCTTTACGTTAGCACCAGGCACCTATGCCATTGGGGCAGTAGAGGTCAAGCAGACCGATCTGGCAGGTAATGTCAGCAGTGCGGGAAGTAATGCGAAAGCGATAACTATTGATACGACAGCCCCGTCAGCACCGACCTTGGCATTGACCGTTGATAGCGGCACCAGCTCGACTGACGGCATAACGAGTAACGGCAGTGTGACGGTGAGCGGCCTGGAGACAGGCTCGACCTGGCAGTACAGCACGAACAGCGGCTCGACATGGTCGACAGGCACGGGCTCGAGCTTTACGTTAGCAGCAGGCACCTATGCCATTGGGGCAGTAGAGGTCAAGCAGACCGATCTGGCAGGCAATGTCAGCAGTGCGGGCAGTAACGAGTCAGCGATAACTATTGATACGACAGCGCCGTCAGCACCGACCTTGGCATTGACCGTTGATAGCGGCACCAGCTCGACTGACGGCATAACGAGTAACGGCAGTGTGACGGTGAGTGGTCTGGAGACAGGCTCGACCTGGCAGTACAGCACGAACAGCGGCTCGACATGGTCGACAGGCACGGGCTCGAGCTTTACGTTAGCAGCAGGCACCTATGCCATTGGGGCAGTAGAGGTCAAGCAGACCGATCTGGCAGGCAATGTCAGCAGTGCGGGCAGTAACGAGTCAGCGATAACGGTTGATACGACAGCGCCGGCATCGCCGATACTCGTCTTGTCGAGCGGGTTGACGCAGGACGGCACGGTCACGGTGACAGGTCTGGAAACAGGTTCCAGCTGGCAGTACAGCCTTGACGGCACAAAGTGGACAGAGGGCGGCACCGGCAACACCTTCAAGCTTACCGATGGCACGTATGCCGCGAACAGCATTCAGGTCAAAGCGACCGATGCGGCAGGTAATGTCAGTACCGCAGGCAGTAATTCTGCATCGATAACGGTTGATACGACAGCGCCGGCATCGCCGATACTCGTCTTGTCGAGCGGGTTGACGCAGGACGGCACGGTCACGGTGACAGGTCTGGAAACAGGTTCCAGCTGGCAGTACAGCCTTGACGG